>Ga0126378_10004536_pt1 | contig 10632 bp, 7 predicted proteins | sample PanSoiMetPlot_23_FD_92587 | JGI IMG/M metagenome (GOLD analysis project Ga0126378, IMG submission 92587) | Tropical forest soil microbial communities from Panama - MetaG Plot_23 | ecosystem: Environmental > Terrestrial > Soil > Tropical forest > Bulk soil | place: Panama | collected 2016-02-17
ACAAAGTCATCAGGACTTTCGCGGTCGGCGGGGAGCCCAACCACGTCACCCCGTCCTGGGATGGGTCGGTGTTGTGGGTCAACGACACCTACGGCAGCACCCTCACACCGATCAGCCCGAAGACCGGCAAGCCGGGCAGGCCGGTGCCGGTCGCCGACCCGTACAACCTGTACTTCACCCCGGATGGCAAGAGCGCGATGGTGATGGCCGAAGCGCTGCACCGAGTAGACTTCCGCAACCCGCGTACCATGCGGCTGCGCTACTCGATGCCGGTGCCGTGCGCGGGCGTGAACCACATGGACTTCACCGCCAGCGGGCGCGACGCCGTGGCGAGCTGTGAGTTCAGCGCGGAACTGCTGTGGATCAGCGTCCGGGCACGCAGGGTGGAGAAAACCCTGACGCTCGGGAAAGCCATGAGCGCCCCGGTGACCCCGCCCGGGCCCGGGTACAGCATGCCGCAGGACGTGCGGCTGAGCGCCAACGGCAAGGTCTTCTACGTCGCCGACCTGGCCGCCGGCGGGATCTGGCTCATCAACGCCCACCGCTTCAAGGTGATCCGCTTCATCCACACCGGGACCGGCGCGCACGGCTTCCTGGTCAGCAGGAACGGGAAGTACCTGTATATCTCCAACCGGGGTCAGGGCTCGATCTCGGTGCTCGACTTCGCCACCGGCAAGCTGGTGCACAAGTGGTGGATCCCCGGTGGCGGCTCACCGGACATGGGCGGGGTCTCCCCGAACGGCAAGGTGATGTGGTGGAGCGGCCGCGACAACGGCGTGGTCTACGCGATGTCCACCCGCAACGGGCGCTTGCTCGCGAAGGTGCCGGTCGGGGCAGGACCGCACGGCCTCTGCGTATTCCCGCAGCCCGGAGGGTACTCACTCGGGCACACCGGCAATTTCCGCTGAGCCGCCCCCGGAACCGCCAGCGCACCGGGGCACCGCCGTCTGGCTCAACGAGGTTGAGCGCTAACCGGGCAAGCTGACAGGCTTCCCCGTGCAGGCAAGGCGGCCCAGCGCCAGGCCGCGGCGCCAAGAGCCAGCGGACACGTTCCGGGACGGGCCCGGAGCCACGGTGGCCTGGTGCGGCTCACCGGGACTGTGGCAGCTTGACCGACCCCCGCTTGGCGGCGGGCGCGGAGGGCGGCGGCACGACCGGCCCGATGTCGCCGTCCGGCGCCTCGTCCAGGTCGACGATCACCGGGGCGTGGTCGCTTGGCCCGGTGCCCTTGCGGGCCTGCCGGTCCACCCAGGCCGCCCGCACCCGGCCGGTCACCGGGGCGGTGGCCAGCACCAGGTCGATCCGCATCCCGAAGTCCTGGTGGAACATCCCGGCCCGGTAATCCCAGTAGGTGAACACCCGCTCGGCCGGCCAGCGCTCACGCACCACGTCGTGCAGCCCGGTCGCAAGCAGCCCGGCCAGCGCCGCGCGCTCCGGCGGCGTGACATGGGTCTGGCCGATGTAGGCGTCCGGGTCGAAGACGTCGGCGTCGGCCGGGGCGATGTTCATGTCCCCGCAGACGATCGTGGCCTCCGGGCCGGCGCTGACCACCTCTTGCAGCGCCGCGAGCCAGGCGAGCTTGTAGCGGTAATGCTCGGAGTCCGGGACCCGGCCATTCGGCACGTAGACCGAGTGGACGCGGATCCCGCCGCAGGTCGCGGACACCGCACGCGCCTCCGGGCGGGGGAAGCCCGGCGCGCCTTCGAGCCCGGGCGTGACATCATCCAGCCCCACCCTGGAGAGGATCGCCACCCCGTTCCACTGCGGTTCGCCGTGGAGGGCGACGGCATAACCCCGGCTGCCGAGTTCGCCGCCGAGCAGCGCGGTGAACGCGTCGTCGGTGAGCTTGGTCTCCTGGAGGCAGACGACATCGGGCCGCCGCTGATCGAGCCACGGCAGCAGCCGCGGCACCCGCTGCTTGACAGAGTTCACGTTCCAGGTCGCGACCCGCACCCGGCCTACACTAGCCGCCCGCCGGCCCTTGATGGCGCGCCGTTCAGCGCCGGTGGGGCCCGCGCTACCGCTCCGCGACCTGGTCGAGGACCGGCTTGACGTCCAGGATCGGCGTTCGGTCGAGCGCTTCAAGGTCGCTGACCTGGATCCGCAGGCCTTCGCGGGCCAGAATCCGCACCCGGTGGAGGCCGATCGGGTTGGGCCGGTCGGGCGAGCGGGTGCTGAAGACGCCAAGCAGCGGTCTGTCCGGGTCGTCCCTCGGACGGGTGGTGAGCTCGTCCCGGCGGGCACGGTCAAGCCAGGTGATCACGATGATGTGGTCGCCGACGCGCAGATCGCGGATGCCCTCCGATATCCCGGGCTCGAAGGCGAGCCAGGCCGGTGGCGCGCCCTCATCGCCCTGCCTGGGCGCCTGTGCCCGCGCGGCCAGCGGGGACTCGACCCACCCGATCGGCATCGCCCGGTACCCCTGCCCGCCCTCGGCGGCCGGGCCTCTGGCCTGGCCCAGGTCCCCCGCCTGGCCCTGGTCCCCCGCCTGGCCCCGGTTCGCGGACGCCTGGGGGTCGCGCCGCCCCGCGTACAGCAGGCACCCCGCCCTGATCTCGGCGGCGTCGATGGCCGCCTGCTCGGCGGGCGCGCCGGCGTCCAGCAGGTCCGGGAAGTAGTAGGGCCCGGTGCTCTCGTGGACGGTGACGAAGCGGGCGGCAAGCTCCCGGCGGATGGTGGCCGCGGCGTGCAGGCCGTGCTCCTCGAGCCGGCCCCGGAAGAAGGTTCCCCAGGGAAGAGACGACGCGGCCCACTCGGCGCGCAGCCCGGCCAGCCAGGCACCCGGCTCCTCGGGGTCGCGGAGCCGGTGACCGAAGCACCATCGCGCGGCCGCCTCGTCGAGGTGCTCGGAATTCCACTCGACCACGACCATGGTGCCGTGCGGCCTGAGCACCTCGCAGACGTGATCGAGCACCGCGCCCGGATCGCACACATGGTGCAGGGACACGGACGCGATGACCGCGTCCACCGGGGCGCCGGGCCGGTAGTCCTCGAACCCGGACCGGCGGTATTCCGCGCCCTCGGGGGCCTCCGGATCGATCCCCGTGGCGTCGTAGCCCGCCCGAAGAAGCGCGGGGACGTGCCCGCCGGATGTGCCACAGCCCAGCTCAGCGACCCGCGCCGGGGGCGAGGGCAGCTCGCCGCGGACGAAGGGCCAGGTCGCCGCCAGCCAGATTTCGTCCGGGGTGGCACCCTCCTGCCCACGGGCACACCCCGCCGCCCGGCGGGAGCCGTGGCGGCCGTTCTCGTGTCTTCTGCTCATCGCGTTCCCTTGCGCCACAGACCCGTGTCCCGGGTGACCCCGGCGGGACCGCGCCGGCATTCACAGCGTCGCATCACCCGCCCGGCACGGCTTTCAGCGATATCCGTCCGAATCGGCGAGGTAGCCATCCACCCCATTGTGCGGCGGCGCGGACCTGGCGATCTTACTGCCGGCGCGTCTTGCGGCGGGCCCTGGTGGTTGAGAACACCACCGTGTCCCCCTCACGCAAGATCCACACCACCGACGTCTGCGGCCCGCCATCCGGGTTCAGGGTGGCAACCGTCGCGAAGTTCTTGCCATCCAGCAGCTCACGGGTTGCCTCATCGAACACAACGGCCACCGCCGGCTCCCTTCCCAGCGACTTCGTCCGTCCGCTGTTGCGCAGAACAGGCGGGACCGCCCGAATCTTCCAGCCGTTCTGTCAGACCCCCCGGGTAGCGTCGTTTCTGGCGGAGATCCGAAATCAGCGATGAGATGGGCCGAGGTCATGCCACGTCACGGAGGCAAGCGCGCGGGTGGTGCGCTCCGTATCCCCAGCCTCCGGCCCCCCGCCCCGTGAGGTGTGCCATCGACCCGCAGAGGCACGCCGTCCGCACCCCCGCCGGCGAGGCGCACCGTCCACCCGAGATATTGAGTTGATAAACCTTTGATTACATCAAGCGAAGCCGGAATACCCTCGCGGCGCCCAGGAGTTGCAGCTGATGGTGCCCTGACCCGCACCGAGGCGCTCACCGCGCAGTCCGGCGGTGAGCGTGCAGCAGGCGGAGGGCCGCGAGCACGCGCCCCGGTCCGACGCCCACACGCAGGACCGGATACCGCAAGCGGCGGGACGGGAGGAGGCAGCGGTGACCTGGTGCCCGGACGGCGACAGGCTGGACCAGGACATCTTCGATGCCCTGACCGAGTTCTTCGCCCTGTTGCTGCGGCGTGGAGAGAAGCTCTCCGAGCAGTTCGGCGTGCCCGTGTTCTGCCTCAAGGCGATACGCCGGCTGGACGAGTCGGTCACCTTGAAGGAGCTCGGCAAGCGGATGAACTGCGACCCGTCGTTCGTCACCATGATCGCGGACACGCTGGAAGAGCGCGGGCTGGCCAGGCGCGAATCCAATCCCGCCGACCGCCGCCTCAAGAACCTGGTGCTCACCCCCGCTGGCGTGGAGCTGAAGGCCCAGCTGGAGGAGGCGCTGCTTGGGCAGATGCCGTGGGCATTCGCCCTTGACCAGAAGGAGCGGGAGAGCTTCCTCGAAATGATCCGGAAGATGACTGTTGCCGCCGCGGCCGGGTCCACCCCGCCGGCCGGCGGTGAGGGCGCGGAGGAGGTGAGCGGCACTCCTAGCACTGCCTTGCCTGCGGTGGCCTGACCCACGCAGCAACCCGGCCGGGACCCCGGCCGGCCAGCAAGGCCACAACTTCAGCCGCGAGACCGGTTAGCGGATCGCGGAAATCCCCTCGACTTACATCCCACGACGCCGGACCTTACCGGGGTCGCGGCGCGGGATCGCTATGCCCAGAAAATGGTTAGGAGACCACTTTGTCCGAGGTGCAATCGGTCACAACGCGGGCGGGCGCTCCGGGCGCCGCCCAGGGCGAGGGCAACCGCCGGCTTGGCCTGGCGCTGTTCGTGATCGCCACCGCCCAGCTGATGGTCATACTTGACGCGGCCATCGTGAACGTCGCGCTCCCGCACATTCAGCGGGCGCTTGGTTTCTCCGGCAACGGCCTGGAGTGGGTCGTTACCGCGTATGCCGTCACATTCGGCGGGCTGCTGCTGCTCGGCGGGCGGTCGGGTGACCTGCTCGGCCGCAGGCGGATCTTCATCGCCGGGCTGCTGCTGTTCTCGGCCGCGTCGCTGCTTGGCGGCTTCGCCACCTCGCAGGCGTGGCTGCTGGCCGCGCGGGCCGCCCAGGGCGTGGGTGGCGCCATGGTGGCGCCCACCGCGCTGGCCCTGATCACCACCAACTTCCCCGAGGGGCCGCCGCGCAACCGGGCGATGGGCGTGTACGCCGCGATGAGCGGCGGTGGCGCCGCGGTCGGCCTGGTCCTCGGCGGGCTGCTGACGAGCTATGCGTCCTGGCGGTGGGTGCTGTTCGTGAACGTGCCCATCGGCATTCTGGTGGCGCTGGCGGCACCGTCCGTGCTGTCGGAGTCGCCGCGCCAGCGGGGCCGGTTCGACCTGCCCGGCGCCATCACCGGCACCGCCGGGGTGGCCGCCTTGGTGTACGGGCTGTCCAACGCCAGCACCGACCAGGCCGGCGTCTCCCACTGGGGCGACACCAAGGTCCTGGCGTCGCTGGCGGCCGCGGCCGTGCTGCTGGTCGGCTTTGTGCTGATCGAGCGGCGCAGCCGCCACGCGCTGCTGCCGCTGCGGATCCTGGCCAACCGCAGCCGCTCCGGCGCGTACCTGATGATGCTGGCGCTGGCCACCGCGATGTTCGGGATCTTCTTCTTCCTCACGATCTTCGTGCAGGAAGTGCTCGGCTACAGCCCGGTGAAGGCCGGGCTGGCCGCGCTGCCGTTCGCAGCGGTGATCGTGGTGATGTCCGGGATCATCAGCCAGGTGATCCCCCGTACCGGCGCCCGGCCGCTGATGCTGATCGGCGGCGCCGTCACCACCGGAGGGATGTACTGGTTCTCGCAGATCAGCGTGCACAGCACCTACGTGAACGGCCTGCTCGGCCCGATCCTGGTCACCTCCGCGGGCCTGGGGATGATCTTCGTCCCGCTGTCGCTGGTCGCGCTCACCCGCGTCCGCGGCGAGGACTCCGGGATCGCCTCCAGCCTGCTCAACACCGGCCAGCAGGTCGGCGGCGCGATCGGGCTGGCCGCGCTGGGCACCGTGACCTGGACCGCCTTTTCCAACAGCATCAAGCACCAGGTGGCCCAGGCGGCGGCAGCAGGCCAGCTGCCAGCCAAGGCCGGCGGCACACCCCCCGCCTCGGTGCTGCACGAGGCCCTGGCGGTCGGGATCTCCCGCGGGTTCCTGGTGGCCTCCGGGATCGCGCTGATCGCCCTGATCGTGGCCGCCGCCATGATCCGGGTGACCCGCCAGGATCTCGCCGGCACCGCCAGCCTGACCGGATCCGGCCCCGCCCCGGCCCGCGAGGCACGGCAGGGCGAGGCACGGCAGGGCGAGGCCGAACTTGCCCTGGAGGGAGCCCAGGACTGAGCTCCTGCGCAACGGCCTTGCGCGCGCGGGCCGCGGCACCCCCGTGCCGCGGCCCGCGCGTCTGCGGTGCCGCGCCACGCCGGTTGACCAGGCATGGCCCGGCCGGGCACGATCATCGGTGAGCTGTGGACGGCTCGGCCTGCCAGGCCCGAGCGGGTGGCGGAAGGGAGCTGATCGGGTGTGAGCATTCTGGGGACCCGGGTCCTGCGGACGGAGGACCCGGGCTTCCTTACCACCGGCGGCGTCTATACCGCCGACGTGGCGGATGAGCGGCTGACAGGCGCCTGTCATGTGTTCTTTGTCCGGTCCCCCGTCGCGCACGCGCGGATCCGCTCCGTCGATGTCAGCGCCGCGCTCGGGGCACCCGGCGTCGTCGCCGCGTTCACCGGGGCCGATCTGGACGGCCTCCCGCTGCTCGCCCCGCCGATGCCCATGCTCAACGAGCGGATGGGCCAGCCGCTGCTGGCCCGCGGCACGGTCCGCTTTGTCGGGGAGCCGGTGGCGGTGGTCGTCACCGAGCACGTGTACCAGGGAGAGGACGCGGCGGAGCTGGTCGGCGCCGACTATGATCCGCTGCCGCCGGTGCTCGACCCGGCCCAGGCCGCCGACGGCCTGGGCGGCCTGCTGTTCCCCGAGGCGGGTACCAACGTCGCCGCCTCATTCGGTGACGAGGCCGGCCTGCGGGCCGACTTGTTCGATGGCTGCGACATGGTCGTCAGCCGCACGATCGTGAACCAGCGGATCGCGCCCGCGCCGATGGAGACCCGCGCGGCGGCGGCCGTCTGGGGCGAGGACGGCCGGCTCACCGCCTGGGTCCCCAACCAGGGCGCGCAGGGCACGCGCGACAGCCTGGCGGAGCTGCTCGGGGTCGATCCGGCCAGCATCCGGGTCATCACCCCGGACGTGGGCGGCGCATTCGGCGCCAAGTTCGGCGCCGATCCCGAGCACGCGGTGGTGTGCTGGGTAGCCCGGCGGCTGGGCCGCCCCGCGCGCTGGACGGAGACCCGCAGCGAGAACCTGGTGGCGATGGCGCACGGCCGCGCGCAGCGCCAGTCGATCACGATCGGCGGCAGCCGGGACGGAGCGGTGGCGGCCTACCGGCTTGAGATCCTCCAGGACGCCGGGGCCTACCTGAGGTTCGGCGCGTTCCTGCCCGCCCTCACGATCATGATGGCACCTGGGCCTTATGCTTTCGGCCGCGCCGAGGCGGTGGCGAAGGCGGTGGTGACGAACACCACGCCGGTCGGCGCCTACCGCGGCGCGGGACGGCCCGAGGCGACCGCCGCGGTGGAGCGGGCCATCGACCTGTTCGCCGCCGAGATCGGCATGGACCCGGCCGAGGTGCGCCGCAAGAACCTGCTGCCCAAGTTCAACGAGCCGCACACGACCGCGTTCGGCGCCGTCTACGACAGCGGTGATTACGCGGCCGCGCTCGAGAAGGCGCTGTCCGCGGCCGGCTACCAGGGGCTGCGGGAAGAGCAGGCGAGACGCCGTGCGGCCGGGGACGTGGTCCAGCTCGGCATCGGCATCTCCTGCTACGTGGAGATCACCGGCCCGGGCATGGAGGCGGGCGGCCCGCGCGAGAACGCCACGGTCGAGGTCCATCCCGACGGCAGCGCCACGATCTTGACCGGGACCTCACCGCATGGACAGGGCCACGCCACGGTGTGGGCGATGCTGGCCAGTGACGAGCTCGGCATCCCGGTGGACAGGATCACCGTGAAGTGGGGCGACACCGACCTGATCCCGGAGGGCGGCGGCACCGGCGGCTCGCGCAGCCTCCAGCAGGGCGGGGCGGCGGTGCAGCAGGCGTCGCGGGAACTCATCGAGCTGGCCCGGCAGCGTGCCGCGGCCGAGCTTGAGGCCAGCCCCGCCGACCTGGTCTTCGACGGCGTGCGCGGCGCGTTCGCGGTGGCCGGTGACCCACGGGCTTCGGTGCCGCTGGCCAAGCTCGCCGACGGGGAGCGGCTGGTCACCCGCAGCGTGTTCAGGGCGCCAGGCCCGACCTTCCCATTCGGGACGCACGTGGCAGTCGCCGAGGTCGACACCGAGACCGGCAAGGCGGTGCTGCGCCGGATGGTGACCGTCGACGACGCGGGCACGGTGATCAACCCGCTACTGGCGGAGGGCCAGCGGCATGGCGGCATCGCCCAGGGGGCGGCGCAGGCGCTCTGCGAGGAGGTCATCTACGACGCCGACGGCAACCCGCTGACCGCGAGCTTCGCCGACTATCCCTTCCTGTCCGCCACCGAGGTTCCCAGCTTCGAGCTGGCCGACATGGCGACGCCGACCAGCTACAACCCGCTCGGCGCCAAGGGGATCGGGGAGGCAGGCACGATCGGCGCGACACCCGCGGTGCAGAACGCGATCATCGACGCGCTCACCCACCTTGGGGTCCGGCACATCGACATGCCCGCCTCCCCGCAGCGGGTGTGGCAGGCATTGCGGTCAGTGCCCGGAAGCCGGCCAGCCTGACCCGCGCGGCTCGTTCGGGGCGCCGCCGTGCCCCGGCGGTGCGAGGGTTGCCAACTGCGGGCCTTGCCGAGTTGGATTGGGAGGCAGAGCGCGGGAGGCAGGCGAGAGGAATCAGCGGTGGCGGCGGGCGGCCGGCGGGTCATCGCCGGCGTGAGCGGCTCATTGCGGAGCCTGGGGGCGCTGCGGGCTGCCGTGGCGGAAGCGCGTTCGGCCGGGGCGCCGCTGCTGGCGGTGCTCGCCTGGTCCCCCGTGGGCGGGGAGATCGCGTACCTGCGGGCCCCTTGCCCGCTGCTGCTGGGGCTATGGGAGCAAGAGGCTCACGAGCGCATGCGTGACGCCTTCGACGAGGCGTTCGGCGGCATGCCCAGCGGCGTGGCGGTTCGCCAGCTGGTGGTGCGGGCGGCGCCGGGCCCGGCGCTTGTCGAGCTGGCCGGCCAGCCGGACGACCTGCTGGTGGTGGGCTACGGGGGGCGGAGCTGGCTGGGCTGCGCGGTCCACGGCTCGGTCACCCGCTACTGCATTGCCCACTCGCGCTGCCCGGTCCTTGCCGTGCCGCCGCCCCCGCTGATCAAGGAATTGCGCCCCTGGCGTCATCACCACTGGCGGCCGGAAGACTTCGCCGTCCCGCTGGCCGGGTAACCGCACCCGCGGCGGCCCGGCCGCGTCCGGCGGGCGCGCGATCGGTTTCGGGAACCAGCTCACTGGCCGCAGCCGTGCTGCCCAGGCTGGTGATCGCTGATCCGGCAGACTGTTGACCACCGGCGCCGGACCCTGGGGGAGGGCATGCGGAGAAAGCTGTGAAGGCAGGCGACCCCGCCCTGGTCCTGCTGCTGGGCGCGGTGGTGGTGATCGCCGCGATCGTGGCGGCCCGGATCGCGCACCGGATCGGCCTGCCCGGCCTGCTGCTCTTCCTCGGCTTGGGGCTGGCGATGGGTGAGGCGGGCCTGGGTGTGCGGTTCGACAACGCCGAGCTTGCACAGGCCCTTGGGCTCAGTGCGCTGGTGCTCATCCTGGCGGAGGGTGGCCTGACCACCAACTGGGTGCACGCGCGGTCGGCCGCCCCGGCGGCGGTCGTGCTCGCGACCGCCGGGGTGATTGTAAGCATCGTGGTCGTGGCGGTGGTGTCCCGCTGGCTGCTGTCCCTGGCCTGGCGGGATGCCTTCCTGCTCGGCGCGGTGCTGGCGCCGACCGACGCGGCGGCGGTGTTCTCGGTCTTGCGAAGGCTGCCGCTGCCGCCCCGGCTGGCGGGGACGCTGGAGGCGGAGTCGGGGCTCAATGACGCCCCGGCGGTGCTGGCGGTGGTCTTGCTGAGCGGGACGGGGCCGCATCCGCCGGTGCCCGCGCTCGTCGCTGGGATCGTGGCATACGAGCTTGCCGCCGGCGCCGCGATCGGGCTGGCGGCGGGTTTGCTCGGCGCGCTTACCCTGCGGCGGGTGGCGCTGCCTGCCTCGGGCCTGTACCCGATCGCGGTGCTCGCGCTCATCGTCGCGAGCTACGGCGCGGCGGACTTCGCCCACGCGAGCGGGTTCCTCGCCGTCTACGTGGCCGCGCTGGTGCTCGGCAACGTCCGGTTGCCGCACGGGCCGGCCACCCGCGGCTTCGCCGAGGGGGTCGCCTGGCTCGCCCAGATCGGGCTGTTCGTCATGCTCGGGCTGCTCGCCTCACCCGGCCGGCTGCCCGCGGCGGTCCTGCCGGCCCTGGTGGTGGGGTCCGTGCTCGTGCTCGTCGCCCG
>Ga0126378_10004538_pt1 | contig 10631 bp, 9 predicted proteins | sample PanSoiMetPlot_23_FD_92587 | JGI IMG/M metagenome (GOLD analysis project Ga0126378, IMG submission 92587) | Tropical forest soil microbial communities from Panama - MetaG Plot_23 | ecosystem: Environmental > Terrestrial > Soil > Tropical forest > Bulk soil | place: Panama | collected 2016-02-17
AGCGGGCACGACGAGCTTGCGAGCGGGTTTACAGTGAGACGGCGGCTTGTCGCTGACATCGCCCGTGACCTGCCTAGGAGGCTGCGACGGGCCTGGCCGCCCAGCGGTCCTGCAGTTCATCATCGCGGCGTTGGTCTCGTGAGTGACCCCCGAGTGCCTCGTGTCTGACCACTCGATCGGGGCCCGCAGGGAGCATGGCAGCGGCGATTTACATCCCTGATGGCTCTGCGGCAGCCGTACCCTATTTTCGCGTCGCTTGCGACGGCGTACGCTCCGGGTAACTCCATTGAGGGCGAGGGGTGGCCGGTGAGCCTTACTGAGGCCGATCTTGGGAGCGGCCCGGGCGAGCCGCCGTCGGCTGCCCTGGGGGCAGTCCCCGCACGCAGCCGATGGCGGTCCCGGTGGTGGTGGCTTTTGGCGCCGGTGACGCTGGCGGCCGGGGCCATTGTCGTCTTGACGGTGCTGGCTGCCACCTATCAGCCGATCGTCTACGGTGCTGACACGGGCATTGGCAACTTCCCCGGTCTGCCTAACGGCAAGGGCCTGCGGTGGGTCAACAATCTGGGCGGGTTTAGTGCGGATCTTTATGTCCCGCCGCAGCGGGGCATCTTTACCATCGTTGCAAGTATCGTTAACAACGGATCTAGGTCCGTGACTATCGAGGCAGTCACGTTGCTTCGGGTGGGCGGGAGTTTCTGGCCGCTCACCCCGGCCGGTCCTGTCCGGTATTACCTGGTGCAGGGCGGCGTGCAGCAGCCGCCGGTTCACATCCTCCGGAACGTGTCCCTCGGCCCCGGGCAGCAGATTGACATCGGAATCCCGGTGCGAACCTGGCCTTGCGCGCTGAAAGATGGCTGGACATTGGTGTCAGGTTTCTACGTCAGGGAACGATTCCTCTTTTTTACACACACGATCACTCTTCCATTCGGCCAACAGGGGGAACATCTTCTAATGCATCACCCAGGTGGTCACCAGGGTGAGCGGAATGTATTCTGCGCCAGTCATTAGTCCGGCCACCGAGCATGTAGTTCAAGGGCAACTTTTGAAGATCGGCGAACAGCTCGCTCGCCCACGTTCATCTTCATTCGCTACTCTCGTCCGTCTTTGAGGCTGGCTTGCCCGGCCTGAACCAGCATGATCTACGCCACACGGGAAACACGATGGCGGCAGTCAAAGGGCCGCGATGATCTACCAGCACGCGGCGGCCGAGGCCGATCAGAAGATCGCTGACACACTCGATCAGCGGATGGGAGAGGCCCGCGACGATGCCCGCGACCAAGGCTAATGGCACGCTAATGGCACACAGGGGTCTTGGCGATGATCACTGTCTGATGTTTTCCCAGGTGGAGCTAAGGGGTCTCGAACCCCTGACCCCCTGCTTGCAAAGGAGGTGACCGCGCCTGCACGGCCTGCGGCTGCACAGGTGAGGAGCGCCGCCGGTTGCTCCGTGAATGACCGTGGATCGCCGTGGGTGACCCTCCTTACGGGCACGTGGCGGGCATGGCTCGGGCTCCCGGCTGCATCGCCTGATCACAGATCCGTAGTAATGGGCGGACCGTCCAGAACCGTCCAGTGCTGGTCACGTGGTGGGCCAATGTTCCAGGATTGTCGCCCTCGGTCGATAGCTGGCTATGGAAAGCGCCTTTGGCGACCGGGGTCGCGCAGCTTACGTTGGCGGGTAGCCCGGGTAGCCGTACCCGGCGATGAAGCTGGAGTAGTTGGTGCGGAGTACCTTTCCCGGCGCCGGTCCGGCGTTGCCTTCCAGTACGATGATGGATCCGTCGTTGCGGACCCACTCCACCAGCCCGACGTGGTCGATAGGGTCGCCGCCGGGAAAGTTGAAGAACACTATCGCGCCAACATGGGGTTGCGTGTGCCAGTGGTGGCGGTGGTGGAACCACGCCGCGTGAGACGGCGTGTAGGCGAACTGCCCGACCTGGCTGGCGACGCCCGCCTTGTGCGCGCACCAGGACACGAACATGTCGCACCAGGCGGCCCCGGCGAAGCCCTGGTCATGTGCGATCTTATCGGCGTACCACTGGCCGAACTTGGTCCGGCCGTCTGGCTCCGGGGAGTAGCCGAGTTCGGCTCGTGCCGCGCTGAGGATGCGGTGGACGGCGCCCACTGCTACTCACCCCCGGCGTCGGAGCCGGACTCTAGCAAGGTCTCCGCCGCGGGGTCATACTCCTCCGGCACCGAGCCTGGCGATTGGTCTAGGCCATAGGAGGAGCCTGCGGCCTGCGGCCACGGATCCGGGGCGGGAGGCGGCAGCTGTTCCGGTTCGTTGGGTTCCACATAGAACTGACTGGGGTCTGCATAGAACTGATCGGCAGTCATTTTCCCCCCCGGGATCCTTGATGTTGGCTGGCGAAAGCGCGAGGGCCAGCCCCGGCGCCGCCCGGCGCGGCATCCGGCGTTAGGTAATCCAGAGGTAACACGTTCCCCAAAGCACGGCAAGAAGTGACCGGCGGGTAACATATTCTTCTTGGCTATTACTAGGCGGGGCCCTCCGTATGCCAGACCCGGAATCGCGCTCACTATGGCCAAACGGCAGCTCACACCGTCGGCAAGAAGAGTAGGAAAGCCGGGTAACGCCTGGGCTCGTAGTCTTCCCCGTCCTTCCTCGTAGGCGCCGAACCTGGCGAGTGGACGTCGGGTCTAGGCTGGCGAAGCCATCGCAGCGACGCCCGCAGGGCGGCCTAGACGCGGCGGCCGGGAGCGGGACAATGGATCGCCGAGGAAGGCGGCACCACCGAGCACCACGGTTTGCGTGGCCGGGTGAGCCTAGCTGATCAGCGGTGACCTCAGGCGGGGGGTCGGCGCGCGGCGGCCGGGCCTCTCCAAGGCTGAGGCCGACGCTAGTGCCGGTCCCGCGGCGCCGCATGCGGCGCCGCCTTGACGCTTGCGCCGTCCAGGTCGTCTCCTCGCTGACCGAGACCGACGGCGGAACACTCTTTCTCGGGCCGCCGAAGTCCACGGCCGGGCGGCGTACTGTGCAGCTCCCGCAACTGCTCGTTCCGAGCCTGCGCAACCATCTGGGCCGGTACGCCCAACCCGGCGACGACGGCCTGGTCTTCACCGGCCCGCACGGAGCGCTGCTGCGGCGCAGTAACTTCCGCCGCCGCGTCTGGCTGCCTGCGCTCGCCAAGGCAGATCTGCCTGAGATCCATTTCCACGACTTGCGCCACACCGGCAACATCCTGACCGCGACAGCAGGGGCGAGCTTGCGCGAACTGATGGCACGTATGGGCCACGCCAGCACCCGGGCTGCGCTGGTCTACCTACACGACACCGACGACCGACAGCGCATCATCGCCGCCGCCGTCAGCGACCTTGCCCAGCAGCAGCTCGGTCGGCGGGACGCGCCGCTAGAGACGGTTCCGGAGGAGGGAGCGGGCACGTGAGGGGCACGGCGGCCTTGCGGATGATCTTGGCCTGGATGTTTTCCCTGGTGGAGCTAAGGGGACTCGAACCCCTGACCCCCTGCGTGCAAAGCAGGTGCTCTTCCAGCTGAGCTATAGCCCCGCGCGTCGGCGCTCCAAGGGTACCCGGGGTGCGGGGGGACTTGCCTGGGATGGCGGCTGACCAGCCTGCGCCGTCAGCAGGGCCGGAAGGTCCGCGATGCGGTTGATCAGGTGCGTCGCACCGGCCGCCCGCAGCCGGTCTCCGGTGTGCCCGCCGGTAAGGACCCCGGCCACGATACCGGCCCCGGACCGGATCCCGCACCGAACCCCGCTGGCCGAGTTCCCGGCGAGGGCCGCCTCGCGGACGTCTTCCACGCCCAACCGCAGCATGGCGGTGAGCATCAGGTCGGGCCAGGGACAGCCGCGCGGCACGTCATCGGGGCACAACGCCACGTCCACCCGGCGCGACCAGCCAACGGTGTCGAGCACGACCTCGAGCAGCCGCCGCGACACGCTCGTGATCACGCCGAACCGGACCCCGGAGTCCCGCAGCGTGGCGATGGCTTCCTCGGCCCCGGGAACGGGGGAAAGCCGGGTACGGTCCAGGGCGGCACGGAGCGAGCGCTCGAACGACATCGCTGCCGCCTCGGCCCGGCCCTCACCGCCGGGGAACAGCGCCCGGAACACGTCGACCGGCGGCTGCCCGCGGGACTGGTGGACGGTCACCATGCTGTGGGCGTAGGCCGCCGTTCCCGGCACGATCCCCTGGGTGGCGCAGGCCTCGGCGAACGCGCGTTCCAGGATGCCCTGGTCGTCGACGGTCGTCCCGAGCAGGCCGCAGCACACAAGCGAAACAGCGGTCACCAAATTACCCCCGTCCGCCGCGCAGGAGCTTTGGCGGCGGCATCAGTCGTCGCTGGTGGTCGCTTCCGTCCACAAGTCAAGCTCGGCGCGATCGGCCTGAACCTTCCTCCAGGCGGCGAGTACGCCAAGGCCGACGAGTGCCAGCAGGAGCAGCTTCTTCACGGCGTGAGACCTCTTTAACCTTGCCTGCGTGGAGCCGACCAGCCAGGACGGCTTACCTTGCTGAGACTCACTGAAGCCTAGCAAGGCGATCGGTCAGTGTGGCCGGGCTACGCGGGTCTCGTCCCACACCGGGCCGTCGCACTCCTGGACGTTTCCGTCCGCACGGAACACAAGGAACCTGTCGAAGGACCGGGCGAACCAGCGGTCGTGGGTCACCGCGAGCACGGTGCCCTGATACGACTCCAGGCCCTCCTGCAGGGCCTCGGCGCTCGCCAGGTCGAGGTTGTCGGTGGGCTCATCGAGCAGGAGCAGCGTGGACCCGGCGAGTTCGAGCAGCAGGATCTGCAACCGCGCTTGCTGTCCTCCTGACAGGCTGCTGAACGGCTGGCGCGCGGTGAACTGTAGCTCGTACCGCGCGAGCGCTGCCATGGACTCATTCCTGAGCATGGCGTGCTCGGTCATGAGGATTTCCTCGGGCCACCGTCCGGCCAGATCGGGACGCGCGTGGGTCTGGACGAACAGCCCGGGGACGACCCTCGCCCCGAGCCGGGCCACCCCGGAGTGACGCAGGCTATCGCCGGCGAGCAGGCGCAGGAAGGACGACTTCCCCGACCCGTTCGCGCCGAGCACCGCGACCCGCTCGCCGTACCAGACCTCGGCGCCGAACGGGCGGGTGAGCCCGGTGAGTTCCAGGCCTTCGCAGATCACCGCCCGCTTCCCGGTGCGGTCGCCGCGCAGCCGCATCCGGATGTTCTGCTCACGCGGCGCGAGCTCGGGCGGCCCGGCTTCCTCGAAACGGCGCAGCCGGGTGAGGGCGGCCTGGTAGCGGGAGGCCATGGCGTCGTTGTAGGACGCCTTGTGGCGCAGCATCCGCACGAGCTGCTTGATCTTCTCGTGCTCCTCGTCCCAGCGGCGGCGCAGCTCGTCCAGGCGCTCGATGCGGTCCCTGCGCGCCTGGGCGTAGGTGGCGAACCCGCCGCCGTGCACCCAGACGTTGCCGTCCTCGACGGTGATGATCCGCTCGGCGCAGTTCGCGAGCAGCTCCCGGTCGTGGCTGACCAGGAGCACCGTCTTGGGGGTGGCCGCGAGCGCTTCCTCCAGCCAGCGCTTGCCGGGCACGTCCAGGTAGTTGTCCGGCTCGTCGAGCAGCAGCACCTCGGCCGGGCCGCGCAGCAGCGCCTCGAGCACGAGCCGCTTCTGTTCGCCGCCGGAGAGCGTGCGGACCTCACGCCAGCGGCAGCGCTCGTACCCGGCCGCGAGCGCGGCCACGCAGCAGGCGTCCCAGAGGACCTCGGCGTCGTAGCCTCCGGCGTCTCCCCACTCGGCGAGCGCGGCGGCGTAACGCATCTGGGTGGGCTCGTCGTCCCGCTCCATCATGGCGAGCTCGGCGGCGTCAAGCCGGGCGGCGGCCTCCCGGACCCGCGCGGGCGCGACCGAGAGCAGCAGGTCGCGGACCGACGAGTCGTCGCAGACGCTGCCGATGAACTGGCGCATTACGCCCACGCCGCCGCTGATGGCGATGGTGCCCGACTGCGTTGTCAGATCACCGGCGATGAGCCTGATCAGGGTGGTTTTGCCGGCGCCGTTCGGCCCGGCAAGGGCGGCGGTCGCCCCCTCGCCAACCCGGAACGACACGTCGTTCAGCAGCGTCCTTCCGTCGGGAAGGACGTGGCCCAGGTGTGCCACATCGACGTGTCCCACACCGGGCCCCTCCCCGTCGTGCCATGTGTCCCGGCAAACACCCAACCCGCTCCGCCCCGATACGGCAAACGGATTACCCGGGGCCCACGGACACCTGCCATTGATGATCAAGGACCCGGTGGGGCTGGAACCCCGGCAATTCCTTGATCACGAAAGGCGGTGGGCGGGAGCGGGGGGTGCGCGCCAGGCGTGGGCGCGGACGGCGTCGCGGGAGGAGCCGCGCTGGTGGCCGGGGTGCGCGAGGGCGGCGGTCAGGTCGTCAAGCGCGTGCAGCGAATGCGCGCTCACGACCGCGTCGCAGTATGGCCAGGCCGCGGCCATGCCACCGGCCAGCGGCTGGTACTCGGGGCTCTGCGTGCGCGGATTCACCCAGATGATCCGGTGCGCGACCCGGGACAGCCGCTCCATCTCCCGCCGCAAGATCGCGGGGTCGCCGGTATCCCAGCCGTCGGAGATGATGACGACCACCGCGCCGCGTGCCATGCCGCGGCGGCCGTAGCCGTCGTTGAACTCGGCGATCGATTCCCCGATGCGGGTCCCGCCGAGCCAGTCCGGCGCGGCCTCGCCGGCCCGGTGCAGGGCCAGGTCCGGGCGGGCGTGCGCGAGCGTCCCGGTCAGCCTGGTCAGCCGCGTCGCGAACGTGAACACCTCGGCATGCGCCCCGCCCGCCGCGCAGTAAAGCAACTGCAGCATGGCCCGGGCGTAGGGCTCCATCGACCCGGAGATGTCACAAAGCACCACCAGCCGCCGCGGTTCGGGCAGCGGCGCCCGCCTGGCCAGCCGCAGCGGGTGGCCGCCGGTGCGCCGCGCCTGGCGAAGCGTGGCCCGCAGGTCGGTGCGCTGCCCATGCGGCGTGCGCTGCGGACGGCGCGACCTTCGCATCGGCACCGCGAGGGTGAGCTTGCGCATCAGCCCGGACAGCAGCAGCAGCTCGCCGGGGGTGAGCTCGGCGAAATCGGTCCCGGCCAGCCGCTCCGCGGCGCTGGCCAGCGCATGCCGCGCAGCCTGCGGCTCACCGTCGGCCGGCTCGCCGTCCTCCGCGGACTGCGCTGCGCCGGGGTGTTCGCCGTCAGCGGCGGCCGCGTCCTCGCCGGCGTCCGGCGAGCGCAGAACCTTGGCCGCGTGCGCGCGGGCGGCGCGCGCCGCCTCGGCGATGAGGTCCGGCGGGGCCGACGAGCGTGGGTGCCCGCCCGGCGGCTCGGGGGCGTGCTGGTCACCACGGCTCCCGGCGGGGTCATCCGGGCCGCCGAACACGGCGGCGAAGACCCGCTGCAGCGTCTCTGCGTGCTCCGCGCTCGAGGTCAAGGTGGCCAGGGCGCACAGATACAGCGCGCGCGGGGTGGCCGGGCGTGCGACCGCCACCGCGCGGGCGAAACGCTCGCACCGGCCCGGGTCGGCGGGAACGCCGGCCGCCCGCAGCGCCGCGCCGAACCGCGCCGCGCTGGCCGCCAGGTCTTCAGCCATCATCGGGGGCCAGGCCGTCAGCCGTCATCGGAGACCAGGCCCGCGAACCCGGCGGCCCGGGCGGTCCGCAAATCCTCGGAGTACTTCAGGACCGCCCCGGCGGTCCGCTCCGCGGCCGCGCCGTCCAGGGTGCCCGCACCCAGCACACCCAGCGCCTCGGCCCAGCTGATGGCCTCGGCAACGCCGGGAGTCTTGGCCAGGTCGAGACCGCGCAGCCGGGCCACGCCACGCGCCACCTGATCGGCAAGCAGCTCCCCCGCCGCGGGCACACGGCGGCGGATGATGGCAGCCACCCGCTGGGTGTCCGGGTAGTTGATCCAGTGGTAGAGGCAGCGCCGCTTCAGCGCATCGTGCAGGTCACGGGTCCGGTTCGACGTCAGCACCACGACCGGGGGGAACCGCGCCCGCCGGGTCCCGAGCTCGGGGATGGTGACGGCCGACTCGGCGAGCAACTCGAACAAGAACGCCTCGAACTCGTCATCCCCCCGGTCCACCTCATCGATCAGCAGCACGGCCGGGCGCGGGCCCGGGTGGTCGAGCGCGGCCAGCAGCGGCCGCGCCAGCAGGTATTCCTCGCTGAACAGATCGGCGTCGCGGAGCGTCTCGCCCCGGGCCTCGGCCAGCCTGATCGCTAGCAGCTGCCGGGGGTAGTTCCACTCGTAGAGCGCTTCCGACGAGGTGAGGCCCTCGTAGCACTGGAGCCGCAGCAGCGGCGTTTCCAGCGCCTCGGCAAGCGCCTTCGCCGCCTCGGTCTTGCCGACCCCCGGCTCCCCCTCGAGCAGGATGGGCTGGCCCATCCGCGCCGCCAGGAACAGCGCCGTGGCGAGTGACTCATCGGCAAGATAGTCCGTTTCGTCCAGGGCACGCCGCAGCGCGGCCACATCGGGCAGCCGCTGCGCCAGGTCGCTGCTGCGGGTCATGTGACCGCCAGGTCGGTCCGCAGCGGGCGGCCCTGGATGGCACGCCAGACGTTCGCCGGGGTGAGCGGCATGTCGGCGTGCCTGACATGCAGCGGCGCCAGCGCGTCCATCACCGCGTTGACCACCGCGGCCGGTGAGCCCACCGTGGCCGACTCGCCGACCCCCTTGGCCCCGATCGGGTGGTGCGGGGACGGGGTCACCGTGGCGCCAAGCTCCCAGGACGGGCACTCCACCGACGTGGGCATCAGGTAGTCCATGAAGGATCCGGCAAGGCAGTTGCCCGCGTGGTCAAACGCGACCACCTGCATGAGCGCCATGCCGACCCCATCCGCAAGCCCGCCGTGCACCTGGCCCTCCACGATCATCGGGTTGATCCGGACACCGCAATCATCCACCGCGATGAACCGGCGCAGCGACACCTGGCCGGTCCCAGGGTCCACGTCGGCCACGCAGATGTACGCACCATACGGGTAGGTGAGGTTCGGGGGGTTGTACACGGTCCTCGCGTCGAGGTGCCCTTCCATACCCGCTGGCAGCTCAAGCACCCCGTGCGCCGCCATCGCGATCTCGGGAATGGTCTTGCCCTGCGCCGGGTCGCCGCGCACGCGCCACTTCCCCTCGGCCCACTCCAGGTCGCCGGGCGATACCTCGAGCATCGCCGAGGCGACGAGCTTCGCCTGCTCGCGCACCTTGCGGGCGACGATCGCCGCGGCGGCCCCGGACACCGGCGTGGACCGCGAGCCGTAGGTTCCCAGCCCGAACGGAGTCCGGTCGGTGTCGCCGTGCACCACGTCGACGTCGCTGGCCGCCAGCCCCAGCTCCTGCGCGACGATCTGCGCGAACGTCGTCTCGTGACCCTGGCCCTGGGTCTGGCAGGAGACGCTGAGGACCGCCTTGCCGGTCGGGTGTACGCGCAGGTCAGCGCCGTCAGCCATGCCCAGGCCGAGGATGTCCATGTGCCTGCGCGGCCCGGCTCCCACGCCCTCTGTGAAGCAGCTGATCCCGATGCCCATGTACTCGCCGCGCTCCCGCTTTGCCGCCTGCTCGCGGCGGAGGCCCGGGTAGCCGGCGAGGTCCATGGCGAGCCGGAGCGCCCGTGGGTAGTCCCCGGAGTCGTACTGCCAGCCCGTCGGGCAGGTGTACGGGAACTGCTCGGGACGCAGCAGGTTCTTCATCCGGAGCTCGCCCGGGTCCATGCCAAGCTCCCCGGCCAGCAGGTCCACCATCCTCTCGACCAGGTAGACCGCCTCGGTGATCCGGAACGAGCAGGAGTACGCGACCCCGCCCGGCGCCTTGTTCGTGTACACGCCGGTGACCTCGCAGTGTGCTGCCTGGAGGTCGTAGGAGCCGGTGAAGATGTGGAAAAAGCCGGCCGGGAACTTAGTCGGCTGGGCGGCGCCGTTGAACGCCCCGTGGTCGGCGAGCACCCTGGCGCGCAGGCCCAGGATCCGGCCATCCCTCGTCGCCGCGATCTCGCCGTGCATGTGGTAGTCGCGCGCGAACGAGGTGGACATCAGGTTTTCGGACCTGTCTTCCACCCACTTGACCGGCTTGCCGGTCACGATGGACCCGACCACCGCGCACACGTACCCGGGGTAGATGGGGACCTTGTTGCCGAAGCCGCCGCCGATGTCCGGGGAGATGATCCGGATCTTGTGCTCGGGAAGGCCGGCGACCAGCGCGTAAAGGGTGCGGTGCGCATGCGGGGCCTGCGTGGTGGACCAGACGGTCAGCTTGCCGGTGACGCCGTCCATGTCCGCGACCGCCCCGCACGTCTCCAGCGGGGCGGGGTGGGAGCGCGGGTAGAGCATGTCCTGCGTCACCACGACGTCGGCCGCGGCGAAGACCGCGTCGGTCGCCTGCCTGTCCCCAGCCTCCCAGTCGAAGATGTGGTTGTCCTGTTTGCCTTTCAGGTCGTCGCGGATCACCGCCGCCCCTGGGTCCAGCGCCGACGTGGCGTCGATGACCACCGGCAGCGGCTCGTAGTCGACGCTGATGATCTCAAGCGCGTCACGCGCGGAGTACCTGTCCTCCGCGACCACGAAGGCTACCTCCTGGCCCTGGAACCGCACCTTGTCGGTCGCAAGCACCGCCTGCACGTCCCTGGACAGGGTGG
>Ga0126378_10004539_pt1 | contig 10628 bp, 7 predicted proteins | sample PanSoiMetPlot_23_FD_92587 | JGI IMG/M metagenome (GOLD analysis project Ga0126378, IMG submission 92587) | Tropical forest soil microbial communities from Panama - MetaG Plot_23 | ecosystem: Environmental > Terrestrial > Soil > Tropical forest > Bulk soil | place: Panama | collected 2016-02-17
CCCAGATGTCTAGTAGGAGTGTAATACCAGCTTGGCGCAATCTCTTCGAAGAATCGGTAATCAGGCTTTCTATTCGCTGGGAAATTTTATGCATTGACTCCATCCTCCCAGAGGCCTCTCGGCTCAACGCGGGCCATAGCTTGCAACTTAAACCATGTCCCAGTTAGTCCAACTATATGCCAATAGGAATGCCATCCTATTTGGTGCGGTGACACCCGATTGCCAGCATTCTCTTTTCCAGCTAGAATTCTTTCTCGATAGCGACGATAGTCACAACGTTGCTGCTAAACTGCATCCTGGGCCTGACATGATTGGTCGCCTTTCTAGTCGGGGGCGCATTCTAATATGTCACCAGCACAATCACCCCCCGCTTCTGATTACAGATGGCGTTCTCAGAAAAGCTTAAACAGTGAGAGGCGGAAGGGGACTACATTCAAGGGTGATACGGCAAGCCGATGTTGATTGGCTAAATCTACCTTCCGGGGTATGCCTTTGCTGTTCCGACAAGAAGCCATCGACTTTCAGCAGCACCATCGGCAATGGGGGGAGGTGGCGCTGCTCCAGCCACTCTCGACCAAGGTCATGACGTGGTTCATCGCCACGGCTGTCGTCCTGGTCCTCACATTTCTATTTCTAGGACATTATGCCCGAAAGGAGACAGTCGTCGGTTATTTAACACCGACGTCGGGCACCTCGAAGGTCTTTCTCCCCCAACAAGGCACAATCAACGAGATTTACGTCCGGGAAGGACAGGAGGTTCAAAAAGGGCAACCCCTCTTGGCCGTCGAGACTAGCCAGATCGCGGCGAATGGCCAGGATGTCAACGCTACTATGCTGGATACTCTGGAGTCTCAGCGGCGCTTGCTGACAAATCAGATAGTGGCAGAGCAGGAGCGCACGAAATCCGAGCGGGCTCGCCTCGCTGCCCTAGTCGATGACCTTCAGACGGAGATCTCTCAGCTCCATGGCCAGATCGAAATCCAGAGCGCACGTATTCTCATTTCGGGTGACCTGGTGTCGTCTGTGATTGATCTCAAAACGAAGGGCTACATCTCAGAGCTGGAATTCAGGCAACGTGAACTTGCGGCTCTCGAGCAAAGGCAGAACCTAAATTCTCTCAATCAGCAGCTCGCTGCACGTCATAGCCAGTTGACCGAGACACGCTATTCTCTCGAGCAGCTCCCGACTATCATGGCACAGAAGGTTCAAGGTTTGCGCAACGAATTATCGACGACAGAACAGCGCATTGCCGAGGTCAACGGCCGACGTGCCTACATCGTGCGGGCAGGAACGGAGGGACGCGTCTCAACGCTACAAGCCACTGTGGGCCAGTTTGCGGATCCGCGGCGTTTGCAGCTCGAGATTGTCCCCAACAATGGAGTGCTCCAGGCTGAGCTGTTTGTCTCGGCCCGGGCTATTGGCTTTGTGCGACCCGGACAGAAGGTCAGGATCAAGTACGACGCCTTTCCTTACCAGAACTTCGGTACATACACCGGCCAGATCATCGAAATCTCGCAGACGATCCTAACGAACTCCGACGCGTCTGGACCGATCGCGTTGAAGGAACCCGCTTACCGCGTTACGGCGGCGCTCGACCGACCAGATATTGATGCCTATGGCAAGAAGATGCGGCTCCAGGCCGATATGCTCCTAAGAGCGGACATCATTCTCGAGAATCGGTCGCTTGTGAACTGGATCCTCCATCCGCTACTCAGTATGAGGATGTAACCGTGCCAGGTCTGTTGAATTTTAATACCCAGGGGTACCTCCCGGTTATGCACCAGACCGAAGCAGCGGAATGCGGGCTCGCCTGCCTGGCCATGATTAGCTCGTATCACGGCCACCGCATCGACCTTAACACGCTCCGGCGTCGCCATCCGGTATCGCTGAAGGGGGTCACACTCAGGGCGATGATTCAGGTGGCGCACCAGATGCATCTAGCCTGCAGGCCGTTGCGCTTTGAACTCGGGTACCTCAGGCAGCTCCATCTGCCTGCGATCGTGCATTGGGACATGAACCATTTCGTGGTTCTTAAGTCGGTCACAAGACGAGGAATCGCAGTTCATGACCCTGCTTCAGGCGAGAGGTTCTATCCGATTGACGAGGCCTCGAAGCATCTGACCGGCGTCGCGCTCGAGCTCTCGCCATCCGAAGGGTTTCTCCCCAAGGACGAAAGAGCACGACTCCCATTTTCGACCTTCTGGACGCAGTTACGCGGCAGCAAACACGCGCTCATCCAGATTTTGATTCTCTCGATTGTACTAGAAGCATTTGTGATTGCCAGCCCCTTCTACCTGCAGCTCACGGTCGATGAGGTGATCGCCAGCGGCGACGCGGACCTCCTGGTGGTGCTGGCTCTCGGTTTTGGGTTACTCGCCATGATCAAAGTTACCTCGAGCTCGATCCGTTCGCTGATCATCCTGATTGTGCAGAATGTCTTGCACTTTCACATTGGCGCTCGTCTGTTTCATCACCTGGTCCGTCTGCCGATTGCATATTTCGAGAAACGGCACATCGGCGATGTCCTCTCCCGTTTCACCTCCATTGAGCCAATCCGGAGTGCCCTTGCCGAAGGCATGATTGCCACCACGATCGATGGCCTGATGGCCGTCGCGACTCTGGCGATGATCTTCGTCTACAACGCCCAACTCGCGCTCGTGGTGTTGGCGACCTTCGTGCTCTACGCGGCCGTGCGTCTCGGGTCCTATCCATTGTTCCGAAAGCACAGCTTAGCTGCGATCGAAACCAAAGCCCGCGAGAACTCGAGCTTCGTCGAGACCATGCGGGCGTTTCAAAGCCTCAAGATCTTCAACCGCGAAAGCGAGCGCGAGACCCAGTGGCTCAACCGTTATGCCGATGTCGTAAGCGCCAACGTACGCCTCGGTCGCACCAGGGTCGCGTTCACAACCATAAACGACGCCCTCTTCGGGCTCGAGAACGTTGTCACGATCTATCTCGCGGCCCGGCTGGCGCTCGGCAACAACCTAACTATTGGGATGATATTCGCCTTCATGAGCTATAAACAGCACTTTACCGAGAAGGCCGTCCAGCTGGTGGAGAAGGCGCTTGACTTCCGCATTCTCGAACTGCACCTTGAGCGCTTGGCTGACATCGCCCTGAGCCCGCTCGAGCGCGGACATGACCAGCTCTTGGCCTACACCCGGCATGTCCAAGGTCGGATCGAGCTTCGAAACGTCTCCTTCCGTTATGCCGAGACGGAGCCTTTTGTTCTTGAAGATATCAGCTTCGTCATCGAAGCAGGGAAATTTGTGACCATTATGGGTCCGTCAGGTGGGGGCAAAACGACCCTCATCAAGATCATGCTCGGGCTGTTGGAGCCGACAGGTGGGGAGGTACTGATCGATGGTATCCCTCTCTCTACGATGGGACCCAGAGCCTACCGCGAGTACGTCGGGGCGGTAATGCAGGAGGATCAGCTCCTCTCGGGCTCTATTGCCGATAACATCTGCTTTTTCGATCCATCTTTTGATCAGGAGCGGATGATTCAGTGCGCGCGCTTGGCGGGGATCCATGAAGAGATCATGGCGATGCCGATGACTTACAACAGCCTGATCGGGGATATGGGCAGCTCGCTGTCAGGCGGACAGAAGCAGCGAGTGATGCTCGCGCGAGCACTCTATCGACAGCCGCGAATCCTCTTTCTGGACGAGGGCACGGCGCACTTGGATGTTGACAACGAGAGACACATCAACGACAGCATCAAGTGTCTCCAGATGACACGTATTAGCGTAGCCCACCGACCAGAGGTAAGCGCCGGCGCGGACCGGATTCTGCGGATTGCAAGGACATTAGTGGGGGACGCACATGGATCCGCACTGCATGCGATCGCCCGTCAGGGGGATGAGGTGCGTCCCTCGGCTTAAATCAGCAGAGTTCGCCCCGTTACGTTTCTACGAGTTACCCCGCGCCCCCACAGTCGGGTAGGACCGTGGCGCGGACCAGGCTTCGTATGATGCTGACGGCCGAGTAGGAGAGAATCGAACGACACCGTAGGGTCCCCTTGTCTGTATCCGCCGTTTCCGGCTGCGTGCCCGCTTAGGTTCGCCATGGTGCCGTAGGATCCTCCCCCCTCACAGATCCCACCGCGCGGAATTACCCCAGTGGGTTCCTCAGGTATGACTCGCCGTTCTGGTCCGAGGTCGTACGATCTTGGGACGTAGGAGCGGGTGGCGTTGAAGGATTTGCTCGTACTTTGTCCAAGTCAGGCCCCTTCCCCGCGACCTTCGTCCTAGCCACTTCTTCCAGGTACGTTGGACGCTCCGTTGGAACTTCCGGAGACTTCGGTAGTTCGTCGGACGTCCGTAGTACCGGTAGTGGCCGCGAAGTTTCGCGTTGAGGGTGGCCTGCTGCTTGTTCACGGGGTCGTGTCGATGGGCTCGGCACCATTCGGTGACATTATGCAGGGATCGCCTTAGGCGCTTTTTCATCGTCTTGACATGGACCATGAACTTCCCTCTCCGGCTTCGCGCACACTTGTGTGTGAAGCCGAGGAAATGTCGGATCCAACATTTCCTCGGATATGTGTCCTCTGCACTTATGTTGCACGACGTCCAACCATCCGTAAGAATGCTCGACGCGCGCAAAATTGACAACACATAAATTTTCGCTTCGAATTGGCTGGCATCCGCAGGTGGGGGACCAGCCATGTTTGATCAACTGTTCAAGCGTCCGTCGACGATAGCCTGTCACTCCAACGGGCCATACGCTGAGGAACGTCGCCAGTACTTGGTCGCGTGTGCCAAACAGGGTAATTCTCGATCCACCCTGCTATTTGAGGCACGTGATTTGCTTTGGGTGGCGCGCAAACTGAGCGTCTATCCCGACCTGCGCCAGATAACAATCGAAGACGTTCGGTCTTTGGCAGATGATTGGAGAAGCCGCGAGCGTGCCTGTGGTCGTGCACTCAATACGGTGTTCACTCGGCGACGTTATGTGCGTCTCGCCGCGGCCTGGCTTCGATTTCTTGGTTACCTTAAGGTTCCTGAGGAACCAATTCCATTTCACGGGCAACTTCAGGAGTATTGCCGATGGGCTCGCGAAGAGCGAGGATTGACGGAGGCGACCGTCAACCAGTTTTACAGTCAGATCAAACATTTCTTACGATGGTACGGCGCTTTTGGACGAGACTTCGCGGATGTGCGGGCCGCCAATGTGGACGCGTACCTGGCTCGCGGTAGCGCACGCGGCTGGTGTCGTGTCACTGTGAACAATGTCGCCGTGGGACTCAGAGCATTCTTTCGATACTGCAGCCAACAACAATGGACCCACGCGCATCTTGCAGATGGTATTCAAGGGCCTCGGATTTACGCTCTCGAGGGTCTGCCGACTGGTCCGGATTGGAGCGATGTCCGACGGCTGTTTGCTTCCTTGGATATGAAGATACCAACGCATATACGGGATCGGCCAATTCTGATGCTCTTCGCAATCTATGGCCTGCGAGCCAGCGAAGTGGCTGGGCTGCGCCTTGAACACTTAGATTGGGAGCAAGATCAACTGCATGTCCCTCGAGCCAAGCGGCGCGACACTCAAATCTATCCGTTGTTGCCTTCCGTACGCCATGCACTTGTTCGATATCTTCGGAAGGTCCGGCGACGGCCTTCCATCCACCGCGAGGTGTTCCTGACGTTGAAGCCACCGTTTCAACCGATTTCAACGTCCGGTCTATATAGCGTTGCTGCCAAACGGTTGAAGGCGCTCGGCGTGCGCACCGCTCACCATGGACCCCATAGTTTGCGACATGCATGCGCTGCTCGCTTGGTTAGCCGTGGACTGTCACTCAAGGAGATCGGGGATCATCTAGGTCACCGCAGTACGTCAGCGACGCGCATCTACGCCAAGGTAGATCTGCATGCTCTTCGTGAGGTTGCTGCCTTTGATGCAGGAGAACTCCTATGAGCTTGCATGAGACTGTAGAGGCGTACATAGCCTTCAAACGTGCATTGGGCGTACGTCTGGACTCGCAGGCCCGCGTGCTGCGCGCATTTTGCCGATTCGTGGGAGATATTGATGTAGCGAGCGTGACGCTTGATGCAGTCCACGCATTCCTCGCCGGCACGGGACCGATTACAAACGCATGGAAGCAAAAGGCGTCGGTGCTACGTAGTTTCTATCGCTATGCCGTGGGGCGGGGCTTAAGCACGAGCGTACCGTTACCCCTTACGGCGCCCAAATTCCCACCGACACGGACGCCGTATATATATACGACTGTTGAACTCAAGCGATTGCTGGCAGCTACTGAGATACTGGACGCGCCTAAAGCGGCTTTGCGTGCATTGGGCTTTCGGACGCTACTGCTGCTTCTATACGGCACGGGAATGCGGTTGAATGAGGCGCTCTCGCTCACCTTGAGCGATGTCGACTTAGCCAATCGGCTGATTACCGTAAGCAATACAAAATTCTTTAAGACGCGCTTGGTCCCAACGGGACCAAAATTGACGCGTGAACTTGCATACTACGCGCGACAAAGGACTCAGCTGTTACCGATGCCCTCAGGCAGCGAGTCAGCATTCTTTGCCACTGCGCGGTCTGGCACGCGTTGGCATTGGGTGGTAGCTGAGGAGCTATTTCGCCGCCTGCGCCAACACGCGGGCGTGAGTCGCGAAGGCGATGCACGCAACCAACCGCGTCTGCACGATCTTCGCCACACGGCAGCCCAGCATCGCCTCATCGCATGGTATCGATCCGGCTGCGATGTCCAACGATTACTGCCGCAGCTGGCGACATATCTGGGCCATGTGGACCTGAGTTCCACCCAATATTACCTTACCATCACCCCGGAGCTGCTGAATGAAGCTAATCAGCGTTTCGCGCGCTATGCCGAACCGGAGCAATACCATGCGTGACACATCTCTGATCGGACCATGGATTCGCCGCTTCCTACTTGAGCATCTTGTGGCCGAGCGCAATCTGGCGCGGAATACCCAACGCAGCTACCGTGATGCAATGGTTATGTTACTTCCATTTATGGCACTCACCACACGCAAAACGGTCGATCGGTTGACCGTTGAGGATTTGTCGCCAGCTATGGTGCGCCGATTTCTTGAACACCTGGAATCGGAACGCGGTTGCGGTGGGGCTACGCGCAATCTGCGTCTCGGTGCAATTCACTCTCTGGCAAAATTCATCGGTTCTCGTAACCCCGAACACGTCGCTTGGTGCAGCGAGGTGCGAGCAATTCCCTTCAGGAAGACGGCCGCACCTACGATGGCCTACCTGGAGAAGCCGGAGATCCATGCGGTGTTGGCGGCACCAGATCGCAGCACGGAACGAGGCGTACGTGACCATGCAATGCTGTTGTTTCTCTACAACACCGGTGCTCGAGCGGACGAAGCAGCACACGTCACGATCGGGGATCTCACTTTGGGTAGCTCCAGTTTCGTGCGCGTATCGGGCAAGGGCAACAAAATGCGATATTGCCCACTGTGGCCGCAAACCGTTGAGGTACTCAAACTGTTGGTGAGGGACCGTCCTCCAAGCGACAGCGTGTTCTTGAACCGTCTCGGCAATCCTCTCACTCGGTTTGGCATCTACAACCTGGTGCAAAGGTCGGTGAAGCAAGCTAGCGCGTCAATGCCGTCACTCAGGCGCAAACGTATCAGTCCGCACTCGGTGAGGCATACAAGCGCCGTTCATATGCTGCGGGCAGGGGTCGACATCAATACCATTCGCGGCTGGCTAGGGCACGTGTCGCTGGACACGACGCACGTCTATGCGGAGGTCGATCTGGAGATGAAGGCGAATGCTCTGGCTCAATGCGACGTCCCGCCACCGGGAAGCGCAAAATCGTGGCGCAAGGATCTGAACATCCTCAGCTTCTTGAGGGCACTGTGACGCAGTTATCACGCGACAAAATATGTTGCGTTCAATAGCGCCCTCCGGCAGGCCGGGGGGCAAGATTAGCCCTGGACACAACATAAGTGCAGAGGACACATATCCGAGGAAATCGAAAGTTTCGGTTTTGGTCCTCATCCGGATCGCTCTCGCCAGGGTTTGATGCCCAAACGCCACGAGCCGCGTCTTTTCCGGGTGGAGGGTCAGTCCAAACCTTTCGAATCTCTTGGCAAGCACTTGCAGTACCTTCTCGGCATCCTCTCGATATTGAAGGCAGATCACGGCGTCATCGGCGTATCGGATTTCGAACGCGTTGCCACGGAGGCGAGGCCTCACTTCCCGCTCGAACCATTCATCGAGCACGAAGTGGAGGTATATGTTGGCTAGGAGCGGGCTGATTATCTGGCCCTGCCCCGTCCCCGTCTCGCTCACCAGCAACCGTCCGTCGTCGATGACTCCTATGTTGATCCACTTCCGTATCAGTCTGAGGATGCTTGCATCGCTTATCCGCCTCTCAATCATCTCCATGAGTTGTTCTCGCACGATGGAGTCGAAGTAGGAGGTGATGTCCAACTCAAGGACACACGAGATCGGCTCGCGCCACATGACCCGGTCGACCTCGTCCAGCGCGTCTTGTGCACCACGTCCAGGACGGAACCCGTAGGAGCAGTTCAGAAAATCCTGCTCATAGATGGCTGTGAGCAACTCTACCGCTGCCTTTTGCACAATCTTGTCTTCCAGGGCGGGAATCGAGATCGGCCTCTTCTTCCCATCCTCTTTTGGAATGTAGATCCTGCGCAGTGGCTGTGCTCGATATGTTTTATTCTTCAGCCGTCCATGCAACTCCTGGATTTTCTGCTCTGCCTGCTCCTCGTAGTCCACATACGTGACGCGGTCCACCCCGGCGCTGGCGTCCCTTCGCAGCATCAGGAATGCCTCCTGCAGCGCTTCCGGTGTGAGAAAGTGAGCGATCGAGAAGAATTTACGTCTTGGATCTGCCTTCGCCAGTTCAGTTATTCGACTGAGTCCCATTTGACATACTTCCCGAGTTCTATGTCTCGTGTATGTGGCGCCCCGTCGATACGTCTACCTGTTCGCCCCTTCCCTCCAGTGGGTACCGTGGCCGCCCCCTTTCGGGGAGCCCTGCGGTTCGCCCCCTTCAACGGTACTATGGGCTCGTACGACTGCTCGCCTACCCGTCCCTGCCGCCTCCGGTCTCCCTTGGCGACAGGTACTCCTCGTCGAGGGTTTGTTCGCTTCCCGTGGGACGCCCTCATTTCCCTCGGGACCTGGTTCCGTTCGGGTTGGGTGGAACCGTACCCAGTTCGAAGAGGGGTAGGGAGCTCTCCTGGGTTCACGGGGATTCCCTTTGAAAGCATGCCCCTGGCTAGCGACTCCGGCGACTCCTTAGCAACCTCGCGATCTCGGTTGCCAGGATACTGCCTTCCACCTGGAAAACGGCGTCGGCGTCACGATGAAGGACGATGTCGGAGCTGAATCCTAACGGCCTGCTTCCTCGCTGTGTACGCTTCCGCCCCGCCAGTCACCTGGCGAGAGGCAACACTCGCTACCGGTCTGCTCGCTAGGCTTTGACCGGGCTGGACTTGCACCAGCTGGACTCCATTGAAGGGTTTCATCGACTCATCTCAAATTCCCCCTTCCCGCGCTTTTCCCAGCGCTATCTCCACGATCCCCCCTATCATTCCGTACGGCGGGTTTTCCCCAGTACGTCTGGAAGGCCGGCCTTTGGGGCGGTGCCTTCCCAGAGTGCTGTCAGCTTAAGCGTGCTCCCGGCATGCGCCATCCAACATCTGGTTTGCTTCCGCCTTTCGTGCATCTCGTGATCGCTACGATTTTCCCGTACTGAGCCAGGTCGAGGACTCGATGATGCACCGCCATGGTGGGTGGGGTACCCACCGCCCCAGGGGCCCTCGCTCGGGTCCAGGTTATTCTGTCCTGAACCGTCATCACTTATTCGGCCCCATCCGCCCCACTCGCAGGCACATCGCGACTTCACCGCACGGCGGCTTATACGCGATGTCTTCGCTGTGCGGGAGCGCCTAGGCGACCCGCGAGTGGTTCCGAGCTTTTGCTGCTCATTCCTTCCTGACATGCCGCCCTCTCTGACCCCGGGGAGTTCGACACCGCTTTGTCCAGAGCTTGCGATGCCGACGTTGGCCTTCGCCGAGATCTGACCGGCTCGGCACTCCCGATTATCTCGCAGTCCGCTTCACGCAGGGCACGTATTTCGTGGCTTCACTGGTTCGCTTCCGCTACGGCCTGTCAGGTTGCTCGCCCCCCTGTGCGGATCTGACCGGGCTTTCCCCGGCCAACGGGGGCTTTTACATCCAGGCTTCCGACGAGTCAGTCACCCTTCCCGCCGCTGGATATCACTACAACAGTAACTGGACTCCTCTGTTGGCGGGACTCTCACCCGCTGGAACGGCAGCTAGCTTCGCTGCACCAGATCTCGCCGTGCAGTCTCGCAACGATGCCATTGAGAAAGTAAACTGGGGGGTTGTGGGTGGCTGCGAGAATCCGCGTATAAATGGTGCATAGGTGTGACCGGCCCATGTCTGTCGTGGGAGGCCCCACCGGGCGGCATATCGTGGTGAGTGCCGACCGATCACCGACTGATCTAGAAAACCTCGACGATCGCCTGCGCTCGCGGCTCCTCGGTAGCGTCGTAGTCGAAATGAAGTCGCCCGACGAGAGTCTGCGGTTCGAGATCCTCAAATCGCAGCTTGATCTGCCGCGCACTCTCTATCCTGGGTTCG
>Ga0126378_10004540_pt1 | contig 10626 bp, 7 predicted proteins | sample PanSoiMetPlot_23_FD_92587 | JGI IMG/M metagenome (GOLD analysis project Ga0126378, IMG submission 92587) | Tropical forest soil microbial communities from Panama - MetaG Plot_23 | ecosystem: Environmental > Terrestrial > Soil > Tropical forest > Bulk soil | place: Panama | collected 2016-02-17
ACCGCAGCACACGGTATCGCCGCCAAGGAAGGTGGACCACACAATCGAGCCGGTCGGCCCCAGCTTGGTCACGAAGGCGTCGGAGTCGAAGTGGCCCAGGAAGCTGTCGTAGACGCAGTCTCCGGCCTTGCCACAGGATGTCTTGTAGGCTCCGGCTGTGGTGGGAAAGCCGTTCGACCAGGTCTCACCCGTCAGGTACGCATTGCCGGCGCCGTCGACCGCAACTGCGCGCACATAGTCGTTCGACGGTCCGCCGAGGAACGTCGAGTACGAGAAGACCGGATCGATCACGAGCGGTCGCGCACGGTCGTACGCGCCGACGCTCAGCCTGGCCTGCCCGTGCTCGACTACGAATCGGGCGGCAACCGGGCTCCGGCTGCCCCTGGCGCCCGTCTGGTAGGCCACCGGCGCCTTCATATGCAGCGTGCCCGCCAGCGACACGACGTCCAGGTCACCGCCTCCATCGAGCTTCAGCGAACGAGCACCGGCGATGGTCAGGCGGATGACGGCCGGATCGGCAGCAGCGGCAAGCTCGAAGTCGTACTCGAGCTCGCCGCCACTGGCGTGGTACACGAGATCCACGCCCGGGTAGATGCCCGGGTACCGGATGCGGCTGAATGTTGGAATCCCCGTTCGCCAGCCAGAGGGGTCGCGGCCCTTGAGGTAGCTGACCGTGCCGGGCAGCCGTCCCTCGGCGACGCCGTGGACGGGCGCGCTGCCGGCGAACTGCAGCAGCAGCCTGCCTGGCTTGCGGCCGCCCGGAAACAGGAGGGCGCCGTGAGGCGTGAGAGCGAGGTAGAAGTCGTGCGAACGCGCCACGAACTCCACGGAGGGGTCGACCTGGCCTCGATTCTCCTCGAAGGCCAGAGGCTCCGCGGAGCGAGCCGCAGGCGCAGGCGACGAGGCCGGAAGCCGGGAGGCCGCAGCAGCGGCAGCGGGGGCGAGGCGGCCCCGGACATGGGCTGACGCAACCATGACGCCATCGTGGGTGGAGCCGGGAAGCAACCCCGCGAACACGACGCCGGCGAGGATGGCGCTCATCCCGAGCGCCGCCATGATGCGAATGCGCAGTGGCGCGTGCCGCCATCGGTTCCAGATGACCAGCATGGATCTCCCTCCTTTCCATGCGGCGGACCCATCCATGCGGCGGCCAACCCCGCCACCGAGGATTCTCGCAGAGGTGCCGCGAGGAATGCACGGTGGGGGCCTGGGCGGGAAGCCGGTGGGGCGGAGCGGGAGGGGGGCTCGGTGGGCGCGCTGCCGGCCGGCTGACGGTACCCGGAGGCGGGACCCGACCCGGCGGTCGGGTCCCCGCCCAGCTGCGCTCGGCCCTCTGACAGAACAGGTAGGCGTCTGCGTACATCTCCGGATGTCCGGCCTGCCGGGGGTCTGAGACCGTTGACCCGTCGGGGCGCCGGCACGGCGACGACCGGTCAGGCAAGTCGCTGAGAGGGTTCGGCCCCGGCTCAGGGGAGGTGATGTCGATGCGGAAGGCAAATGCGGTGGGCTGGCTGCACGTCGCGGCGCTGATATCGATCGCGGTCGGCCTGCTCGACGTCTGGTGGCGTCACGCTCTTCAGCACGATCTCGATGTGTCCCTGCTGCTGGGGGGCCTGGGCGCGCTCGGGCTGAACGTGGCGTTCAACGCCGGCAGGGCGCAGGTGCAGACGAGGGAGTGATGCCGACCGAGATCAAGCCGACGTCGGTCACGGCCACGCCGCCGGCTGGAAGCTGACGCGGTCGGGGCGGAGCCGGCCGCGCCGGATCCGCTGCGCCTGGACCGGACCCGAGCGGCGTCCGGCGAGGGGCGGATGGGTGATATCGTCTGAGCCAACCTGGGCTCGACGCTCCGGTGAACCGGATTCCGCCGCGCGAGCGCACGTCCCGTCCCGAGTCGCGTGTCGTCGGTGGAATCCGGTTGAGGGGAAGGTAGCGATGCCCGTCGAGTGGATCCCTGACAGCCGGCAGTTTCACCTCCACAACGACCGCGTCAGCTATGTCATCCGGGTTCTCGAGAACGGCGCGCTCGGCCACCTGCATTTCGGCGGCAGGCTTGCGGCAGGCCGGCTCTACACGCACCTGGGCCCGGAGCGATTCGCCGGCTTCTCGAATCGCCTCGACGAGCCGGTCGCCCTGGAGTATCCGACTCCCGGCAGTGGCGACTTCCGGGCGGCTGGCCTGACGGTCGAGCACGCGGACGGCTCGACTGTGCTCGACCTCCGCTACCGCAGTCACCGGATCTATCGCGGAAAGGAGGATCTCGTCGGCCTTCCCTCCACCTATGTCGAGCGCGACGACGAGGCGGACTCGCTGGCGGTGGTCCTCGCCGATGCGCCGAGCGGCATCGAGGTGCAGCTCTCCTACACCATCTTCCATGACCTGCCGGCGATCGCCCGGAGCGCGCGCCTCACGAACGCCGGAGACACGGCGGTGAGTGTCCGCTGCGCGATGAGCGCCTGCCTGGACCTGCCGGACAGCGACTGGCAGTTCCTCCACCTGAGCGGCGCCTGGGCTCGGGAGCGCCACCTGGTCGCACGCCGTCTCGCTCCGGGGCGCCAGTCGGTCGCGAGCCTGCGAGGCGCCTCCGGTCACCAGCACAATCCGTTCGTCGCGCTCGCCCGGGCGGCGACCACGGAGGCTGGCGGAGAGGCGTACGGCTTCAGCCTGATCTACTCTGGCAACTTCCTGGCGGAGGTCGACGTCGATCCGTACGAGACGGCACGCGTGCGGGTGGGGATCAATCCGGAGGGCTTCTGCTGGACGCTGGCGCCGGGCGCTGGGCTCGACGTTCCGGAGGCCGTGCTCGCCTACACGGACGCCGGGCTGGGCGACCTGAGCGAGACGTACCACCGCCTGTACCGCGAGCGTCTCGCGCGCGGCGTGTGGCGCGACCGACCCCGACCGATCCTGCTCAACAGCTGGGAAGCGACCTATTTCTCCTTCACCGAGGACCGGCTGGTCGAGATCGCCGGCGTGGCACGCGACCTCGGGATCGAGCTGTTCGTGCTCGACGACGGCTGGTTCGGCACGCGCGACGACGATACGAGCTCACTGGGCGACTGGTTCGTCGATCGCCGCAAGCTCCCCTCGGGCCTCGACGGCCTGGCCCGCAGGATCGAGGCGCTCGGCCTCCGCTTCGGCCTGTGGATCGAGCCCGAGATGGTTAGTCCGCGCAGCCAGCTCTTCGCAGAGCATCCCGACTGGGCGGTCGGCGTCCCCGGGCGTCAGCGAACGGAGTCGCGGAACCAGTACGTGCTCGACCTGTCGCGGCCGGAGGTGGTCGAGCACCTGTTCGGCGCCATCGCGGACGTCCTGGGCAGCGCGCCGATCAGCTACGTCAAGTGGGACATGAACCGCAACATCACCGAGCCGTTCGGCCTGGCCCTCCCTCCTGAGCGGCAGGGAGAGTTCTTCCACCGCTACCTGCTCGGCGTCTACGACCTCTACGCGCGCCTGACGAGCGCGTTCCCGGACGTCCTCTTCGAGTCCTGCGCTGGTGGCGGCGGCCGATTCGATCCGGGCCTGCTCGCGTTTGCGCCGCAGGCCTGGACGAGCGACGACACGGACGCCATCGAGCGCCTCCGGATCCAGTGGGGCACGTCGCTCTGCTACCCGCTGAGCTCCATCGGGGCGCATGTCTCCGCGGTGCCGAACCACCAGGTCGGCAGGGTCACGCCGCTGGCCACCCGGGCGGCGGTCGCGTTCTTCGGGGTGCTGGGCTACGAGCTCGACCCGACGCGGCTCACTGCGGACGAACGCATGGCGGTGGCGGACCAGCTCGCCTTCTACAAGCGCCGGCGTGAGCTGTTCCAGCGCGGGCGTTTCCTGCGGCTGCTCAGCCCCTTCGGCGGCGCCGGAGACGAGACGGCCTGGATGACGGTGGCGGCCGACCGCAGCGCCGCGGTTGTCGGCTACTACGTGGCCCTGAATCGCCCGAACCCGGGGCCCGGACGCCTGCGGCTGCGTGGACTCGATCCGGACGCGCGCTACCGGATCTCGGCCTGGCCGGCCGGCCGCCTGGACCAGCCACTCGAGCGGGGCGGCGACGAGCTGATGCGGGCGGGCCTCGTCCTGTCCCGCGACCGCTGGGAGGCGGCTCGCCACGGCGACTTCCGCGCCCAGCTCTTCGTGCTGGACCGCGTGTGACGATGCCCCTCCCCCCTTTGCGGGGAGGTGGCCCGCCAGGGCCGGAGGGGAGTGCTCCCGCGAGGGAGGGGGGCGCGAAGCGATTTACGGCTCGCGCACCACCGCCACTTCGCGCGGACCGAGGCGGACCGACCGCCCGCTCACCGTCACCTCCAGCCCGGCGTCGGCGTGGTTGAGCAGGAAGAGGAACGACCCGTCGTCGCCGTGGCGCCGGACCGCCTCGACACCGGCCGGCACCCTAGCGGTCGCCTCGACGCCGGCGAGCCAGCAGGCCTCGACGAGGAGCGAGGCCATCGCGGCGCGGTCGGGACGGGTGGCAATGTAGTAGGCCGCGCCGCGCCCGAAGCGGTGGCGGGTGACCGCCGGCTGCCCCCGCAGGTCGCCGCTGGCGAAGCTGGCGACCGTCTCCGCGCCCAGCGGCGTCACCAGCTCCGACCAGATCTCGCCCCGGCCGTCCCCGGCGGCGAAGGCGAGCTGGACCGTCTCCCCCGCCGGCAGCGGCAGGAAGTCCTCCACCCGGAGCCCGAGCAGGTCCCGAAACGGGGCCGGATAGCCGCCTGGCCGGACGTGGTCGAACTCGTCCACGATCCCGCTGAAGAAGGACATGACGAGCGTGCCGCCCGCTTCGACGTAGCGCTCGAGGCCGGCCGCGGCGTGGTCCCTGACCAGGTAGAGATTCGGCGCCAGGACCAGGGCATACGCCGAGAGGTCGTCGCCCGGCCGGACGAAGTCGGGCACCACGTTCGCCTCGAAGAGCGGCCGGTAGTACGACTCCAGCTGGGGAAGGTGGCTCAGCAGCGCGGTGGGCTTGGAGGGCAGCTCGAGCGCCCACCAGGACTCCCAGTCGTGGAGGATGGCGACGCGGGCGTGGATCCGGCTGCCGCACACGTCGTCGAGGTCGCGCAGCTCGCGCCCCAGCCGGACGACCTCCCGCCAGGTCGGCGACGACTCCACGGGCCCGTGCGGAACCATGGCGCTGTGAAACTTCTCCGCGCTGGCGCGGGACTGGCGCCACTGGAAGAACATCACCCCGTCGGCCCCACGGGCCAGGGCCTGGTAGCTCCAGAGCCGCATCTGGCCGGGAGCCTTGGCCACGTTCACGGGCCGCCAGTTGACCCGGTTCGGGGTCTGCTCCATGAGGACCCAGGGCCGGCCGCGACCGAGCGAGCGCATCAGGTCGGCGGCCATCGCCGACTTCACCGCGGCATCGGGGTCGGCGGGGTCCTCGTAGACGTCGTCGCTGACGACGTCCTCCCGCTCGGCCCACGCCCAGTAGTCGAGCGGTTTGAAGAAACGCATGAAGTTGGTCGTCACGGGGATCCCCGGGCTGAGCTCGGCGAGCACGGCCCGCTCCAGCTCGTAGCACTCGAGGAGGGCGTCCGAGCAGAAGCGGTGGAAGTCGAGCTGCTGGCTCGGGTTGGGCCAGGTGGGCGCCCGGCGGGGCGGCAGGATCTCCTCCCAGTCGGAGTACCGCTGAGACCAGAAGTCGGTGCCCCAGGCGCGGTTCAGCTCTTCGATGGTCCTGTAGCGCTGGCGCAGCCAGCGCCGGAAGTGGCCGGCCGAGACGTCGCAGTAGCAGGCCGGCACGTGGCAGCCGTACTCGTTGCCCACGTGCCACATGGCCAGCGCCGGATGGCGCCCGTAGCGGCCCGCCAGCGCCGTGACCAGGCCGCGGGCTGCGTCGCGGTAGACGGGGCTGCTCGGGCAGTACTGCTGGCGCCCCCCCGGCCAGAGGCGGACGCCGTCGGCCAGGATGGGCAGCACCTCGGGGTGGCGGTGTGAGAGCCAGGGCGGCGGCGAGGCCGTCGCGGTGGCCAGGTCGAGCCCGATCCCGTTCCGGTGCAGCACCTCGATCACGCGGTCGAGCCACCCGAAGTCGAACCGATCCGGCGCCGGCTGCAGGCGCGACCAGGAGAAGATCCCCAGGCTGACGATGTTGACGCCCGCCTCGCGCATCAGCCGGACGTCCTCCTCCCAGACCTCTTCCGGCCACTGCTCGGGGTTGTAGTCGCCGCCGAAGAGCAGGTGCGGCAGGCGATCGCCGAGGAGCGGTCTCGCCACGCGCGACGCCTGTCAGCCCTTGGTGGCGCCGAGCGTCAGCCCGCGCACGAAGTGCCGCTGGAAGGCGATGAAGACCAGGATCGAGGGGACGGCCGCCAGCAGCGCGCCCGCGCCCAGCAGGTCGTAGTTGATGAAGTACTCGCCCTGCAGGTTGTTGAGAGCCGACACGATGGGCCGCTTGGCGCCGGTCTCCATCAACACCAGGGCCCAGAAGAAGTCGTTGTAGATGAAGGTGAAGAGCAGCGTCGCCATCGCCGCCAGGGCCGGCCGGCACAGCGGCAGGATCACGCTCCACCAGATGCGCAGGATGTTGGCGCCGTCCACCAGCGCCGACTCCGTGATCTCCCGGGTGATCGTCTTCATGTAATTGCTGAGCACGAAGGTGGCGAAGCCGGTCTGGAAGACGACGTGGATCAGGATCACGCCGATGTACTGGTCGTAGAGCAGGCCGTTGTCGCTCAGCAGGGGCGGCATCGGCGTGTTCAGGTACACCCAGTAGAGCGGGATGATGATGACCTGCTGGGGCAGCAGGTTGCCCGCGGTGAAGATCAGCAGCACCAGGACGTTGAACTTCCAGCTGAACTGGGAGATCGCGAACGCCAGCATCGAGGCGACCAGGAGCGTGAGCACCACGCCGGGAACCGCCACGGCCAGCGTGTTCAGATAGTAATGGGGCAGGTCGGCGTTGACCCAGGCCGAGACGAAGTTGCCGAAGGTGAGCGGCTGGTGCGGCAGCGAGACGTAGCCGTGCAGCACCGTGTCGCCTACGGGACGGAACGCCTCGTATACAGCCCATACCAGCGGGAACACCCAGACCGCGCACATCGCGATCAGGAAGCCGTGCAGCACCACCCGCCCCGCGGCGGGTCCGCGGCGGGCCTGCGCCTGAACGGCCGGCCTGACGGCGACCCGGGCCTGGACCGCCATCAGGCCTGCTCCCTGCGGCTGACCGCGACGAGGAACGTCACGATCGGGACCAGGGAGATCACCAGGAGCACCACCGCGATGGCGGAGCCGAACCCGACGAGGCTCGCCTCGCTGATGCTGTTGTTGACGATGAGGGTGGAGAGGAGCTCGAGCCCGTTCTTCCCGCGGTTGATGATGTAGGCGATGTCGAAGGCGCGCAGCGACTCGATGGCGGTGATGACCGCGATGATGACGTTGATCGGAGCCATCACCGGGAACACCACGCGGAAGAAGGTCTGCCGCTCGTTGGCGCCGTCGACCTTGGCAGCCTCGCGCAGGGACGGATCGACGCTCTTCAAGCCGGCCAGGTAGAGGACCATGACGTAGCCGACGTGGCGCCAGCTGGCGGCGACCACCGCGGCGACCAGGTTGATGCTGGAGTCGCCGAGCCAGTCGATGATGTGGTGGCTCCTCACCAGGCCGAAGAAGTTGTTGATGAACCCCGTCGTGGCACCGTACTGCAGCTCCCAGATGAAGCCGACCACCACCAGCGGGAGCACGACCGGCAGGTAGAAGATGCTCTGGTAGATCCGGGTCCCGCGGATCTCGCGGTCCAGCAGGACGGCGAAGAACATCCCGACCGGGGTCGCGACGAAGGCCAGGACGCCGAGCCAGATGAGGTTGTGGACCACGGCGGGCCGGAAGAAGAGATACGAGGTGAAGAGCGTCGTGTAGTTCTTGAAGCCGACGAAGTTCTGGCCTGTGATCCTCCCGATCCCGTTCCAGTTGGTGAACGAGAAGAGCACCGACGCCAGGGTCGGGCCCCAGATCAGCGCCAGGTCGAAGGCCAGTGGGATCCCGACCATCAGCGCCAGGATCCTGGTGTCGCGGCGCGTCAGGAGGACGTGGCGCCGGCGCCGGGAGACGCGGGCCGCCGCTGCCGCCGGCTTGCCGGCCGCAGCGGGCCCGTTGCTCGTCGAGGTCTCAGCCACAGCTCAGGTTCGGATTATCCCTGTGCGCCTACGCCTCAGGGGGCAGCGAGTCCCAGAACTGCTGCATCGTGCCCTGGAGCGAGTGCGTGTCGCCCTTCGGGTTCTTCAGGAACGTGAGCAGGAAGCTCTGCATGCCGTTGGGGCCGGAGAAGTCCGGCCGCGAGTCGCGGTCGAAGTACTGCGTGATCCGCTTCGCGTCCTTGATGATCTGGACGGCCTTCTTCGTCAGGGCGGTGTAGCCGCCGGTGTCGGTGTCGTTGGCCGGCGGGATCACGCCTCCGCCCTGAGCCCGGGAGTTGATCAGCTGGGTCGAGCCCTTGGACCAGAACTCGAGGTAGGCCTTGACCTGGCCGAGGTCCTTGCTCAGCGTCGGCGACCTCTTGCTGACCATCAGGACGTCGATCGGGGCGTCGAGCGCGTTCTCGGCGTCGTACTGGGTCCCCATCTGCGGGAAGGCGAAGAAGTCCAGGTCGTTGAGGGCGTCCTGGCCGGCGGGCAGGAACTGCTGGCTCACGAAGAGTCCGATGAGCATCATCCCGGCCTTGCCCTGGACCAGCAGGTTGCCGGCGTCCTGCCAGTGGGTCCCGGGGACACCGGGGTTGTAGTAGCTGGTGATCTCGGACCACTTGCTGAAGATGCTGGCGACGCGCGAGTCCGTGAACTTCTGCTTGCCGGTGAGCAGCTCGGTGTGGAAGTCGTAGCCGTTGAGCCGAAGGTTGAGGATGTCGAACCAGCCCTGGGCGGGCCAGCCGTCGAGGTCGCCGAGGGCCAGGGGGGTCAGGCCGTCCTTCTGCATCTGGGCGCAGAGCGCCTTGAAGTCGTCCCAGTTGGTCGGGACCTTGTAGTTGCCCTTCTGGAAGACGCTCTTGCGGTAGAAGACGCCCCACGGGTAGTAGTCGACGGGGATGCCGTAGATGTGGCCGTCGCTCCCCTTCACCGACTCGGCGAAGGCACCCGAGTAGTTCGACTTCACCTTGTCCCAGACGTCGTCGATCTGCGTCGCCAGGCCCTGGGAGGCGAAGAACCGCATCCGGTGCCCGGAGAACCAGGTGAAGACGTCCTGGGGCGTGCCCTGCAGGTAGGAGCTGATCTGGTCCTGGAACGTGCCGTGGTCGACCGTGTTCGTCGTGACCACGGTCCCGCCGTTCGCCTTGGTGAACGCGGCGTTGATGTTCGCGATGCCCTGCTTGGGGGCCGGGTCGGACGCGTTGCTGCCCAGCGTGAACTGGCCGCCCGTGGCGGTCGCGCTGCTCTGCGTGCTCTGACCGCCGCCGCACGCGGCGAGGAACGCAGCCATGCTGCCATAGCCCGCGTACTTGAGCACGTCCCGCCGGGTCAGTCCGGCGGACAAGGGGATCCCAATGCCCGGCAGAATTTCACTGCCCTCGGACGGCGAACGCCCTGGCTGCCGCGAGTTGCTGCCCATAGCTGACCCTCCGTGCACACGATCCAGATATATGTCGATGTGGGATCCCCCGGGCCAGGACCGCCGCGACCGGGCGGCTGACTTGATCGAACAATGACGAGTCTGGTCGTCCTTGTCAAGGTATCGCGTCTATTGGTGGCCGATGTTGCTCGACTCTGATCGATGGGCTACGATCTCCCCACCCATGCTGGCTGCGGAGCGGCGGCGAAGGATTGCGGAGGCCGTCCGTTCGCGCGGAGCGGTCGCGGTGGCCGACCTCGCGGTCGAGCTCGACACCTCGGAGATGACCGTGCGGCGGGACCTCCGCGTGATGGCCCGCGACGGCCTCCTCGTCCGCACGCACGGCGGGGCGCTGCTCCAGGCCGGCCTCGCCCACGAGCCGAGCTACAGCGACAAGGCGGCCCGGGCGGCGGCCGAGAAGGCCTCGATCGCGAGGCTGGCGGCGGCGATGGTCCGGCCCGGCGACTCCATCGTCCTGGGGCCCGGCACGACGACCCTGGCCCTCGCGCGCCTCCTCGTCGACTCCCCGGAGCTCACGGTGGTGACCAACTCGCTCCTCGTCGCGCAGGCGCTGATGCCGGCCGCCCACGTCGAGGTGATCCTTACTGGCGGCACCCTCCGCCGCTCCATCCATGCCCTGGTCGGGCCGGCTGCCGAGGAGTCGCTGCGCGCGCTCCGGGCGTCTCAGGCCTTCCTCTCCGGCAACGGCCTCACGACCGAACGCGGGCTCAGCACGCCCAGCCCGCTCGTGGCGGCGGTCGACCGGGCGCTTGCGGCCGCCTCGCAGCAGACGGTCGTCCTCGCCGACTACACCAAGCTGGGCCACGAGACGATGTGCCAGACGGTTCCCGTCGACCGGATGGACGTGCTGATCACCGACTGCTGGGCCGACCCGAGCATGGTGGCCGCGATTCAGGAGGCCGGGGTGGAGGTCCGGATCGCGGACGTCCCGCCGGCGGAGTCGGGCGGCGGCTGACTCCGCCATGTAGGCGCCATTCGCACGCGGGCGCGCTCGTGACCGCCTGCCGAACGCATGTTCCGATATCGGGCAGAGCGAGAGATCGGGTAGACAGGCTGGTTCGGGCGTTCTAGTCT
>Ga0126378_10004542_pt1 | contig 10622 bp, 10 predicted proteins | sample PanSoiMetPlot_23_FD_92587 | JGI IMG/M metagenome (GOLD analysis project Ga0126378, IMG submission 92587) | Tropical forest soil microbial communities from Panama - MetaG Plot_23 | ecosystem: Environmental > Terrestrial > Soil > Tropical forest > Bulk soil | place: Panama | collected 2016-02-17
GTTGTTGGCCCGTTCGATCTCTGCGTCGGACATAGCAGCGTCGCTAGCGCCGAAATCAACCCTTTCTTCCGCAGCGACGTTGTTTCCGATAAAGCGGCGAACCCCTTCACCGCTGCCGACAGCTGCGTACTTGACGATACTTTTGGGATTGCTCTCGTGGTAGGCGGCAAACCAGCGGTTAAAAATCACGGATGCGAATGTAGACCCTGCACCAGTCAGCAGGATTGCATCCGTCGGCACCTTTGTCTGAGCCTCTGGCTTTGATCGGGAACAGCCCGGCAGAATAGTCACGAATATTACAAGGACAACCACTCTTATTACTTGAGACAAGGCAACAAAGTATTTTTCTTTTGGAGCCATCGCGATTCCTCCTAGCTGGAGTAACCCCAAGTCTTTGCACCAACTTGCGCAAGAGCCATTGGGCTTATTTCTATATTTCTAGATTTCTACTATCATCAAAATAATGGCTTAGTCAACAATGACAAGATGGTTAGCGAGCAGCATCGCTATGCATCCACAAAGCTGCAATGTGAGAATTTTAAGTTGCCGTTAGGTTGTAAGAAGCGCGCCCGGTGCGAGCCGTTTCTTGGTCGTAGGGAGCGTGAACGACCTACCGGGTTCGCGGTAATAGAGACCGACGAGAGCGAAACTATCGAGGCCGAGTTTTTCGCTCACGGCGCGCCTTCTCCCCGGTTTTTGCGGCGAAGATCTTGAGTTAAGGAAAACCGGTGGCTGCCTAGATGGAATTAGGAGGAACGGGGGTCAGCACCAATTTTCCCCGTTCTTCGCCGAGATGTACCTTGCCGCCAAGTTTGAGCCCGAGTTTGGTTGTCACTTAGCTTAGATAGAGACTTTTTCTTCTTCCACCGGGCTTGCGCGGCCTTAACAGCCGCTTCCCGCCGATCTTCCCACCCCTACGTCCCATTTCGGCCATGACGTGGGAAATATCAGAACGAGATAGTGTTGGCTCCCGCTTTTCTTCTGTGCTCTCTTTGACTAACTCATAGGTAAGCTGGTTTATTTCAGTAAGTCTCTTGGGTCTGCTTATACGCTTTGGCATAGACTCACGATGCTAGCGTTTGAGAAGATTGTCCAGTTAGATGTAGGATTTTTAATCCATGCAGACCGACAGCAACTTAAAGTGTCCACACTGTGGCAACATCGAACGGTTAACGATGCCAGTGGATTACTGTCAGTTCTTTTACGAGTGCAATTTTTGCCACGAAATCATGAAAGCCAAAGAGGGCGATTGCTGCGTTTTCTGTTCTTACGGCGATGTCCCTTGCCCGTCGAAGCAGCGTTGAATCGAATGTAGCCCACTACCGGGAAAGGCAAAAGTAAAAATGCAAAAAGCGAAATTGTCGCTAAGTTCTCACCTGGACAAGGAAATTGAACGCACTCTTGCGCTAAAACTTCTCGCCTTTGGTTATCCTACAGTTGAATCGTCGCGGTCTCAGTGGACTACGAGCGCATTTCGCGGCGGAGGGGAAAGTTGTTCTCTTGTATTTCGGGAATGGCAGCGGCGGCGGGTAGAAAGACTCGAACGGTTGTTCCCTTTTGGATGATGCTTTCGATTTTCAAATCTCCCTTGTGCGCTTGAACGATGTGCTTGACGATCGCGAGGCCTAAGCCGGTGCCGCCGAGATCGCGGGATCGCGCTTTGTCCACTCGATAGAAGCGTTCAGTAAGCCGCGGCAAGTCTTTCTCCGGAATGCCAGGCCCAGTATCTGAGACAGAAATTTCCAGCCGGGGATCAGAGTCCGGAATATGGAGCACCGTGGATGCCGTGAGCGTTACCTGTCCTCCCGACGGCGTGTACTTAATGGCATTATCCACCAAGTTGATGAACAACTGCTGCAAGCGGTCTAGGTCTCCAAGAAGGGGCGGAAGTCCTGGTTCTACGACTTGTTTCAGTTTTACTTTTTTGGCGTCCGCTTGAGTCCAAAAAACTTCGAGTACGCGCTGGATAAGCTGAACCGCATCCACGGGTTGGTGTGTGAGCTGGACTTTGCCGGACTCCAAGTCGGACAACGTAAGGAGATCTTCGGTGAGACGCCCCAGTCTTTCCGAGTGACGCTCGATGATCGCTAAGAAATAATTGGCATCCTGGGGATCTTCTGGAGGGCGATGCAAAAGCGTTTCGACATACCCGCGAATGGCCGTAAGCGGCGTACGCAGCTCATGGGAAACATTGGCGACAAAATCGGAACGAATAGTTTCGAGCCTTTTGATTTCGGTGATATCGTGGAAGACCAGGATTGATCCCACGACCGTGTCCGTTCCATGCCTCAAGCTCACAGCGTTGACTCGAAACCACTGTCCTTCGTCCAACTCGATTTCCTTGGAATAGCGGTTCCGGCTAAAATCGAAACTGAGAACTTCTTGAAGAACTCTCCGCATTTCGGGATGGCGTGACAGGTCGACGATGGGAACACCGTGGAGGTCCCGATCCTCCGGCACATGAAACATTTTCTTTGCTTTTTCGTTAATGACCAGCACCTGGCCCTTGGGATCCAAAACTAGCACTCCTTCCAACATGCACTGCAATATGGAATCGCCTTTTTCCCGTTCCGCTACGACTTGGTCGATCTGAGTGCGGATTTTCTCGCTCATTTCGTTTAGGCCACGTTCTAATAGGTTGATCTCGTCCTGTCCACGACTAGGGAAAAAGTTTTGGGGAAATGTTCCGCCGGCCAGTTGCCGGGAAAAGTTCACCAGACGCTTAACTCGACGGCTCAGGTGCCGGGAAAAACAGTACGCCGAAAGTAACCCGATTCCGGAAGCTACCAGAAGGCCCACGAGCAGTGTCCAGCGCAAAGAATTAATGACATTGTGGATCTCTGTGAGAGGCATCCCCACACGGATCACCCTTCGTGACTCACCGTCGGTCTGAAGCCATGCGCGGTAGAGTAGGTCGTGTCCGTCTGTCGTGCTCTGGCGAACACTCGATCCCGTAGATGCGGAAAATGCCTCCAACACCTCTGGCCGGGAACCGAGATTATCCATTTTGTTTGACGGTTCAGCCGAATCGCATAAAACCCGGCCGTCGACCGCGATAACCGTGATCCGGACACCGATCTCCTGCGCCCGTTGCTGGCAGATGGAATCGAAAGCGGGTCCGTCTATTTGGAAAGGAAGAAAGCGCCCCAGCAAATGAGCGTCCTGCTCCATGCGGCGACTGAGGGAAGAAATGTAAAAGTTTCTGATCGAGGCGCTGGAGTAAATATAGATGGTCGCGAACAGCAGGATAACAGTGGCAAGATAAGAGCTGAAAAACTTGAAAACGAGGCTACGATTCCACAGCTTTTTCATCGAACTTGTAACCTACGCCGCGGAGGGTCAGAATCCACTGGGGTTTGCGGTCGTCCTTCTCGATGGCCTTTCTCAACCGGCGGATGTGGACGTCAACGGTCCTCGGCGTGACAAAGGTTTCACCGCCCCATACGCGATCGAGCAATTGATCCCGGCTCAGCACGCGGCTGGGATTTTGGACCAGAAAACGCAGAAGCTCAAACTCTTTGAGGGTTAGCTTTATCGCCTTGCCGCGCACGAAAACTTCGTACGTAGAAAAATCGATTTGCAGGGGCCCTCTGTTGTAGGATGGCACTGCTTCCGCCGCAGCCGGACCTTCCGTTCTTCTAAGTATGGCGCGCACCCGCGCCACCATCTCTCTAGGGCTAAACGGCTTTGACAGATAATCGTCTGCGCCAATCTCAAGGCCAACGACTTTGTCGGCTTCCCCTGCCTTGGCCGTGAGCATGAGAATCGGAAGTTGCGCGGTTTGGGGCCGTTCGCGGAGAAGCTTGCAAAGCTCTAATCCCGATAACCCTGGAAGCATAAGGTCCAGGATGACCAAATTTGGTTTTTCCCGCTGCAGGATCTTGAGTGCTTGTTCACCGTCTTCCGCCTCCAGCACCTTAAAACGCTCCTGTACTAGATTGTATTGCACCAGCTTGCGGATATCCGGTTCGTCTTCGACGACAAGAATAGACTGACTTGCCATAACGTTACTACACCGAGGGAGGCAGCTCCTTGAGATGCCGGATGCTTTTGCCCTTGACCATAAAGATGACCATTTCGGCGATGTTCGTGGCGTGATCTGCGATGCGCTCGAGATATTTTGAAATCGAGCCAACCTTGGACGCGCGGCCGATGGTCTGAGGATCCTCGATCATAAAGGAGATCGTTTCGCGAAAAATCTGGGAGTTGAGCTGATCTACCTCGTCGTCGTCTTTGCAGACTTTTAGAGCTAAGTCCGTGTCCTCGCGCACGAATGCGTCTAGACTCTCGCGGATCATGCGCTGGGAAATGTGCGCCATCCGAGGAATGTCGATGTAGGGCTTTAGTTGTGGCTCTTCATTCAATTCCAGCGCCCGTTCACAGATATTGACCGCCATGTCGCCGATGCGCTCGAGATCAGTAGTGATTTTGAGACCTGTGGTGATGAAACGAAGATCGCGGCCTGCCGGTTGATGCAAAGCCAGTAGACGAATGCAAACGTCGTCGATATCCACGTCGAGGCGATTCACTTCATGGTCACGTTCGATAATGATCTCCGCTAACTTCGAGTCTCTATCGACCAGAGACCTCACTGCTTTCTGGATCTGATCTTCCACGAGCCCACCCATGTAAAGTATCTCTTCACGGAGCTTCTTCAGCTCTTCTTCGTACTTCTTGTCCGTGTGTTCATTATTCATGGGCTCCCCCGTTAACCGAATCGCCCGGTGATGTAATCCTCGGTTTGGCGCTTCTCCGGTAAGGTAAACAACTTGCCGGTATCACCAAATTCTATCAATTCCCCCAAATAGAAGAAAGCTGTGAAGTCCGAGACACGAGCCGCCTGTTGCATGTTGTGGGTCACGATAACGATGGTAACTTGCTCTTTGAGCTCATGGATAAGTTCTTCAATCTTGGTGGTGGCGATGGGGTCCAAGGCGGAGCAGGGCTCATCCATCAATAACACTTCAGGGTTAACCGCAAGGGCTCGTGCAATACACAACCGCTGCTGCTGTCCTCCGGACAGACTCGCTCCAGACTTCTGCAAATCATCTTTTACCTCATCCCATAACGCCGCGCCGCGCAGGCTCTTTTCCGCGACCTCATCAAGAACTTTTCGATCGCGGGTCCCGTTGAGTTTAAAGCCAGCAACGACGTTGTCATGTACGGACATGTTGGGAAACGGGTTTGGTTTTTGAAAAACCATGCCGACGCGGCGGCGGACATCGACTGGATCGACGCCTGCGCCGTAGAGGTCCTGCTCGTCAAGCAAGACCTTGCCTTCGACTCTGGCTCCTGGAGTCAGTTCGTGCATCCGGTTTAAGCAGCGGAGGAAGGTAGATTTACCGCAGCCAGACGGGCCGATGAGGGCGGTGACCTTGTTCGTCGCGATTGACAGGTTGACTTGCTTGACAGCATGCAGCTTGCCGTAATACACGGACAAGCCTTCTACACGCATGCGCACCGTGTCGGTAGCCTCTTTTACCACTTGTGAGACTTCTTTTACCGCCAGCGAACGGACTTTGTCAAAATTGCCTTGCACCGCGTAGGTCTCGCTATTCATTGGTTTTACCTCGCAAAAAAGCTCTTGTCAGCACGCTGGTTACTAATACAACCATCAAAAGAACAAATGAAGCCGCCCAAGCCTTGCGGTGCCAATCCTCGTAGGGGCCGGTGGCGTAGGTGTAAATGAGCAGAGGCACCGTGGCGACGGGTTTCCCTGGGCTCAGGCTCCAGAAGGAGTTGCCGAAAGCGGTAAAGAGCATCGGCGCCGCTTCTCCCAGCGCCCGCGATATTGCTAAAACGACGCCGGTGATAAGCGCTGGCGAGGACACGGGCACGACCACGCCGAGAATGGTACGCCATTTAGGAACGCCGAGAGCGAGGGAAGCCTCCCGCAGCGAGTCCGGGACAAGTCTAAGCGCTTCGTGAGCGCTGATCAGTATGATGGGGACCATAATGAAGGCATAGGCAACCGACCCGGCAAAAGCGGAAAACCCTCCCATGGGTCTCACGACGAGATCGTAGGCGAATAAGCCTACGACAATCGACGGCACGCCGGTTAAGACTTCGGCTAGGAACCGGATGGTGCGACCGGTGCCGTGACTCGGAAACTCATTGATGAAAATTGCCGCTCCGATCCCGATGGGAAGCGCCATTAGACTAGCGATCAGCACAACCAGCAGGCTCCCGACAAGGGCGTTGGCAATGCCACCGCCCGACTCGCCGGCTGGCACCGGAAGCGCGGTCAAAAATTCCCAGTTGATATAGCCAGCGCCCTTGACCAAGACGTACCCCAAGATCGCGACTAAAAAGAACACGGTGATGCTGATGCAACAAAGCATACCGATCCAATTAGCCCACTCGACAAACTTGCGGTAGCGATAGCGCGCAGTCAATATTCTTCTCCTTGGACCGAGTCGCGGCCAGTTAATCCAGGATTGCCAACTTCCCTTTCGACAACCGCCAGATCAAAAATTGCGCGGCCAGGCTAATAAAAATCGTAATGCCGAACAGTACCAAGCCGACATAAATCAGTGACGAAGTGTAAAGGCTATAGGTCGCCTCGGTAAACTCGCTGGCAATTTGACTGGCCATGCTATGCACCGGGTCAAACAGCGAATGTATCATGGCGAAAGAGTTGCCGCCCACCATCGTGACGGCCATAGTCTCCCCAATGGCGCGACCTAAACCGAGAATCACGGCACCGAACAGACCGATTCTCGAATAGGGTAGGGCCACCTGCCAAATCGCCTCCCATTTGGTGGCGCCTAACGCCAGCATCCCTTCGACCTGGGAGCGCGGCACGGTGAGCAAGATTTCTTTGGAGATGGCGGTAATGATGGGAATAATCATGATCGCCAGGATAAAGCTTCCAGACAGGACACCGACGCCGTAAACTGCGGGTCCGTCGAACAGGAAAAACCAGCCGAAATTCGCTTTCAGCCAGATCTGCATTACTCGAACCACTGGCACCATGACAAACAAAGCCCACATGCCGAAGATGATGCTCGGAATGCCGGCCAGCAGTTCAATGGGGTACGAAATCACCGGGCGGAGCCACTTAGGCGTATAGAAAGCGAGAAAAATAGCTGAACCGATACTGATGGGAATAGCGAGGAAAAGCGCAATGAACCCTTTTACCAGCGTCCCGATGATCGTTGGCAGCGTGCCGAACACGCGTGTCACAGGGTCCCAAGTCGTGCCAACAAGAAATTCCAGCCCGAACTTTTTGATCGATTCCCACGCCCCGTCAAACAGATTCCACACCAACAACACCGCAAGGACAATCACTGCCAGTCCTAGGCATTGCGCGATAATATAAAAGATACGATCGCCTTGGTTGATCACCTGCTGCCGAGCGCTCACAGGCCTTGCCTGAGCGCTCGGCAATCCAGGTGTTAGCGATCCAGCGTCCGCTTGGGGCTCAGCCGGCATGAGACACGCTTCTACTTCAAGGCAAACGAGCCGCCAGCCTTGATTTTCTTGATTAACGCCTCGGTCTTTTTAATCGCGGCGCCTTTAAGCGGGGCATATTCGAGCGGTAGAGCATATTGCTGGGCCTCATGGGTCATCCACCAGAAGAGCTGCGCAATGGCGTCGCCTTTCGCAACGTCAGTCTGATTTTCGTATGCCAGTAGCCAGGTAAAGCCGGAGATAGGATAGGCAGCGGCATTATCGCTATCGGTGATGACTACTTCCATGTTGTCAGGCAAATTTGGTACGTCAGCCGCGGCTGCCGCGCCTTCTAGCGTTGGATCAAGATATTTGCCGGCCTTGTTTCTCATTTGCATCCAATCAATGTTGTTCTGCTTAGCATAGGCCAGCTCGACATATCCGATGGCGCCGGGAATTTGCTTTACCGAATTGGCGACACCTTCGTTACCTTTACCGCCCACGTCGCCAGGCCAGTTAACGGAGGTTGAAAAGCCCACCTTGTCTTTCCATTCGGGACTGACTTTGGAAAGATAGTTGGTAAAAATAAAGGTTGTGCCGGAGCCATCGGAGCGGTGAACAACCGCAATCGTCTGATCTGGCAGCTTGACACCGGAGTTAAGCGCCTGGATCCGCTTATCGTTCCAATTGCTGATTTTCTTGAGGTAGATGTCTGCAAGAACATCCCCCGTAAGCTTTAATTGACCCGTCTTTACGCCGGGAAGATTGAAAACGACAGCCACGGCGCCGCTCACTGTGGGGATGTGAAGGACGGTGCCACCTTTGGCTTCCGTCTTCTGTTTTTCGTCCATGATGCCGTCCGACGCGCCAAAGTCTACGGTCTGTTCTTTGAGCTGCTGGATACCGCCGCCAGAGCCGATCGATTGATAGTTGACCTTGACATTGCAGGCTTTGTTATACTCGTTAAACATTTTGGAATAGAGGGGATACGGAAAGGTAGCTCCGGCCCCGGTCAATTCTTTGACTCCCTTGGTTGGGCAGCCCGCCAGCGCGGTGGTTCCGCTCATCACCAAAGCGGCTATAGCCAACAAAAAGGTCTTGTATTTCATTCCGTTTTTCTCCTTCTAACGTGGTTTTTAAATTTCGATTGTTACAAATGGGTTACAGATCAATGAACCTTGGATGAACTAGAACACGGGCTCCTGCAGCGTGATCTCATAGCGCTTTATCTGCCTTGTTTGACACGGATAATGCGTAGTAGACATGAATGAAGTGTAAGATCTGAGTAAAATCAGTGTTACAAGAGGAAACGTAATTGACACCTGGATTTAACCTGCTATTAACATCATGGTAATGTTTCTTAACCAAGAGTTGTCTATAGTTGGCGCTATTTGGCGCCAACGCCGAACTAAGCCAACCTGAAGCGCGTAGGGAGTAACGCTCATGTCCGGCGGCATGAAAATGTACGGCAAGCACCGCTTCCCAGGGCGGCTTTTTATCGTTGAGGGGATCGACGGGTCGGGGAAAAGCACTCAATTAATGCTGCTGCACAAATGGCTCGAGTCCGAAGGCTATGTCGTTTACTTCAGCGAATGGAATTCATCACCGCTGGTCCAGGATGTCACGAAGCGCGGGAAGAAAAAGAAGATGCTCACTCCCATGACATTCAGCCTCATTCATGCCACCGATTTTGCCGACCGCACAGAGCATCATATTATTCCTCCCTTAAAGGCTGGCGCCGTGGTTTTGGCCGACCGTTACGTTTACACGGCGTTTGCCCGGGATGTGGTTCGCGGGGTAAGCCCCACGTGGGTGCGGGAGCTTTATGCGTTTGCGGTCAAACCGACAGTAGCCTTTTATTTTCGCACGCCGTTGGATGTCGCGATGAAACGGATTTTAGGCGGCAGGGATGCCATCAAGTACTATGAGGCGGGCATGGATCTGGCTCTCAGCGACGACTTAGAAGAAAGTTTTCGTCTCTTTCAAGACCGCATTATTGAGGAGTACGAAAAGATGGTGGACGAATTCGGTTTGGTGGTCATCGACGCCACTCGCTCCATTGAAGAGCAGCAGGCGGAGGTGCGAAAGATCGTGTCCCAAGCCCTAACTGGCACGAAAAAGACAAGGGTTCGACGATGGCTCGATTTAACTTCTTTGGCGAAGGCCTCCCAGAGATAGATCTAGACGAGCTCAAGGGCAGTCTCATCGTCCTGGAAGGGACCGATGGAGTTGGTCGATCCACGCATATCGGTCTCTTGAAACAGTGGCTGGAAAATCACGGTCACGCCGTTTTGGACACCGGCATGACCCGCTCGGCATTGGCAGGGAAACGACTGAAACAGGCCAAGGAGGGGCATACCCTGGGTGGCATCACCATGAGCCTTTTTTACGCCACTGATTTTGCCGACCGGCTCGAGAACGAAATCATTCCTGCGCTTCGGGCCGGCTTTATCGTTCTCACGGATCGCTACATCTATTCGCTCATGGCCCGCGCCATCGTGCGCGGTTCAGATCCCGAGTGGTTGAGCGAGGTTTACGGGTTTGCCCTAAAACCAGACGCGATTTTTTATCTCCGGGTCCAGATCGACGATTTAGTGACGCGGGTGTTGCAGAGCACAGGCTTTGATTACTGGGAGTCGGGAATGGACCTCCATATGGGGGAAGATATGTACGATAGTTTCGTGCGCTATCAAAAATGGCTTTTGGCGGAGTTCGACAAAATGGTCGACGTCTATGGTTTCCAAGTCATCGATGCGTCCCGCACCATTGAAGAAGTCTTCGAGGACCTGCGTAAGAAAGTGGAACTGCATTTGGAGCGGAGCGCAGATCGAAACTACGCGGTACCTTAGCGCCTGAGGTCTACCAAATCAGACCCTTCAGCGAAACTTTGGCAGAAAGTCTTCATAAATTGTCGCGGGAAAGAACGAGAGGAGTGCGGGGTGGATTCTTTGTACCTCATATCCCTGATCCTGATTATTATCGCTGTCGCGTTGCTTTTGTTCGTTCTGTGGATTAACCGAGATTGACGTAAAGAGAGACCAGACTCCTCATGTGGCGGCATCCTGCGGAACTTTAGATTCGGCTCCGGCCCAGGCGTCGCGAATCTTTTCGGCGCTCTTTAGAATGTTTCTCACCGCGGTATCGTTGCGACGGCGTTCCCTTTCCATTTCAACAAGAAGCGCGCGGCTGAGATCAGGATGCGTGAACAGAAAATCGCTCCGACCGAGAAA
>Ga0126378_10004543_pt1 | contig 10622 bp, 8 predicted proteins | sample PanSoiMetPlot_23_FD_92587 | JGI IMG/M metagenome (GOLD analysis project Ga0126378, IMG submission 92587) | Tropical forest soil microbial communities from Panama - MetaG Plot_23 | ecosystem: Environmental > Terrestrial > Soil > Tropical forest > Bulk soil | place: Panama | collected 2016-02-17
CGGATGATCGCGTGATGTCCCTGCACGGTCTTGTCACCGAACAGTCCGATATCGCACTCCTCGGCCCGGCCGATGATGGTAACTGCTTTGCTCAGGGGATATTCGCGACCCTCACGCGCGTTGCGGCTTTGCGAACGCACCACCATCAGCCATCCGCGCTTGAGCAGCTCACCGACCAGCCCGATGAAGAATCCGATCAGGGCGCCGAGTACGATGATCGCGATCGCGCGGCCGAACGCCTGCGGAAACGTCGCGGTCAGGCTCTGGTAGAAGAATCCCCCGAGCGCGCCGCCGGCCAATCCGCCGATCGCTCCGTTGCGCCGGCGCGCGTTCGAGCGCGATGCCCATCCGACGCCAAGCCCGACCAGAATTCCCAGCACCGACCATCCGAGGATCCGCCCGTTGAATCCCCCGAGGATGTCAAAGGCGAACTCGCCGACCAGCAGTCCGATAGCACCGCCGAAAGCGCCGATGACTCCTCCGCTGCGGATTCCCCGCGCCGCCTGGCGCCACTGACCAACACTCATCGCCTCGATGCAGGCGAGGAAGGCGCCTATGAAGAAGCCGATCAGCGCACCGAGCAGCAGGTCGCGCGCGTAAACGAAGCGAATGCCAAGGAAAGGTTCCGCCGCACCCCATGCCCCAAGTCCTCCGAGGCCCCCGGCGGCAGCGTAGAACAGCAATTTTTCCCGGGACAGGTTGGTTGCCATAAAGAACTGACGCCCAGCATGGCGCGCCCCGCGCTTGGGTTCAAGCGACGTTCTGGCCAGAAAGATTTTCTAGACCTTCGCCAGCACGGAACAAAGCAATCAGGCTGGAATTCCTTCTCCCGCCTGATTGCCAAGCGCCTGGGGGGATGGAAGGCCGCTGGCTTTACGCCGCGGCCTGAAGCGTGGAAGGCGCGGATTTGGACGATGCGAGGCCTAGAATTGCGAGATAGCCCGGCTTGGTCTCCATCCGCGGGCCGTATCCCTTCGCGAGCAGCAGCTTGTGCATCTGCGGCTGGTTGTAACTCGGCACGGCCATCACCAGGTGATGCTCGAGATGGTAGTTGACGAAGTAGGGAGCCAGGAACGCACGCGCGAACCAATTCGCATGAGTGGTGCGGGTGTTGCGGAACGGATCGTCGTTGTCGGTGACCATGGAATGTTCGGCGATACTGCGGAACCGCTCGACCATCGAGAAGAAGGTGAAGAAAGGCACCAGCCACAGCAGTGGATAGAGCCACCAGTGACCCGATATCGCGAGAACCGCGAACAGGATCGCGTTGGTGATGATCGCGCGGTGCAGTCGCGTCCATCCCTTGTGGAGCCGCAGGCTCCATGGCTCGCCCGGCTTCCCGAAAGAACGCTTGATTAGTCCGATCCGCTGCTTGTAGGCAGTCTGCCCGGTGAGGTCGCGGATGATCTTTCGCTTGAGGCTCTGGCGGGTTATGGGAAATGGTGCGGACAGCCCCAGATCAGGATCGTTCTTCTGCTGGGTGAAGCGATGATGCATCACGTGGTACTTGCGGTACGCGTACATATCGCCGAACAGGAGGTCGTTGGTGAGCCAGGTTCCTTCCAAGTCATTTAGCCACAGGCGGTTGGCCAGCAGGCCATGCGCCGCTTCGTGCGAGAGGACCGCCAGCCCGAGCTGGCGCGCGCCGATTATTGCAACGGCGAGCACCAAGGTGAGCGGGTTTGGCCACCAGACGAACATCGCCATCGCTCCGAAAATCACCGCCCAGGCGTGGAAGATCATCCATGCGCCGCGCAAGTCGGACTTGCGCTTGAGTGCAATCAATTCGTCGGGGGTGAAAATGTCGCGGGCGGCGAGCATGCTATCCTCCAATCTTCCGCTTTGGGAAGTATCAGGGCCGTCTAAGAATGTAACAGGAAATGGCGGACAATGCAAATTCCAGTTATGTACCTTGCAAAGCCCTGACCGCTAAGGAACTGGTTCTCGATTTTCTGTCCAATCGCGCGCCCCGCGAGATGACGGCCCGCGTCATCGTGGACAGCGCCGCGGCGCTGGGCTTCTCGGAGCAAAGCATCCGGATGGCGCTCACGCGGCTGGTTGAAGAAGAACTCGCGCTGAGTCCGGCGCGCGGAATGTACCGGCTGGCACCGTCGGGCGACGCCATGCGGCGCGAAGTGCGTAAATGGCGGACCATCACGGCCCTCACTCAATCCTGGTCGCACGACTGGATTTTCGTCTACGACGCACCGATCGCGCGCAGCGATCGCGCGGCGCTGCGCCGCCACGAGCAGGCGATTCGGCTGCGCGGTTTCCGCGAATTCCGCATCGGCCTGTGGTTAAGACCCGCCAACCTGCGCCTGTCGACCGCGGAGTTGCGCGAGGAGTTAGGCGCTCTCGGGCTGCATCGCGAGGCTTTGGTCGCCGAAATCCACAACCTCGACGAACATGCGCGCGACCGAGCGATGGGTTTGTGGAACGTCAAGGCTCTGCTCGCCTCGTATGAGGCGCTGACGGGGGCGATGGAATCGAGCCAGCGCCGGGTAGAGCGGATGGAGCTGGCAGGCGCCGCGGGCGAAACCCTGGTGCTCGGGCGCGACGTCATCCGCCACATCAACCTCGATCCGCTGCTGCCTGAGGAACTGATGCCGCAGGAGCCGCTGCGCGCGATGGTCCACACAATGCTCGGGTACGACGACAAGGCAAGGACGATCTGGCGCCGCTTCATGCGCCAGTTCGACCACCGACCGCAGAACTAGTCTCGCGAGACACCAGGTTCGGGAACTGGATAAGGCGACCCTCTCTCCTGGTTGACTATCTCTGCTTCCCGCGCTCCAGAGCACGCTCCGCCTCGGTGTAGGCCTTTTCGGCTGCCGGCATGTGGACGACTTCGAACTTGAGGCGGTCGGGTCCAAGGCGTACCAGCCGCCCGGTCCGCCATAAGGAAACTCCGCGGGACCATCCTGTATCTCCGCGCCCACCTGCTTCACCAGCACCGTGGACCTCGTCGACCTGTTCAGGTTTCTCGACGTGCAAGGCGAGGTGATGAAGTCCCACCTCGTAGACTTCGAACGGATGGCTGGCGAACTCGGGATTTGCTTCCCAGAGATTGACCGCGACGCCGCGCAGCCGGGGCAAAACGTTAACCGTCAGCTGCTGCCCATTGGATCCTGAATGACTTGAGCGAAGTGGTAGCCAAAGAACTCCAGGAACGGTTTGAAAAATTTTATCGCCTCGCCGAGGTCTCTGACCTTGATGGAATCGTGCCTGATCGATCCTCGCAGCATCCTTCTCCCTGGCGCAGTTTCGGGCCCTGTTGACGGAAGAGCACCTCGGTGACCAGCCCGCACCACCTCGGCTGAGCGTGGGAGCGCTCCGGCTTTGCGTCGAAGGCCAGGGGTCACACGGGCGATACAGCGCTGGCAAGCAGGCCTGGCAGTCGGTCTCGCGCGCAGCCGGCGCACTGCGCAAAGGTTGCTCAATTGTGGAGGGCGGCGAGAGTACATTTCAAATTTGGCAGCCCGCGCCTCTGGGGCTCTGACCTCCCGATTTCGAAGGTGTGCTAGCTTGATGGGGTGCTGTGGAAGTTCGAACTCGTCGCGTACAATCCGAGTTGGCCCACTCTACCAAAATGCGGTTCGGTCACTGCAACTTCGTTTGCCGAGGATCGTTGCGTTCGAGCACGTGGGAAGTACCGCGCTGCCGGGAATGACCGCGGTTCCAACCATCGATATTCTTGCGGGGGTGCGCAAACTCGGCGAGATTGATGGCCAGGTCATTGCCTCGCTCGTCGCGGCGGGGTGGGAGCATCGGCCCGACGTCGAGGCCGGGATTCCCAACCGGCGCTTCTTTAACCAGCCGTCCGGAACCCGGTATCGGACGACCCGCACCAGTCACCTCCATCTCGTCAAGTTTGCTTCGCCGCAGTGGCGCAACCCGATCACCTTTCGGGACTTTCTTCGACTTCACGGGGAAACCGCGCGCAAATACCTGGACCTCAAGCGCTCCCTGGCCAGCCGACCGTACCAGAACCCGTCAGACTATTCGGCGCAGAAAGGCGAGTTCGTCGCGAACGTGCTCGTGCAGGCCCCTGCTTGCTGATTGCGTGCATCCGAAACGGCCGCGAGGTGTCCTGCTTGCTTCGCGAGTCGATTAGTCGATGAGCCCGGCAGCGTTTCCCAGGATGCAATTGGTACCCATCGTTTTCGCCTCGGCCACGCTGGTTTCGACCGGATTCGGCGGGTTGGCGGCAGTGCGCTTTCGCGATCGCCTTCATCTACTGCTGGGTTTCAGCTCGGGAGCGGTCCTGGCGGTGGCGTTGTTCGACATCCTGCCCGAGATCTTTGAATTGCCGGGCGGAGCTTCATACATGCCTCTGGCCGGGCTCGGATTCCTGGCCTTCTTTGGCCTCGAGCGCTACACGGCAATGCATCGAGCGCGGGAACATGAGCACGCGCTGACTACCCACGAGCAGGAACTCGGTGCGTTGTCCGCTGCAGGACTGACCTTCCACAGTTTCCTCGACGGTATTGCGATAGGCGCCGGCTTCCAGAGCAGCATGCAGGTGGGCCTGCTCATCGCGCTTGGAATAATCGCGCACGATCTCAGTGACGGCCTCAACACCGTGACGGTTATCCTCGCGCACGGGAATTCGATGGGACGCGCCAGGCTCTGGCTAATCCTCGACATGATCGCGCCGGTGCTCGGTGCCTGCGCGACTCTGCTGGTGCCGCTCAGCGGAGTTCTGCCCTGGATGCTCGCCTTCTTTGCAGGGTCGTTTCTCTACATCGGCGCTTCCGATCTGCTGCCCGAGGCGAAAGAACACGACTCGCCGCTGGTAGCGGTCGCGATGGCGGTGGGTATGCTGGTGATTTATCTGACGAGCCGGATGCTGCAGGGCGCGTGAGCGGGTGGAGCGCGAGTTCAGTTGGCTTGCGCGGTCCAGCTGCCGCGCTCCCCTGAGGGCGACGACTCGAAGGTTCCCGCCAGGGTATCGCCGTGGCGCTTGCCTTCGAAGTAATAGGTCTCGGAGCCGTACGGCACCTGGAATTGCATGTGTTCACCATCCGACATGGACCGGGTAAAGCCTTCGATCTGGGTGGGGCCGAATCCGTCCTGATGAATCACCATCTCGCCGTGCAGAAATCCGTTGGGCTGCGGCCGCAGGCGCAGTTCCAGGTCCGGATGGCCGCCGCCCGGCAGACCGGTGATGGTCCCGGTCGCGACGGTGGCACCAAACAGATCCGGTCCGGTCGAGCTCAAGCCACCGCTAAATCCGCTGCCGCCGCTGCCACCGGGAAGACCGTATCCACCCGGGAAGCCGCCCGAGCCGGCGCTCGGATACGACGCGGTATTTGTCACCACGCGGAATCGGCGCTGTCCGAAATACTGGCCGTTTAGATAGAAGTTTACGGTGTAGGTTCCCGGCAGAAACGCTCCGCCGCGCGAATTACCCACCCGTCCGCTGAAAGTGGCGATCCTCTGACTGGTGGGTACGTTCTGCCAATCGTTGACGCTGCCGAGCGTGCGTCCATCGGGTGCCACGTAAGCGGCATCGACTCGATATTGGCCGGGCTCGAGCCCATAGAGCCGGTTATCGAAAGAGACCTGCCAGCCCACGAACAGCACCTTGGATGCGTCGAACGAGGTTGAGGCGCCCGACAGCGGGGTGCCGGTCTTGGTGGTATTCAGAAATGCGATTTCACGCAACTCCAGCGGTTTGCGACGGCGCTCGTCGATCATCGCGAGCTTGCGCGCTTCATCCTTGCGCTTCAGCTCGTCGGCTTTTTCGGCGGCCGCGCTGGCGGCCGCCTCGGCTTCGGCCTTTTTGCGTGCCGCGAGATCCTGAGTGACGGCAAATGCGTTTTGGCCGAGCAGATCATTGTTCGAATACAGCCCGACCTTGTATTGACCCGGCGGCTTGTCGGTCATGGTCGGCATCAGCGCGACCCCGGAGAATTCCGCGGTCTTCTGCGCCGGACCGATAAACATGTCGGCCGCGCTCGAGGCGATCTGTAGTCCATTCGGGTCGTAGAAGCGCGCCTCGATTTTTTCCGATCGTCCCTCCAGCCCGGCCAGGGCATTCTTGAAGGTCGCGGTCCATTTGAGGTAGCGCGCGTTGGTCAGGTCGGTGTCGTTGAACGACGCCTGCGGCGCGGCGATTGCGGTGCCCTCGCGCGTTGACAGGGCCAGGGTCAGCTGTTGGAAGTCGAGCGGATGCGAGCGCGCTTTGGCGACGGATTCCTCGTGCTTCCAGGGGAGAGCATCGATGTAGTCTTTGATCCCGAGCCGCGACTGGAGCTGCGGGTCGGAATAGATGTAGGTCGAACCGAAGGCAATGCCGCCGAGAATCACACAAAATATCAGGAACGACATGGCGCGTCGCGCGGCGCTTCGCGGCCGGCGCGCGGGCAGCATCGCGGTCTGCTCGAGGTTCCCGCCCAGCAACGACAGGTCCGCAGTGCCGCTGCGCGCACTTACTCCCAGGCTGCCGGAGGTCGGCAGCCCGGTCCCGTACAGCATCATGTCGCGGAATTGCTGAACGTAGGCCGGGCGGTTGGTCGCCTCGTAGCTGAGCGCGGCGTCGATTGCCCCGGCCAGGTTCGAGGAGGTCTCGGGGCGCAGTTCCTTGACCTTGGGAAACGCAAATGGCGGAAACTTTTCCGGGTCGCGCCCGGTCAGTGCGTAATGCAGGGTGGCGCCCAGCGAGTAAATGTCGCTGCGCGGATCGACATTGCCCTGGTATTGCTCGGGCGGCGCAAAGCCGAGCGTCCCGATCATGGTACCCTTGCGCGCGCCCTTGAACAGCCGCGCGATCCCGAAATCGATCAGGACCACACGTCCCTTCGGCGTGACCATCACGTTCGAAGGCTTCATGTCGCGGTAGATGACGGGAGGCTCGTGCCCGTGCAGGTAGGACAGCACGTCGCAGAGCTGGCGCGCGATGTCGACGATCAGCCCTTCCGGCAGTGGACCCCTTCGCGCCGCCATCTCCTCTTCGAGATTGCGCCCCTCGACATATTCCATCACCAGGTAGTGCCGGTTCTTGTCGTCGAACCGATCCGTGATCGCGGGAATCGCCTGATGCTTGAGCTGGGCGAGCGTGTCAGCCTCGCGCGCGAAGTACTCGTTGGCCTCGATGCGCTGCGCCTGGTCGATAAAGTGATCGACCATCTCCTTGATCGCGCAGGGGCGGTTGGCCAGGCGCTGATCGCGAGCGAGGTAGACCATTCCCATGCCGCCGCCGCCGAGCAGCCGCTCGATCGCATAGCGGCCCTGGAGGACGGTGCCCGCCTCGAGCGGGCCGGTCACGGGATTTGCCGTATCTGCCATCTAGTTTGCGAACACCACCGCCACCGAGATGTTGTCCGTACCACCGCCGGCATTGGCGGCGGCTATCAGCTCGCGCGCGGCCTCGGCGGGACTGCCGTGCCGGCGCAGAATTTTCGCGATCTCGGGATCGTCAACATGAGCAGTAAGTCCGTCGCTGCACAGCAGTATCCGATCGCCGCGTCTGAGCTTGAGGGCGATGCTTTCCGCCCCCGCCGGACCGCTCTGGCGCGCCCCCAGCGAGCGCGTGATCACATTCTTGTGCTCGTGATGCTTCGCTTCTTCGGCGCTGATCTGGCCAATTTCGACCAGGCGCTGAACCAGCGAATGATCTTTGGTCACCTGCTTGAGCACTTCCCCTTCAAGAAAGTATGCACGGCTGTCACCGACCCAGGCCAACGCGACCTCTGGCGGCAGCACCAACGCGGTAACCCCCGTGGAACCCATCCCGCGCGATTCGGGATGAGCCGTCTGATATTCGATGATCTTCGAATTTGCTTCTTCGAGGGCCGCGACCATTACCTTGCAAGGGTCCAGCATATCGGCTCCCGCAAGTCGTTCCTGAACATAGCCGCGGATCGTCGCAACGGCAATTGCCGCCGCAATCTCACCGGCCTCGGCACCGCCCATGCCATCGCAGACTGCATACAAGTGATTCTCTGCTGGTTCGACGAGCGAGTCGCGCCGGTATTCGACCGCCATCACGGCGTCCTCGTTATGCTCGCGTACCATCCCGACGTCGCTCAGCACGGCGGCGCTGACCTGGACAATGCCGAGCAGCCTTACCATCTCGGTCTTGAAGTCATCGATGGTCTCCCAGCGGTCCTTGGCGTCGAAGAGCAGCGCCCGCCGCACCGCCTGCTCGAGGTCGGGCGTCACAACATGGGGCGGATAAAACCTAACCACCCCGGCTTCCTCGCGCCAGCTCTCGCTTTCCAACCGATCTCCGGTCAGCCAGGTGTAGAGCAGTGCGCCGGCGGAAAAGATATCCGCGCGCTTGTCGACCCGTTTGCCGCGATAGATTTCCGGCGCCGTGTACCCATCGTTGAAAATCGGTTCGGCCTGCAATTCGTTGTCATTGCTGACGTAGTCAAGCCCGGTCAGCTTGATTCTGCCGCCTCTGGTGACCGCGATTGACTGTGGGCAGATGTCGTTGAGGCGCAACCCGCGGCGATGAACGAAGGCAATCGCCTGGCAGACCTGGAGGGTGGCGGCGAGCGCTTCGGGCTCGCTGGTTTTGGAAGAACCGCGGTGCAGGGCGGTCAGGTCTTCGTCTTGATAGACGAGATACACGCGTCCATCCTGTGCAAAGCCCTCGATCGCGCGCTGAAAAGCGGGATGTTTCAGGGTGAGCGACAGCGCCAGCACCCGGCCGAATACTTCGCCGAGGTCATCTTCACCCTGCGCGGGTGATGTTTGTCCGGTGGCCGGTGCGACCGCTTCTTCTGCCAGACTGGGTGCGGCTTCCACTTTGGTGGTCGCGCCGTTGCTCGCCGCCGGCGGCGGCTCCGCGGTCTCGGATTCCCCCGATGGTGTGGGTTCGGCGGCTGTCATCTCGGCCGACTCGCTCTCGCCGGGCGCAGATGCCTGCACGACGGGCGGCGGCTTCAGCTCCGCGGTTTTCGCCGTCGGCCCGTTGGGATCGGGGGTGGGGGCGGCCTCAGCCGGTAGATCGGGCGACTCTTCCTTGCTCGACTCTTCGCGCCGGTCGGACAGGCGTTCGCGGATGATGAAAGATTCGGTTTTGCCTTCCGGGGTGCGGCGTACCCGATAACGGTTCTCGATCGACGACCCCGGCAGCGTCTCGACGATTTCGAACCCGCCCTTGAGAGTGGCGCCCACCGCCAGCGGCTTGGGCCTCGAAGCAACGGGGGCAGAGGTGGCGGCCGCTCCGGTCAATCCCTGGCCGCAGCGGTCGCAGAATTTCGCGTTATCCTGAGCGACTTCACCGCATTCGGGACACGTGATCATGCGCCGCTAGCCTCTTCTAAACTGCAATATAGCACCGCCCAGGATCACCTGGTCGCGATCTTTTAGCTGGTAGAGCTGATCGCGCCCAAGCCTCCCCCGTCCCGCGATGAAAGTCCCGTTCATGCTTCCCAGGTCGCGGATAAAAAAGTCCTCGCCACGCCGGATAATTTCGGCGTGACGGCGCGAAACCCGATCCACGCCGCGCTTGACCGTCACCAGGTCGACGTCCAGGGCATCCGACGGGTGCTGCGAGCGGCCGATGACGGTGCGGTCGAGGTTGAGCTCAAATTCGGTTTCGTCACCCCGTACGATCAACCGCGCGCGGACCTCCGAAGTTTCCCTACCATCCGCATGCCGCAAGAGTGGTGCCGGACGCACCGGTGCGCTGCGCTGCACCGGGGATCGCGCGCCGGTTCGGGACGCAGGCGAATCGCCGGTTCTTGCGAGATTCCCCGCTCGGGACTTTGCGGGACTCTTGAGCTCCTGGGTCTTCGCGGTTGAAGAGGGATGCTGCTCGGGGGCAGCAGGTTGGATGACCGAGGCTACCAGTTTTGACCGCAGCCCGCGCTCGATCAGCGCCTTGGCCCGAACCCCCAGCTCGATGGCCTTTTTGACCGGCGGGCGGACGGTCCGCACGGTCTCGGACGGGCTGGCTGCTCCAGGGGGCGCACTCACGCTTACTGGTGGTGAAGGATTGTTCAGCACCACTGTCGGGATGTTGGTTATGGACGAGGGTGTTGGCACTGCGCGAGGCGTCGCGGCGATCGAACGGGGAGTTGGCGGGCTTGGTCTCGGCGCGCGCGGTGGCCGACTGATCGGGCTTGACAATACGACGGTCTGCATCGTGCCGAGCGAGCCGCCCGCACGCCCATTCTGCGCGCTGTCTTGCGGGGCGGGCTCGGGCAGCGCATCCAGCATCGCACGGGCCGACGGGAAGCGTTTGGCGATTTCATGATTCAAGGCACGATCAACGGCTCCCGCCGTGGCGCTCGAGACCTCGGGGGCCAGCTGCTTGACTGGGGGAAAGCTGAACGGCGGCTCCAGCGCGGGGTCACGGCCGGTCAGCAGATGATGCATGGTCGCCGCGAGCGAATAGAGGTCGGAGCGCGGTTCGACATTGCCGACGTACTGTTCGGGAGGCGCATAGCCGGGCGAGCCGATCTGGGTCGCGCGACCGCCCTTGGGCAGAAATCGCGCGATTCCGAAGTCGATGAGCATCGCACGGCCATCCTTGTCGATCATGATATTGCCCGGCTTGAGATCACGATAAACGATGGGCGGGTTTTGCGCGTGGAGGAAGTCCAGCACCGACAGAATCTGCCGCGCCCATCTCAAGGTCCGGTCTTCACCGAGCTTGCCGCCCG
>Ga0126378_10004544_pt1 | contig 10622 bp, 7 predicted proteins | sample PanSoiMetPlot_23_FD_92587 | JGI IMG/M metagenome (GOLD analysis project Ga0126378, IMG submission 92587) | Tropical forest soil microbial communities from Panama - MetaG Plot_23 | ecosystem: Environmental > Terrestrial > Soil > Tropical forest > Bulk soil | place: Panama | collected 2016-02-17
GAGGCATGTAACCCTCAGACGGCCGATACTGTAGGGCCGCGGTGGTTTGCGTCACTAGCACCCGCTCGCAGGCTTCCCGAAACCGTTCGACGGGAAAGATAACCGGAGCCGGCAATCCACCGGCGAAGGAAGTGATCTCTGGCTTTACTGTAAGTTTTCAGCAGTTCGCGAATGATGGAGCTTTGGGCTGTCTTGGTTCGTTGTGCATAGCGATGGGCCCGGGGTGCGGGCCTATAGTGTCACCCCGGTGTTACCAGCCCGTTGTCATTGCTATGCGGCCTGCCGTCGGTGATGCGCGACACTGGTGTGATGTTTATGTTTCACTTCGGATATTCATTTGAATCGTTTGTTTCATGGAAGCCGGTCGTACGTCTCCACCATCTTCCGTAGCCGTGTGCCGATTCCCAGCGTCAATTCTTCCGCGCGATAGCGCCAGCGCCAGTTTCCAGACGAGGTTCCCGGTAGATTCATGCGACCTTCCGACCCGACTCCCAAAACATCTTGAAGTGGGAAAATCACGGTATCGGCGACCGAGGCCATGAGCGCCCGAATCATCACCCAATGAATATTGGTGCCGTCGGTCGCCAGGTAGCTTTGCGCAAACTCCATTTCCTTTTCCACATCCTCCGGGGTACGAACACTATCGCCTGCGCCGGTGCTGTGCCACCATCCAACAACGGTGTCGTTGTCATGGGTGCCGGTATAAGCCACCCGGTGGCGTGGATAATTGTGCGGCTTGAAATCGGGCGCTTGCGGATCTTTGCCAAATGCGAATTGCAGGATTGCCATGCCCGGATATCCAAATCGGTTACGCAATCCTTCTACCTCAGGAGTAATAACTCCGAGATTCTCTGCCAGTATCGGCAGGCTGCCCAGTTCCTTCTCAACCTCCTCGAAAAGTGCGGCCCCCGGCCCTTTAACCCATCGACCATTCACGGCCGTGGTTTCGTTCCCAGGGATTTCGTAGTAAGCCTCAAATCCCCGGAAGTGGTCGAGGCGGATCATGTCGAGCATCTCGAAGGCCCGTTTGAACCGCGCAATCCACCACGTAAATCCGGTCTGCGCGTGCAACTCCCAGCGATAGATAGGATTGCCCCAGCATTGCCCCGTCGCGCTGAAATAATCCGGTGGTACGCCGGCAATCACTCGAGGCGTACCATCAGGATTTAGATCGAATACTTGCGGGTGTGCCCATACATCAGAACTGTCCTGAGCGACATAGATAGGCACATCGCCCATCACCCGAATGTTGTTCCGAGCACAATGCCCCTTCAGGTCCAACCACTCTCGTTCGAACTCAAATTGTAGGAACTTGTTCGCCTCAATCGACTCGCGTAAATCCCTGCGTGCGCCATCGAGTGTATCTGGATCGCGCAGGGCCAACTCCGGCTCCCATAGTGTCCACATCACGTAGTCATGGGTTTCTTTCAACGCCATGAACAGGGCAAACTCTTCTAGCCAGGCCGCATGTTTACTGCAGAAGTGCCCATAGCCAATGAGGTCATCGCTGTCTGATTTGCGTAAGAATCCCTGAGCCGCTTTGCGCAGCAGTGGCATCTTCCATCGAATGAGCGTTCCAAAATCCACTGACTCGCGAGGCAGTTTGGGATGGTCCGCCAGGTCCTCGGCAGACAGATAACCACGCTTGACCAGAGTGTCGAGGTTAATCAGCAAGGGATTCCCTGCGAACGCCGAGAAGCACTGATAGGGTGAATCACCATAGCCGGTGGGACCCAGTGGCAGCACTTGCCAAATCGTCTGTCCGGCGTCTTTGAGGAAATCGGCAAAGCGATGCGCCTCGCCGCCTAACTCGCCGATGCCATGCGCGCCAGGAAGGGAAGTGGGATGTAACAGAATGCCGCTGGATCGTGGAAAGCTCATAGTGTTCGTATTGGAAACGGTTCTGAATTGTATTGGAGCGCTCGAACGCCGCTGAGACCAGTTCTATTTCGCCACCTCGCCCGGCTTCAGGGTTGCAATGACTTCCGCGTCAGCGGGTAATGGTGCAGCTGCCATAATGATTTCCGCTTCAGGATCAATAACCCGCTGCATAAGCACAGCCGCCAGCGCCATAAACACTCCTCCAGCCAACACAGCCGCCAGTCGATTGTTATGCAGCAGGTGATTCATAATCCAACCGAAACAGGTCGAAGCAATGATTTCGGGCAAGGTAATGAAGAAGTTGAAAATACCCATGTACACGCCGGTCTTCTCCGGGGGCAACGATCCCGATAGAATCGAGTACGGCATCGCAAGCGTGCTGGCCCATGCAATTCCCACGCCTACCATGGATAGCAGTAGCAGGTACTTGTTGTGAATGATTCCAACAGACAACAATCCCACGGCACCGCACAACAGGCACAGGCTATGCGTGTGTTTGCGACCGATTTTCGCAGCAATCTTTGCTAACGCCGGCGCGAAAATTGCACATACCGCGGAATATGCACCGAAACACACACCCGCCCATTCCACACCGTCCTTATAGACCGTTGAGTTCTGGTCGGGGGCTCCAAGTACATTTCGGGCAACGGCCACCGAAAAATATAACCACATGCAGAACAGCCCCAGCCACGTCAGGAACTGTACCGGAGCCAGTTGACGCATTGTTTTTGGCATTGTCCCAATCGAACGGAAAATCTCAGCGATATTTTCGCTGAGGCCGGCGCTCTTCGCCTTGCGCTGCCGGAATGCCTCCAGGTCGCTAGGGGGATATTCCTTGGTTGTGACAATCGTCCACATCACCGCCCCGAAGAACGCTGCAGCGCCGAGGTAGAACGATAGTCGCGTAGACCACGGTATCGCGTGCTGTCCCACTCCCGTTCCTACATGAAACACATTGGTCAGCAGCCATGGCAGCGCGGAAGCAACCACCGCACCGACTCCGATGAACAGGCTTTGCATGGCGAAGCCCTCGGTCCGCTGGTCATCCGGCAACAGGTCCACGACAAACGCGCGAAACGGTTCCATGCTGATGTTGATGGACGAATCCAGAATCCATAGCAGTCCTGCCGCCATCCAGAGCACCGACGAGCGCGGCATGAGAATCAGTGCGCCAGAGCTCAGGATTGCACCCACGAGAAAGTAGGGCCGCCGCCGGCCTAGCCTTGTCCACGTGTTGTCGCTGGCGTGTCCGATGATGGGCTGCACCAGCAAGCCCGTTAACGGGGCTGCCAGCCAAAGGATAGGAATCTTGTCGGCAGTCGCTCCTAGGTATTCGTAGATGGCACTCATGTTGGCCATCTGCAGTCCCCAGCCAAACTGAATGCCGAGGAACCCGAAACTCATGTTCCAGATCTGCCAATACGTCTTGCGTGGTTTTTGTGCCATCACGTCAACATCGCCCAGGCGAAATCCTGCCGCGCCGGAGAACACTCGACACTCTACTCCGACTGCCGCCTAACTTACAAACACCTCTGTAAGTGGGAAAGTCTACGAAATTTGCTCGCAACGGCAAGATTCAATAGCATCGCAGTTTGCAATCAAAGCCGTATCAGCTCTGCTCGAAGGAGGCGGCTCGAGTGCCTTGCCAAAAATCGCCGTGTCGCACTGCAAAAGTAGCAAAGGGAATTGCTATCGCGTGGATTTTGAGCATTGCCTGTCATGCGGCAGAGCCGCGAGTTACTAAAATCGAGCCTCCCAACTGGTGGAGTGGATTTGTCTCTCCCGTAATGGTTCTGATCTATGGCGAACATCTCGCCGATGCGAAAGTCTCTGTTTCATATCCAGGAGTCAAAGTCGAAAAAGTGCAGCTCCAACCCGACGGCAAGCATGTCTTCGTATGGCTGAGTGTCGCGAAAAACGCAAAACCCGGTAACGTGCCCATTGCTTTGACAACCCCAAGGGGAACTCCAACAGCTACCCTTTCATTACTTGCCCGCGAGCCGCAGCAGGGCCGATTTCAGGGCGTCACCCCTGACGACGTGATCTATCTAATCATGCCCGATCGCTTCGCCGACGGTGACAGCACCAATAATCTGCCAAAGGGAGCGACGCCCGGCACATTCAACCGCAATGCGCCCAGGGCTTACCACGGAGGAGATTTCAAAGGCATTCAGGAACATCTGCCCTATCTGAAAGACCTTGGCATTACTACTCTGTGGCTCACCCCAGTCTTCGACAATGACAATGTCAGCGAGACTTACCACGGCTATGGTGGCACCGACCTCTACGCTACCGAAGACCACTTCGGCAGCTTGACCCAGTATCAGCAGCTGGTGAATGCCGCTCACCAGCAGGGAATGAAGGTTCTGCTCGACATGGTGCCAAACCACGTCGGCCCGAATCATCCTTGGGCAAGCTCGCAACCTGCGCCCGGATGGCTGCATGGCACAACCCAAAACCACATCGATACCGATTACGACTTTCCTCCAGTCACCGATCCGCACGCCGTTGAAAAGAACTACCGCAGCGCGCTCGACGGGTGGTTCGCCAACGTCCTTCCTGATCTCGCCCAGGAGAATCCGCTGGTCGCGCGGTATTTGATCCTAAACGCATTGTGGTGGGTGGAAATCAGCGGAGTCGACGGGTTCCGTATCGATACCTTTCCTTATGTGCCTCGGACTTTTTCAACGGCTTATCTCCAGAACCTTGAGGACACATATCCTAACTTCTTCGCCGTCGGAGAAGTCTATAAATTCGATCCGCCGACGGTTTCCTACTTCGCAGGAGGCCAGAAGGGTTTCGACGGCGTCGACACTCATCTCCCAACGGTCTTTGATTTCCCCATGGAATCCGCCATCCGCGAAGTTGTCAATCACGGCGCTTCTACCAAGAAGATTGTCGAGGTATTACGGCAAGACCGCCTCTACCCCCATCCTGAGTTATTGGTCACTTTCATCGGCAATCATGACCTGACTCGTTTCCTGACCGACGCGAATGGCTCCACTGAGAATCTGAAGTTGGCGTTTTCTTTGCTCGCCACGCTTCGAGGTATTCCGCAAATCTATTCCGGAGACGAAATCGCCATGCCGGGTGGCGAAGATCCTGACAACCGTCACGACTTTCCCGGAGGATTCTCGGGTGACACGCACAACGCATTCTCATCAAGTGGCCGCACACCGCAAGAGCAGGACGTATATCAGCACGTGCAGGCTTTGCTGAAGCTTCGGCGTGAGCACGCGGCTCTACGCCAGGGTGTCCAAAAGCACGTTGTCGTCGCCGACGATTACTACCTATTCACCCGGGAAGGCGAAGGCGAGCGCCTGCTCATCGCCTTCTACAAGGGCGATGCGCCAAAGAACGTTGTTGTCGATTTGACTGACACCTCAATCGCCAATTTAACTGGTATATCTCCCTTGTTCGGTACCGGCTCAGCGCAACTGAACGGAAGACAGCTTCGGTTGCAGCTCCAGCCTAAGACTCTAACGGTTTGGCGAATTATCGGCACTTCATAGGTGGACAATGGCCAAAGGATACTGGATTACCTTCTGTCGTTCGATCTCCAATCCGGCTGCGCTGGTCGAATACGCGAAACAGGCTACTCCGGCGATTCTCGGTAATGGAGGTCGTTTTCTGGCTCGCGGCATTCCAGCTAGGCATTACGAAGCGGGTCTTGACCAGAGGGCGGTAGTGATCGAATTTGACACCGTTCAACAAGCCATTGCTGCGCATGAGAGTCCGGAATACCAAGCCGCGAAGAAACTCCTCGAAGGGGCGGTGGAGCGAGATATTCGCATTGTGGAAGGTGTGTCTTGACCCTTCAAAGTGGTTATCCCGATCGTAGTACATCCGGTCCCGACGTTTGCGTACTGGCTGGCCAAATTCCCAAGACCTGGTGACGGCGGTTACTGTGAGGGCCAGTCAACACATCGGTAGAGTGAGAATGGTGTTACCTGTCGTCGGTATTTACACGCGGCAAGGCACCAAGAGTTTGGCCATTGCACTAACGCCTGAACGCGATTAAACTCTCAGGCAATTTCGCAAGCTATTAACTATTAAGGAGACCAAGATTCCATGAGGGGTTTCATTGTTGCCTTGTTCGTGGTTGGATTAATGTCGGGTATGGCTCTGGCAGCCGAGGATGGAGCCGCCATCTACAAGGCGAAGTGTGCCATGTGCCATGGCCCCAATGGCGAAGGCAAGTTGGGACCGGCCCTGAAGGGAACCTCCCTGGGCGCCGACCAGATTGCTGATGCGCTGACAAAGGGCGCAACCGGCAAGAAGGCACCTCATGCCAAACCGATGGCCGGATTAACAGCCGACCAGGCCACGGCCGTAGCTGCCTATGTGAAGACTCTGAAGTAATCCTGTCACTTCAAAACTGAAAAACGAGCCAGCCCTTCCAGCTGGCTCTTGTTGACTCGCCGCCACGCGCTGCAGTCACTTCTTCGTGGTCACTACTGCGACTCCGTAATGAGCTAGTGTCACCGACTGTACGGCGGCGCCATTCAGCACGTCACCCATCGTTGCAGGCAGTTTCACGGTCTGAGGCGTGGTCGCAAAATTCACCAGGACATATACCGCCCCATCGCCGCCGTACCGCGGATTTAGTTCAACTCCGTCCGGTACCGGACCGAATGCCGGCTTAACTCCGCTGACTTCGGTCATCCATGTTGCCCCGTTCGCCATGGTCTTTGCGTCAAGCCACGCTCCGATGTACGTAATCCGTCCTTTGCCCGCCTTGCGCGTGATCACAGCGGGCTGCCCGTCCAGCCAGCCATTGCTCTTGCCATAGCGCATCAGCACTTCGACATCGCTCTTTCTTGCGCTCAACAGCTCAGCCCACACGGAACTCTCGCCCGCACCCCACTTGCCGTCCACGGCCACGGGGTCAACCAGCGCGTAGTACTGTTCGACACGCCCGCCCAGCAGATCCGCCAGCGGACCAGGCTGCCGCTGGGGCCATAATCCGTTGTCGTCGTCCTTCATCACGGAACGCTGCCCCAGAACTAGATGCCCGCCGTTCTTCACGTATCGAATTAAGTTCTGCGCAATCGGCTCTGAAGCCACATTCAGCCCCGGTGCCACCACCAACTTGTACTTGGTCAGGTCCGCTGTCGGAGGCACCACATCCACCGACTGCGCTGTTTTCCGCAGCGGACCGTAGTAGCTCAGAATCTCATCCACCGGATCGTAATTCTTGTTGTGCTTCTGCCACTCGATCGCCCAGCGACTGTCATACGAATGCAGAATCGCAACCTCCGACTTTACCGACGTTCCCGCAAGCACAGGACTGGCCTTGGCGAGCTCCTGCCCGATCTGCACAATCTCCGGATAGAGCGGGTCGGGAGTACCATCCGGCCCGATCAACGTTCCGTGATACTGCTCCTGCCCATTCAGCGCGCTCCGCCACTGCCAGTAACTGACCATATCGGCCCCATGGCCGATGTCGTGCCACGCCATCGCCCGTACTTCGCCTTTGTCGAGCCAGTTGTTGATCGATGCCCAATTGACGCCCCCTGGCTGCGTCTCCATCACCCAGAAGTTCTTGCCTTTGAAGCCGCGCGTCAGGTCGTGCGCTGCCCCATTGCGCACAGGATCGAGGTGTCCCTTTCCCACATAGTCGTCCCAAGATGCGAGATCCAGATCCTGCGACACGGTGTAGTGGTCGTAGCCGTTGAACCACCCCATCATGTTGGTTGTGATGAACTGCTTCGGATCGGCATTCGCCCGAATCACCTCCAGCTGATTTTTCTGATAACTCCGCCACGTATCACTAACAAAGCGCATCCAGCTCAGCAGCAACCCTGGGTTCCCATAGCCGACTTGTATCGGCACCTGGTTCCAATCAAAGTACGTCTCGCTCCAATAAGCAGTTGTCCATCGCGTATTAAGGTTGTCGAGAGTACCGTAGCGATTCATCAACCATTGCTGGAACTGCGCCTTGGTATCTGGGTCAAATGACACCTCGGCGTACTCATTATCGATCTGCCACCCAACCACGTTCGGGTTGTGTCCAAAGCGCTTCGCCAGTTGCTCCGCCATGGCGCGCGACAGCTCTCGATACTTCGGATTGGCGAAGTTAAACTGCTGGCGATTCCCGTGCTGTTCCTTCCGGCCATCTTCCTTGGTCCGCAAGGTCTCCGGATACTTCTGTGTGAGCCATGCCGGCGGCGCCGCAGATGGCGTACCGATCACCGTCACGATCCCGTGCTTCGCCGCCGCTGTCACCGCACGCTCCAGCCAGTCAAGGTCATACTGTCCCTCGCTTGGCTCCATGCGGCTCCAGGCAAACTCACCCACACGCACCATGTGGATCCCCGCCTGCTGCATGAGCGTCAGGTCTGTATCCCAGCGCGACACTGGCCACTGCTCTGGATACCATGCCGTCCCCAGCAAGATGGCCGGTACCTGCGGGACCGTCTGTGCCTGCGTTAGCCATCCGCCCAAAGCAAGCATGCATAAGAACGCAAGGCGGGACACGCGCCCACGGACAAATGACCACCGACAACTGACAACTGAGTTTTGGATCCGTGTCATCCGTGTTAATCCGTGGTCGCTTTTGTTTCCCTCGGCGGAGATTACGCCGTTCCCCAAATCTCGCCAATGATCCGCTGGAAGTTCGTGCCCAGCACTTTCTCAATCACCGCCGAGGGTTGTCCTCGCTTCTTCAACTCTGCCGCGATTACTTCCATGTAGTCGGGCCCGTTGAGATCAGGAACATACGGATAGCGATCTTCTCCAGGCGCGCCGATCCCCAGCTTCTTCCGCCGAGCAATATCCTCATCGAACGACTTCTTCTGCTCAGGGGTCAGCGATACACCTTGGATCGACCCATCCGACCCGATTCCCACATGGTCCGCTCCGCAGATATTGATCGCACCCAGCACATGATTGATCACATGCTCCCGCGTCGGTACCGTTGGAGACGCCACCAGGTACGGCATCAGATACACGCCGAAGTACCCGCCCTTGTCGGCCAGCGCCTTCATCACATCGTCAGGTTTGCTGCGAGGGTGTGCATAAATCGACGCGCATCCCGAATGAGTAATCAGCACTGGTTTCTTTGAGGCCGCGATTGCCTCTGACGTCGTGCGATACCCACTGTGACTCAAGTCGACGGCAACCCCAAGTTCGTTCATCCTATGTATCGCATCGATGCCTGCCTTGCTCAGCCCCGCATTCCCGGGTTCCAGGCAACCATCGCCGAAGATGCTGCGGTTGTTGTACGTGAGCTGCATAATGCGCACGCCAAGCTTGCGAAATAGCTCGATTCGAGATCGGTCAGACTCGAGAAATTGTGTGTACTGAAAGCCCAGCATGATGCCGATCTTTCCTTCCCGTTTCGCCAGTCCGATGTCCGTCTGCTTACGGACAACTATGAAAACATCCGGCCAGTGTTCCACCAGCGCATCGATATACGCCAGGTTTTCAATGGTGCCGTCGAAAGTTGGGGCCGAAATCGTGAAATTGATCGCCGTCACACCCGAGCTACGAACCGTCTCAACCACTGAGTTGTCGGGCATATCATCAGCGCCGGCAAACGGAGCGCAAAGTGTATCGATGACCACGCTGTCGCGATATGACTCTGTGATGTCAGAAGGGAACTGCTCTCTGCCCATGCGAATGTTGTGGGCGAAACGACAACCACCGCTACCGTACCTGCCAAGGTGGAAAGAAATTCTCTCCGATTCTTCATGCTCTGGTCCCGTGAGTTCGTTACGGCACCACCTCAACGCTTCCGTGCAATGATGCTGTCGAATCCTCTCCCGCCCACACGTCAAATACCGCCGGCTCGAGAACCCACTTTTTCTCCGACGGACTCCAATACGTCAACTCATCCTTCCCCAACCTGAAATGCAATGTTTTCTTTGACCCAGGTGCTAGCGTAACCTTTTCGAATCCTTTTAACTGTCGCACTGGCCGGGATGCACTGCCCGACTGCTGATGGATATACACTTGCACGACTTGGTCTCCTGCCACCGTGCCGATGTTCTGTACATCAACCGAAAGGCTAACGCTTTCTCCCACCTTCATCGTGGACTTGTCTAACCGTAAATTCGATACAGCGAATTTTGTGTAGCTCAGTCCATATCCAAACGGATAGAGGGGCGACGTTGTTTGATCCTGATAGCGTGACTTGTAGTTCGGATCGGTCTCGGGTTCGAACGTCAGGTTGTGTGCATAATACAGTGACTCCTGGCCTGCGCTGCGAGGCCAGGTGACAGTTAACCTGCCACCCGGATTTACATCACCGAACAGCACATCGGCAACTGCATGGCCACCCTGCGAGCCTGGTTCCCACGCCTCGAGAATCGCACGCACGTGTTCTGCAGCCCAGGCAATATTCAACGGCCTGCCATTGATCAAAACCAGCACCACCGGTTGACCGGTTGCCACCACCGCTTCCAGCAATTCCTGTTGGCGACCAGCCAGCCGCAGCGACGAGTTGGACGCTGCTTCTCCCGCCATCAAGGCTTCTTCCCCAAGGACCATAATTGCGATGTCACTGCGCCTTGCCGTCGCCACTGCCTCATCGAAAGCTCTTTGCGCGTCAGCCGGGCTTTGCGGCTTTTCGTCGTGGAGCTTAACGCCCGGCAAGCCATCAAATTTCGATTGCATCTCCCGCCGGATTGACGGCCCCTTCGCGTACTCGACTTTCAAGAGTGCGCCCACCTTCTGCTGAATGCCCTGGATCACCGTGACCACGTCACTTCCACCTGTGATCATCCCGCCCCAGAAGC
>Ga0126378_10004545_pt1 | contig 10622 bp, 9 predicted proteins | sample PanSoiMetPlot_23_FD_92587 | JGI IMG/M metagenome (GOLD analysis project Ga0126378, IMG submission 92587) | Tropical forest soil microbial communities from Panama - MetaG Plot_23 | ecosystem: Environmental > Terrestrial > Soil > Tropical forest > Bulk soil | place: Panama | collected 2016-02-17
CCAAACCAGGCATTGAACGCCGGGCGCGCTTGGTTGAGCAGCAGGCCGACCCCGTTGACCGTAATGTTTCCGCGCGCGCGCGCCGCAGCCAGCAATGGCGTTTCCGGCGGAACGTAGATCAGATCGCCGACGACCGCGCTCTTCGACAATCGGTCGAGGGAGATTTCCAGCGGCGGCTTGCCGGCCGAGCCGAGGCTCGTCGCGTTGGCGAGCATCGCAACGCCGTCGAGGGCCTCGTCGCGCTTCTCCCAGGGCAATACCTTCACGACCGATCCCACCGCATCGGCGATTTCCTGCGCTTTGTCGAGCGTGCGATTCGCAAGGCGGATCTCCTTCGCGCCTTGCGCGGCTAGGCTCGCAACGACGGCGCGCGATGCGCCGCCCGCACCAAGCACGAGGATCGGACCGCTGTCCGGGCGCCATTTGGCATCCGCGTCGCGAAGGCTTTGGATGAAGCCGTTGCCGTCGTTGTTGAATCCGGTGAGCGTGCCGTCTTTCTCGACGACGACGGTGTTCACGGCGCCGATCCTGCGTGCGAGGTCGTCGACGCGGTCGAGCAACGGGAAGATCGCCTGCTTGTGCGGTGTGGTGACGTTGCAGCCCCGCAGGCCCAAGACCGAGATGCCCCGCACCGCTGCTTCGAGCTTCTCCGGCGGCACGCCGAACAGGACGTAACGCCCGGGAATCCCGTAGTGCGCGAGCCAATGGTTGTGGATGACGGGCGAGCGCGAATGCGCGACCGGCCAGCCCAGCAGGCCGGCTATACCGAAAGTCTTCTGCTCCGCCATCGCTTGATTCTGTGCGTTCAGCCTACTGCGCCGATGCTGGCGGCAGCACGGCGACGACCTCCTGCCTGCCGTTCACGACCTTCGTCATGAAGCTCTCGCGATCGAGATCGCCGTTCTTGTCGAAGCTCACATCCAGCAGCACCCCGGGATATTCCTTCGCCGACAGCCTGACGCCGTGCATGGCATTAGCGAAGGCCTTCGGGTCGACCTTGCCGACCTTCTCGGTGACCGCCTTGACGACGTACATCCCGGTGTAGCCCTTGATGCCGTTGTGATCGGGCTTGTAGCCGTACTCCTTCTGAAATTTTTCCGCGAACGCCTTGACCAGCGGGTTGGGCGCATCCGCGGTGAGGCCGACGTGTGCGACGGCGCCGTTCGCCGCGTCGCCTGCGAGCTCGATCACTTTCTGGCTCGTGAGCACCGTTTCACCGACGATGGGCTTGTCGTACCCCTGCTTCTTGAGCTCGCGCAAACACCGCGCCGCCTCCTCCTCGTTGGTATAGACGAAGAGCGCATCGGCGTTTGCCTGCTTGGCCTTCAGTACCGCACCAGAGAAGTCCAGCTGACCGGGATCGGTCGAGATATCGGCGACGACCTTGATGCCTGCGGGCTCCAGGGCTTTGATGAACACGTCGCGGCCGCCCTTGCCGAAGTCGTTGTTGGTGAAGATGATCGCCACCGTCTTCGCCTTAAGGTTGTCCTTGAGGTAACGCGCAACCTTCGGCATTGCCGCGCTTTGCGTGAACGACGTGCGGAAGATGAAGGGGTTGCCCTGTTGTGTGATAGCCGCTGCTTCGCCGCCGGTGAAGTTCGGGATCTCTGCGCGCTTCGTCTCCGCCATGCTGACCAGAATCGAGCCGGAGAAGACGGGGCCCATCACGACGTAAGCGCCGTCATCAATCGCCTTCACGGCAAGCGCCTTGGCGATCTGCGGCTGCGACTGCGTATCGCTCGGCGAGTATTCCACCTTGCGACCCAGGATGCCGCCCGAGGCGTTGATCTCCTTGACCGCGAGCTTCACGCCGTCGTTGAAATTGGTGCCCGACGTGGTGCCGGTGCCGGATAGCTCCATCAAGCCGAAGATCTTGATGGGTTCCGTCTGGGCGAACAGCGGCGCTGATGCCACGGCCAGGAAAAAGACGGCAATGCGAGCGAGGGAACGCATGGGACTCAGGACCTCCGGTTTATGTTGTATGCAGGCGTGGGACGGCGACAGACTAGCATATTCCAACGTTCGCCCCGCGCCATGAGACCGACATCACTCTGGCGATGTCGAGCCAAGCCAGAGCGGGTTCTATGCAGCGGCCCTGCGACGTGTGAGGCGTCCCTGCTCTTCAGGTGGCCGGCGGTTCGGGCTAGCGCCCACTCGCAGCGGCCAGAGATTCGAAAGCTCGCTGGCAGTACGCAGGACGATCGGTGCCAGCTCGTGCGCACGCTTTTCCGTGAGGCGCGCGCTCGGGCCAGCGATGCTTACCGTTCCCAACGCCGGGCCTCGCTCAACGCGAATGGCCGCGGCAACAGCGGTGACGCCGAACTCGGCCTCGCTGAACGCAAGCCCGTACCCGCGGCGCGCAGTCGCTTTGATCTCGCGCAGCAGCGCTTCGATCGTGCGAACGACATTGGGCCCATACCGGTCCGCGTCTTTCAAGCCGCCGTTCTTCATCACCACCTGCAGCGCCTGATCGCTCGGCAGCGTCGCAAGCCACGCCTTGCCGCTCGCGGTGGCGAACAATGGAACGGTGTTCGAGGTGAGCGATGGTTGATACATAAGGCCCGCAGACGCGCCCTGCGCGTGCGCTACCCAAACCAGCGAGTGGCCGTCGACGACGGCGAGCCGCGCGAACTCGTGACATTGCTGCGCGAACCGATCGAGTATCGGCTGGCACATATCCGGAATGCCGGTCGCTGCAAGGAACTGCTGCCCGAGAACGGCGAGGCGCATCGTCAGCCGATAGAACCCGGTGTCGGGATCCTTCTCCGCCCATTCGAGATCGAGCAGAGTCGCGAGCAGGCGATGCGCGCCGCTCTTGGGAAGCTCCAGCCGCTCGGCGATCTCCCCGAGCGGCAATTGGCGCCCGCCATCCGCGAGGAGCTCGATGATGGCGAGACAGCGTTCAGCGGGTACGTGTGCCATGTGAGGGGTCTCGCGCTGAATACGGGATCATCGGCCCGCCGCCTTGAGCGCCTCATACCACTGCGCGACGCGCGGCGAGCGGTAACGAAGCGGCTTGGCGTGAACGTGCGCGGCAAGGCCCATCTTTCCGTCGGCGAAGATCCGCGCATCCATGACTCGCAGGTCGCGCGCGACGCGCGGCCGGAAGCCCATGTTGGTGATGACGTCGCGCTCGGCATCGAGACCGGGTGCAATCTCGATCAGCTCGAGGCCCTCGGCACCGACACGGAACACGGCGCGCTCCGTGACGAACAGCGCGACCTGCCCTTTCGCACGTCCCATCTCCGCGCTGTAACAGACTTGCTCGAGCTTCGGCACGAACTTCCGGTGCCGCCCCTCCTTGCGGATCACCGTCTTGCCTTTCTCCCACACTATGTCGACATCGCCGGCGGTCAACGTTCCGCCGAATACCACGCACTTCGCGTTCTGGCTGATGTTGATGAAGCCTCCAATGCCGATGATCTTGTCGCCGAATCGGCTGACGTTGACGTTTCCCTGAGAATCGACCTCGGCGAAGGAAAGAAACGCGAGATCCAGCCCCCCTCCGTCGTAGAAATCGAATTGCGCGGGCTGCTCGATCATCGCCGCGAAGTTCTGGCCGCCGCCCGAGTCGCGGCCCGCGATCGGCGCACCGCCGATGATGCCTTGCTCGTTGGTGAGATGGACTGCATCGAGCAACCCTTCCTCGGCCGCAATCGTGGAAAGCCCGGTGGACACTCCCGCTCCGAGGTTGCAGATCGCGCCGGGAAACAGCTCCATCGCCGCCCTGCGCACGATCACCTTGCGCGGTCCGAACGGCAGCGGCTTGATGTCCTCGACCGGGATGCGCAGTTCGCCCGAATAGCTCGGATCGTAATAGGTCGCGTAGGTCTGACGCTGCTCGGGATCGACGACCACGAAATCGACCAGGATGCCCGGAATCTTCACCGCCTTCGGCGGCAAGGTGTCGCGGCGCGCCATCCGCTTGACCTGAACGACGACGATGCCGCCCGCCCGGCGCGTCGCCTGGGCCATGGCGAGCATCTCGCCAAGAACCGCTTCTTCCTCCATCGTGACGTTGCCGTCCTCGTCGGCGGTCGTTCCGCGCAGGAACGCAACGTCGACCGGAACGGGTTTGAAGAAAAGCCACTCCTCGCCCGCGAGGTTGACGACCTCCACGAAACCCGGCGGCGTGCGTGGACTCTGCCGCGCGCCCTGCTGCCTGGGGTCGACGAAGGTGTGGAGTCCGGTCTTGGTCAGCAGTCCCGGACGTCCTGCCGCCATGTCGCGCATGAGCTGCGAAAGCACGCCCTGCGGCAGCGTGTAGGCCTCGATCTTGTCTTCAGCGGCGAGCTCGACCAGACCTGGCGAGTCGACCAGCGCGCTGGTGATTGCGCGCTTGAGCAGGCCCTCGTGCGCGAGGTGCGTCGCGCCCAGCGCGGCCCGGTCGCCGATACCCACGATGCTTACCGACGTAATGCCCAGCGGCCTGCGCTCGGCAAGGAAGCGTCTCTCGACGGCCGCCAGCAGGGCTTCGGGCACCGAGTGCCCACCGCCCGATCCGCTGATCAGGACCGCATCGCCGTTGTGGACCAGTCGAGCCGCTTCATCGGCGTTAATTTTTTCCATTCGGACGTATTTCCTCGTTTGCGGAGACTGCGCTCTCAACGATGCACCGGCTGCGCAGAAAGCCGACAGATCTCGAGCGCGTACACCGCCGCGTCCTTGCGGACTTCGACCCCAAGCCGCTCGAGCTGGCGCCCGTCGATGACGTCTCGCATTCCTTCCAAGGGCGTTGCCGTGCTCGCTTCACACAGCAGGATCCAGGGTGGCACGTCGAACTCCCGCGTGCTCGATTCGGCCGTGTTCACATAGCTGGCGGACGCATCGGCTTCGCACAGATGACAGGCGAGTATGCCGATCCTCGTCATTGCGCGAGGAAACGCGTCGTCGCGGAGATAGCGGCACAGCGCTTCAGTGTGTTCGGCCGCGACGTTCAATCGCATCGCCAGCATGTGACCGCCGGTGCTCGATCCCACCGAGTGCACGACACGACATGCCGCGCGCGAGGTGTTGCGGAAATGCCTGAGTGCACTCACCGTCGCCGGCGTCGGCGCATTCAAACGCGCGAGATACTCCGGCGAAACAAACGCTCGGAGGTCAGCCGCTTCGTAGATAGTCAGCCACTCCGGTGAATGCTCCGGCCGGACGAAGCGACGGCCGCGACGGAATCCCGGAAGGGCCAACCGCTCCGGAATGTGCTCCTTGTCATGCCACTCGTAGAACTGCTCGCGACCTTCCGGCGCCACGTCGTTCCAGATCAGGACGACGGCCTGCCCCAGCAGCGCCGACTCGCTCCAGCCACCTACATCGAACGCCAGCGCGCCCGCCGCCGTGGCATCGCTCACGAGTGCAGTCGCATTCTCCATGGTCGTCGTCCGCTGCCTCGTCGCACAGTCAATGCACGGCCTGCAGAACGCCCAGGCGCTCGAAGTGCCGATGAATTCGATCGACGTACGCCGCAAATTCAGGAACATCCCCCAGCACGATCGGCCGGGGACGCGGGATGTCGACCACGATCTCTTCCACGACCTCCCCGGGGCTCGGGCTCATAACCAGGATACGGTCCGAGAGCCCGACCGCTTCCTCCACGCTGTGGGTGATGAAGAGCACCGTCGGCCGGCGCCGCAGCCAGAGAGCCTCCAGATCGGTGCGCACCTGCAGCCGCGTGAGCGCGTCGAGCGCTCCGAAGGGCTCGTCCATCAGCAGCAGCGACGGATCGTGGACCAGCGTGCGGATCAACGAGACGCGCTGACGCATTCCACCCGAGAGCTGCCGCGGATACTTGTCCATGGCATGGCTCAACCCGAGCTGGGCGAACAACTCCTTCGCTCGCGACTCGATCTTCTTTCTGGGCAGCTTGCGGATATCGGCGTGCAGGGTGACGTTGTCCACCGCCGTGCGGAAGTCCAGCAGCAGGTGATCCTGGAACGCGATGCCGACGTCGGTGATCGGCTTCAGCACCGATTGGCCCGCGATCGAAATATCGCCGCGGCTGCGCGCGAGAAGCCCGGCCACCATCAGCATGAGCGTGCTCTTGCCGCATCCCGACGGACCGACCACCGACACGAACTCCCCCGCTCCGATGTCGACCGTGACTTCCTTGAGGGCTCGAAACGGGTTGTCCGTGTCCTCGCCGAAGATCTTGGCGACCCGGTCGATCGCAATCTGCACGCCAGACTTCGCTGCTTCCTCGGTCATCGGGCGATTCATCACTTTCGACGCGGCGATGTGAGTGCGCCCGACGCGGCGATGGCCGTCAGCGGCTCCTTCGACACCAGCAACGCCTTGCGTCCGCGCTGCACCACGATACCGTCCTGGTTCACGATCTCGACCTCGAAGGTCGCGATCGCCTGGCTCGGCGTCGACTTGCTGTCGCGTAGTTCCGCGATTCGGTACTCAACGAAGATCGTGTCGCCGACGAAGATCGGCCCGACGAACCTCCAGTCGCTGATGCCGAGAAACGCAATGGCCGTTTCGCGCAGCTCGCCCGTGCGGGGCCACATTAGTCCATGCGCGTAGGCGAGCCCGAGCATCCCGTGGGCAACGCGCCGCCCGAACTGGCTCGCCTTGGCATAGACGTCGCTCGTGTGCAGCTCCGAGTAATCCCCGGTCAGACCGGCAAAGGCGACCAGGTCCGCGTCGGTGATCGTTCGGCCGGGACTGCGGAACGACATCCCGACGTGGAGATCGGCGTAGGTGTAGCCGAGCTTGCGTTCGTCGCCCATCGCTCGTCGCGTCGCGGGGTGGCCAGTCAAACGATCACGACGACTTACAGGCGCGCATCGACGATGCGGGCGGCAGGTAGTCGTTGCTGTAATAGGACTTCGGATCCTGGCCTGCAGGCAGCAGCTTCACCTCCGAGAGCAGATCCTGCGACTTCGTCCACAGCGAGTCCTCGGCCTTGCCGATGTATTTGGCGCCGCCGCTGCAGAAGAGCGGTGTGATAGCCGCCAGCTCCTTGGTAGCCAATTGCTCGTTCACTTCTGGGAAGACTTTCTTCAGATCCTTGATGGCCTGGTCCGGATGGTCGAGAGCGAAGCTCCAGCCCTTGAGGCTCGCCGCGATGAACTTCTTGACGACCTCCGGGTTGCTCTTGAGGTAGTCGTTACTCGCGAAGATAGAGGTGCTCACCGTCGGAACGCCGTAGTCGGCGAATCGATAAACGTCGAGCTGCGCGCCCTGAGACTCGGCCTGGATCTGATAGGCATCGATCGAGCCCAGGACGGCGTCGACTTGGCCTTGCAGCAGCGCTGGCACCATCGAGGCGACCGGCATGTCGATCATGTTGATGTCGGACTCCTTCAGATTATTGGCCTTGAGCAGCAACGGGAGCATCGTCGTCTGCGACGAGCCCGACGGCACGCCAACCTTCTTGCCGGCCAGATCCTTGACGGACTTGATGTTGGCCTTCTTGAGCGACATGACCGCATTGGGGTTCGACTGGTAGATCGTCGAGACGACCTTCATCGGCGCGCCCTTGGCGATGAGCTGCGTGACGGCGACCGCATCGGCGTATGCAAGCTGCGCGCGTCCGTTGGCAACGAGTTGCGCGGTGTTACCCGAGCCATTGCCCTGGACGAGCGTTACGTCGAGGCCCGCATCCTTGTAGTAGCCCTCCGCCACGGCAGCGGCGAATCCGGCATTGGGTCCGCCCGCCATCCAGTTCAACTGGAACGTGACCGGTGTATCCGCTGCGGTGGCGGAAATGGTCGCAAGAGCAAGCGCGGCGCCGAACGTATCGAGGGTGAGTGATTTGAATAGTTGATGCATGTGGTCCTCCAGTGAGTTGAGTGTTATCAGTTGTACTTGGCTCGCTGCCAGGGCGTCATCGCCCACTCGCAGAACTCGACCAAATAGTTGATCGCGATGCCGACGATGGTCAACACCACCAGCACCGCAAATACGAGCTCGACGTCCATAGTGCTCGTGCCTCGCAGCAGCACGTATCCGAGGCCTCTGTTCGCGCCGACGAACTCGGCGACAATCGCCGCGGTCGCCGCGATCGTTGCGGACGTCTTGATCCCCGAGAAGATGACTGGGAGCGCCGCAGGGAAGCGAAGGTACCTGAACGTGTCCCAGCTCGACGCGCCCATCGACCTCGTTAGGTACAGCAGTCGGTCGTCGAGAATCATGAAGCCGCTGATGCTGGCAAGCAGAAGCGGGAAGAACGTCATGAGGATCGTGAGGAGCACTTTCGATTCCAGCCCGAAGCCGAGCCACACAAGGAACAGTGGCGCCACCGCGATCTTGGGCACCAGTTGCATGAGCATGATCGGCGGATAGACGATCTGTTTGGCGAGTGCCGAGAGCGCGATGAGCAGGCCGAGCGGGATGGACGTCACGATGGTGAGCCCGAAGCCGACCAGGATCTCGATCAGCGTGACCTTGGCGTGGCTCCACAACATGCCTCCATCGGTCACGATGCGTTCGAAAACGGCGCCGGGCCCCGGCAGCAAGTAGGCGGGAATCTTGAACAGCACGACGGCGCCCCACCAGAGCGCGACCATGCCAACGAAGGTCAGTGGCGGGAGCAGGTTCCAGGCGATGCGGCGAGCGAGTCGCGCACCTTTCGAGCTTCCGGGGCGACGAGCAGCCTGGAATGCTTCTCGAGACGGAGGGGCCTGCCAATCATCCGGCGGCGCGATGCCGCTCGCCTGCTTCGGCGATGAAGTCGCCGACATTCGTTTTCCTCGGGAAGCCTATCTGGGACAGCGATCAATGATTGAAGACTATTCCAAGTTTGTCCCCAAGGCAAGGGCTGGTCAGGTCGGAGGCTTCTTGACCCGCGAGCCAACTGAGGCGAAGAATCTCTCTGGCATACCTGACAAATCCTTACGCGATGCCTCTCAACCCGGCATTGAAGCAACTGATCGAGACGAAGCTCGCGCACACCCGCGAGCCGCAATGGGCGCTGCCGATTGCCGAGGTTCGCCAGGCGTTCCGCAACCTCTGGACACCGGCCATGACGGGTGATCCGGTCCCAATAGACCGCATCGAGAACATCACGATCCCCAACGTAAGCGCCCCGATCCCTGCACGCATCTACGCCCCGAGCGCCTCCAAGCCACTGCCGATCATTCTTTATCTCCACGGCGGAGGCTACGTGAAGGGAGGCATCGAGGAGAGCGACGCATTCTGTCGCAACCTGGCCCATGTCGCCAGCCACATGGTGCTGTCGATCGATTACCGCTTGGCTCCCGAACACCCCTTCCCTGCGGCGCTCGACGATGCAGTGGCGGCGGCAATCTGGGCGGCGACCCATGCCGTCGAGCTCGGCGGCACGCCGGGTTCCATCGTCCTGTGCGGCGAAAGTGCAGGAGGGAATCTCGCCGCAGTCGCTTGTCTGCTCCTGCGGCCCGACTCGCGCATCGCGATTCGCCATCAGGTACTGCTGCAGCCGGTGATCGACTTCACGCTCTGCTTTCCGTCGATCGCAATGCCGCCGACTGAGTGCCTCGTCCCTCGTGAAGACCTGGCCTGGTATTACCGCACCTATTGCAGCGGCCGGTGCGAAGCACGAGATCCACGCGTCTCGCCGATTTACGCGGACGATCTCTCGGGTCTGCCTCCAGCGCTGATCATCGCTGCCGAGTACGACACTTTGCGCGACGAAGCGGCAGCGTACGCCGAGCGGCTGAAGAATGCGGGGGTTCCGACCCGCTACCTCTGCTTCGAGGGCATGATCCACGGTTTCCTGCAGATGCGCGGCCTCGTCGCGGACGCCCAGTTCGCCACCGAGGAAATCGCGCGAGCCCTGTAGACCATCTGCACCACCGGGAAGTCCACGAAGCTACTGCACCCGCCTCGATGGCTCGTCAGACGCGCGTGAAAATCGCGGATAGGTGGCTGCAAGCGTACCGGCGAGCGCGAGAATGCAGCCCACGGTAACGTCGTAGAGACGTGTCTCCAGCAGATGCGGGACCACACCGGCACTCACCAAAATTATGCCTACGACAAAGAGCAGGAACATGGTGAATGCCATGAAACCGAGCGAAGGATTCATCGCGAACCCGATGCGCGCGAAGGCCGCCGCTAACGTCGCGAGCACCGCCAGTACAAGCGGCTGCTCGATCCAGCGCAGGATTGCCGCGGCGACGATGACGCCGACGATGGTGCCCACCGCGTAGTGGATCGTCAGCTCCAGGCTGGCGATGCCCTCACGCCGCATGACCATGAGCACGACCAGAGTCGCCCAGTAGGAATCCTTGACGCCCAGCCACGTGGCCGCAAACAACGAGAGAGCCGCCGCACCGCCGTAGCACAAGGTATAGCGGACGCCTGCGTCGGCTCCGGACAATGCGCGCCTAACTCCGGCGTGCCAATCCATCACGTTGTCGTCAGTCGGAATCCCAAAGATCTTCCAGGCAAGGACCGCGGCAAGGAATGCAGTGGTGCCTCCGACGAAAAGGCTCAGAAGCACATCCGGATCGGTGAAGTGCATGCCGACCCCTGCGGCGGCCGCAATTGCAAAGAAGCGCGTTACCGCGGCGATCCCCGGATGCGAGCCACTTGCCCAGCCGGCTACCAGTGCGCAGAGTAGAACGACCGACTCCCTTCCATACGGCGTGCTGCTCAGAAGGTTACCGAGACTTGCGCCATCCACGATCGCGAGCCAGCCG
>Ga0126378_10004546_pt1 | contig 10621 bp, 8 predicted proteins | sample PanSoiMetPlot_23_FD_92587 | JGI IMG/M metagenome (GOLD analysis project Ga0126378, IMG submission 92587) | Tropical forest soil microbial communities from Panama - MetaG Plot_23 | ecosystem: Environmental > Terrestrial > Soil > Tropical forest > Bulk soil | place: Panama | collected 2016-02-17
CATTCACATAGAAAATGAACTGATTGTCCGCGCTCACGTGAACCGTGAAGCGCGCCGGCGGCGCGGCTAAATCGATCACCTTGCGAAAATTAAGGACCGACTCGTCTCGTTGCGGAGCCGTGGGCGCGGTGATCCAGTGGGCGCTCCAGGGATTGGCGTGTGCGGGTTGGGCCCAGAGACTCGCTGACTGAGCACAACTGAAAGCAAGCAGGGTGGACAGTAGAATTCTCGAGTTCATGAACTGGAACATCTTAGGGCAAAAACCAGAGACTGACACATGCGAGGTGTGGGGCGAGCGCCCTCACTCGCCCGATCGAGCGGAACTCCGCCACCCGCGTCGGGCTGCACTCGACCGGTCGGAGAAGCGCTTGTGCACGATTTCTTCTGCTTCCTGACGTCCCGCATGGACCGGGATCGCTCGGGCGACCTACCCGAGGTATTCGCCAACCGCGTTGGCGGACGGTCTCGAACCGACGACGGTTTTCAGAATCCCGGCGCCGCTTCGAGGCTGTGTTTGCAAGCACCATTCGTCGGCTGCGTCGCAAGGGGTGGCGGAGTCAAAAGCTGCGGACCGCCGGAGAAATCGAAGAACTCCATCATGTTGTCGGCGAACTGGTCGCGTAGGGTTAAGAAGGGTCTGACGTTGAAGGTGTCTTCAATCAGGCGCAGGACCGAGGTGTAATCGCGCGTGGTATGGGAGACGAACTTGGGTTTTACCCAGGGAGAAAAGACGATCAGCGGGACCCTGAGTCCGCTCTGATTGAACTGGCCCTTTTGGTCGGTGGACTTGAGCTTCGGCGCGATCTTGTCCGGCGGGACTTCGCGTGCAGGCGGTACGTGATCGTAAAATCCGCCGCTTTCGTCGTAGAACAATATGAACACCGAGTCCGCCCATGAGGGACTATGCATGAGGGGATTAACAATGCTCGCGACAAGGCTCGCGCCCGTTTGCACGTTGTTGTCCGGGTGTTCATCCGTACCGATGGTTCCGCCTCGCTCGATGAAGATCACCGACGGCAAAGTGGCTGGGTTCTGTATGTCCCTGGACCAGTTGCTGAGTGGCACGACCTTTTTGAAATCAGTTTGGAAGATCGAGAACTGCTCGATGAACGCCGAGCTCTCGGGACCCTGGTAGTAATAACGCCAACTGACACCCGCCTTGTCGAGGTGCGCGAAAATGGTCGGCTGGGTAAAACCGCCCGATGGCGGACTCACCGGAAACGCGTTCCCGAACGAGGTGCCCGTGAATAAATACATGCGGTTAGGAATGGTGTTGGAGAGCACAGGGGAAAAAAACCGATCGCTGGTGGCGAACTGGGCGGCGGCGGAGTAATAGTATGTCAGGTCGCTCTGGTTGTAGTAGCCCATGGCGCGCGTTCCCGTGGGATCGGAACTGGAGTGGAACTCCCCGTTGGTGATGACAAATTGGTCCATCTTCCCGCCGTCCACATCGAGGTGGCCCTCATCCCAGGACGGCGTTAGATTATCCGTGCACTCGGTCTGGTAATGGTACGGGTTCACCGGCCTGCCATTCACGTCATGCAGCGTGGTGCTGAGGTTCATTCCATCAATGTTATTGGGCAGTCCGAGGGAAGCGCGGTACGCGCCGAGCCTGCCAAAGTAGTCATCAAACGAGCGGTTCTCCTGCACCATGAAGATGATGTGCTTGATGTGAGAAAGACCCTGCGTGGCGTCGGTGACCGTGATCTTGATGGATTGACTGAACCCGCCGCTGCTGTCCTTGGCCTGCACCGCGATGGTATGCGAGCCCAATCCCAAGGAACTGACATAAAAATCGAGCATGGCGGAATTCGAGACAGTGCTTTTCGTGGCGCCATCGATCACCAAGCTCATCCCGGTAACCGGGGTAGAATCCGTGGCCGCGGCGACAACGTGAAACGGCTGGCTGACCACCGAGCCGTTTACCATCGAACAGATGGTTACGGTCCGGTTTGTCGACGACAAGTTGCAGGGCGGCTGCATGGCGACAGGAACGTTGCTCTTGAAGGTCGCGCCGGTGTTATCCCATCCCTGCACCGTGATCAGGTGATTCCCAACCGGCAGCGTGACGAAGGAATTGATCGTCGACCCGTTGGTCGAGGTGACAAGCTTGTTGTCAACATAGATCTGCATCTTGGTCACGGTGTGGGAATCCGTGCTGCCGGCAACCACGTTGACGGGACTTTGCACCAACCCATTCACCGCGGGCGTGCACACCGTCACCGAGGGGTTAACCGGGCTTAAAGCACAGGGCGAAGCGGCGTGAGCAGGAATGGAAGCCGCTGTCTGAAGCGCGAACAGAACAGCAGGAACCAAGGTTCGAAAGCGTGGCATGAGTACCCCCGACTGAATGCTCCAAAGAGGAGGAATTCAGCACCAGGGTTGCCCTGCTAAGTCGCTCGAAGGGAAATTTACCGAGGATTCACCGAGCTATGCCGAAACTGACAAGTACAAACGTCAGATTCGGTCCGACGTTTGTGAACATTTCGTTGTAACCAACCTCGCCAAAAATTTTTGCGCGAGGAGCCGCTCCGATACTCGATTCCGCATCGGCATTGAACCTTCCTTTGTTAGGTGCCAAAAAGCGACACCTGATCGGCAGTGACACCTGCCGGATCGCAGAAGCCTAAGAAGGAACCGCGGAAGATGTTCGTGTAGGTCAGGCTTGGCCCTATACTGCTATCGTGCAACTTACTCCTTACTGGATGGTTTTGCTCGCGCTGAGCTCATGCGCCTTCGCCCGAGACAAACGCCTGGTACCCACATTACGCTGGACGCAAGGAGAGCCCAATTGCGTGGTGCGAGCCGCGAACGATGGGCATACCTATTACGACCTGGCAGGGGGGGACTTCGACATTACTCTCGCGGTCGATCGCCAGGAACTCGAGAAAATCCCCCATCGCGCCAAGCCGATGCTGGGGGTTGCCCTGACGTTCCATTTCCGGGGAGGCGGGCCTTTCGAAGTTCAGCAAAACCGCTTCACCATCGAGTTCGTGAAGCACTTTCAGGTGGTCGCGAGTTCGCTCGATCCGGACGAGATGGTGAAAGGGCTGCAAGACAACATCGACGATCTCACCGATGAGATCGAGCGCCACCAGGTCAAGAAACATCCCGAGCAGAAGGAAGCGAAAGAAACCGAACTGCAGTCGCGCCTGAAAGATTACACCGAACTGATGGACTTCATCAGCACGCGGGCTCTGCGCCCGGGCACAACCCTCGACTCGGCAAATTCGTCGGTCGGCGGGTGGGTATTCTTCGGTATTAAAAATAAGTGGATTGGCCCCTGGCGCAAGCCGGAGCAGTTCATTCTGCGCTTACCGGTGGAGAACCTGATGGTGGAGTTTCCTTTCGAGCTGCCGCCGAAATTTGGGAATATCGAGCTCTTGCATCGGCCTGGTGAATAACCCACCTCCGCCCTGGTGCTGGGCATGGCGAAGTTTGACTCCGACGATTTCTCCACCCGATGGATATCCCGGCGGCCTGCGATCCACTGAATCCAGGCGGCATCGGGGTCTTGGTTACTGCAGTAATCTCCGACGGACCTGTTCCTTACTGACTCCTCGAAGGATACAAACTACCATTTTCTTTGTTGAGCTCCAGCACTCCAAAATCGCTGGGTCGTTATCTCGTCGAAACCGACATTGGACGCGGCGCAATGGGGGTGGTGTACCGCGCCCGCGACCCGAAAATCGATCGCCTGGTTGCCATTAAGACCATCTCCCTTACCGACCAGGAACCCGAAGACGAAAGGAAATACCGCGAGCGCTTTCTCGAAGAAGCGAGGGCCGCTGGACGACTGTCGCATCCCGGCATCGTAACTGTCTTCGATGCCGGGGAAGACCCCGAGACCCGCGAACCTTTTCTGGTGATGGAGTATGTCTCCGGCAAGCCGCTCAACAAGATCATGGCGGAGACTGGGGGTAAGCTGCCGCTCGAAACTGCGCTGCAATATGCCTACGAACTTGCCGAGGCTCTCGATTATGCGCACTGCCAAGGCGTGATTCACCGCGACATCAAGCCGGCAAACATTCTGATCGGGGAGGATGGTCACGCCAAGATCGCGGACTTTGGCGTGGCGCGTATCAACCGCGCCGTGAGCACGTCCGCGGGAGGAATCTTCGGCAGCCCCGCGTACATGGCGCCGGAACAACTCAGCGGCGGAGCCGCCGACCAACGGTCGGACTTATTCTCGGTCGGCGTCGTTCTCTACAGCATGATCACTGGATTCCGGCCCTTTCAGGGGAACAGCGCGCGCACCGTGTGCTACAAAGTTGTGAACGTCGAACCGGTTCCGGTCACCAGCTTCCAGGCGGAGCTCCCGTCTGCGCTCGACAGTATCGTGTCGCGGGCCATGGCCAAAAATCCGCGGCAGCGATATCAGACCGGTGGCGAGTTGGCGAGCGATATTCAAAATCTCATCCGCTCGGACAGTTCCATTGCTGACGTAACCACTTTCTTCGCTCGAGCCAGGCAGAACCACCCGAAGCAACAGCGTTTCAGAAACGCGGGACGATTTCTGCTGTGGCAGGGCGCCTTCGTGGTGCTCGTGACAATCTGGGCGATGCTGGGATGGCAAATCAAAAAAGAGTACGCCAGTACGGCAGAGATCCAGCTGCCGTCGTTCCCGTCGCCAAAAGCACCGCCGCTCGAAGCACGCCTTTCGCATGCTCCGGTTATGAGAGCTGCGTCGCGCCGGAAGCCGAAGGCGGTGGCCGACGACACCGCCAGAATGCGCATTGAGATCCTGCATCACTTCAGCGAAGGCCATGCTTCGGTTTGGGTCGATGACCACCTGGTGTTAGACGAGCCCCTCCACGGGGACGATCAGCGGCACCCTATCTTCCGCACGATAGAAATGAACGAGGTCACGAAACTGCAGTTTTCCGTGGGCAAACATCATCTCCACGTCCGGGTAGAGACGCCGGACAATAGCTATGATCAGAGCGAAACCATCGCCGCCAATCTGACGTCCAGCCGTGAGCATGTTCTGCTGGTCAATTGCGACAAACACAAAATGCAACTGACTCTGCAGTAAGCGTCCGCACTGCAAAAAAAGAGAAAAGCAGCCCCGCCCGGAGCTGCTTTTGATTGTCGCCCTTCAGAAGCGGAATTGCGGTCCGAAGGTTACGCGTAGATTGTTGAAGGTGCCATTATTGAAGTAGATCTCGTCACCCGCTTCGGCACGCAGTCCAAACCATCCCCAGAAACCTTCCACTCCAGCTCCCGGGTAAATAGCGAAATGGGTGCCCGAGGTCCCGACAGTAGCGAAGGCATTGCCGAGGGACCCAAAGGTGACCGCAGAATGGGTGTTCTGGAAATTGATGAACCCCACCTTGCCCGTGACGAAGAACCGGAACGGGCCTGAGGTCTGGAATTTCGGCCCGAACAGGCCGGTCAATGGCCGCACTCTGGTAGTCACAAACGATGTGGTTAACCCATTGCTGAAGGTCGAAGTGAAGTTGCGCGAGAAGTCGTAGTTAAACTCGCCTTCGATCGCCACGTGGGGGTTGGCGTTGAAACCAGCCCGACCGCCAATGCCCACAAAGTTGGTGACGTTGCCCGAAGCGGGGGCGAAGCGGAAGTAGTCCGCGAAAATGCCCACGCTACCGTGGTCGTAAGCACCCTGCGCCTCCTGCGCCATCAGCCACGAGGGAGCCGCGATCAGAGCGCTTAAGATCGCTAATCCAATTAGGCGTTTCATCCAGATACCCCTTCCTCCTCAGGAATCTCTTCCACCTGTGTCTGTCGCGAACCATGCGCAACAGGGCAGCAGGTGTCAGGTTGGATGCCACCTTCTGGCGGCGGTTGGATTTTCGAGAGCGTCGGTTAGGCCCTAGATAATGCAATAAATTCGGGTATTCCTCTGGGGGCAAAGAGAAGGCGAAGCATCTACGATGAGCCGCTTCGACGATCGGTAACCCAACGCCCAACTCAGGCTGGTCGTCATGCGATTTGGCCTCGGGGGAGGCGCCTGCCCGCGCTCTCCTCGCACATCATCGAAGAGAACTGGCGCTCATGCGCCGGCTGGCAGGGAGGAGGAGCACATACCAGTCATAAACGCCAGTGATCTTGACGAAGTGGCCGGGCCGCGCGGCTCCGCGACAAATGCGGTGGAGCCGGAAGGGTGCAGCATGGGCGAGAAAGGCGGTTGCGCGAGCATTCGCCAAAGACGCGCCATCTCTGATATCTTCCACCAGGCAGGTGAACCTCGCGTATGGCGCAGGCGGCAGCCACAACTCCCAACAACCTCGATACCCGATTCTTCGGCCATCCCCGCGGGCTGGCAACGCTCTTCTTCACCGAAATGTGGGAGCGCTACAGCTTCTACGGCACCCGTGCCCTGCTGATGCTCTACATGACCCACCCGGTCGGGGAAGGCGCGCTGGGCATGTCGGACATGAAGGCGGGGGCAATTTACGGCTTTTATACCGCCACGGTTTACCTGCTGAGTTTGCCGGGAGGCTGGTTCGCCGACCGCATCGTGGGCCAACGCAAAGCCGTTCTGTTCGGCGGAATACTGATTGCCCTAGGCGACTTCTGCCTTGCCTCTCCCGGGATTGCCTTGTACTACGCAGGCTTGGGGCTGCTGATGCTCGGCACGGGATTGCTCAAGCCGAACGTGAGCACCATGGTCGGGCAACTTTACGCGCAAGGGGATCGCCGGCGCGACTCGGGCTTCTCGATCTTTTACATGGGCATCAACATCGGCGCATTTTCCCCGCTGCTGGTGAGTTGGGTCGGAGAAAAGATCAATTGGCGTCTGGCGTTCGCCACTTCGGGAGTGGGTATGGTGGCCGGCCTGGTGCAATATCTGTGGACGGGCAAGTACCTGGGCGAGGCCGGACTGCACCCCTCTCGTCTGGATGATCCCGAAAAAGATCGTCGGCAGAAGCGAACCGCCGGGCTGATTGGCGCGACGGCCTTGGCGGCGTTGGCGGCGGTGATCACACTGAACTCCATCGGGAAAATTCAACTGAATGCGGTCTCGATTTCAAACGGGCTCGGGTGGGTTTTGGCCGTCATTTCCATCGCCGTTTTTGCGTGGATGATTTTTGGCAAAGGCTGGTCGCCGGTGGAGAGAAAGCGCGCGGGTGCGATTCTGGTGCTGTTCATGGGCTCGGCAGTGTTCTGGGGAGCCTACGAGCAAGCCGGGTCGTCGCTCAACCTGTTTGCCGACGTCAATACCAACCGCCATATTTTCGGTTATGAGTTCCCGGCCGGCTGGTTCCAATGGGTGCAACCGCTCTTTGTCCTGATCCTGGCGCCATTCTTCGCCTGGCTGTGGATCAAGCTTGGCGAGCGCGAGCCCTCGAGTCCCGCCAAATTCTCCGTTGCCCTGTTCTTCGTGGGATTAAGCTTTCTGGTGCTGGTCCCGCCCTCGCATCACACCGGGGTTTCCCCGAATTGGTTAACCATCTCCTACTTTCTCAGCGTCGTGGGAGAGATGTGCCTCAGCCCGGTTGGCCTGAGCGCGATGACCAAACTCGCCCCGGCGCGCGCCGCGGGTTTCGCCATGGGAATCTGGTTCCTTTCAACCAGTGTGGGAGAATGGCTTGCCGGAAAGGCAGGGTCTCTCTATGCATCGATGCCCCTGCCGCGGCTGTTCGGCATCAGCGTTCTAATACCTTTTGTCGCGGCTGTGGTCCTGGCGCTGCTGGTCAAACCGACCAAGAAATTGATGTCGGGCGTGACCTAGGGAGTCATGGGCTAACCGTTCCGCTCGAAGCTATCCGCCGCACTCTGACCTGTATCCTCGGGAGAATTCGAGCGCAACTGTAGAGTTTGCAGGCTCCTAGAAGCAGCTGCGCGATCGCCTGCGATTCTTGCGCCCGGTCGGCCGCGGCGCTCGGTCAAGACGTCGCCGCCCGATCAGGATCTCTCGTCTGAGGGAGGATTCCGAGCGCGCCAGAACTCGATCGGGGGCCCGTGGAGTTTCGATCAAGATGCTTGCGGGTGGGTAGCGGGATGAACTGTTACAATTCATGAGGCGCACGGCCGGGCGTCCCAGAGACTTCCAGTGGCATCCACACCCCGGTTTGGCCAGCGGTCCGACGCGGCGTGGATGCGATTAAGCTATTTGCACACCGGTCACCACTTGCGTCAGTTCGGTTGCTAGGGATTGCCTTATGCCAGCGGAACCTTACCTGGGTTGACGCAACCTTTCCTACTCTTTAGGCTGCGTACCGGGGTCCCCAACCCACCGTTTTGGGTGCGTTCGAGGAGGAGTACTGAGGTAACTTTGGGCAATCCAGAACAGCCGCAAGCAGTACAACGAAAAGAGGTTTACGCCGCATCCCACTGACTGCGGCCGGAAAATGCACTTTGACGGGCGCGAAACGACTACAGGGCGACAAGCTCACTGAAGCTGAGGCAATTGAGCAGGCGAAGCAGGGTGACGCAGAGGCATTTGAAGCTCTCTACAACCTGCATAAGCGCCGTGTCTATTCGCTCTGCCTGCGGATGACAGGGAACACGGCCACCGCCGAAGACCTCACCCAGGAGGCGTTTCTGCAGTTGTTTCGGAAGATCGCGACCTTCCGCGGTGAGTCGGCGTTTTCGACCTGGCTGCACCGGATGTCGGTAAATGTCGTGCTGATGCAGCTGCGAAAGAAGGGCCTGCCGGTAGTTCCCATCGAAGAAACTACCGAAGGCGAAGAGGAGGGGACGGTCAAAAAGGAGCCTGGCGCTCCCGACGAGCGGCTGGCAGGTTCGCTTGACCGACTACAACTGCAAAGAGCGGTTGACGAACTACCTCCTGGTTATCGTACGATCTTTGTGCTACACGACGTCGAAGGCTTTGAGCATAACGAAATTGCCGAGATGGTGGGTTGTTCGATCGGAAACAGCAAGTCGCAATTGCATAAAGCCCGTTTGAAATTGCGTGAGCTCCTTCGCGCGAATAGAGCCGAAAAGGCCGGAAAAAGATGAGGAGCCAGGCGCGGTATCTGCTAACCCGACGCAAAGGATCTTGCGTTGAGGGGCGAAGTTCGGGGAGAGGGGTTGTATGAATTGCCTGGAGTTCGAGCGCATTCTGCCGGAGGTGCTCGAGGGTGGCCACACCACGGAGCGGCAAGCGCATTTGAACTCTTGCCCTGCCTGCTCCACCCTGCTGGCAGATCTGAATGACATTTCCGTGCAAGCCAAAACGCTTGCCGATTCCGCCGAGCCAAGCCCGATGCTGTGGAACGCCATCGAGGCGCAGTTGCGGAGCGAGGGACTGATCCGTCGCCCCACGCCCCCACCTGCTCCCTGGTTCCGACGCTGGCAGACGGCGTGGCTTGTGCCGGTGGCGGCGGCGCTAGCGATCATGGTGGGAATCAAGCTCTATCACCCTGCGGGCGCAGGCGAAAACGAACAGCCCGTCAGACATATCGCGGTCGCGCCCGGAGAGACGGTTCGCGCCGTTTCGAGCGAGGACCAGCAGTTTCTAAACACCGTGGCGACGCGCCGTCCCGCCCGGCAGGCGAAATACCGCGCCGACATAGACGATGCCAACGCCTTCATTCACGACGCCGAACAGGCGGTAAAGAGTAACCCCGGTGACGTTTACGCGCAGCAGATGCTGATCAATGCTTACGAACAGAAGCAGATGCTCTACGACTTGGCTGTGGACCGCAGCAGCCTGCAGTAGTTGCGGTGGGAGAACCGACATGATTGCTGTTAGCTGGGCTCCAAAAGCAGTGACGGTACTGGCGCTCACCGGATTGGCCTTCGGCGCGGGGGAGATGCGCAAGGAGCTGCATTTCAAAGTTGGCAAGCGACCGATGGTTTCGATCAATAATCCTTACGGCCCGGTCGTGGTAAAGGCTGGCGTTCCGCATCAGGTCGTGGTTTCGGCAATTCTGCATTCCGATAAAGTCGAGCTTGATCAAAGCAGCAGCCGCAACCGCGTGGACGTGATTTCCCACCTCCTTCCGGGCTCCGATCAGACTACTGGCGTCGTCGAATATGAAGTCCAAGTGCCGCCGGAAGCCGATCTGACCGTGCATTCGGAAAACGGTCCCATTCACATCGAAAAGCTGCAAGGCGATATCGCAACCGAGGGCAGCGACAGCTCGATTGAAGTGCTGGACTGCGCCAACGGCCACGTCCACGTAAAAACGCTGAATGGGCCGGTGAATCTCAGCAACGTACGGAATGGGCATATTGAGATCGTTTCGATGGGCGGCGACGTTCTGCTTTCCGGGGTGGACGGGCCCTTGGTCAGCGTAAACTCCAACAGCGGCAAGATTCAGTATGCCGGCAATTTTGGCGATGAGGGCGAATACGACTTCACCAGCCACACCGGAGACATCGAGGCAGTCGCCCCGGCCTACGCGTCCATCGACGTGATGGCGAGGTCGAACCAGGGCCGCGTGGAGAACGATTTCTCTTTAGAGCCCAAGCACACGCCCTTCTACGTAAAAGGCGCCAATGCCTTTGCCGGCACACACAACAAGGCGGCATCCTCGGTTAAGCTCTTTTCATTCAGTGGTAGAATTCAACTCAAGAAACGCCAAAACTAGCTCCGGTCCGGCAGGTTCTTTTGCCTGAAATTGTGGATAACTCTGGGTTGCCGCCTTGCGCGCACCTGGACAGCTCTCGCCGGGCCATTGCTCTGGTCGGTTTCATGGGGGCGGGC
>Ga0126378_10004547_pt1 | contig 10621 bp, 7 predicted proteins | sample PanSoiMetPlot_23_FD_92587 | JGI IMG/M metagenome (GOLD analysis project Ga0126378, IMG submission 92587) | Tropical forest soil microbial communities from Panama - MetaG Plot_23 | ecosystem: Environmental > Terrestrial > Soil > Tropical forest > Bulk soil | place: Panama | collected 2016-02-17
CGCGACGGCCAGCCCTATCGCGGCGACGCCCGCGGTTCTGGCGATGATCTCGCCGCGCGGCCAGGCCTTCTCGGCCAGGATGAGCACGGCCAGCGCCACCATCGCGAGGATGTTCATCACGCCGACGGCGATCAGGATCACCATCAGGGCCCAGCAGCAGCCGAGGCAGTACGCACCGTGATGGGCCCCGACTCGCAGGTCCCTCGTGCGGCCGCGGAACGACCCGTAGTGCAGGAGCAGCCCGAACGGTGACCGGCAATGATCGAGGCACTTGTCCTTGAGGCTGGTCAGCTGATAGATGCCGCACGCGCCGAAGATCCCGAAGGCCAGCGCGTGCGCGGCAGTCGGCTGGTGCACGCCCAGCCAGCTGGTCAGCCAGGCGAGCCCGTAGGCCGGAATCCCCGCTGCCGCCCAGACCAGCAGGTAACCAGCCACCAGCATGCTGAGCCGGGCGGCCCGGCTGGCCCGGACCGTCCTGGCGTAGACAGAAACCACCGGGGCTACCGACGGCAGCATCATCGCCGACATCATCAGCGTCCAGACCGCGACGAAGGCACCGATGCCGAAGCCCATGGTGCCGGTCGTGCCCGCCATCCCGTGGGCAAGGACCAGCGTCGCCGCCCACGCACCCGCAGCCAGGATCAGCAGGACGGACGTCTCTGTCCGGCCAAGCCACCGCAGCGGCGGCCCGGCTGGCTGGTGCGGTCCGACGCTCACCCGGACCAGGAGAACGGCGCCGAGAAGCCGCTCTGGCCTGGACGGCCCCAGTCGATCCCGAACGTCGACGCCGACGCCGTCGTGGCTGGAGCTACCGTCAGCGACGAATTCGACGGATGGACGACATTCTCGAGCCGAACGGGTTCGCCGCCTTCGATGGCGACGAAATCGGCCACCTCAAAGCTGGCGGCGTCGCCGACCCGGACCTGATGGGAACGCCCGTCCTCGCTGAACTCGATGGGAACGCGCTCGATACCGAGCAGTTCGCCGATGAGAGGCGCAAGCATGGCCGGCGGTCCGCCCCGCTGGCCCGCCAGCACCGCGCCTAGTTCCTGGGCCTGCACCTCCGACGCCGCGGCATCAAGGAACACCCCGACCCGCCAGCTGCCCTCGGACATGACCTGCGGCGTGTCGAGGAAGAGCGCGAAGTTGAGACCGCTCACGTCCGTGCCATCGATGATGCCCGCCGCCACGTGATAGGCGAGCAGCGCCCGGCAGCGGTCAAGCGTCGCCTTCGCAGTAAAAGCCGACCAGGTACAGGGACAGACCGCATCGCACGAGCACGATTCGGCATAACTGCCCGTCAATTGCCATGCCATGCGGCATCCCCCTCACAGCCCCTCGCCTAGCCTTGTGCCGCCACTCGGAGAATGTCAATTATCCTTCGTCACGCACAATGGCTTGCCCGCATTTGCCCGGTAACCACCAGCCGCGCGCTTGCGCCCGTGGGGCGTGATGGGACCCATGCGGCCCATAGGCGGGCAGCATGGGTCCCACCACGCCCGATCGGCCCGATCGGCCCGATCGGCCCGATCCAGCGCACGCCCGATTGTCGGCGGCACAGGGCAGGATGGAGCCATGGCTCCCGCCGTCCAGGCTCCCGGGCTCGCTGACTTCAGCGAGGCGACCAGGGCATGGTTCGGCTCGGCGTTCGCCGGTCCGACCGCTGCCCAGGCGCAGGCCTGGGCGGCCATCGGCCGGGGGGAGCACACCCTGGTCGTCGCGCCGACCGGCTCGGGCAAGACGCTGGCGGCCTTTCTCTGGGCGATCGACCGGCTGGCCAGCGAGCAGGCTCCGGCCGACCCCAAGCGCCGCTGCCGCGTCCTCTACGTCTCCCCGCTCAAGGCGCTGGCCGTGGACATCGAGCGCAACCTCCGCTCGCCGCTCGCCGGGGTGGCCCACGCAGCGCACCGCCTGGGCCTGCCAGAGCCGGACATCCGGGTCGCGGTCAGGACCGGCGATACGGCCGCGGATGAGCGACGGAAGCTGGTCACCCGGCCGCCAGACATCATGATCACGACACCCGAGTCGTTGTTCCTGATGCTGACGTCGCAGGCGCGGGAAGGCCTGCGATCGGTGCAGACCGTCATCGTGGACGAGGTGCACGCCCTGGCGGGCGGCAAGCGGGGCGCGCACCTGGCCCTCTCGCTCGAGCGCCTGGACGCGCTGCGGGCGAGCCCGGAGCCAGGTCCTCGCGCGGACGTCAAGCCCGCCCAGCGGATCGGGCTGTCCGCTACGGTCCGGCCGCCGGAGGAGGTGGCGAGCTTCCTCGGCGGCGCCCTCCCCGTCACCGTCGTGGCGCCACCCAGCGAGAAGCGGCTGGACCTGCGCATCGTGGTCCCGGTGGAGGACATGGCCGATCTGCCGGGCGACACGCAGCACCAGGCGCGCCCGGTCAGGGTGCCCATGGCCGACGGCCGGGTCACGAAGGCGCCCCAGGGCCGCGGGCCTGAGCCACCGGGCGGCGACCCAGCCCGTCAGCAATCGATCTGGCCGCACGTCGAGGAGCGCATCCTCGACCTGATTGACGCTCACCGGTCGACGATCGTGTTCGCCAACTCGCGGCGGCTAGCCGAGCGACTATGTGCCCGGCTGAACGACCTGGCTGCCGAGCGAGCTGCCGCGGACCCGGACGACGGCCGAGATGAGTCAGCACCCCGTTCCCCTCGATTTAATGACGACTACACGCGGCCGCCGGCGGAGCTGATGGGCCAAGCCGGGGGCACGGCAGGCGCGCCGCCCGTGGTAGCACGCGCGCACCACGGGTCGGTATCCCGGCGCGAACGCAGCCAGATCGAGGAAGCACTCAAGGCGGGCACGCTGCCGGCTGTGGTCGCCACCTCGAGCCTCGAGCTCGGCATCGACATGGGCGCGGTGGACCTGGTCATCCAGGTCGAATCGCCGCCGTCGGTAGCTAGCGGGCTGCAGCGGACCGGCCGCGCCGGGCATCACGTGGGTGACGAGTCGCGCGCCATCTTCTTCCCCAAGTACCAGGGCGACCTCATGCAGTCCGCCGTGGTGACGCAGCGAATGCGGGCCGGTCAGATCGAGGAGCTGCGCATGCCGCGCAACCCGCTCGACGTGCTCGCGCAGCAGATCGTGGCGATGACCGCGATGGATGACTGGAAGGTCAGCGAGCTTGAGCAGCTCCTGCGGCGCGCGGCGCCGTTCAGCGGCCTGACCCGCCCGGTCCTCGACGCGGTCCTGGACATGCTCGCGGGCAGGTATCCGAGCGAGGACTTCGCGGGGCTGCGGGCCCGGCTGATCTGGGACCGTACGGCCGGCAGGCTGACGGGGCGGCCAGGCAGCCAGCGCATCGCCGTCAGCAACGGCGGCACCATCCCCGACCGCGGCCTGTTCGGCGTGTTCCTCGCCGGCGGAGGCGGTGGCGGGGCGGCCGGAGCCACGCGCGACGGACGCCACTCCCGCCGGGTCGGCGAGCTGGACGAGGAAATGGTGTACGAGTCCCGGGTCGGGGACGTGTTCGTGCTCGGCGCGACGTCCTGGCGCATTGAGGACATCACCGCAGACCAGGTCCTCGTGTCGCCAGCGCCGGGCCAGCCAGGCCGGCTGCCGTTCTGGAAAGGCGACGCGCCCGGCCGCCCCGCCGAGCTCGGCGCGGCCATCGGCGCCTTCACCCGCGAGCTGGGCGAGGCAGGTGAAGAGCAGGCCACCGCACGGCTGCGGGCCGAGGGCCTGGACAAGCTGGCCGCCGCGAACCTGCTCGCCTACCTCGGCGAGCAGCGTAAGGCCACCGGTTATCTGCCGGACGACCGCACGCTCGTATTCGAGCGGTTCAGGGACGAGCTGGGCGACTGGCGGCTTGTACTGCACAGCCCCTATGGGTCGCAGCTGCACGCGCCTTGGGCGCTGGCCATCGCGGCCCGGCTTCGGGAGCGATACGGCGGCATGGACGTCCAGGCGATTCATACCGATGACGGCATCGTGATCCGGGTACCGGATGCCGATGACCCGCCGCCCGCGGGCATCGCCGCGCTCGATCCTGACGAGGTCGAGCAGCTGATCACGGCCGAGCTCGGTGCCTCGGCCCTGTTCGCCTCGCGGTTCCGCGAGTGCGCGTCGCGCGCACTGCTGCTCCCGCGCCGCCAGCCAGGCCGGCGAACGCCGCTGTGGCAGCAGCGCCAGCGCTCCGCGCAGCTTCTGGCGGTGGCCAGCCAGTACGGCACGTTCCCCGTCGTGCTCGAGACCATGCGCGAGTGCCTGCAGGACGTCTTCGACGTGCCTGGTCTGACCGCGCTGCTGCGCGACGTCGCCGCGCGCCGGATCCGGCTCGTCGAGGTCGAGACGCCGACCGGGTCGCCGTTCGCGAGGTCCCTGCTGTTCCGCTATGTTGGCGCGTTCATGTACGAGGGCGACGCGCCGCTGGCCGAGCGGCGCGCGCAGGCACTGGCCCTGGATTCCGCGCTGCTGGCCGAGCTGCTCGGCCAGGCCGAACTCCGCGAGCTGCTCGATCCGCTCGTGGTCGAGGAAGCCGAGCGGGAGATGCAGCGGCTCGCGCCCGGCCGCGCCTGCCAGGACGCCGAGGCGGTCGCTGACATGCTGCGCGCCCTCGGCCCGCTGAGCACGGAGGACGTCGCACTCCGGTCCGCCGACCCCCTGCAGGCACCGGCGTGGCTGGCCTCGCTCGCCGCGCAGCGGCGCGTGCTGGACCTGCGGATCGCCGGTGAGCAGCGCTGGGCCGCGATCGAGGACGCGGGCCGGCTGCGCGACGCGCTCGGTGTCGCGCTGCCTGTCGGCGTACCAGAAGCGTTCACCGAGCCGGTGCCTGACCCGCTGCGCGATCTGGTGCTCCGGTACGCGCGCACGCACGGCCCGTTCGGCGCCGCGGCCGTGGCCGGGCGTTACGGGCTTGGTGTCGCCGTCGTCACGGGTGCACTGCGCCGGCTGGCCACCGACGGCGTGCTGACCGAGGGCGATTATGACCCTTCCGAGGGAACGGGGTGGTGTGAGGCCGGTGTCCTTCGCCTGTTGCGCCGGCGGTGCCTAGCCAAACTTCGCAAGGAGGTCGAGCCTGCGCCAGCGTCGGCCTTCGCGGCGTTCCTGCCGGGATGGCAGCGCGCGGACCGGGCGGCCGGACCGGGCTCGGCTGGCCGCGCCACCCGGCCAGCCAGGTCCGACGCGGTGTATGAAATTGTTGCCCAGCTTGCTGGCGCCGCTGTGCCCGCATCGGCGCTGGAGACGCTGGTGCTGCCCGGTCGGATACCGGCCTACACGCCGTCGCTGCTCGATGAGCTAACCGCTTCCGGCGAGGTCGTCTGGGCAGGCGCGGGCGGCCTGCCGGGCGGCGACGGATGGATCATGCTGGCGCCGGCCGGGATCGCGCCCCTGCTACTGCCCGAGCCCGGCGAAATCACCATGACGCCCGTGCACGAGGCGGTGCTGCGAGTGCTCGACGGTGGCGGGGCGCTCTTCTTCCGCGGCATCGCCGATCGGGTGAGCGCAAGCCTGTCTGATTCGGGTGCGCGGGGACTCACTGCCCGCGACCGCGACGTTGCCAGCGCGATCTGGGACCTGGTGTGGGCTGGTCGGCTGACCAACGACACCCTGGCCCCGCTGCGGACCGTCCTCGGTTCCGGGCGGCCGGTGGCGGCCGGCGACGACCCCGGACAGCGAAACGCCCCGGCGCGGCCGGGCGTCACGATATCGAGACGGCCGGGCTTCGGGCGCGGCGCGATGCCATCGCACGCCGGGCCGCCTACGGTCAGCGGCCGCTGGTCGCTGCTGCCGGTGCCTGAGTCCGATCCCACTCGGCGTCTGCACGCTCAGGCGCTCGCGCTGCTGGACCGGCACGGCATTCTGATCCGGGGCGCGGCCGCAGCCGAGCGGGTAACCGGCGGATTCGGGGCGCTGTACCCTGTCTTGCGCGCGCTGGAGGACGCCGGGCAGTGCCGGCGCGGCTACTTCGTCGAGGGTCTCGGTGCCGCGCAGTTCGCGTTGCCGGGCGCGGTCGACCGCATGCGGGCAATGGCCGACAAGGCCCGGACGACCGCCGTGGCCGACCCGTGGGATACCGGCAGCGTCAGCACCAGCCAGGGTCTGCGCGTGACGGTGCTCGCGGCAGCCGACCCGGCGAACGCCTACGGCGCCGCGCTGCCGTGGCCGGATCGGCCGGGTGACACCCCAGGCGGTCACCGGCCCGGCCGGAAGGCAGGCGCACTCGTCGTGCTCGCCGGCGGCGAGCTGGTCCTGTACGTCGAGCGCGGCGGTAAGACACTGCTGTCCTGGACGAGCGAACCGGCCCTGCTCGAGCCAGCGGCGGCCGCGCTGGCCGGGGCGGTGCGGGCCGGCGCACTCGGCCGTCTGGCGGTCGAGCGTGCCGACGGGGGCGACGTGTACGACTCGCCACTCGCGAACGCGCTCGAGTCAGCGGGCTTCCGGTCGACGCCTCGAGGCCTGCACCTCCGCGGCTGACCACGCAGTGATCATTCCGATGCTGTCCTACCGCTGTACCATCTCGAGCATGGCAGTCAGGAGGAAGCGCTCAATCTAGATGCCGCCCGGCCTGGACGCCGAGATCGCGGCGGCCGCCGCTGAGGCGGGCCTGACTTAGAGCGCATGGGTAGCTGAGACCGCCCGGAAAGAGTTCACTATCCGCGCGGGGCAAGCTGCAGTCGCTGAGTTCGAGCGCGAGCATGGTGCATTCACCGCGGCTGAGCTCGCCGAGGCCGACGATTGGGCTGCCCGCGCGACGAGGCGACCCGGCGCGTCTCCAACCCGACGCCGGAGCGCCTGACCGGCGTGACGTACGACAGCGGTGCCTTAATCGCAGCTGACAAGGGCGAACGCCGGATGTGGGCTCGCCACCGCGCCCTGCTCGTGCACAGAGAAGTGCCGACTGCTCCGGCAGCTGTGGTTGCACAGTCCTGGCGAGGATCCGGGCGCCAAGCTCAGTTGGCCAGACTGCTGGCTGGTTGCTATGTCGAGGGTCTCCATGATGCACGTGCCCGATCCGCGGGCTCGCTCGCGGCCGAGGCAGCGACAACCGATGTGGTCGATGCCTGCGTCGTCGATGGTGCGCTGCGTCGCGGGGACCTCGTGGTGAGTTCCGACCATGACGACCTGCGGCGGATCGCCGACGCGGTCGGTCGCCGTCTTGAGATCGACCACCCCCTGACTCGGCGACCGTACGTGGCTGAGGATCCATCGAGTGCTGCGTGTCGTCAGCTGGCGTTCACCGCGTGCTCCCGCTCTGCGAGCCACGCCTGATGCAACGTGTACAAGCGCTGCCAGAACCGGTCGCGGTCGTCTGAGTTCAGGTCGTCCAGGCGCAAGCCGAACACATCGGCGGCGGCATCGAACCAGTCTGCCTGGTTCGAGAGCTCTCGTTCAGTCCGCCCATGGGGCCCCTCCACGCGCTGCAGCACGCAGCCGATCAGGCTGTCGGCGCCCTGCTCGTCTCGGCGATGCAACTGGCAGACCCGCACGAACGGTGACCCGGGGTCAGTCGACAGCTCAGTGTGCTTGGCGGTGAAGTCCGTCCAGTGCAGCCGGCTCAGGGTGAAGTCCATCTCGGGCCGCGAGTGGTTGAGCGCGGGGTCATGGGTGAACCGCCAGCCACCGGGCACCCGCGGAAGGGGCGCGAGCCCAAGGGTGAAGGGACCTTGCCGGTGATCTCCCGAGCGGAGCGGCATCGGCTCGTGGTGCGCATCGCCGAGGCCCGCATCGACCATCCAGGTCTCGTCGTCGAGCTGGACGGTGACGGCCAGGTGGTTGCGGATTTCGCCGGGCAGCGGTTCCCTACCGGCTGGGTGCACCGCGCCAGCGTGCCAGCAGACGCGGTAACCGAGGGCTTCCAGCAGAGTGGCGAGCGCGCCATTCAGGTTGAAGCAGTAGCCACCCCGGCCGCGGATGATCCGCTCGATCGACTCGGCCGGGTCTATGCCCTGCGGGCGGCCGAGGAAGATGTCGATGTTCTCGTAGGCGACGCGCTCGGTGTGCGCGCGGTGGAGCGCAACCAGGCCGTCGATGGACGGGGACCCTGGTTCGCCGATGCCGAGCCGCCGCAGATATCCCCGAACCCATCCAGACATGCTCGCCACGAGCGGATGCTACCGGTTGCCCGTGGTTCAGGGTTTGAGTGGCGGATTCGCCGGGTCAAGCAGCCCCCGCTCCTTGAGCCAGCCGTACAGCGGGGTGGCATCCGGATAGTGGCCCCACGCGTGATCCCCGTCGCCGCCTTCGACGCCGCCGAGCAGCTGCCGCTGAACAGGGGTTAGCTGACCGGACCAGTCACGCCCGCGCATCGGACCGATGTCGTCGCGGATGGCGGTCCATCGGTAGGTGTAACCGAAGAAGACCGCCTTACGAGTGACTTCGGAGTGGTTCGGTGACCGGGCGTGCCAGATCCGGCGGTCAAAGAAGACCGCGTCACCAGGCTCGGCGGTGACCTCGATGGCGCCGTCCGGGTCCGGCCACACGACGTCGCGCCGGGGCGGGCCGTCGATCCAGTTCAGCACGTGGCTACCGGGAACGACCTTCAGGTTGCCGCGGCCGGGCTCGGAGACGTCGGAGAGCCAGTACGCCAGCTTGACCGACAGCCGCGGCCGAGGTGTCGTCTCGACCTCGCGGTTTTGCCGGCCGCCGTCTTGGTGCCACTCAAACCGGAACGGTGCGCGTTCTCTGACTGGCGGATGAACATCGAGGTGAGAGTGGTGGATGTGGACGTTCCAGCCAAGGACCGACCACACGTACCGAAAGGTGGCTGCGTGGTCGATCAACCCGACGACCTCTGGGCAGTTCCTGACCGCGCTGAGCAGGTGCATCGAGCCGCCCGGCCCCAGCGAGCCGGCTCTGGCCGCGCCCGCGTACACCCGGTCGAGCGCGATACGCGCGGCCGCGACCTCATCCGGGCCCAGTGCAGCGCGGATGATCAGGTAACCATCACGCTCGAACCTGGCTCGCTCCGCCGATGTCATCGGCTCGGCTGGAGCGGCGATCACCGCTGACGTCTGTGTCATTGAGTCTGTCACCTGTGGACCGGGATCCCTGACGGGGTGAGATGGGCTGCAGGCTGACCGGACCTGCTGCTGCACAAGAGGGCAGCAGCGTTCCCGAGGACCGCCAGCCTGATGTGACCGGGGAAGTAGCCGATACTCAGCCGGGTCCCTGATGGCATGGCTGCGCCGTTGATCACCATCTCGGCCGAGCCGTCAGGCAGAGTCGATGGGTGCACGAACTGACCAAAACCCTCCGCCAGCGGGCCGGCCGCCGGTCGGCAGAAGGTGCCGACAGTGACGAGGGCCGGTATCCCGTGCTGAGCCAGGACCTGACGCAGCGCGCTGGGGTCCAGCGGAGCGTACTGCGGGCCTTTGTGAAGGATCAGCGTGGTGGCTGTGCCGGGGCCGCTGGTCACCGAGAACGCGGCCAGCGTCGCGGAAGTGGAGCTTGGTCGCGGCGAGTTGCCGGGATGGGCCGGAGCAGTCAGTATCAGGGCCGCCGCTACGCCCGCCGCCCCGGCGGCCGCGCCGGCCATCCCTGTGAGGCGGCGGCGGCGGCGTGCGCGGCTTCGGGCGAGGACGTTCTCCACCGGCGTATCCATGCGCAGCCCGGCGAATGACTCTCGCACCTGGCACATGACATCGGCATGCTCATTCATCGGTAGACCTCTCGTGCGTTCGCGTCGGTGCTCGCAGCCGGGAGATCCCGGCGCAGCGCCGTGACGGCGCGAGACAGGTGCGCCGTTACCGTGCCCGGCGCAATCCGCAGCACCTGCGCTGTGCTCTCGGTGTCCAGATCGAGGAAAATGCGCAGCGCGAGAACCTCGCGCTGGCGCGTCGGCAGCCTTCGCAGCGCCGCGATCAGGACGGGGTCGACACCACTCACGTCGGCCGGAGCGGCGCCATCATGATCGGCCAGGGGCACTTCCCGCCGTCGCCGCCACCAGGACACGCCCATGTTCAGTGCGGTCCGCACCACCCATGCCTGCGATGCGGGATGCCGGCGCACCTTCTCCCATGATGTCCAGGCCCGCGCGAAAGCTTCGGCGACCAGTTCCTCGGCCAGCAGGCGATCACCGACGACCGCCGTCACCGCTTTCAGGCAGGAATCCCTGCTGGACCCGTAGAAGTCCGCGAACTCGTCCTGCGCGTGCCCCATACCGAGCTAACGCGTCAGCCAGGCGATCGACTTACTGCTTGCGACCGAATTCTGGGCGTGAACCCCCATCACCAGCCGCGCAGGTCGATCGGCCAGATATCGACGACCTCGTCGCCGGAGAACAGGTACACGCGCTCGTGATAGGCCATTGTCGGGTCGATGTGCGCGGGCATGAGCCAGAGCCGGTCACCGACCGGCCGCGGCGGCGTGACCGTGACGTGCTCGTCCGAGCAGAACAGGACCTTTCCGTCCGCCAGCTCAGGGTTCCCGTGATCCATCCCGAAGGCCTTCAGGCCGGCATCGCCGACCGACCAGCCCGGCGAGCTGGAAATGACCGTCGCCAGGACGAACGCGGCCTGCTCGAACGGCAGTCCCAGCCTGCCGTAGGCCGTATCCATGAGCGCGTAGGAGCCGGCCTGGATCTCGTTGGCCCAGGTGTTGAGCGCGTACGTGCCAGTGCCGCCCGCCGACACCAGCTCACCGCCTACATCCGCATGCGCGGAAAGCA
>Ga0126378_10004549_pt1 | contig 10620 bp, 6 predicted proteins | sample PanSoiMetPlot_23_FD_92587 | JGI IMG/M metagenome (GOLD analysis project Ga0126378, IMG submission 92587) | Tropical forest soil microbial communities from Panama - MetaG Plot_23 | ecosystem: Environmental > Terrestrial > Soil > Tropical forest > Bulk soil | place: Panama | collected 2016-02-17
CCGGGCAGCGGGACGCTCTGGTAGCCGACGCTGCGCAGCACCATCTCGGCCGGGATGGTTTGCAGTTCCCCGGTGCCGGCGAGTGCCCCGCGCTCGTCGATCCTGGTTCGCTCCACGACCAGGCCGGTGACCCGCCCAGCCCCCTCGATCCTGGCCGGCCGCAGCCAGAACCGGACCGTCAGCCGCCGCGAGTACCCCATCGCGGGGCGCTCCGCCCAGCCGCGGATCACCGCCAGGTTGCCGCGGACCCGGCGGTCGGCGCCGGCCAGCTCGCTGCCGCTCGCGGTGGCGTCATAGCCGTCCGGGTCCGCCTCCCGCGCGGGCACAGTGATGTCAACCCCGGCAAGCTCGCCGAGCTCGCGCAGTTCCTTGGTGGTGAACTTGGCCTGGGCGGGCCCGCGGCGGCCGATGACGTGGACCTCGCGGACCTTGCTGGCCGCCAGCGTCTCGAGGACGGGCTGGGGCACGTCGGTACTGCTCAGCTCGGCCGGGTCCCTGACCAGGATCCGTGCCACATCCACGGCCACGTTGCCCACGCCGACGACCGCCACCGACTCGGCGTCCAGGACGAACGCGCCGGGGTCGGAGTCCGGGTGCCCGCAGTACCAGTTCACGAAGTCGGTCGCGGCATGGCTGCCCGGCAGGTCCTCGCCGTCGATGCCCATCCGCCGGTCACGCATGGCGCCGGTCGCGTACACCACGGCGTCGTAGCAGCCGAGCAGGTCCTCGCGGGTCACGTCGGTGCCGAGCCGGACCCCGCCCACGAAGCGGACGTCGCTGTGCTCGAGCACCTTGCGCAGGTATTCGGCGATCGACTTGATGGACGGGTGATCGGGGGCGACCCCGTACCTGACCAGCCCGTAGGGCGTCGGCAGCCGGTCGAGCACGTCCACGTCCACCCGCTGTGGCGGGTCAAGCGCCGCGGCCTGCTTGACCAGCGCCTCGGCCGTGTAGAGCCCGGCCGGCCCGGAGCCGACCACCGCGATCCGCAGCGCCTTCCCGCCCGGCAGCCCGGCGCCCGTCATGGCTGCGGGTGCTCCGCGAGCTCGGGTGTCAGCTGGGCCACCGCCTCGGTGATCTGGCGGGCGAGATGCTGAGGGACCAGCCCGGTCTCCTCGAGGACCTCCTCCCGCTTGGCATGGGCCAAGAACTCCTGCGGCAGGCCGAAGGTCCTGACCGGGGTGGCCACGCCGGTGTCCCGCAGCAGCCGGCAGACCGCGTCGCCGAAACCGCCTACCCGGCCGTTGTCTTCCACGGTCGCCACCAGCCGGTGTGAAGCCGCCGCGGTGGCGAGGGCCCCGTCGAGGGGCTTGACCCAGCGGGGATCGATCACGGTGACCCCGATCCCCTGGTCCGCTAGCCGGCCCGCGGCCTCCACGCACATCACCGCCATCGGCCCGGCACCGGCCAGCAGCACGTCCGAGGGCGCGCCCCCGCCCGGCTGGTACAGCACGTCCATGCGGCCGAGCTTGCTGACTGCCTCGACCTCGCCGCCGATCTTGCCCTTCGGGAACCGGAGCACGGTTGGGCCGTCAGAGACCGCCACCGCCTCGTTCAGCAACTCGGCGATCCGGGTCGCGTCGCGTGGCGCGGCCACCCGCAGCCCAGGGACGACCTGCAGGATCGAGCCGTCCCACATGCCGTGATGGCTCGCCCCGTCCGGCCCGGTGACCCCCGCCCGGTCCAGCACGATGGTGACCGGCAGCCTGTGCAGGGCCACGTCCATGAGCAGCTGGTCGAAGGCCCGGTTGAGGAACGTCGAGTAGACGGCGACCACCGGATGCAGCCCGCCCATGGCCAGCCCCGCTGCGCTGGTCATCGCGTGCTGCTCGGCTATCCCCACGTCGAACACCCGGTCCGGGTAGGCCTGCGCGAACAGCGCCAGGCCGGTCGGGTGAAGCATCGCCGCCGTGATCGCGACCACATCGGGGCGCCGCTCCCCGATCCCCACCATCTCGTCGCCGAAGACCCTGCTCCAGGTCCCCTGGGCAGCGCCCGCGGCCGGCACCTGGTGCAGGCAGTCCACCTCGTTCTGCTCGGCCTCTGGGTAGCCAAAGCCCTTCTTGGTGATCACATGCACGAGCACCGGGCGGCCGAAGCCGCGGGCCCGCCGCAGCGCGTGCTCGACGAGCCGCTCGTCGTGCCCGTCGATGGGACCGACGTACTTCAGCCCCAGGTCCTCGAAGAGCACCTGGGGCTGGAGCACGTCCTTGAGGCCCTTCTTGATGCCGTGCAGCGTCTCATACAGCGGCGGGCCGACCAGGGGTGTGCGCGAAAGGGTGGTCTTGATGTAGTCGAGCACGTTCTCGTACCGCTCTGACACCCGGACCGAGGCGAGGTGGGTGGCGATCCCGCCGATCGTCGGCTGGTAGGACCAGCCGTTGTCGTTGACGACGATGACCAGGCGCAGGTCCTTGGCCGCGGCAATGTTGTTGAGAGCCTCCCAGGCCATGCCGCCGGTGAGGGCGCCGTCCCCGATCACGGCCACCACCGTGCGGTCGGTCTCCCCGCGCAGCCGGTAGGCCTTCGCGAGGCCGTCGGCGTAGGACAGGCTGGTCGACGCGTGCGAGTTCTCGACCATGTCGTGCTCGGACTCGGCCCGCGACGGGTACCCCGACAGGCCGCCGCGCTGCCGCAGCGTGCCGAAGCTGGCGTGCCGGCCGGTCAGCAGCTTGTGCACGTAGGCCTGGTGGCCGGTGTCGAAAATGATCCGGTCGGCCGGTGAGTCGAAGACCCGGTGCAGCGCGATCGTGAGCTCGACCACACCGAGGTTCGGCCCGAGGTGGCCGCTGGTCCGGGACACCGTTTCGATCAGGATGTCGCGGATCTCGCTGGCCAGGGCCGGGATCTGGCCGGGGGGGAGGTTCTTCAGGTCCCTCGGACCGGCGATGGACTCCAGCAGTGTCACGTGTCCTGCTCCTCGTCGTCATCGGCCTGGCACCGGGCACCGGGTGCCTGCCACCGGACGCCGGGCGGCGTGGCACGCGGCCCGGCGCATTGCGAGAGCACGTGGCGAGTCTATTTCTCTGCGCGCGCACACCGCACGGGTGACTCGCATGTCGGGCCCGGAACCCGCCGGGCGCCGGCCTGATCAGGTCATGAACCAGCCGGGGCGGCCGCGGTGACCGGGGCGGCCTCACCGGTCACCGGCTCGGCCGGGCGGGACCGGACGTCGCGTGGCAGCAGCGCCAGCGCGGAAGCGGCCAGGATCAGCGCCGCCGCGCCGTACTCGGTGGGGAAGATCCCGAACGCGGCCGCGAGCGGGCCGGCCGCGAGCGCCCCGGCCGGGGTCGCCATCATCGAGCCGAGCACGTCGTAGGCGGAGACGCGGGCAAGCCGCCCGGCCGGGATGTTCCGCGCCAGCGCCACGGTCCACTGCACCATCATGATCTCCACCGCGACGCCGAGCCCGAGGGCGGCGGCGCAGACCAGCGGCAGCGGCAGCCGCATCCCCAGCGACAGCGGGGAGATCGCGCACGCGGCGCCGATGAGCACCACGAAGCGCATGGGCTTGCGCGGCGCGAACCGCAGCGACACAAGCCCGCCCACGATCAGGCCAACCGCGTCGGCCGCGGTGATCGCGCCCCACGCGGCGGGCCCGCCAAGGTACCTCTTGGCCACCACCGGGCCGAGCACCTCGAACCCTCCGTACCACGCCGCCATGACGACGGCGAACTGGGCCACGATGACCCACAGCCAGGTCCGGGACGCGAACTCCGACCAGCCCTCGCGCAGCTCGCGGCCGAAGCTGGCGCGCTGCTCCCGCGCGGCGCCGGGAGCCCGGATCGCCAGCAGCAGCGGCACCGTCCCCACCATGCCGAAGCCGCAGGTGGCCAGCGCCCAGCCGGGCCCGGCCGCGGCCACGAACACCCCGGCCACGGCCGCGCCGCTCATCAGCGCGGCGTTCATCGCCAGTCGGCTCATGGCGCTGGCCTCCTGGAGCAGCGCCTGCGGGACCAGCCGCGGCAGCAGCGCCTGCGAGGCGGGGTAGAACATGGCCAGGCCGGCCCCGGTCAGCGTCTCCAGGCAGATCATCTGCCACAGCACCGGGTGACCGGTCAGGACGAGCAGGCCGAAACCGCCCTCGCCCGCCGCCATCATGAGGTTGGCGGCGATGATCACCCGCTGCGGCGCGATCCGGTCCGCCACCACGCCCCCGGCCAGCGCGAACACCAGCGCGGGCGCGACCTGCGCGGCGAGCACGTAGGAGAGGTCGGCCGTGGACCCGGTCGCGTCGAGCACCGCGAAGGACACGCCGACGATGGAGAAGGCGGCCGCCGCCGGGGCGAGCAGGCGGTCGGCGAGCAGCAGCCGGAAGTCCCGGATCGCGAGCACCGGGAAACGGCTGACGAGGCGAGACCACACTGCTGAACACCCGATCTGTGCGTGGCCGCACCCGGGCACGGTGAAGCGCCCGCGGCGGCGAGGGACGGCCGTCCACGGTAACCGGGGCGCCCGCCCGGCCGCAAACGAGTTTTCCCAGCTCACCTTCGGGGCTCCGGGCGGCGCCAGCCCGCCGGGCGGGCGGCATCCACTATGCTTTCTCAGCGCGGCGGCGGGCGGGGGGGCGACTGAACGGCGGACGAAGGCAGATCTGTGACCACTACCAATGACCTCAAGAACGGCCTGGTGCTGAACCTGGACGGCCAGCTGTGGACCGTTGTGCAGTTCCAGCACGTCAAGCCCGGCAAGGGCGGCGCGTTTGTCCGCACCAGGCTCAAGAACGTTCTCTCGGGCAAGGTCGTTGACCGGACCTTCAATGCCGGTGTGAACGTGGACACGGCGACCGTCGACAGACGCGATATGCAGTACCTGTACAAGGACGGGGCCCACTTCGTGTTCATGGACTCCGAGACCTTCGACCAGATCCACGTCCCCGCGGCCACCGTCGGCGACGCCGCCGGGTTCCTGCTCGAGGGCCAGGAGGCGACCGTCGCCATGCACGAGGGGAACCCCCTCTACGTCGAGCTGCCAGCCGCCGTCGTGCTCGAGATCACCTACACCGAGCCGGGGATGCAGGGCGACCGGTCCACCAGCGGCACCAAGCCGGCCACGCTCGAGACGGGCCATGAGATCGCGGTGCCGCTGTTCGTGGAGACCGGCACCAAGGTGAAGGTGGACACCCGCACCGGCGAGTACCTCAGCCGCGTCAGCTAGCCGGGCACCACCCGCGGGCCGGGGGGCCGGGCCGCCGGCGGCCCGTTACCGCACGCCGTAGAGGTGCTCGAGGGCGAGCTGGTCGAGCCGTTCGAAGGCCATGCCGCGGGCGGCGAGGGCCTCGATGTCGGGGGTGAAGTCCCGCACGTCCCGCCACGTTTCGCCGCCGGCGAGGGTGGGCTCGGCCAGGGCGCCGACCCGCGCGGCCGCCAGCGCGTCGATGACCTCGGGGTCGGCCCGGAACGCGCGCACCTTCTCCCGCAGGATCAGGTAGTTGCGCATGCAGGCGGCGGCGGACTCCCAGACGCCGTCGTCGTCCTCGGTGCGGGGCGGCTTGTAGTCGAAGTGGACCGGCCCGGAGTAGCCGCCGGCCTCCAGCGCGTCCACCACCCAGAACGCGCCGCGCGCGTTGCCGGCCCCGAACCGCAGGTCCTGGTCGTAGCGGGGGCCGTGCTGGCCGTTGAGGTCGATGTGGAACAGCTTGCCGTGCCACAGCGCCTGGCTGATGGCGTGGGCATAGTTGAGCGAGGCCATCTCCTCGTGCCCCACCTCGGGGTTGATGCCGACGAGCTCCGGGTGGGCCAGCTCGTTGATGAACGCCAGCGCGTGTCCGGCCGTGGGCAGCAGGATGTCCCCGCGCGGCTCGTTGGGCTTGGGCTCGATCGCGAACCGCACCCGGTAGCCCTGGTCAAGGACGTACTGGCAGAGCACGTCCATGGCCTCCTTGTACCGGTCGAGGGCGGAGCGCACGTCCTTGCTCGCCCCGGACTCCGCCCCTTCCCTGCCGCCCCAGCAGACGTAGACGCCCGCGCCGAGGTCGGCGGCGAGGTCGAGGTTGCGCATGACCTTGGCGAGCGCGAACCGGCGGACGTCCCGGTCGTTCGCGGTGAACGCGCCCTCCTTGAACATCGGGTGGGAGAACAGGTTGGTGGTCGCGGTGGTGACCACCAGGCCGGTGTCGGCGAGCGCCCGGCGGAAATCCGCGATCCGCTTGTCCCGTTCCGCGCCGGCGGCGCCGAAGTCGAAGACGTCGTTGTCGTGGAAGTTCACGCCGTAGGCGCCAAGCTTGGCGAGCTTGCGCACGGCCCGGTCGGCGGGCATCGGCGGGCGGACCGCGGGGCCGAACACGTCCACCCCCTGCCAGCCGACGGTCCAGATGCCAAACGAGAATCGGTCGGCCGGTGTCGGCACGTAGGCGTCTGCGGTCATCGGGTCAGTCCTTTCTTCCGGGCCGTTCTGGCACGCCAGCCTCCCAGCCCGCGGTGGCGTCCCGGAGCGCGGCGAAGCGCTCCCGGATCTCCGGCCGGGGCGGCGAGGTGTAGCGCTTGCTGGGCCCGCGGGGCCATGCGGGCGGCTCCGGCGTCCCGGCCAGCGCCCACGCGGCCTGGCGCGCCGCGCCGAGGGCGACGTACTCCTCGGGTTCGGGGACGTCGACGCCCACGCCGAAGATCGACGGCGCCAGCACGCGGACCGCCTCCGAGCGTGCGCCGCCGCCGATCAGCAGCACGCTGCGCAGCTCGACGCCGTGCCCGCTCAGCAGGCCGGCGACGTCTGCCAGCGAGGCGAGCACCCCCTCGACCGCCGCCCGCGCCAGGTTCTCCGGCGTGGCGTTGCGGGTGGTCAGGCCGGAGAGCACGCCGGTGGCGTGTGGCAGGTCCGGTGTCCGCTCTCCGTCGAAGTAGGGAAGCAGGGTGACCCCCCCGGCCCCTGGCCCGGCGGCGAGCGCCCGTTCCGAGAGCCCTGCCGCGTCGGTTCCTGTCATCTTCGCCGCGGCCGAGAGCACAAGGCCGGCGTTGACGGTGAGGGTGAGGGGCAGGTAACGCCCGGTGGCGTCGGCGAAACCGGCGATCGCGCCGGTGGCATCGGCGGCGGGCACGGCGGAGACGGCGAAGGCCGTGCCCGAGGTGCCCACCGACACCGCCACCTCACCCGGCTCCAGGCCCAGGCCGAGCGCCGCGCCCATGTTGTCACCGGTCCCGGCGGACACCACCGCGCCCCACCTGGTCTCCCCGACGGCCTCGCTGGGCCCGGCGACCCGCGGCAGCCGGACCGGGTGGCCGAGCGCGGCCGCCGCGACCTCGGGAAGCCACACGCTGTCAGCAGGCGAGAAATAGCCGGTGCCGGAGGCGTCGCCCCGGTCGGTGACCGGCTCCTTGTCCATCCGCGGCCCCGCTCGCAGCAGCCAGGTCACCCAGTCGTGCGGCAGCAGCACCATGAACGCCCGCGCCGCGTTGCCCGGCTCGTGCTCGGCCAGCCAGCGCAGCTTGCTCACGGTGAACGAGGCGTTGGGCACGCTGCCGGTGCGCTGTGCCCACCACCGGGGGCCGCCGAACTCCCCGGCAAGCTCCTTCGCCGCGCCGGCCGAGCGCAGGTCGTTCCAGAGCAGCGCGGGCCTTACCGCCTCGCCATCGGAGTCGAGGACGATCATCCCGTGCTGCTGCCCCGCCACCCCGACGGCGTCCGCCCGGGTCAGCAGCCCCTCCCCCGCCTGGCGCAGGGCATCCATCCAGGCCACCGGGTCGCACTCGGTCCCGCCGGGGTGCGGTGCGCTCCCCCGGCCGACCACCGTGCCGTCCTCGGCCCGGCACAGCAGCACCTTCGTCGACTGGGTCGAGGAGTCAACACCCGCTACCAGCATCCGGCGCCTCCCCTGAGCCTCCGCGAAACCCCGGCAACGCAACGAACCTATTGTGGGCCGGAGGGGGAGGCGCACACCGTCATGGGCCGGGGATGCTCACCGGCGTGGTGGCACCCGCTCAGACCCCACCACCGCCTGCGGCCCGCGCGCTCGCAGGCGCTCTCAAGGGTTAGCCAGCCCGGCCGGGCGCCGGGAGCACCCGGTTCCTGGCGGCCGGCCAGCCGGGCACCAGCTGGCCGGCGATGATCAGCACCAGCACCACCACCGGCACGGTCCAGCCGCCGCTGGCCGAGTGCAGCAGGCCGATCAGCAGCGGCCCGGCGGCCGCGACCAGGTAGCCGGCGCCCTGGGTGAAGGCCGACAGCGAGGCCGACACCCGCGCGTCCGGCGCCCGCGCGGTGGTGAAGTAGATCGCCAGGCCCAGCGCGGCCCCCTGTCCGAGGCCAAGCAGCAGGGTCCAGGCGACCGCGGCCGGCAGCGGGCCGAACCACACGCCGACCAGCCCGGCGGCGCTGGCGGCCACCGCGGCCGCGATCAGCGCACGCTGATCACGCCCCCGGTGTGCGAGCACCGGCACCAGCAGGCAGGTGGCCGCGCCGCCGAGGTTCATCAGGGCAAGCAGCGTGCCCGCGCTGACCGCTCCCGCGCCCCGGTCCCGCAGCAGGATCGGCAGCCACGAGAGCGCGGCGTAATAAGTCAGGCTCTGTAGCCCCATGAAGGCCATTACCTGCCACGCCAGCAGGTGCCTGGACACTTTCACCAGGCCGTGCGGGCCCGCCCGGCCTGCGCCCGCCGGACCCGGCAGGGTCCGGCGCCGGCGCTGCGGCAGCCACACCAGAGCCGCCGCGGCGGCCGGAAGCGCCCACATTCCCAGCGCCAGCCCGACCGAGTTCCCCGACGCCTGGAACACCGGCACCGCGATCAGCGACCCGAGGATCCCGCCGGCCGACAGGCTCAGCAGGTAGATCCCGATCAGCAGGCCAGCCCGCGCCGGGCTGCGCCGCTTGACCAGGCTCGGCAGCAGCACGTTCATGAAGGCGACCGCGCCGGCCGCGACCACCGTGCCGGGGAAAAGCAGCCAGCCCGGCAGCGCACCGCGCATCAGCAGGCCCGCGGCGAGCGCCAGCAGCGCCGCGAGCAGTACGCGTTCCTCCCCGAACCGGCGCGACAGCGGGGCAGCCGGCAGCGAGAACACCGCGAAGCAGAGCACCGGGGCGGCAGCGAGCACCGCGATCGCCGCCGAGGAGAGGTGGAGGTGCGATGCCAGTTCCGGGAACACCGGCGGCAGGCTGGTGACCGCGGCGCGCAGGTTGAATGCGAGCGCGAGGATGCCGGTAACAAACAATGCAACGCCCATGCGGCGGCCCGTCCCAGCGGTGGGCGTGACGGCGGGTGCGGAGGAATCCGGCATTTCGGGCGACTCTACCTTCGCGTCCGCCGCGGCGGGCCTCCGGGATTCCTAACCAGTCGGCAAGGTCCATGCGCCAACCCCCTGTCCAACCATCGTTGAGCCCTCATCACATCTGCTGGCACGGTGCCGCGTCAAGTGCTAATGCACAATGATTCTGCAATTGCAGCGGCCAGAGGGCTCGCCGCCATGGTCTCGCCGGGCCGGCCGCGTGCTCACTTCCTGCCCAGCAGCGACCGCAGAACGTACTGCATGATCCCGCCGTGCCGGTAGTAGCCGGCCTCCCCGGGGGTGTCGATGCGCACCACGGCGCGGAACTCGCGCCCATCGGCCCGCACGCTCACCTCGCGCGGCACGGTCCCCGAGTTGATCTCGTCGATCCCGGTGATGCCGAACTCCTCGGTGCCGGTGAGGCCGAGTGAGGCGGCGGACTCCCCCGGCCGGTACTGGAGCGGCAGCACGCCCATGCCGATCAGGTTGGAGCGGTGGATCCGCTCGAACGACTCGGCCAGCACCGCCCGGACGCCGAGCAGCAGCGTGCCCTTGGCCGCCCAGTCGCGCGACGAGCCGGAGCCGTACTCCTTGCCGGCGAGCACAAGCAGCGGCACGCCCTCGGCCTGGTACTGCCGCGACGCCTCGTAAATGGTCATCTGCCCGCCGCCGGGCTGCTTCACGGTGACGCCGCCCTCGGTCCCCGGCGCGAGCTGGTTGCGGAGCCGGATGTTGGCGAACGTGCCACGGATCATCACCTCGTGGTTGCCGCGCCGCGACCCGTAGGAGTTGAAGTCGCGCCGCTCCACGCCGTGGCTGGTCAGGTACTGGCCGGCCGGGCTGTCGGTCTTGATCGCCCCGGCCGGCGAGATGTGGTCGGTGGTCACCGAGTCGCCGAGCATGGCCAGCACCCGGGCGCCGTGGATGTCGGTGACCGGGGCCGGCTCGGCCGTCGTGCCCTCAAAGTACGGCGGCCTGCGCACGTAGGTCGAGTCCGGGTCCCAGGCGAAGGTGTCGCCGGACGGAACCGGCAGCGCGTGCCAGCGCTCGTCCCCTTCGAACACGTCGGCGTAGTCGCGGGAGAACATTTCCGCCGCGATCGCGCTGCCCACCACCGCCGCGATCTCGGCCTCCGACGGCCAAAGGTCCCGCAGGTAGACCGGCGTGCCATCGGGCCGGGTGCCCAAGGCATCGTTAAGCATGTCAATGTCCATGCTGCCGGCGAGGGCGTAGGCGACCACCAGTGGTGGCGACGCAAGGTAATTCATCTTGACGTCGGGGTTGATCCTGCCCTCGAAGTTCCGGTTGCCCGACAGCACCGCGACCACCGCGAGGTCGTGGCCGGCGACGGCCTCGCTGACCGCCTCCGGCAGCGGCCCGGAGTTGCCGATGCAGGTGGTGCACCCGTAGCCGACCAGGTTGAAGC
>Ga0126378_10004550_pt1 | contig 10619 bp, 7 predicted proteins | sample PanSoiMetPlot_23_FD_92587 | JGI IMG/M metagenome (GOLD analysis project Ga0126378, IMG submission 92587) | Tropical forest soil microbial communities from Panama - MetaG Plot_23 | ecosystem: Environmental > Terrestrial > Soil > Tropical forest > Bulk soil | place: Panama | collected 2016-02-17
GCCGAGGTCGTCGGCGACCCCCTGCGTGTTCCCCGTGTAGGCCACGACGGCCCCGATCGCGTACGGACGGGCGATCTTGTCGAGCGTGGACGTGCGCGGCTGATAGGTGGGGAATCGGAGCCGGTTGGTCTTGACGAACGGCCGTATGCTCTCCCGGACGATCACGTTCACATAGCTGAGCGGCTGCGCGGTGATGGCCTTGACCGCGAACCGCAGCGCCCGGTCGTTGTTGGCCTGCGTGAACGCCGCCGTATCGGGCACGAACGAGTTTGGCGGCGCCCCCTGCCAGGCCCAGATGGAGTGATTCCAGAGGTAGCGCTTGGGCAGCAGCCGCTTCGATGGGTCCGGCTGCGACAGCACGCCCGGCTGGGCGGTGGGGCACAGCGCCTGCAGGTCCGCGGGGGGCTTGATGACCGAGCAGTCGGCGAACGACATCGTCCGTGACCACAGGAACAGGCCGTTGCTGTTCGACATGTTGAACGAGCCATGCGCGGCCGCGAACCAGGTCATGTACCCGACCACGGGCAGGGCGCCCGCCACGAGCGACGCCGCGGCACGCCGCCAGCCCGCCCGCCGGATCAGCAGGTACACGGGGACGAGGATGACCAGGGGCAGGGTCGTCGGCCGGACGGTGGCCGAGGCACCCATCAACAGGCCCGCGACGACCACCGTCCACATCGACGGCGACTTGCGGATGAGCAGCAGGGTGAAGGCGGCCACCATCAGCGCCATGGCGAGCAGGTCCGCCATGACGAACGTCTCGATCAGGATCTGGGCCGGGTCGAAGAGAACGGGGGCTGCGGCGAGGGTCGCTCCCCAGGCCGGCAGGCCCCAGCGCCGCAGCAGCGCGTAGACCATGGTCGCGATGGCCAGCCCTATCAGATGCTGAAGCGCGATCACCAGGACTATCGAGTGGAACGGCCGGAGCAGCCAGAGAAACAGCGAGTAGCCGCTGGGGTTGACCAGGTTCGGGGACACGTGGACCGCGCCCCACAGGTAGTCGTAGGTGTCCAGCCGGAATAGCACGGCCGGCTGAAAGCCGATCATCGCGATCAGCCGCGGGATGGCGCCGACCAGCAGGGCGAGCGAGAAGAGCCAGTGGCGCCTGACAAGGCCGGTCAGGCCGGTCACGGCGGCCCGCCACCGCTGCGCGGCCCCCGGCAGGCCCTGTTTGGCGGCCGACCGCCCAGCACCTGCCCCCTCTGCCCCCGGGCCGAGATCTTCCTTCAGCGTCGTCACCCTAACTCCTCGCCCTGGTCCAGCGCGTTCGGGCTAGTGCCACGGTGCCAGCTACCACGGTGCCAGCTACCACGGTGCCAGCTACCACGGTGCCAGCGGACGTCAAGGCAGGACGGGCCGGCCCACTGCCCTGCGATGACGTTCCGGCCGACGCTATCGCCAGGTGCCCGGGTACTCCCGGCCGCCGCGGCATTGGCACGCGCGCGAAGGCACCGCCGAAATTTCCGCAGAACACTGCCCGTGACATTCCTCGTTGCCTGCTGCGCCGCAGCCATCCCCGCCGCAAGAGCGGTCCTGGCCCCTGCGTGAGGCCAGACCCACACCTGGCGGGACGACCGCTGATGCGTGCCGTTGCAAGCGTACCGTACCCGGCTGAACACCCCGGGGGGCGCAGAAACCACGAAAGACCCACCGCTGTCAACATCCGGCATTCAGCCAACTACAGCAAGCTGCCGCGCAGGTGCGCCGAGTCAGGTCTATTCCGGTTTCGCCCGCCATGTACACACCGTCTAACCGGTTTGCCCGGCATCAGCCGGTACGATCCCGTCTGAGAGCCTGCTCGACGTCCCTGCCCGGCTCGCGTCACGCCGAGGGCGTGCGCCAGGGCGGGTCTTGGGTCCCCGCTGGCAGCGATCTGCCGGCGCAAGCCGGGACCACGTAACCAGCCCGGCCGCCGGTCCCGACCGGCGCACCGCGGCTCCCGCGGGGGATCGAAGGAGTGGCCACTTGTGAGCGGAACCGTGGCAGCGAAGGCCGCCGACGGATCGCGCGGCGCCGCAGCATGGCCCGCCCGTCGTCCCCCGTGGCTGACCCCGGTAAACGTGGTAATCGTGGCTGCCACCCTGTTGGCTCTTTGGCTCCGGGTCTACTACCAGTACGTCCGCCCGGGCTTTCTGCTCGGCGTCAACGAATACGACGACGGGCCATACTTTGGCGGCGCGGTGCGGCTTGTGCACGGCGCCCTGCCCTACCGCGATTTCATCTTCGTCCAGCCGCCGGGGATCACGCTGCTCATGAGCCCGGTGGGTCTGCTTGCCGACTGGACCGGCACGGCCTGGGGCCTGGCCATCGGCCGGCTCCTCACCGTCGCCGCGGGCACCGCTTCGGTGGTTCTTGGCGGGCTGCTCGTCCGCCACCGCGGGCTGCTGGCCGTGCTGTGCACCTGCGGGATCCTAGCGATCTACCCGGACGCCGTGGCCGCCGCCCACACCGTGCTCGTGGAGCCGTGGCTGGTGCTGTTCTGCCTGGCCGGGGCGGTGGCGGTGTTCGATGGTGACGCCGTGGCCGCCAGCACGAAGCGGCTGGTCTTGGGGGGCGTAGCCTTCGGCTTCGCCGGCGCGGTCGAGGCGTGGGCGATCGTCCCCGTGATCATGGTTCTCGCGCTCTGCCTGCCGCACCTGCGCAGGGCCGCCCGGTTCGCGGCCGGGGTCGCCGCCGGCTTCCTGGTCCCTGTGCTGCCGTTTGTCGCCGCCGGCCCCAGTCAGTTCTACCGCAGCCTGATCGTGGCCCAGATCGGGTACCGGGCCCATGCGTACCGCATCGGGGCCTGGTTCCGGCTCCGGAACATGACCGGGATCCCCGGTGCGCAGTCCTGGGCTCACAGCACCGTGCTTGCTGTCGCGCTGGCCATCGTGGCGTTCGTGGCCGCCGCCCAGGCCACCGGGTGGCTGGCCACCCGCAGGCCCCCGCCCGCGCTGGACTGGTTCGCCACGCTGAGCGCCGCGCTGGTGGTGATCATGTTCCTGTGGCCGCCCCAGTTTCACTACCACTTCTCGGCATTCCTTGCGCCGTTCCTCGGCCTGTCCATCGCCCTGGCGGCGACCAGGCTCGTCGCCGGTGCCGAGCGGCTGGCGGGCGGGCTCAGCGCGAAGCGGTGGCTCTGGCCAGCGGCGGCCGGGCTGGCCGCCGTGGCAGTTGTGGTGGCGGCGGTGTTTCAGGGGACCTCCGAGCGGCCCGACCGCCCCGTCATCGGCCCGATTCCGCCCGCGCTGGTGAGCAAGATCCCAGCCGGGGCCTGTGTGCTCACCGACCAGGTTTCGCTCACGATCGCCGCCAACCGGTTCGTCTCTGACGTCCCTGGCTGCCCGCTGATGGTCGATACCCTCGGGACCGACCTGGCGCTTTCCGACGGGCTGAAGCCCGCCACCGGCGCGGCCCGGGTACCCGCCGTCACGGCGGTCTGGCGCGAGGCATTCGGTCGCGCCCAGTACGTCCTGCTCACTCGCATCAATGCGCGGCGGATCCCGTGGTCACCGGCTCTCACCGCCTATTTTGACGGGAATTTTGCCCAAATATTCCAGTCACAGAACCGGCTTACCCTGTACGTTCGCAAGGGGCTAACGCACTTATCAACTCCGGGTGCACTCCGGGTGCCGAAAGCCCGCCAGGCAGGGGCGGAGCGGCCATTTTGGCCCGAAAAGTGAGCAAGGTAATATCGGGTTGTGTCTGACGGGCAGCCGGGGGCAGCGGGTATACCCCGGTTCACGCGAATTCACCGCATGACCGTTTGATTCCCCGCCTGGCCCGGTCCTATGGGACGCCGCCGGATGAGAACGGGACGATGACCGGGACCGCTGCCGCCCCGCCGCACGGGAATTCCGCCGGGACGCCGCCGGGCCGTGGCACTGCCGCCTGGCCCACCGCCGTGGTTCCGGTGATCGCCATCCTCACCGTGCTTGGCCTCGCGCTGCGCACGTACCTGGCCGTCCGCCCGGGGCTGATGGCCATCACCCAGTATGACGACGGGGCGTACTTCGGCAGCGCGGTCCGGCTGGCGGACGGCGTGCTGCCCTACCGCGACTTCGCCTTCGTGCAGCCGCCCGGGATCACGCTGCTGATGGCCCCGGTCGGCCTGGTGGCCCACGTGACAGGAACCGCGTGGGGCATGGTCATCGCGCGGCTGCTCACGGTCGTCGCGGGAGCTGCCTCGGTGGTGCTGGCGGGGTTGCTCGCGCGCCACCGCGGAGTGCTCGCCGTGGTCGTCACCTGCGGCATACTGGCGACCTACCCACCCAGCGCGGCGGCCGCCCACACCGTGCTGCTCGAGCCCTGGGTGGTGCTGTTCTGCCTGGCCGGGGCGGTGGCGGTGTTCGACGGTGACCGGCTGGCCGCCAGGACCTCCCGGCTGGCGTGGGGCGGTGCCGCGCTCGGTTTCGCCTGTGCGGTCAAGCTGTGGGCGGTCGTCCCCGTGGTGGTCATCTTCGTCCTGTGCCTGCCGCGGCTCCGCCGGGCCGCCGTTTTCGCGGGCGCGGCCGCAGGCGGATTTCTCGTGCCCGTTCTGCCTTTCGCCTTGCTCGCGCCCGGGAAGTTCTACGACAGCGTCATCGTCGCCCAGGCGGCCAGAATCGGCGCGCGGGTTTCGCTGCCACTCCGCCTGAAGGAGATGCTCGGGGTCCTCGGCGGCCCCACCTGGGAACAGGACACCGCCTTGCTTGCCATCATTGGCCTGGTGGTATTCGTCGCCGGTGCGCAGCTGGCCGCCTCGGTGATTACCCGCTCACGCCCGGCGCCGCTGGACTGGTTCGCGACGCTGAGCGCGGCCCTGGTGATAGCCATATTTCTGTGGCCGCCGTACTTCGCGAGCCACTACGCCGCGTTTCTCGCACCGTTCCTCGGCCTGGCCATCGCGCTGGCCGCGGCCCGGCTGGTGGCGGTCGCCCGCCCGGCGGCGTGGCCGCGGGCGATCAGGATGCTTGGCGTGCCGCTGGCCGGCGTGGCCGTGCTTGCCTTCACCGCGGGCGCGGTCTTCCAGGCTCAGCCGCGCACGGAACCACCGGGGATTCCGCCCGCCCTGCCCTCGGCCGCGGACAGCGTGATCCCGGCCGGGGCGTGTGTGCTGACCGACTCCGCTTCCTACCTCCTGCTCGCCAACCGTTTCGTCTCCGGCGTGCCCGGCTGCCCCCAGATGGTCGACGCGCTCGGAACCGACCTGGCGCTCTCCCGCGGACGGCGGCCTGGCACCGGCGCGGCCGCCGTGCCCGCCGTGGCCGCAGCATGGCACCGCGCGTTCCAGCGCGCCCAGTATCTGCTCCTGTCCACCAAGAACGAGTTGCGGATCGCCTGGAGCCCGGCGCTCAGGACGTACTTCCGCCGCCACTTCAGGCCGGTCATGCGCAAGCGCGACTTCACCGTCTACGTGCGCGAGTCGCCCAGGCGAGGCGGGCCCTAGCCAGGGGCCTACCCCGCGCACGAGGACGGCCGGGTCCGGGACACCGGGGGCGGCCGGGTCCACACGGGGGCGGGCCGGCCCGGAGGACACTGATGCGGTCCGGCCACGGATACGCTAGGCTCCTCCCCATGCGCGAGCAGTTTTGGTTCTGGTATGGCTACCGGCCCGGCATCCGGACGGTCGCCCGCCAGATACTGTGCTGACGCGGACTGACCTCACCGACAAGCCCCGGGCCGAAGGCCCGGGGCTTTGTTTGTTGATGAGCAGCAGGGTTGATGACAACAGGAGGAACCCATGGTCGTGGTGATGGCCCCGGAGGCCACCCAGCAGGATGTGAACGCGATCGTCGGCCTGGTCCGCGACGCGGGCGGGGACGCATTCGTCAGCCGCGGGGTCTCCCGCACGATCGTAGGGCTGGTCGGGGACGTGGAGGAGTTCGGCGCGCTCAACCTGCGCAGCCGCAGCGGCGTGCTCGACGTGGTGCGGATCTCCGCCCCGTACAAGCTGATCAGCCGCGAGCATCACCCCAGCCGGTCGGTGATCAGGGTGGGTGGCGTGCCGATCGGCCCGGACACGCTCACCGTGATCGCCGGCCCATGCGCGGTGGAGACGCCGGGCCAGACACTCGCCGCGGCCAGGATGGCCAAGGCGGCCGGCGCGTCGCTGCTGCGGGGCGGGGCGTTCAAGCCGCGCACGTCCCCGTACGCCTACCAGGGTCTCGGCGAAGCGGGCCTGAAGATCCTCGCCGACGTGCGGTCCGAGACCGGGCTGCCGGTGGTGACCGAGGTGATCGACCCCGGCAGCGTCGAGCTGGTCGCCTCCTACGCCGACATGCTCCAGGTCGGCACGCGGAACATGCAGAACTTCGCGCTGCTCCAGGCGGTGGGCGCGGCATCCAAGCCGGTTCTGCTCAAGCGGGGCATGAGCGCCACGATCGAGGAATGGCTGATGGCCGCGGAGTACATAGCCCAGCGCGGCAACCTCGACATCGTCCTGTGCGAGCGGGGAATCCGGACCTTCGAAACCGCCACCCGCAACACCCTGGACATCAGCGCCGTGCCGGTGGCGCAGCGGCTGTCGCACCTGCCGGTGATCGTGGACCCGTCACACTCCGGCGGGCGCCGTGACCTGGTCCTCCCGCTCACCAGGGCGGCGATCGCGGTCGGCGCCGACGGGGTGATCGTCGACGTGCACCCGGAGCCGAAGCTGGCGCTGTGCGACGGCGACCAGGCCCTGGTGGAGTCCGACATCCGGGAGCTCGCGAGCATCGCCACGAACCTCTCGCCGCTGATGGGCCGCACGCTCACCCCGGCGCTCACTCCCGGGCAGGACCTCCCCGGCGAGGTCCGGGAACCCGCCGCCGTGGGCTGACCCGCGCCGGGGCAGGTGGGTGGCGCCCGGCGGCCGCAAGACCAACGCCGGCCCCACCCGCCCGGGGGGCGGGCCGAGGCGGCGATAGTCGCGGACCCCTCGGGCCCCACCCCGCGCCGGGTACAGGCACGCCGACGGCGGCAGCCGCGGGCTAGCCCGTACCCCACCCAGCACCGCGGACGGGCGGGTGGGCGGCGGCAGCCGTTTCGCAGGAGGATGGTTAGGGGGCGCCTGGGCGGTATTCCTGGGCGACCGCCGCCAGTTCCTCCGCCAGGTCCGAGGCGTCCAGCCTCGCCTCGATCTGGCGCAGGTCGTCGATGCGCGCCCTGGTCTCCACGTGCCGGGGCATGAGCAGCGTGCAGCAATCCTGGTCCGGCAGCTCGGACACGGCGAGCGTGCGGACCCGCCGCGCCTCGGCCATGATCTCGACCTTGTCCAGGCCGATCAGCGGGCGCAGGATCGGCAGGCCAACCGCGTCGTCGAGCGCGGTCAGGTTGGCCAGGGTCTGGCTGCTCACCTGGCCCAGGGAGTCCCCGGTCACCAGCGCCGCGGCGCCGAGCCGGGCGGCGAGCGCCTCGCCGGTCTTGAGCATGAGCCGGCGCTGCGCGACGATCTGAAGCCGGCTGGCCCCGGACGCCGCGAGCCGCTGCTGTGCCCTGCCGAACGCGACTACAAACAGCCGTGACCCGCCCTGGAACCGGTCCAGCTGATGCATCAGGCCATAGGCCTTGTACACCGACTCGGGCCCGGTCAGCGGCATGCCGGAGAAGTGCAGGAAGTCGCAGCGCAGGCCGCGCCGCATCATCCGGTAGGCCGCCACCGGGGAGTCGATCCCGCCCGACATCAGGACCAGCGCGCGGCCGCTCATGCCGACCGGCAGGCCGCCCTGCCCCGCGTAGCCCTCGGTGTACACGAACACCTCGCGCCGGTCGACTTCGACGAAGACCGCGACGTCTGGATGCCTGAGGTTGACCGGGTAGCCGTATGCCTGCTGGACCCGGGTGCCGATCTCGGTGGCGAGCTGGGCCGAGGTGAGCGGGAAGCGCTTGTCGCGGCGGCGGGCGCGGACGGCGAACGACCCGGTCTTGCCGGCCATGAGGGCCACCGCCGCCTCGATCGCGGCGCCGGGTTCCTTGCTGACCCGGACCGCCCGGCAGACCCGGGCGATGCCCATGATGTCGCGCGCACGCTCGGCGATCTTGCCGGCGATCTCGCTGGCCTCCGCCCCGGCCCCCGACGTGACCTCGGCCCCGGCCTCTGACGTGGCCTCCGCGCTGCCCTCTGACTTGGCCGCTGGCCTGGCCCCTGACTTGGCCGCCTCCTTGGTGCCGGCATCGCCGCCGGCGATGCGCACCACGATCACGCCGTCCCGCTGCCAGAGCCGGACCGTGATGCCTAGCTCCGCCATGGCCCGCCGGATGTTCGCGTGCAGCATGTGCTCGAACTGCTGCCTGTTGCCGCCCTTCAGCACAACCTCGCCCAGCTTGAGCAGCACGCATGGCTCGTGGAGCCCGGCTGAGGCCGGCGCCATCGGCTCGGCTAGGGGGGCGGCGGACATCCCTCTAGTCTGCCAGGTGCCAGCGCGCACAGCGCGCGGCCCGGACCGCGGCGAGATTCCCCGGCGGCGGGCGGCAGGTGTCGATCCTGGGCTCCGCCGTTCGACTAGAGGGAGAAACTGGTACCGGCACGCTGAGAGGTGAGAAACGTGAAGTACATGTTCCTGCTGTACGGGGCCAGCGAGCGGCTCCCGGAGCCGGGAACCGGCGAGTACCAGCAGATGCTCGAGTCCTGGAACTCCGCCACGGAGGCGATGCGGGCGGCCGGCGTCCTCATCGACTGCGCGCCGCTCCAGCCCTCGTCCGCGTCCACCACCGTGCGGGTTCGCGGCGGGGAGACCCTGCTCACCGATGGCCCGGCCGCCGAGATCAAGGAGCAGTTCGGCGGGTTCACCCTGGTCGAGTGCACGGACCTGGACGAGGCCCTGAAGTGGGCGGCATCCCTTCCTGTCGCGGTCGACGGGTCGGTGGAGATCCGGCCCGTGATCCAGGTTGCGGCCAGCTGAACGGCCGGTTCGAGGAGGTGTTCCGCGCCCACTGGTGGGCCGCGGTGGCCGCGGTCACCCGGCAGGTGGGCGACCTGGAGATGGCCGAGGACGCGGTGCAGGAGGCCTGCACCGCGGCCTTGGCCCAGTGGCCCGCCGAGGGTGTCCCGGCCAACCCCCGCACGTGGCTGACCGGGACCGCCCGGCACAAGGCCCTCGACCGGATACGGCGGGAACGCCTGCGAGCCAGCAAGGAAGCTGAGGCCATGCGTGAGGCGAGCGCGCCGCCGCCCCCCGGCGGGTGGTCGGCCAGCACCGACGACGAGCTCGCGCTGATCTTCACCTGCTGCCATCCGGCGCTGGATCTCGCCGCCCGGGTCGCGCTGACCCTGCGCGCGGTGTGCGGGCTGACCACGGCCGAGATCGCCGCCGCGTTCCTTGTCCCCGAGCCGACCATGGCCCAGCGCCTGGTGCGCGCCAAGCGCAAGATCAGCCAGGCGGGCATCACCTTCAGGGTTCCGCGTCCCGGCTACCTTCCTGCCCGGCTCGATGCGGTGTTGCGGGTTGTGTACCTGGTTTTCACCGAGGGCCACCAGGCATCCAGCGGCGAAACGCTGGTCAGGGGCGAACTGTGCGACCAGGCGGTCAGGCTCGCACGTGCGCTGGTCACGCTGCTGCCGGGCGAGCCCGAGGCGATGGGCCTGCTGGCGCTGCTGCTGCTGACCGATGCCCGGCGCGCGGCGCGGACCGGGCCCGATGGCCTGCTTGTGGTGCTGGAACAACAGGACCGGACCCGGTGGAACGCTTCGATGATCGCGGAGGGCGAGGCGGTACTCGAGCGGGCGCTCCGGCAGGGCCGTCCCGGGCCGTACCAGCTTCATGCCGCGATCGCGGCCTGCCACTCGGGCGCGCCGTCCGCCGCGGCCACCGACTGGCGGGAGATCGCGCTGCTCTACAGCGAGCTTGTCCGGTACGAGCCGACCGCCGTGGTGGAGGCCAACCGGGCGGTCGCGGTGGCCATGTCAGAGGGCCCGGCGGCCGGGCTTGTCATCCTCGATGCCATCGGCAAGGACCCGCAGCTGGCCCGCTGGCCGCAGCTGCACATAGCCAGGGCGGAACTCCTGCGGCGGCTCGGCCGCCGTCAGGAGGCGGCCGCCGCCGTCCGGGAGGCGCTCGCGCTCGAGCCACCGGCGCCGGAGCGTGAATTCCTCGTCCGCCGCCTCGGCGAACTCTAGGGTGTCCACTGTGACCGAGGTGCTGATCAGGGATGCCACCGGCAGCGACACCGGCGCGATCGCCGCCGTGGCGGTGGCGGGTGAGGCCCGCGACGCGGTGATCGCCGTGCTGGCGGCGCTGGACCCGCCCGGCGTCCCGTGCGGTGCAACGCCGTGTGTCAGCCTCAGTCGGGGTAGGTGTCGGGGACGACCCGGTAGCTACGGCCATGGGGCGGCCGCCATACCAGGATGCCGGGCTCGGGCTGGTCCAGCTGCCAGCCGCCGACCTGCTTGGCGCGGTGGTGGCGGCGGCACAGCGGGGCCGTGTTGCACTCGCAGGTCCGGCCGCCCTGGTCGTAGGGGACGGTGTGGTCTTGGTCGCAGCGGTTCGCGGGGCGGCGGCAGGTGGGGAAGGAGCAGGTCCGCTGCCGGATCACCAGCGCGTGCCGCAGCGCCGCCGACAGGCGGTACCCGGGCGTTTCCCGCTCATGCCCGCACTCGCCGGCCGCCAGCGGCAAGATCGTGACTGTCAGCGCCCAGCCGCCCGGCCCAGCTCGCGAGCGGGGCTGGCCAAGCTCAGTGCCGC
>Ga0126378_10004551_pt1 | contig 10617 bp, 9 predicted proteins | sample PanSoiMetPlot_23_FD_92587 | JGI IMG/M metagenome (GOLD analysis project Ga0126378, IMG submission 92587) | Tropical forest soil microbial communities from Panama - MetaG Plot_23 | ecosystem: Environmental > Terrestrial > Soil > Tropical forest > Bulk soil | place: Panama | collected 2016-02-17
CGGCCAGGGTGTCGCCGGTCTGAGCGCTGACGACGAGAGGGGTGACCAGCGGCCCGATCTCCATGTGACCCAGGCTGGCATCGCCGGGACCCGGCAGCCAGGGCAATACGGCCCGTGGCGGGGAGGTCCATCGACCCACGCAGGCCAGCCGCACGTGGCGGCCGGCGACCGCTACCAGGGCTCGTAGCCCAACCGCTCCAGGTCCACCGGCCTTCTCCTGGACAGGTCCAGGAGGTCCCGCGCCGAGACGAAGCCCAGGACTGCGTCGCCCTCCACGACGGGCAGGTGCCGGACCTGCCGCGACACCATCAGGGCCGCGGCGTCGCGGGCGTCGGCCTCGGGGCCGATCGTGCACGGCTCGGCGGTCATGTAGTCGGCCACGGTGGCAGTCCGGATGGCGTCATCGGCGAGTGCGCGGACCAGGTCGCGCTCCGTGACCACCCCGAGGAGCCGCCCCTCGTCCAGCACCGCGGCCACGCTCGTCCCGCCGGCGCGCATCCGGGCGGCGGCCTGCGGCAGCCTCGCCTGGACACCGAGCACGACGGCTGCCGGCTTCATCAGGGACCGAACCCTGCGATGCCGGGTCTCCGACTGCCTCCGGACCCTCGTGGGTGCACCTCCTGAGCTCATCCTGCCGCGGCGGCGGCGCTGCGCCAAGGGTCGTTCGGCCCCGCCCGGCAGGGGCCCGGGGCCGCTAGAGGCGCGGCCGCACCTCTGGGGATGCGCGCCCGGCTGCGGGCTGGCAGATCCCCTGCCGAGGCCGGTCCCGGACGGGGCGGGACGGCTGGCCCTGTCCCGCGAAACCGGGCCGCCGAATGCTGGAGGGGCGATGTTCCTCAAGAGCTACACGGAGCTGGCGGCGGACTTCGATCGAGTCCAGACCGCGCTGGCCCGCGAGCCCCGGCCCTGGCTGAGCGGCATGGCCGAGGAGGTCGAGCGCGACGGCGAGCGGCTGCTGGCGGACGTCGGCCTCGAGCTCGGCGGCCACCAGCCCGAGGGCGCGGCGCACCTGGACGTCGGAGAGCCGGCGAGGGCCGGCCAGGTGACCTCGCTGCCGCTCCGTCTGCGCGTCGACGAGCGAGACCGCCCGTTCCCCTCGATGGAAGGGACGCTTGACGCCGCCTGGCTCGGCGAGGGCCGCACGTACCTGGCGCTCAGCCTGCAGTACGAGGCGCCGTCCCGCCTCAGCCGCCGCGCGGTGGATCGCGCCCTGCTGCACCGGGTCGCCGAGGCGATTGCGGGACAGCTCCTGGGGAGGGTGGCCGCCGGGCTCGAGGCCGAGCTGCCCGGGCCGGCGCCGGACCTGGCCCACGTCCCCCGCCGGCTCGACGTGGGCCCCGACTGACCCGGAGAGGGTGCATGCCCGCCGTGCCTGCGGCCCTGGCCGAGACTCACGTGTCCGTCCTGGCCTTCATCGGGGACCGCGTCTACAAGCTGAAGAAGCCCGTTGCCCTGGGCTTCCTGGACTTCTCGACGCGCGCGGCCAGGGAGACCGCCTGCCATCGGGAGGTCGAGCTCAACCGCCGGCTGGCGCCCGACGTGTACCTGGGCGTGGCGGAGGTCCTGGACCCGCAGGGCCGCCCGTGCGACCACCTGGTGGTCATGCGCCGCATGCCGGTCGAGCGCCGGCTGGCGTCGCTCGTCCGCTCCGGGGCCGACGTGGCCGGCGGGCTGCGGCAGGTGGCGCGCCTCGTGGCGGGCTTCCACGAGCGGTGCTCGGCCTCCGCGAGGATCTCCTCGGCGGCTACCCGCGACGCCGTGCTGGGCAACTGGGAGGACAACTTCGCGCAGATGGCGCCGTTTGTGGGTCCGGTGCTGGCCCCGGAGGTCGCCGCCGGGGTCGAGCGGCTGGCCCGGCGGTACCTGGCGGGCCGGAGCGCGCTCTTCGAGCACCGGATCGCCTCCGGCATGGTCCGCGACGGCCACGGCGACCTGCTGGCCGAGGACGTGTTCCTGCTCGAGGACGGACCTCGCGTGCTGGACTGCATCGAGTTCGACGACCGGCTGCGGCACGGGGACGTCCTGGCCGACGTGGCCTTCCTGGCCATGGACCTCGAGCGCCTGGGCGCCCCCCACCTGGGGCGCCGCTTCCTCGAGTGGTACGCCGAGTTCTCCGGGAAGCGCCACCCGGCCTCGCTGGTCGAGCACTACGTCGCGTACCGGGCGCACGTTCGGGCCAAGGTCGCCTGCCTCCGGCATGCGCAGGGGGACGACGGCGCCGCCGGAGAGGCGGCCGCCCTTCTCGGCCTGGCGCTCGCGCACCTGGCTCTCGGACGGGTCCGCATGGTGCTGGTCGGCGGCCTGCCGGGCACCGGGAAGAGCACGCTGGCCTCGGCCCTCGCCGACGCGTCCGGCTGGACCGTCCTCCGCGCCGACGAGGTTCGGCGGGACGTCGGCCGTGACACCGGCCCGGCGCCCTACGGCGCCGGCGCGTACCGGCGCAGCTCCCTGACTGCGGTGTACGGAGAGCTGCTGGAGCGGGCGCGGACCGCGCTCCGGCTCGGCGAGCCGGTGATCCTGGACGCCTCGTGGCGGCACGAGGAGTGGCGGCAGGAAGCACGCCGCGTCGCCGAGGACACGGCGACCGACGTCGTCGAGCTCCGCTGCGAGGCGCCCCTGGACGTGGCCGCCCAGCGCGTGGCCGGGCGCCGGCCCGGCGGCGGCGGGCTCTCCCAGGCCACCGCCGAGACGGTGGCGGCCATGGTGGCGGACTTCGAGCCATGGCCGGCGGCGGCGCCGGTCGACACGGCCGGCGAGCTGGACGCGTCGCTGCGGCGCGCCATCGACGTCGTCAGGGGGGACGGTGCCTGAGGACATGCGGCCCGGGCCGGCCGCTGCGAGCCGCCGCGGTGGCCGTCAGGCTCCCGGCACCACGAGGCCGCTCTCGTAGGCGGCGACGACGAGCTGCGCGCGGTCCCTGGCATACAGCTTGGACATCACCCGGCCCACATGGGTCTTGACGGTGGCGGGGCTGACGAAGAGGCCCGACGCGATCTCGTCGTTGGTCTTGCCCTGGCCGACCAGCGTCAGCACCTCGCGCTCGCGCTCGGTCAGGCTCTCCAGCTCACGGCTCGACACGCGACGCTGAGCCGGCCGGCCCGCGAACGCAGCGATGATCCGGCGCGTGACCGACGGCGAGAGCAGCGCCTCGCCGGACGCGATGACGCGGATGGCCTGGAGCAGGTCGGCGGGCTCGATGTCCTTGAGCACGAATCCGCTGGCGCCCGCCCGCAGCGCCTCGAACACGTACTCGTCGGCCTCGTAGGTCGTCAGGACCAGGACGTGGCAGCCCGCCAGCTCCGGGTCGGCCGCGATCCGGCGGGTTGCCTCGATCCCGTCCAGCACAGGCATCCGGATGTCCATGAGCACCACGTCGGGTCGCGTCTCGCGGGCGCGCGCGACCGCCTCCTCGCCGTTGGCGGCCTGGCCGGCCACCTCGATGTCGGGGGCGCTCTCGATCAGTACCCGGAACCCGGCCCGGACCAGGGCCTGGTCGTCGGCCAGCAGCACCCGTATCATCCCCCCTCCCCGTGGAGAGGCAGCGTCGCGCGGACCGCGAAGCCGCCGGTGGGCAGTGGCCCCGTCTCGAGCTTGCCGCCGGCGGCGCGGACCCGCTCCCGCATGCCCGCGAGGCCGTGGCCGGCCCCCTGCCGCCCGTCCCGGCCCGCGGCCCCCACGGCCCTGCCGTCGTCCTCCACCGCCACCACGAGCGCGTCCGGCCGACGGGTGACCGTCACGGAGGCCGCGGCGCCCGGCGCATGACGGACCACGTTGGTGAGCGCCTCCTGGACCACCCGGTAGGCCGTCATGTCGACCGAGGCGGGCAGCGGTGCGCCGCCGGCGTCGACGTCCAGCGCTACGGGCACGCCGGCGCGCCGGACGCCCTCCGCCAGCGAGGCGACCTGGTCCAGGCCCACGGCCGGCGACCGCGACTCGCCGGCGTCGATCTGGCGCAGCAGCCCCAGGATGCCGCGCAGGTCGCGCAGGGCGTCTCGGCTGGCGGCCTTGATCGCGACCAGCGCCGCCCGTGCCTCCTCCGGGCGTTCTTCCATCACGTGGACCGCGGCCGACGCCTGCACGTTGATCATCGCGATGCTGTGCGATACCACGTCGTGCAGGTCGCGGGCAATGCGCAGCCGCTCCTCGGCCAGGCGCCGCAGCGCCTCCTCCTCGCGGGCCTCCTCGGTGCGGCGCCTGGCACGCCCCTGCCACTCGGCGGCGACCTGGCCCGCGAGCAGCGCCGCCACGGCGATGGCCGCCTCGGTCAGCCCCGGGTTGCCGCCGCCCGCCCGGCCCAGCAGCGACGCCGCCCCGAAGGCCGCGAGCGTGGCCACGGCGAAGAGCGCCGTCCGCACGCGGGCGCCCGGGGCGCCCGACAGGTACGCGGTCACCGCCACGCCGAGGAAGAACGGGCTGTCCGTCGGGTAGCCGAGGGCGACGTAGGCGGCCGTGCAGGCGAGCGAGATCGCCAGCGAGGGCGCAGCCCAGCGGCGGGCGAACGCCGTCGCGCCGGCGGCCGCCACCAGCAGCGGCAGGCCCCAGAGGTCCAGCGGGCGGCCGAAGCGGTGCGGGCCGGCTCCCGTCCCGCCGACCGTGATCAGCTCGACCACGGCCGCGATGGCGGCCGGCCGGGCCCAGCGCAACGCGAACGCGGCCACTCGTGAGCTCACCGGGGCGATCGTAGCGCCCGCCGCGCGACCCGGTCGTCAGCCGCTGGCCGTATCCGTGTACGACCGCCGGAGTACCCCGCCGCCGATGGCTTCGAGCACGAACACGGCCGCGTGCATCAACATGTGCATGCTCGGAGCCGCAGTTGGAACGGGCCGGCCCGTACAGTGGGGGGCGACGTGTCGACGAGCCCGAGGACGCCGGCACCCGAACGGAGGGAACCATGGATAGGGAATCGCAGCGGCGGCTGGACGCCATCCGTCGCAGACGCACCGACCTGGAGAACAACGCCATCGACGAGCTCCTGCTGGGCAGGGTCTCGCGCCGCCAGTTCGTCCGCGCGGGAACCGTCCTGGGCCTCAGCCTGCCGACCCTGAACGCCATCCTGGCCGCCTGCTCGGCCTCGAGCTCGGGCACCACCTCCGGCGGCCAGGTGAAGAAGGGCGGCCGCATCACGATCGGCCACCAGACCCCGTCCGGAGCGATGGACCCGCTGCTCACCGCCGACCTCGGCCGGCTGACCATCCTGGGCCTCGCTGGCGAGTACCTGGCGTTCTCCGACAGGGACCTGAAGCTGCGCCCGGTGCTGGCCGAGAGCTGGTCGCCGAACGGCGACGGCTCGGTCTGGACGTTCAAGATCCGGCAGGGGGTCAAGTTCAACGACGGCAGCCCGATGAGCGTGGACGACGTCGTGGCCACGTTCAATCGCCTGGCCGATCCCACCATCCATGGCAACAACGCACTGTCCAACTTCGCGGGTGTGCTCACGAAGGGCAACGTGACTAGAGTTGACGCCAGCACCGTCAAGTTCCAGCTGGACGGCCCGAACGGCAACTTCCCCTACCTGGTCAGCTCGGACAACTACAACGCGATCATCCTGCCCGCCAGCTACAGCGGGAACTGGGACAAGACGTTCATCGGCACCGGGCCCTGGAAGATGACGAGCTACTCGGTCAACCAGAGCGTGTCTTTCCAGCGCAGCCCTTACTACTGGGACAGCACCAACGTGCCGCCCCTGGACGGGATCGACATCAGGTTCTACGCGGACGAGCAGCCGGCGATCCTTGCCTTCCAGGCGGGCAGCCTCAACATGCTGAGCTTCTTCTCGGTGCGGACCGGGCAGGCGCTCCTGACCGACCCCAACACCACGGTGATCGACATCCAGACCACCTCCCACCGGCAGGTCCACATGCGGACCGACCAGCCGCCGTTCGACTCCAAGCTGGTCCGCCAGGCCCTGGCCTACGCGGTCGACCGCCAGAGCCTGATCAGCGGCCTGTGGAACGGCAAGGCGCAGATCGGGAACGACCACCCGATCTTCAAGATGTTCCCGTCCAGCGACCCGTCGGTCGCCCAGCGACCCTACGACGTCTCGAAGGCCAAGAGCCTGATGGCCCAGGCCGGCAAGGCGGCGGGGTTCGGCGTGACCCTGTACACGGAGCAGGTGGGGGAGATCCCCGACCTTGCGGCGCTGGTCCAGGCCGCCGGCAAGGCCATCGGGATCACCATCAACCTCAACGTGACCGACTCCGGGACCTACTACGACAAGTACTGGCTCGACTCGCCGCTGGGCATCACGGACTACGGCCATCGGGGCGTGCCCAACACCTTCCTGGCGGCGCCCCTGCTGGGCGGCAAGCTCGGCACCTGGAACGCCGCGCACTTTGACGATCCCGACTACGACGCCCTCTTCAAGGACTACGTCAAGGCCATCGACCTGTCCGCCCAGCGGGCTGCCACCGGCAAGATCGAGCAGCTGCTCCTGGATCAGACGCCGCTCATCATCCCCTATAACTACGACGCGCTGACGGCGGTCAAGAAGAACCTGGTCGGGGTCGAGACGACGGGGATGGGCCACCTGAACCTGCGCCGGGCGGGCCTCACGAGCTAGGAGGGCCTCACAGGCAAGCGTGCTCCGGTTCCTGGTCCGGCGCCTGGCGCTAGCGCTGGTGACCCTGTGGCTCCTGTCCGTGATCGTGTTCCTGGCGTCCCACGCGCTGCCCGGCGACGTGGGACGCCGGATCCTCGGCCCGTTCGCGGATCCCCGCTCGGTGGCCACCCTCGACCACGCGCTCGGGGTGGACCGGCCGCTGCTGGTCCAGTACGCGACCTGGATCGGGGGCTTCCTGCACGCGGACCTGGGCACCTCCCTTTCCTTTCACGTGCCGGTCGCCGACCTGCTGGGGCGCGGCCTCCTCAACTCGCTCAAGCTGGGCCTCGTCGCGTTCGCGATGGTGGTCCCGCTGGGCCTGCTGGGCGGCATCGTGGCCGCGCTGCGGCGGGGAGGCCCGGCCGACCGGCTGATTACGGTCGTGGGGCTCTCGGCGACGGTCGTCCCCGAGTTCGTCTCCAGCATCGTGCTGATCCTGGTGTTCGGCGTGCTCCTGAGGCTCCTGCCCGTCACCGCCCAGGCGCCCCCCGACGCCGATCCCCTCACGCAGCTCTACCACCTGGTCCTGCCCGCCCTGCCGCTGGTGCTGGTCCTCTTCGGGTACATCGCCCGGATCACGCGCGCCGGCGTCGTCGAGGCGCTGGACGCCGACTACACGCGCACCGCGGTGCTGAAGGGCCTGAGCTGGCGGACGGTGATCGTCCGCCACGTGCTCCGCAACGCGCTGATGCCGACGATCGCGGTGGTCGCGACCCAGGTCGGCTACCTGATCGGGGGCCTCGTCGTCATCGAGGTGATGTTCAACTACCAGGGCCTGGGCCAGCTGCTCTTCACGTCGGCGCAGCAGAAGGACTTCCCCCTCCTGCAGGCCAGCGTGATGACCGTGGGTGTCGTCTACCTGACCGCGACCCTCCTGGCCGACATCGCGTACTCGCTCGTCAACCCGCGGATCCGCCTGGGCGGGGCCGAATGACCGGCCCGCGGCCCCCGTGCCCTCCGGCCATCGCCCCTCCTCCGGGCAGGGAGAGGCGGGAGTCGTGAGCGTGGCGACCGCGGCCGGGCAGCGCCGTGAGGCGCTGGCAGAGCGCATGGGGCTGGTGGCGAGGACGCCGACGGCGGTCGCCGGCGGCCTCGTGCTGCTGCTGTGGGTCGCGTGCGCGCTCTTCGCGCGCCAGATCGCGCCTCACGACCCCATCGCCCCCGACATCCTCCACAAGCTGCAGGCGCCGTCCGCCAGCCATCTCTTCGGCACGGACTCGCTCGGCCGCGACGTGCTGTCGCGCGTGATCTTCGGCGCCCGCGGGATCCTCGTCGTGGCGCCCCTGGCCACCCTCCTCGGCACGGCGCTGGGGACGACCATCGGGCTCGTGGCCGGCTACGCCGGCGGCATCGTGGACGAGGCTTTGATGCGCCTCACCGACGCCTTCCTGGCCCTGCCCGCCGTCGTCGTCGCCCTGCTCGCGCTGACGGCGCTCGGGCCGTCGACCGGCGCGGTCATCTTCGTGATCGGCCTGGTCTTCGCCCCGATCATCGCCCGCACCGTGCGCGCCGCGGTGCTGACCGAGGCACGGCTCGAGTACGTGCAGGCCGCCCGCCTGCGCCAGGAGGCCGGCGCGTACGTCATGTTCGTCGAGATCCTGCCGAACGTCCTGGGGCCGGTCCTGGTCGAGTTCACGGTGCGACTCGGCTACGCGATCTTCGCGACGGCGACCCTGTCGTTCCTGGGCTTCGGCATCCAGCCGCCCGCGCCGGACTGGGGCCTCTCCATCTTCGAGCAGTACGCCTTCCTGGTGGGCGGCACCTGGTGGCCCGTCCTCTTCCCCGCGCTGGCCATCGCGAGCCTCGTCGTGAGCGTGAACCTGGTGGCCGACGGTGTCAGCCAGGCGCTGGAGCGCTGAGCCGGTGGCGCCGAACCGGGCAGCCGCGCTCGCGCTCGAGGTCTCCGACCTGCGGCTCGCCTACCGGGTCCGGGGCCGGGACCTCGAGGCGATCCGGGGCGTGTCCTTCACGATCGGCAGGGGCGAGGCCTACGGCCTGGTCGGAGAGTCCGGGTGCGGCAAGTCCACGCTCGCCTACGCCGCGGTGCGCTACCTGCCCCGCAACGGCCGCATCACCGGCGGCTCGATCGTCCTGGACGGCCGGGACCTGCTCCGGATGGACGACGAGGAGCTGCGCCGGCTCCGCGCCACCGCCGTGTCGATGGTCTTCCAGGACCCGGCGACGGCCCTGAACCCGACCATCCGGATCGGGGCCCAGGTCGAGGAGGCGTTCGAGACCGCTGGGGCCACGCAGGCCGGCGCCCGGAGACAGGCGCTGCAGATGCTCGGCCGCGTGCAGATCTCAGATCCAGAGAGCGTGATGGCCCGCTACCCGCACCAGCTCTCCGGCGGCATGCAGCAGCGGGTGGTGATCGCCATGGCCCTGGCCTCCAACCCGGCGCTGCTCATCCTTGACGAGCCCACCACGGGGCTCGACGCCACCGTCGAGGCGGAGGTCCTGGGCCTGATCCGCGAGCTCCGGGCTGCCTTTGGCACCAGCGTCCTCTTCATCAGCCACAACCTGGGCGTGATCGCGAGCATGTGCGACCGGGTGGGGGTCCTCTACGCGGGCCGCCTCGTGGAGGAGGGGCCCGCGCGGGAGCTCCTGGCCGGACCCCGCCACCCGTACACGGTCGGCCTGCTCCGCTGCATCCCGCGGTGGGGACTCAGCAAGGCGACCGGCTCCCTGGACACCATCCCGGGGCTCCCGCCCGGCATCGGCGCCACCGTCCGCGGCTGCCTGTTCGCGGACCGGTGCGCCATCGCCCAGGATCGCTGCCGCCTCGAGGAGCCCGCGCTGGCCCCGGTCGGGGAGGGCCACGCGAGCCGCTGCTTCTTCTCCGACCTGGCGCCGGACCTGCCCAGGGCCGAGCGCGTGACGCCGGCCGCCGGCCTGGCGCCGGGCGCCGGCGGGCCGACGGTGTCCGTGCGCGCGCTGCGCCGGACGCTGGCCCAGCGGGGCAGCCGGTTCCAGGCCCTGGCCGGCGTGGACCTGGACATCGCGGCCGGCGAGGTCTTCGGCCTGGTCGGCGAATCGGGAAGCGGGAAGACCACCCTCGCCCACGCCGTGGTCGGCCTCGCCGTCCCCGACCGGGGGTCGGAGGTCCGGTTCGAGGGCACGCCGCTGGCGGGCAGGGTCGGCAGCCGCAGCCGGGACCAGGTTCGCGGCATCCAGATCGTCTTCCAGAACCCGGACGCGTCGCTGAACCGGCGCCACAGCGTACGCCGGATCCTGGGCCGGCCGCTCACGAAGCTGCTCGGCCTGCGCGGCGATGCCCGCGACCGCCGGGTGGCCGAGCTGGCCGCGTCGGTCCGGCTCGAGGCCGCGCTGCTCGACGCGCTCCCCCGCCAGCTGTCCGGCGGCCTGAAGCAGCGCGTCGGCATCGCCCGCGCCCTCGCCGGCGCGCCGCGGGTGGTGATCTGCGACGAGCCGACCTCCGCGCTCGACGTCTCGGTGCAGGCGGCGATCCTGAACCTCCTGGTCCGCCTGCAGCGGGATCGCGACCTCGCCTACCTGTTCATCTCCCACGACCTGGGCGTCGTCCGCTACATCTCCGACCGGATCGGCGTGCTCTACCTCGGCCGTTTGATGGAGGTGGGGCCGGCCGGGGTCGTGTTTGCCGCCCCGCACCACCCGTACACCGAGGCGCTGCTCGCGGCGGCGCCGAACCTGGACCAGCCGGACGGTCGCCCGACCCGGCTGCGCGGCGAGATCCCGAGCGCCGCCCACCCGCCCGCCGGCTGCGTCTTCCACACCCGCTGCCCGCGCAAGCTGGGCGCCATCTGCGAGCAGCAGGAGCCGCCGCTGGTGGAGGCAGAGCCCGGCCACCTGATGCGGTGCCACATCCCGATCGAAGACCTGCGGCGGCTGCAGACGTCGTCGTAAGCCCCTCCCCTCGCCTAGGGCTGCGGCCGAAAACCCAGCCGGATCTTTGGGCCCCATGCACCCCATCTCCGGCGTTGCCTCCTGCGGTGCTCAGTCACGCCCTGGAGGGCGCTCCTTCCGCTCCTCGTCGGCGC
>Ga0126378_10004552_pt1 | contig 10617 bp, 8 predicted proteins | sample PanSoiMetPlot_23_FD_92587 | JGI IMG/M metagenome (GOLD analysis project Ga0126378, IMG submission 92587) | Tropical forest soil microbial communities from Panama - MetaG Plot_23 | ecosystem: Environmental > Terrestrial > Soil > Tropical forest > Bulk soil | place: Panama | collected 2016-02-17
CCGCTGCGGTTACGCGAAGCGACCCCTTCGATTTGGAACGATGCCACGTCCGGGATTACAGTCGAGCGCTTCAAACCGTCCAATTTAAACTCGATCGGCTTGAATTCGACGCCGCGAAAATCGCTGACCAGATTCTCGCGGATAAATCCGGGAGGTCCGCCGACTTCGCCACCGACGATCGCGGCTAGGGCTTGACGCTGCGCATCGTCGGCCCGCTCGTCAACCACGCCGGCGAAGACCCAGTTCCCGTCGGCCATGACCTTGCCCGAACGTATCAGCAGTGCGAATTTCAAGCCGTCGAGCTTGGTGTCGCCATAGCTGCCGGCGTCAATCCGGAACACCAACGCCGCGGTGCAATGGTCGTAGGTTACCGGCCCCTGCGGGTTCGTATAGACGCACGGACACAGATAGTCGCAGTTGCAGCTCTCCATGTATTGGCCGAGCATCGTCCATTGCTGCTGTGCCATGACGGGGCCCTCACTCGTCACGCGGTTGGTTGCTGTTTTTTTCGAGGATGCGCTGGTGCAGGTTGTGGACGATCATACCGGTCAGCCTCTCGTCGTGGATGAAGAGGCGCTGGCCGATCGGGTAGGGGTCCTGCTTGGTGACCTCGAGCGGCTCTTTCAGGATCTCGTCGGGAGTGAGACCGCGATCGACGAAACGCTCGATATAGCCGACCCAATTCTCGACGATCTGCGCTTGCTCCTTGAGATACGCCTTGGTGCACGGGTCGCCGTGCCCGGGGATGATGGTCTCGACATCGAGCGCCTCGATGCTCTTCAGCGCCGTCAGCCACTCCCAAGGGTCGCATTCCTGCAGCCATGAGCGGCACTTGTAGAAGACATTGTCACCGGTGAAGACAACCCCTTCTTCCGGCACATGGACCGAGGTCTGCGGTGCGGTGTGGCCGGGCATGTGGATGATGTTGAAGGTATGGTTGCCCACATTGAGGGTGAGCCGGTCGGTAAAGGTCAGCTTGGGCGGGTTCGAAGCCAGGTAATCCGGGTGCCCGACGAGCCAGACGCTGTCCGGATCGGTCTCCTTGAAGCGCTCACGCTTCTCCTCAAGGGTGCCAAACGCATAAAGATAGCGCTCGAAGCATTCCTGAAGCTTGACCTGGCCGACGACCGTAACATTCGGAAAATAGGCGTTGCCCGAGATGTGGTCGCCATGCGGCTCAGTGTTGATCAGATAGCGGATCGGCGCCTTGTCTTCCATGCGCTCGCGCCAGCGCACCGCGTCGATCGGCTGCTGCGGCGAGTCGATCATGACGTAGCCGTCGCTGGTCTCGACAAAGCTCGGATTGCAGCCCGCAAAATAGATCTCGGTGAACGAATTCTTCCCTACCCTGCGCATCGCCCTCTCCTGTTTCGATTCTCCCGATCCGGCGCGGATTATTCCGCGGCCACCGGCACCGCCGCGCGACGGAACCCGAAGCGGGCGCCGCCGGCGCATAACAGGCTTAATAGCAGCAGCGCAGCGACGACTACCAGCACCAGTTCGGGTCGCCCGGCATCGATGCTCATGCCGTAGGGCACAGGCATGATCGCACCGCCCAGTGACATACCGGAGCTGACGAAGCCGAACACCTTGCCGATCTGCCCAGGTGGGGCTGCGGCCTTGACCATCACGTCGCGCGGCGTGAGGCTCGCCCCAGTCATCAGGCCAGCGACAAAGAGGACACCAATCGTCGCCGCCTCGGCGAACGAGACTATGCCGACGAGAAGCAGGAGCGCGGCGGCGCCGATCGTCAGAGCCACGACGAACGGCAGGTGGCGATCGGTGCGGTCGGCCACCCAACCGCCGACCAGCACGCCACCGATCTGCCCCACCATGTACCCGGCCAGCGCCGACGAGGCGGCTGGAGAGTGACGCCGTGCACCTGGTGCAGGGTTGTGATCAGCCCGGATTGGATGCCGGCGCGTGCCATCGATGAGACCATGAATAACGCAAAAAACATCAGCAACGATCGGCTCAGCAGCAACCCGGCCCCACGCTGGTCCTTTGGCGTTCGGCTCTGCGAGCGGCGCGCCTCGTCGATCAGAATGCGACTTTGCCATACGATCGCCGCCGCCTCCGGCAGACCGAGAAACCCGATAAAGATCAAGGCACCCCGCCAACGGAGCAGCAGCATCAGGGCCGCCGTCGCCGGCGGTGCGGCGCCAAACTCGACATTGCCGATGAAGGTGTGAAAGGCAAAAGAGCGGCCGAGTTGCGTCGCGTCGATTGAACCGCTCAAGATCGCGTAATCTGGGGGATGGAAGACCGAATTGCCGACACCCGAGAGCAGGGCCAGAACGACGACCTGCCAATAGGTGGTGGCAAATCCCACTGCCGCCATCGACAAGGTCATCAGCAAGGTGCCGCCGACGAGGAACAGGCGGGCGCCATAGCGGTCGACGAAGAACCCCAATGGGGTCTGCAGCAGCACGGCGGTTGCCGACATCACCGCCATGACTAGGCCGAGCTCGGCAAAGGAGACGTCGAAGGCCTGCTGTCAGGCAAGGAACAGCGGCGGCAGGCAGAGGTGGTGGAAACGCGACACGAAGTGGCCGGGGCCGAGTAGCAAATTGACCCGAGTGTCACGGCTGATGGTTAACGACCGTAGCATCGCAGCATGTTGCTATAAAAAGCGGCATCTGGTCGAGCGGGAAGGCTGCCGTTGTCCCATCCGGGGCGCGCGGCTGCGTTGTCGAAATCGCGGAGCCGCGTCGTAGCGAGCCGACGGCAGGACACCCTGTTCCGATGGGCAAATAGGGTCTAGATTGCACCATCGCAGGCATGAACGGAGGAGGTCTGTAATGGCCGAGTACAAGCTGATTTCGGCAGATTCTCACATCGTTGAGCCGCCGGACATGTATACCGGGCGCATGGAACCGAGGTTCCGCGACCGGGCGCCGAAAATGGAGCGCCGCAAGACCCCGAGCGGGCGAGAGTACGACGCCTGGATGCTCGATGGCATGCAGGTCGGCACCTTGGGCGCGGTGATGCAGGCGGGGCAGCGTTTCGAAGATCCCTCGCAGATCGATTTCCTCGGCGTCTGGGAAGACGTCCGCAAGGGCGGCTACGATGCGCATGCGATGATCAGAGAGAATGAAGAGGACGGGGTGTGGGGGTCGTGCCTGCAGCCGAGCCAGGGCCTCTTCTGGTACCGCATCCCGGACAGCGAATTGCTGACCGAGATCTGCCGCGTCTACAATGATTGGATCACCGATTTCTGCAAACCCTATCCCGAGCGGTTGAAGGGTATCGGTATGCTCAATGTCGACGATGTCGACGAGGGCTGCCAGGAGCTTGAGCGGTGCAAGAAACTGGGGTTGGTCGGCACCTTTATCCCGGTGTCGCCCCAGCCCGAGAAGCCCTATCGCCATCCGATCTACGAGCGGCTGTGGTGGACCGCCCAAGATCTTTCGATGCCGCTGCTATTGCACATCGCGACCCCGCGCAACGGCGTTCCCGGTAACGAATTCACGATGAACGTTGCCGAAATGACCGGCGCCGGCCGTTCTACGACGGATTACTGGGTGCGCTATTCGCTGTCCTCGATGCTGTTTGCCGGCGTGTTCGACCGTTATCCGCGGCTCAAGGTCGGCTCGGTCGAGCACGAGACCGCATGGATCCCGCATTGGTTGCAGCAGATGGATTTCACGTATCGCGAGCGGCCGGTCTTTACCAAGGGCTGGAAGTCGCGCGAGGGGTTGCTGCCGAGCGACTACTGGCGGCGCAACATGTTCGTCGAGTTCATGGAAGACGAACTCGGCGTGCAGATGCGCGACAAGATCGGCGTCGAGACGATGCTGTGGGGCAGCGACTTCCCGCACGCCGAGTCGACTTGGCCCCGGTCACAGGACTTCCTGGGCCGGATCTTCGCCGGTGTTCCCGAGGTTGACCGCCGCAAGATCACGTCGGACAACGCCGCGAAACTGTTCGGGTTCAGGCCAAACTGACGCCGCTCGCCTGACCCTATACCCCGCACTGCGGGGAAGGGTCAGGCAGTGGCGGTTCATTATGTCCGATGGGTTCGTTCCCGTCGCCAGCGCGACCGAGCTTGCGCCAGGCCAGATGCGGTGGGTCGCGGTCGATGGCGAACGCATGGTCCTGGCCAATGTAAACGGGGCTTTCTACGCACTGAGCGACGTTTGTGGCCACCGGAATGCTCCGCTGTCGCGGGGCAAACTTCAGGGGTATTTGATCGAGTGCCCGCTGCATTTCGCGCAGTTCGACGTCCGCACCGGCGAATTGGTGAACGGGCCGGTGTCGACGGCGGTGCCGATCTACGAGGTGCGGATCGAAGGCGACACTATCTACGTCAAACGCTAGAGGCTTCGTCAGCTCTGCGGACGGTGGCGCCTGACCGCCTCGGGGTTGGTCGAGTCGGCGCCCAGATAGATCCCGCGCTCCCAGCTTCGCTTTAGCGGGTCGACGACAGTCAGTGACATCCGCCCAATACGCTCGATCTCGATCTCGACGGTCTCGCCGTCCTGCAATGCGCCAAGCCCTTCGTGGTTTGTGCCGCAGGCGATCAAGTCGCCGGTATTCAAAGTCATGATCGTCGAGGCGAACTCGATGAGCTCCGGCACCCGGTGCTCCATATCGTCGGTGTTGTAATTGTGGCGCAGCTGGCCATCGTTCCAAAACCGCACCAGCAGATCATTGGGCTCCGGGATCTCGTCGGCGGTGGCTATGCACGGGCCGATCGGAGCGAAGGTGTCGAACGACTTGCCGAGCCAGCTGCCGGCCTTCCAGGTTCGCCTTCCCTCGCCGCGTGCCGACACGTCGATCAGACAAGTGTACCCAAACACTGCACTCTTCCAATCAGCTTGGCTGACCCTCTTGGCCGGGCCTTTGATGACGAGTGCCAGTTCGGCCTCGTGCATGAAGATCCAGGGCTCGGTGAACTCGGGCAGCCTGATCGTATCGCCCGGGCCAACCACCGCCTCCGGGTTCTTCAAGAACATGTTGAGAGGCCGCGCCTCGCGCTGCGCGTGCTCCCAGTAATTGGCGATGCAGCAAAGGATCTTGCCGGGGCGCGGCAGCGGCGCGCGCAGCCGAACCGCGGTGAGCGGCAGGGCTTCGCCCTGTGCTGCCAGCCGCTCCAGCGCCGGGCGTAGCCGGTCGAACTCGTCGATCACCCCCTGCATCGTTAGTTGCGACGTCTGACGTCGCTCGACCGTGCTGTTGAGGCTGACGACCCCACGCTCCGTGAGTAATCCCGGCCAGGGCTCGCCCCCTTCGGACGGCTGAATGAGAACCAGCTTCATGATCGCTTCCTACGTAATGAGCGCACTACCGCGAGCCGGGTTGGGGCGGAACAGTGCCGTGCTCAGTGCGCGCAGTGCGAACTCCACTGGCGCCGATATACTCTACGAATTTCTCCATGTCGTTGGGGACCATCACCGCCTTCAACGTAAACACGTCGCTCGATGTATGAGCGATCCCCGAACAACAGCCCCGGCCGGCTCTGTAACCCGCTTGCTTGACCGCGGCAGCGGCCTTGGCATTATGAGATCCGTAGGGATAAGCAAATTCTTCTACCGAAGCCTCAAGTTGGCTCTCCAGAATTGTTTTACTGCTGTAGATCTGATCCCACAGTTTTTCCGGATCTTTAATTTTAGTCAGACGCAGGTGTGATCGCGAATGACTGCCAATCCTCATGCCGTCCGTAAGGAGGGTTTGTAACTGGGGCCATGAAATAAAGCCAGCGCGACCAATGTAATCGGTAACCACGAAGAACGTCGCAGTGTAATGATATTTCTCGAGACTGGGCAGCGCATATTCGAATTGAGTTTCCCATCCATCGTCAAATGAGATGATCACAGGCAATGTTGGCAACTCTTTTCCGCGTTCGAAATAATCTGCGAGGTCAGCGAACGTGATGACGTGGTATCCATTGTCTTGAAGATACTGCATTTGCTGGGCGAAAACGTCGGCGGTTACGGTCAACCGGCGAACCGCAGATGAACCCTCGGGATCCGATTGGCTCACGTGGTGGTATACCAAAATCGGCACTTTTACCGTTCGTCTTTCTGAGAGAGCAGGTTGGTGGGAATCCGCAATGGGCGTGATGGGTGGCTTCGGTTCTTCGGCGGTCGGGGTGATCCGCTGGGCAGCCGCGGGGGGAAAGGGATTAGGGAATAGGCCGACTATGACAAGAAGGCCGACCGCCCGCAGTCCGCCGCCGGTTGTAAATTTGCTGACCCTCATTGCTTCTCTTCCTCCGTCGATTTTTCGCTGGATCCCGGCGGCGGGGCGTCGAAGTGCTGCTGAGTTCGGCTGCACAGAATTCTTTCCGTCGACGCATCGAGCGTTCCCGAGGGGTGGCCGCACGACGCGCCAGTTTCCACTGGGTCTACAGGACTACCGGGGCAGAGGCGGCAATTTGCCGAGATGCCGAGCGACGGCGGCCAGATCACTTGGCGCGGCCTTCACTCGGTGGTTTTCCTCCACCAGGATCCGCACCGTATCACGAATCTGTTCTTCGGTATGCGCTGCCGTCAAAAAGAACCGCAACCGCGCGGCCCGCTCTGGTACCGCCGGGTACAAGATCGGCTGGACGTTGACCCCTCGCTGAAACATTGCTTGCGCAAGGCGTCCCGCACGAATCGAGCTTCCGGTGACGACCGGCACGATTGACGCGCCAATCGAATTGCCGACATCGAGTCCACCGCACCGAGCCAGCTGGAGAAAGAGCGCAGTTCTATCGTTGAGTCGGCGCACCCGCTCCGGCTCACGCTCCAGCAACTCGACCGCAGCGAGAGCGGCCGCAGCCGCGGCCGGCGCCATACCGACCGAGAAAACGAAACCGGGTGCGGTAAACTTCAGATAGTCGATGAGGTTCTTTCTCCCGGCGATATAACCACCGCAAGACACTAGGCTCTTACTGAGCGTCCCCATCCAGATGTCGACATCGTTGGAATCGACCCCAAACCGGTCGGCCGTGCCGAAGCCGCGCGGTCCGAGCACACCCAGCGCGTGCGCTTCGTCGACCATCAGCCAGGCACGGTGGCTTCGCGCCGCAGCGATAAAGCTCGGCAGGTCGGGGACATCCCCATCCATGCTGTAATGCCCCTCGATCACGAGGAGCGCGCGCCCATGGCGTGGACGCAGTTCGCCGAGCAGCCGGTCCGCAGCTCGGTGGTCGAGATGGGGAAACGGCACCCGGCGTGCGCCGGAGAGCATCGCCCCCTGAACGATGCTGTTATGGATCAACGTATCGTGAATAATTACGTCGTTGCGGCCGAGCAGATGCCCGATCACAGTGACATTCGTCGAATGGCCGCCAACCAAGACGACGCAGTCCTCGCAGCCATGGATCCGCGCCAGCATTTGTTCCAGCTGGCGGTGGATCGGCCGCTCGCCGGAGACCGGACGGCTTGCTGAGACAGTAGTCCCGTGGCGATCGATAGCAGCCTTCGCCGCGTCGGCGATATAGGGATGACCGTTGAGTCCGAGGTAGTTGTACGACGCAAAGTTGATGTAGGTTTTGTTGCCGATGACAGTTTCCGAGCCGGCGATCCCTTGGTGCACGCGAAAGAACGGATCCGCGATCCCGAGAAAATCCGCAGCTTCGCGAATCATACGGATCTCCCGGAACCCGTCGAGCTCCGACACATCGAGCCGCGGGGCGACGATGCCCTTCTCTTCCTGACTGCCGCGGCGCATTGGCCGCTCCGCAGGTCGGACCGAAGATGCCGACGACAGCTTCGCAATCAGTTGCGCCTTCGCCTGCGCCGACAGGCCGAAAAGGGAGCTGCTGCGGTCCAAAATGCTACTCTGCCGCAACTCTATCGGGGTCCAGCGGGGGCCGCGCCTCATCGACAACCTCATGGTGCGCAGCAAGGGCAATGACCTCGCCATCCCTGGGTCCTGCCGAGACCGCGGCAACGAGCCGCGTGGCGATCGACGCGACGCTCGTGCCCACCGTGAGCGAGACCAGTGGCAGATCGACTCGCAATCGGTTCTCCAGCGCAAGACGGAGTTCGACCGCCATCAATGAATCCATCCCGATTTCAGACAGTGGTCGCAACGGGTCAATGCCCTCCCCAGGAAGGCGCAATATCGTCGCCGCTTCCTCGGCAACGACTGTCTTCAGCATCGCCAGCGCGGCCTCCGGATCCAACAAAGCGAGCCGCTCAGCGAGCGATTCGTCAACCGGAGAAGGAGATACCTTGGCACGGCTCTCCGCGAATAGCGGCGTTGCGAGGATCGGCAAAGATCGCCGGGCTTCGGACCAGTTCGTATCGGCGAACGCGATCGTCGGCAATCCACTCGCGATCATTGCGGGGAGGCCGGCAAGAGCGTGTGCTGCAGGGATGGCCCTGGCGCCGAGCCGACGAGCGAGTGAATCGAGGACCGCGGGCCGCTCGGCCAGATAGCCGGCGTCCTCGATCGGACCCCAGGCGACAGCGAGCGCCGGTCTGCCCTCTGCGTGCCGCCGCCGGGCGAGCGCCTCGAGAGCCGCGTTCGCGGCAACATAGACACCCTGGCCGGGCGCTCCCACCAAGGTGGTCGCCGACGAAAACAGCAAAAAAAGTTCAATCGGATCGTTGTGGGTCAATGCGTCGAGCGCGATAGCCCCGCCGAGCTTGGGATGCATGATCGGGCCGACGCCAGCGAGGTCGATATCGGCGGCAAGGCCGTCTTCGATCGTCGAGGCGGCGTGGACTACGCCGCGCAAGGGCGGCTGACCCGCCCGGATCACGTCGAGGATCGTCGGCAGAGCCTCTCGATCGGCGACGTCGCCCTGATAAACACGAACTTCCGCGCCTGCGGCTTCGAGTTCTTTTACTCTTGCTTCACAGCCGGGAGTTGCCGATCCCCGACGGCCGAGGAGCGCGATCGAGCCGGCGCCATGCGCGGCCAGCCAGCGTGCGCACTCATAACCGAACCCCTCGATGCCGCCGGTGACCAAGTAAGTCGCGTCGCGGCGCAAGATAATCTCTGGCGGCTTGCGCAGGGACACGCCGGCATTGGCGTCGGGTACGAGGATCAGTTTGCCTATGTGGCCAGACGACTGCATCAGCCGAAAGGCGTCCTCGAGCTCTCCGAAAGAGAATATCCGGTGCGCCAACGGACGGATTTCACGATTGCAGAGCGCCGCGGAGACTTCGGTGAGCAACTGACGGGCTAGATCTGGTCGCCGAACCGGCAATTGATCGATATCGATCGCGAAATACGAGATGTTTTGCCGGAGCGGGCGCAGATGAATCCGTCGGTTAAGATAAAAATCGCGTTTTCCGAGTTCGAGAAATCGACCAAACGGCTTGAGTACTTCGAGGCTCCGCTCCATGGCCTCGCCGCTCAACGAGTTCAGTACGATGTCGACCCCTTGCCCCCCGGTGAATTCGCGCACGGCATCGCAAAAGGCGAGGTCTCGCGAATCGAGGACGCAATCGGCGCCCGCCAATCGCAGAAACGCTCTCTTCACCTCCGATCCGGCGGTTGCGATCACCACTGCTCCGCGCTGTTTGGCGCATTGGATCGCCGCGAGCCCCACGCCTCCTGACGCGGTGTGGATGAGAACGCGCTCCCCCGGGGCTAGCTTTGCCAGATGGCCCAGCGCGTAGATCGCGGTAACGAACGTCACGGGGATTGTCGCGGCTTCGGCGAAGCTTGTCTCTGGCGGGATCGGTGCGACCGCCTCGGCGATCGTCACCACCCTTGTGCTCAATGAGCCCGGGGCGAATGCCATGACCCGCTCGCCGACGCCCAAGCCGTCGACCCCCGGGCCGACAGAGCGGACGATACCCGCACACTCGAGCCCCAATGTAGGACCCGCAAAACCGTCGCTCAAAGCCTCTTCCGGCAACAGCCCCATCGCCCACATGACGTCCCGAAAGTTAAGGCCCGCTGCGTACACCTCAATTTCGACTTGACCCTCTTCGACCCGTTCGGGTGTCCGAACCTCCCAACCCAGCGCATCGAGCCCCCCGAGAGGGGCGGTCTCGACGCTCACCATATCCGATGCCGTTGCCCAGCGTGTTGGAAGGCCCCGGCGCAGGCGAGGAACATGGCGGCCCTGAGGTGTCCAGACGACCTCGCTCTCGGCCGTTGCCGCCACCAACTCGGCAGTCACCATCTGTGCGCGATCCCCCGGTGCGGCAGTGGCCGGAAGGTCAAGCAGACAAACCGAAAGGCGCGGCATTTCGTTGACGAGTACGCGCCCGAGGCCCCATAGAGCACTGCCGACCGGATCAAAGGTTCGGTGCGCGAGCGTGGCTTGTTGCGCGTCGCAAGTGATGACCCAAAGCACAGCATGGTCTTCGGCCGCGATCGTCGCGATCCGGGCCAATGCAGCAATTTGTTGCGACACCTGCTCGATCGGGTCGCTGTCGCCCGCCTCTTTTGCGAGGAAGAGGACAACCTGCCGAATTTCGTTGTCAGACCTCGCCGCGCTATCGGCTGCGGTTGCGGTATAGAGATCGAGCGACTGTGCGCTCGTGATGCCGTATCCCGCCTCGGCCAGCCGATCTCGCAAGGCCTCGCGGAATGCATCATCTCCTGAGACAAGGGTAACCGGGATCGGTACTGTTGGATCGCCGAGAACAGGCTCCGAGCGTGGCGGCGCGCATCCCCAAAGAACAGCGCTCGGCCATGGAGCCGGCGTGGCCGTTGCCG
>Ga0126378_10004553_pt1 | contig 10615 bp, 7 predicted proteins | sample PanSoiMetPlot_23_FD_92587 | JGI IMG/M metagenome (GOLD analysis project Ga0126378, IMG submission 92587) | Tropical forest soil microbial communities from Panama - MetaG Plot_23 | ecosystem: Environmental > Terrestrial > Soil > Tropical forest > Bulk soil | place: Panama | collected 2016-02-17
TCGCGATACGGCGCCCGCTGCTGCGCTCTTTTGGCGTCGGCGTGGCGCACGGGCTCGCGGGTAGCGCCGCTATAGCGTTGTTGGTCTTGAGCACCATTCCACAACCACTCTGGGCGACGCTCTATCTCGGGATTTTCTGCCTCGGTACGATAGTCGGAATGGGAATGATCACGACTGCGATCGCGACGCCCTTCGCGATTGCAGGCCAGAAGATGTCGTGGATTCATCAGGGCCTTGTTACAGGCTCAGGACTCCTGAGCTTCGGGTTTGGGCTGTTCCTCGCCTACCAACTTGGAATCGTCGATCACCTTTTTGGCCCCGTTCCAATCTGGACACCGCATTAACCAAACAGCGGAAACGTGATTTTTTCTTGAGCTTATGTAGCGAACACTTTTCATCAAATTCGAATCTGAACACCAACTAGAATCGGGTCAGTCTGATCATACGTGAGAGTTGCTGCAGTGAATCTCCAGCTGCAACTGGAGCCGACCCCCGTGAGGACCGGAGTTGGTCTATGATCTGTTCGTCTGCGGCTACACAGAGCTCCGAGCCGGCCATCGGCCGCGAAAAATAGCAGACACCTGCGAGACTGCGCGAAACGTCCACACACTGGTGGCTTCCGAACACCGAATAAATGATCTGCGGACTGGGTTCGAATCGTGAGGTGTAGGTGATTAGGCTCGTGGTGAAGTCTGCTATTCTCGGCGCGAAAGGCGGGACCTTGAACCGAAGTAGCGCGGAGACGAAGACGAATAGAATCGCAGAGCAATCTGCCATTCTCGCGGACGCCCAACTGTGGTCAGACGTTGAAGGGTCCGGCCCGGAGACAGTGCGTTCGGCGCTTGAGAATTTGGGGTTCGGGATCACCACAATTGCCGTCGCCCTCGCACCTACCAGAGAGGCGTATGCAACTTCTTGTGTGACGGAATGGTTAAAGATGTATTCGACATCGCCGACCCCCGGCTGCTCGTAGATTAACTCCGCCACCTGCAGGCTGTTGAGCATCCGATCCAGATCGTCGTCGGGTTTCTCGATTAGCCCGCGCGCAAGCGCTAGGGGGAACTTCTTACCGATCACCGCCAAGAGCTGGAGCAATTCCTTCTGGTCTTGGGGTAGCCGGTCAATGCGTGAAGCTAGAACCGCCCGAACGGTAGCTGGCACCTTGATTAGGCTTAATGGTTTGACGAGCTTTACCGTTCCATTGCGTCGCAGGGCGCCGTCTTCGAAGAGCGCTTGTACCGTCTCTTCGATAAAGAACGGGTTGCCTTCAGTCTTCTCGATGATCAATCGCTTGAGAGTCATCAGGTCCTGTCCGTCTCCAAGCTGTGCAGAGATCATCTGCTCGGCACTCTCCGGTGTGAGGGGATCGAGTCGCAGTTGTCTGTAATAGGTCTTGTTGTTCCAAGGATGCGAATATTCGGGACGGTAGTTTACCAACAGGAGTAACCTCGCCGTTCGAATTGAATCGGCCAGCAGGTTTAGAAATGCCTGCGTTTCCTCATCGATCAAATGCAGGTCCTCGAAGACCACTACCGCCGGTTGGGTAAGCGATTCGCGCATCAAGATCCGCCTAAGTGCGTCAAGAGTGCGCCGCCGCTTAATCTGCGTGTCCATCCCGGCCAAGGGATCGTCGCCCTCGACAAGTCCCAAAAGCTCGAACAGAAAGGGCAAAGCATCCTCCAATGCTTGGTCGAGCCTTGCGACACCGATCGCGACTTTCTCGCGCCGCTTGTGCCCGTCATCGTCATCTTTGATTCCAAAATAGCGGTGTAATAGGTCGAGCACAGGTAGATAGGGGCTGGCTTTCCCGTGCGAGATTGGGAATGCTTCCAGAATCCTCCAGTACGGCTCGAGCGTGGCCTTGAACTCATAAAAGAGTCGAGACTTGCCGACTCCCGCATCGGCCACCACTGCCACCAACTGCCCGTGGCCCTGATTGGCGAGCTTCGCAGAATGTCGAAGCGCCTCCATCTCCCCATCCCGTCCGACGAACTTGGTGTAACCTCGGGCCGCTGCTCGTTGCAGGCGAGTCCGCAACGGTCCCAGCGCGGTCACTTCGTAGACACTGAACGGTTCACTAACCCCCTTCACCTTGGTCAGTCCGAGCGATCTGAAGCGAAGTAGCCCTCGCACAGCTTGCGAATCTGTTCGGTTGCCGCGATCGACCCGACAGGCGCCAACGCCTGCATTCGGGCCGCGATCCCGGTCGAGTGACCAACGGGCACATATTCAGTGCGACCTTCTCCGGTCGTGATCGATCTCACCACCACCTCGCCAGTGTTCACTCCTACGCGTGCCTGCATCGGAAGACGACCTTCGGCGCGGATGCGGTCCGAGTAGCGTTTCAGCTCTTCCTGCATTCGCAACGCCGCGTGGAGCGCGCGCTGCGGGTGATCTTCATGCGCGACTGGCGCGCCGAACAGCGCGAAGATCCCGTCACCGGTCGATTGGGCGACGTAGCCGCCGTAGCGCTGCACAGCCTCCATCATCAGTTTGAGCGCCGGGTCGACGATGGCGCGGGCTTCCTCGGGGTCGAGGTCTTCGATCAACTCCATCGAGCCTTTTGATGTCAGCGAACAGCGCGGTGACGGTTTTACGCTCGCCCTCAAGATTTTCGGGCGGAAACGTTTCCGCGATCCGAACCTGAGGCTCGTTGGATTTCTTGGCTGCGGCCGATTGGGGCGTTCCCAATGCCGCACCACACTCGCCGCAGAACTTCTCGCGTGACTCGTTCGTTGCGCCGCATCGCGGACACTTGGAGGCGAGTGTCTCGCCGCATTCGGCGCAGAATTTTCGCCCTTCGCGGTTATCAGTTCCGCACTTCGAGCAGCGCATCGGACCAGCGCTCATCCGTCAGCATCGGCGCCTATGGTGGCGCTTGTCATCTCCGGCGCCGGAACCTGACTCAGTTCTGCCAGAAGATGCCGAGGTCGTTATGCACGATCTCGATTTGACGTCCGTCTGGATCTCGCAAGAACAACCCCTTGCTGACGGCGGTGTGTTGGACTGGTCCTCGCTCTAGCACGGCTAGCTTCTTGGCTTTCTCCACCACCTGATCGAAACCTGCGGCATCTGCATCGAATCCGATCGCAAGCTTGCTCTCCTGGGGGTCGCCCTGCATGAAGACGAGGACAGTGTGCCCGACGCGTATCGGCTCGTGATCGCCAGTCAACGATTCCGCGCCAAGTATGTCGATGTAAAAATTCCGGAGACGCGCGATGTCACGCGTGAAGAACCAAACTGAATGAATCCCAGTGACGCTCATGCTGATTCAACCTCATGAAGCGGTTTCGGTCACAGATAACGTGCAGGTCGCTGATTTCATTGAATTTCTGATCTGAAGCGACTTTATCTTATCTCCTCCGTGTATCAGACTGATTGGCGGTTGAGCTGTGGCGTTCGTCTCCTACCGCCACAGCTTCCGCGGCTCAAAGACCAATGCAGGTCGAGAGGACTGGCTTCGCGGGCAAGATCCGGACCCGCTAGCGGACCAAGGCGAGAGATGGATTCAATCTGCTGCGAGTGGCCCTGAAGTTGCGGAAAGAAAGGCGGGCGCAGGTTCTTAAGACGATTGATAATTTGAAATTCGAACTAGAACGCGTATTTCTCGGTCGCTTACGCAATGTGTGCGATCACTGTAGTCCGCGCCGCACTTTAGACTGTGGATTTTTTCCACTCCGCGGTGCGGATTATTGCCACTAGGTGAGACTTTCGTCAGCACCGCCCCTGAAAGGTACGGAAGCGACGGCACTAAGTTCATGAGCGTGAGGAGCACTTGGCCACAGCAGACCTACGTCCCGGGCAGACCTCAGCAGTGAAGCGATCCGGGACCGATCCCAGCAGCCGACAAGACATGGGGAAGCGCGACTTGCAGGAGAGCTCGACGCTCCGGCCACAGTGAGTCCACTCGAAGACAACGGGCGGCAGCCCGCGGGTGGCCTGGCCTGGGGACGGTTCATCGGCCGTGCCGAGGAGATGGCCGCGTTGCGCAACGAAATCGACGCCGCTTTCGGCGCGCAAGCGTCGCTGGTGATGGTCGCCGGCGAGCCTGGAATGGGCAAGACGCGTCTGGCGGAAGAAGCCGGAGTGTACGCGCGACTCCGCGGTACGCAGGTGTTGGTAGGGCGGTGTTATGAAGGTGAGTCCGCCTCGCCTTATTCGTGCTTCGTCGAGGTGATCAGCGAATACGTATCGAGCCGTCCTGACGATGCGCTGAAGGCAGAGATGGGAGACGGCGGATCTGATCTGGCGAAACTGGTCCCCGAAATCCGCAAGCGTTTCCCCGACCTCCCCGCTTCGCCGCCTGCCGATCCGAATGGGGAGCGGCTGCGCCTGTTCGGCAGCGTTACATCGTTCCTGCTCAATGCTTCGAAGGCCAACCCCATCATGCTGCACCTCGATGACTTGCACTGGGCCGACAAACCGTCGCTGCTGCTCTTGCAGCATCTCGCACGCCGCATCAAAGGCAGCCGCCTGATCGTGATTGGCACCTATCGCGACGTCGAACTCGACCGGCATCATCCGCTCTCCGCGGTGCTTGGGGAACTGAGGCGCGAGCGGCTCTACCAGCGGAAGCTGCTCCGTGGACTCTCGGAGTCCGAGGTCAAGGAGCTCATTGAGGCAATTTCGCAACAGACTGTCGAAGGGCCTGGCGAGGCGTTCGTGAGCGCCGTCTTGCGCGAAACCGAGGGCAATCCGTTCTTCATCGAGGAAGTCTTGCGCCACCTGGTCGAGTCGGGAGCATTGTATCGGCGCGACGGCCGCTGGGTCACCGACGCCAGGTCGATCGCCAAGCTGGGAATCCCCGAAGGCGTGCGCGACGTCATCGGCCGGCGCTTGTCACGTCTCTCCGAGACCTGCAACCGCGCGCTCGCCGCCGCAGCTGTCGTTGGCCGCGAGTTCGAGTTCGAGCTGCTCGCGCCCATGACCGGCCTCTCGGAAGACGAAATTGTACAGGTGATCGATGAAGCGCACGCCAACCAGCTAGTGGTGGAGACGCGCGGACTGACGCGCCCGCGATATGCCTTCGCTCACGCGCTGGTGCGCCAGACGCTTTATGAAGAGCTGAGCCTGCCGCGCAAACAGCGCCTCCACCTCAAGGCCGCGCAGGCTATCGAAGGAGCGCATGAGCGCAACCTTGAGCCGCACGTGGCGGCGCTGGCGAATCACTACCGGATGGCAGGCGCCGCGGCCGACGCGGAGAAGGCCATCGAGTACTCGATTCGGGCTGGGCGCGCCGCCTATGCGGTTTTCGCATACGAGGAAGCGGGGGCGCATTGGCGGGCGGCGCTTGAGCTCATGGATGAACAAGGCGGAGGTGACCGGAAGCGGCGCGCTGAGCTTTTGGGGCTACTTGGCGAAGACATCGTTTCCGGCGCAAAAGCGATCGAATACCTGAAGGCAGCCGCTCCGCTGTTCGAGGAACTCGGCGACGACCAAGCCGCCTGTGACGCGCACTTGCGCCTTGCGCTCATGCTGTCGACGATGAGCGTCGACGCAATGGATGTGCGGCAGGCAACGCCCCACTTCACAAAAGCCGAAGCGTTCTTGGCCACGCAGCCCGAGTCGGCGCGTCACGCGCTGTTCTATATCTGCGTTGCTGGCACTTGCGTCTGGACCGAACAGATCCGCGGTGGGCTCGCGGCGGGGAAGCGCGCGATGGAAATCAGTGAGCGCCTAGACCAGCCGGTTTTACGAGATAGTAATTGGTCGATAGCTGCGGCGCTCACGTCTGGTTTCCTCCTGCGCTCTGGGTCGGTGGCTGAGGGCCTCCGCCTGGCTGAGGAGGCGCGGCGACGAGCCCACCCGATAGACAACACTGGGCTCGGATCCGGCGTCGGAATGTGTGAGGCCGGCAACCACAACATGTTAATGAATCCTTGCGCGGTGAGAGAGTGGTGCAAGAGCGAGCTGTCGAAGCCACGCACTGCGCGAGCGGTCCGACGCGTAGTGCCGTCAGCACCCCGGCGGTGGAACAATCTTGCAACAATGCTGCACAATCAGCTGGTGAGGGCCTGCATCGAGGCTGGTGAACTCAACGAGGCGCGGTCCTTACTCGCCGAAGTCGATACTGAGAACAAACCTTTGGAGCTCCTATTCATTGAGGGTGACTGGGAGCTATGGGATAAGACGCTGACCGTCCTGTCCGAGCGGTCGCGAACCGGGGGCGACCGCCACGGCGAGTGGTGGGTGGCACATTCCCTCGCGTGGTTGCATAGGCTCACTGGAGAACCCGGAAAGGCCGCGCAATTTCTACAGAGGGCGCTGGAGATTTCCGTGGACGGCATAGACATATGTCTTGAATTGCGCACCAGGCCCTTGCTTGCCACCACGGCTGCGGACGCCGGTAATGTCGTTGAAGCGCTGCAGCACCTTCAGCGTTGCCACCATATTGTCAGCGCCGGCGAGAACTGGTTCGGAATCGCAGGCAGCGTCGAGCGCGCCGAGGCGGTTGTAGCCGCGGCGCAAGCAGAGTACGCGGCAGCAGACACTCAATTTAAGAAAGCGATCGCCACCTTCCAACACTACTGTCTGCCGTGGGAGGAAGCCGACACCCTTCAATACTGGGGCCGTGCGCTGCTCGCGGCCGGCGAGCACGCCCAAGCAATTGAAAAGTTCGACGCCGCGATCGAAATCTACCGCTCGCACGGAGCAGGCACGCGGTTTATCGAATACGTGATGGCCGACAAGAGGCGTGCTCAGGGCTCGAAGTCGGTGGATGCCGAAATACAACCTCCGCCTACGGATTCGGTTCACGTGAACGCGCAATCTCTGGCGCCTCAGCCCCAGGCACCGACGTCGGACGACCGCGGTCGCGACGATAGAAGTGTAGACAATGTCTTCCGCCGCGAAGGCGACATCTGGACGATAACGTACGAGAGGCAGACCCTCCGCCTGAGAGACTTCAAAGGGCTAAGCTACATAGCCTGTCTGCTGGAGCACCCCGGAGAGGAATTCCATGCAACCAGCTTGGTGACCGGAGTTGATTCGGCCAACGGAACCGAAGACTCCGAGGCGCGCGCCGAGCTTGGCGCCATGACGCGAGATCAACTGGCAGAGCGCCATTTACGCACCGGCGCACCAGAAGACTCCGGCGAAATAATTGATGCCCAGGCAAAGGCTGCGTACGGCCGTCGGCTTCAACTACTCCGCGAAGAGTTGGAAGAGGCCAAGGAGTTAGGAAATTCCGAGCGCGGTGCCAACGCTGAGGACGAAATCGATGCGCTCAGCCACGAGCTCAGCAGGGCAATTGGCCGCGGAGGACGCCACCGCCGTGCCGGTTCCACCTCGGAGCGCGCACGACTGAGCGTGACCAGCGCGATCAACGTGGCAATTGAACGGGTCGCGAGAAAGCATTCCGGGCTCGCGGCGCACCTTAGCGCCACAATCAGGACCGGGACGTACTGCAGCTACCGTCCGGACCCGCAAAGCAACGCAGCTTGGCACTTCTAGTTACAGCCATCGCCCGCCTGAAGATTCGTTAGTTTCGAACTCACCCGTTGTTAGCCCGAAGCTAACGCCTTTCCCTTTGAAAGCTCCCACACACAAGGGACCAAAGGAGGAAAAGGTCCTGGATATCAACACTTTCGGGTGGAAGGTCGGACGATTTGCAGCGGCGGCCGGGTTGGCGATCACGATGAGTGCATGCGGTATGGCGCTCGAGGATCCGCCCCGGGCGATGTACGGAACCACTGCGTGGAGCGATGCCTGGCAGGTAACCTGCAGCGACATCGATCCCTCGGGCAAAGAGCCGCAGAAGCTGGGTGCCGAGCACGTGGACAACGACTGCCACCAGTACGAAGTGGCCCAACAGATGCGGTACCACGAGCCTCGCGTGGCCAGCTCCCAGTCGCACTAGGCGCAGTACGGAAGTCTGCCGAAGCGATTCCCTTCCACTCCCGTAGAACGGCTGCAGCTAGAGTACATCTACTGCAGCCGTTCATCATTCTACTAACACCGCAGGTCAAAGCGCGCGGTTCGGCTCGCCGGCGACGACCACCACGCGCAAGGCCTGGCGTCAAACCGACCGCGCGACCTTCCCCTCCCTCGCGTTATGCTACCACCTACGCGCGGACATCGCTGCGAGCGTCGTCTGCCGACCGCCTTTTCGCCGCGAAGGACCCATCGAAGGCTTGGAGTCAAAGTGGACGCGGTGGTGGAAGAAGAAGGTCTTCAAAGGACCAGCGCTGCGGGTTGGGAGGGGACCTGCTCAAGGCTTGGCGTCAAACCGGTCTTGGTGATGGAACAAGAAGGTTAGTTGCACGCCTGTTCGCTGCGAAGGACCCGACCAAAGCTTGGAGTCAAACTGGGCGCAGTGGAACAAGAGGGTAATGCCGAACCCTTCCGAATCCGGCCCTTCGTGATCAACGCGCTCGAAAGTTGTTGTCGACGGCCCGACCTTGGCTTAGAACTGGCGCATTCCTAAGATCGTATCACATTACATTTCCAGCCGACGGGCAGGTTCCCTTTGCGCGGCGGCAAAAGACGGGTAGTAGCGGGGGCGCCAATGCGAATTCCTAACGCTACATTGCGGAGGTGGTAGTGAAGATCACGGAGATCTGGAGATATCCAGTCAAGACCATGGCCGGTGAGAAGCTGCAACGGGTACGCCTCGGGCCGCTTGGCATCGAAGGCGACCGCATCGTCCACATCGAGGACGCCCACGAGCGGGTGATCACCTCACGCTCCCATCCGCGGTTCCTGGGCCATAAGGGGACGCTGGGTCCGGATGGTGAACCGCTGGTGGACGGGCGACCCTGGCAGAGCCCGGAAGTCGCTGCCGAGGTGGTGGACATTGTCGGACCGGGCGCGAAGCTGGTGCGCTACGACGGCGTAGAGCGCTTCGACGTGCTGCCGCTGCTGGTGGCCACCGACGGCGCCGTCGCCGCCTTCGGTCACGACCATCGACGCTTACGACCCAACCTCTTGATCGGTGGCGTCGAGGGCGTGGCCGAGCGCGAGTGGCCTGGCTGCTGCCTGCGCATCGGCCAAGTGCTGATCGGTGTCCAGGATCTGCGTCTGCGCTGCATCATGACGTCATACGATCCCGACACGCAAATCCAGGACAAGAACGTTACCCGCGACATCTACCGACGTTTCGACGGCAAGCTCGCGCTCAACTGTTTTGTGATCGAAGGAGGCGACATCGCCGTAGAGGACGAGGTGCAACTGGTGCGTGGTCGGGCCTGCTCTGCGTCCGCCGCGGCCGGGCTCTTCGCCGAGTAACCGATGTTTCTGACCTCGGCCATGAAACGAAGTTTCGCTTCTCGAGCGCTCGCGCTACGAACCGCGTGGAGAGCTCCGCGACCTCCAGCTCGAGAGGAACTGTGACTTGTCCACTTCGGAGAAACCGCTTCATATCGATATTCCGGTGAAGTTGACTGAAGAGAAAGTGGTGTTCAGCGTCGGTGCCTTAGTGTTCGAAGGAGATCTGCCGGCCTCTATTTTCTACCTTCAACTCGTCGTGAGCGACATCGCCGAATGGAACTCGACGGCGCAGGTGGTTGCGGTCTTTCACACTAATGCGGGCCATGTGAGGTTACACGACGGCGCGTACAATGCTGACTGGAATGTGGCGACCGCCAATCCCTACAAGGAACTGCTCGCTGACCTGAGGAAGCACGGTGTGCAACTTGAGTTGTGTGGCCGATTGCGAAGGCTCACAACTGGGGAAACGGGGATTTGCCGGAATCAAGATCAACAGGAATGCCATGGCGAGAGGCACGCAGCTCGGTCACGAAGGGTATGTGAAAATCACTGAATGACTCCTGGAGCCTCCCGAAACCACCGGTATATGCGACGGGAATCGAGCTGTACCTCGAATGAGGTTTCGCGGCAACTGTGAGCCGTGGAATCACAGTAGATCCAACCCGCAACGAAAGAGACTAAGGAGAAACGTCTATGACTACTCCAGTTCGCTCCTCAGCAGTCGTTCCGCTGACTCATTACCGGATGATCAAGGTCGACGGAATAAATGTCTTCTACCGCGAGGCCGGCGTGGCGAGCGCACCAGCCGTTTTGCTCCCGCATGGATTCCCAACATCCTCCCACATGTTCCGCAACCTGATTCCTGCCCTGGCAGACAGCTACCGACTGATCGCTCCCGACTACCCCGGGATACGGGCAGAGCGATATGCCAGACCGGAGCAAGTTCGCTTATACCTTCGACCGCTTCGGCGAACTGGTCGACGGTCTGCTCGATCAGCTCAGTCTTATGCGCTACGCCATGTACGTTATGGATTACGGGGCGCCCGTAGGATGGCGCCTTGCCCTGAAGCATCCCGAGCGCGTGACCGGGCTCATTGTGCAGAACGGCAACGCCTATGAAGAGGGATTGAAGGAGTTCTGGGATCCGATCAAGGCGTACTGGGCTGACCATTCGGAGGCCCATCGGGAAGCGCTGAAAGTGCTCGTTACTCCCGAGACGACCAAGTTTCAGTACACCGACGGTGTTGCGGATTTGAGTCGCATCTCGCCGGACAACTGGGTCCACGACCAGGCGCTACTCGATCGGCCAGGCAATGCTGACATCCAGATGGATATCTTTTACGACTACCGAACCAATCTGCCACTCTACCCAAGGATCCAGGCGTACTTCCGCGAACGCCAGCCGCCA
>Ga0126378_10004554_pt1 | contig 10614 bp, 11 predicted proteins | sample PanSoiMetPlot_23_FD_92587 | JGI IMG/M metagenome (GOLD analysis project Ga0126378, IMG submission 92587) | Tropical forest soil microbial communities from Panama - MetaG Plot_23 | ecosystem: Environmental > Terrestrial > Soil > Tropical forest > Bulk soil | place: Panama | collected 2016-02-17
CAGCTGCTCGAGGCGCTCGGCGACGCCTCGGCGCTTGGAGTAGCGAGCGCTGAAGTGGCCGGGAGCGACCTGTCGTTCAACCTGCTCTGCACGCAGGGCGCGCCACTCGAGGAGGCGCCGGCGGAGCTCGTCGGGACTCAAGCTGCAGGCGAGCGGTGACTCCCCAGCGGTTCCCATGGCGACAGTAGAGCACGAGCCCGGCGCCGCGCGTCAGCGTTTGACCGGCGCTTACGCCGTGTGTCCTGAACCACGCAGCGGTACGAATGCGCGCCTCCCAAGCATCGGAAACTGCGCGGTCGTACGAATGCGCGCCTCCCAAGCATCGGGAACTGCGCGGTCGTACGAATACGCATCTCCCGGGGATCGGGAAATGCGCGGTCGTACGAATGCGCACCTCCCAAGGATCGGGAACTCGCGATCGTACGAATGCGCACCTCCCTACCATCGGGAACTACGCGATCGTACGAATGCGTCTTTCTGGACGCTTCGGCGTCTCGATCCGAGGCCGGCGCTGCCGCTGCCCGTTAGAGCAAGCAGTCCCCGTCCCCGACTCTGGCGATGGGTCCCGACAGCGGCGTCAGCAGCTGATCCATGATGCTGACGATCGTCATCTTGACCTCGAGCCTGGTACCCGGCTCCCAACCCTCGGGTGTGAGCGACTGGTAGATCGTCATCGCCTCATCGCTGGTGATGATGTCGCGGGCGGCGGCCCGCGCCTGGCCCTCGAGGCAGGCGATCGCCTCGTGCGGGTCGATCTCGAGCATCTGCTCCAGGCGGGCGCGGGCATCGAGGTCGAGCTGATCGAGCTTGCCGTTGATCCAGGCCGCGTGCTCCAGCAGGCGGTTGCCCTGGACGTCACAGGGCTGGGCTACCGCGGCATAGGAAGTCAGGTTCGTTGCCACTTCCAACTAGACGAACGGGCTAACCCCCTTGATCGGTACACATTGGGCCAAATTCGTTCTTGACGGCCAGCCAGCAAGTGCGATCTGGCCTCGCGTTACCCTTCCATCGGATGAAGACAGAGTTGAGGCTCACGCAGTACAGCCACGGCGCCGGTTGAGCCTGCAAGCTCAGCCCGGTGGAACTTGGGCACGTACTGAGAGCACTGCCCGCGGTTGACGACCCGCGGGTGCTGGTGGGCGCGGCGACGGGCGACGACGCCGCGGTCTTCCGCGTGTCCGACGACCGGGCGCTGGTCTCAACCGTTGACTTTTTCACGCCCATCGTCGATGACCCCGAGGCATTCGGCGCGATCGCGGCGGCAAACAGCCTTAGCGACGTATACGCAATGGGCGCCAGCCCCCTGTTCGCGCTGGGCCTGGTCGCCTTTCCACGTGACAAGCTGCAGACTGGGCTCCTGGATCGGATCGTCACCGGCGGTGCTGCCAAGCTCGCCGAGGCCGGTGTGCCGGTGGTTGGGGGTCACAGCATCGACGACGAGGAGCCCAAGTTCGGCTATGCCATCACGGGCGAGGTGCACCCCGACCGAATCATCACGCACGCGGGCGCATTTCCCGGCGATCTCCTGTACCTGACCAAGCCACTCTGCAGCGGCATCGTCGCTACCGCGATCAAGCAGGGCCTTTGCCCGCCCGACCTCGAGCAACGCGCGATCGCCGTCATGACCCACCTGAACCGGCAGGCCGCTGAGGCGATGGTGGCGGCAGGTGCGGTAGCAGCCACTGATGTCACAGGCTACGGGCTGCTGGGCCACCTGGCCAACCTGCGAGTTGGGGCCGAGATCCGATTCAAGGACGTCCCCGTCCTCGAAGGCGTCCGCGAGCTGGTTGACGCCGACCTTTTTCCGGGCGGGACACGCCGCAACCACGCCGTTCTCAAGGAGTCCGTGGACTGGGGTGGCCTCGCGGAACCCGACCAGCTTCTGCTTTGCGATGCCCAGACCAGCGGTGGCCTGCTGGTCGCGCTTCCGCCAGACCGGGTGCCGGCCTTCGAAGCGGCCATGGCCCGCGCTCCCTATCCGGCCGCACTGATCGGGGAGGTGGGTGATGGACGCGTTCGCATCCGCGCTTGAGCAGTCGGCGGCCGTGCGCCGCCGCGAGGTCACTGCAAGGGAGCTGGTTGATCGCTACCTGGAGCGGATCGAGCGCCTCAACCCACTCTTGAACGCGTTCTGGCTGACGACTCCCGACCTGGCGAGGCGGCAGGCGGAGCAGCCTGGCCAGGGTTTGCTGTCCGGTGCGCCGACGTCAGTCAAAGACCTTTCCGCCATGGCCGGATATCCCCTGACCTTCGGCTCCCGTGCCTTCGAGGACAACGTCGCGCAGGTTGACTCCTTCGTTGTCAGCCGTATGAAGGCAGCCGGCTGCCCGATTCTGGGCAGAACCACCACGCCCGAGTTCGGTTCCCGGCCCGTGACCGAGTTCGGCCTCCACGGTGCTGCCCGCAACCCGTGGAGCCGCGATCACACGCCCGGCGGTTCGAGCGGCGGCGCCGCGGCCGCGCTGGCGGCCGGCCTCTGCGCCTGGAGTCACGGCACGGACGGCGGAGGTTCGGTGCGTATTCCCGCGTCCTGCTGCGGGCTGGTCGGCCTCAAGCCTTCGCGGGGTCGTATCTCGCCGGGACCCCTCGTGGGAGAGGGTTGGGCGGGGTTGTCCACCCAGGGAGTCCTGACCCGGACGGTGTCCGACACAGCTGCCGCCCTGGACGCCCTGGCCGGTCACCTGCCGGGCGACCCCTACTGGGCGGAACCGGAAGGCTCATACCTGGAGGCGCCGCCTCCGGCGAGGCTACGAGTCGGCTTCCAGGCCACAGCCGACTGCGGCGTGCATGCCGAGATCGAGGCCCTGGTCCGCCGAACCGCAGGCGAGCTTGCTGGCCTTGGACACCATGTGGAGGAGGGCGGCCCTGAGACTGGGGCCTTCCTCGACGCCATGCGTCTGATCGTCACGTCTGGAACGGCCACCTACGCGGTGGCGGACACGGCCGTCCTCGATCCGATCAACGCCCAGATGATGGGGGCGGCCGGCCGGGCGACGGCAGCCGACTACGTGCTGGCGGTGAACACGATCCGTAACCACTCGAGGGTGGTGGTGTCATTCTGGGATGACCACGACATCCTGGTCACGCCCACGCTGACCCAGCCGGCGCACCCGATCGGCTACTTCGCCGACGCGGAGCACGCCCTGGCAAGGACCTTCGAGTGGATCAACTTCACGTATCCGTATAACTGCACCGGTCAGCCGGCGATCTCGTTGCCGCTGGGAATGAGCTCGACGGGCCTTCCGCTGGGCGTCCAGCTGGTGGGCCCGCCGCGGGGCGAGATGCTGCTGCTGGGCGTGGCCCGCGAGCTTGAGGCGGCGATGCCATGGAAGGACCGGCGGCCGCCTGTCATGTGACTGAGGAATGTGGTCGAATGGCTCCTTCGAGCGGCTGGGGAAGGGCCCCGTCTCCGGCACATGGTCCACTTGCGGTTCATTTGCGACCGGACCGTCACGGAGCTTCGCCCGAAGGAACCAGCGTCGCCTCCACGTCAAGGAACCGCCCGCTCAGCGCTACAGGTGACCCGCCACGTTCCTGAGGTCGCGCACAATGAAGGCTGCTCCCAGCGCCCACCTCCGGGTGGTGGGCGGCGAGCTGGGGGGGCGCCGGCTCAGCGCGCCGCGCGGCATCCGCCCTACGCAGGGCCTGGTTAGAGAAGCAATCTTCAACATCCTTGGCACGGCCGTGGATGAGGCTACGGTGCTGGATCTTTTCGCTGGGTCTGGCGCCCTGGGCATCGAGGCGCTGTCCAGGGGCGCCACCACGACCACCTTCGTGGACAACGACGATGCTGCGGTCCGGGTCATCCGCAGGAACCTCGGTGCGCTGGGACTGGGCGAGCGGGGCAGGGTTGTCCGCTCCGAAGTGACCCGGTGGCTGGCGACCCATCCGGAGGACATAAAGGCTGCTTCGTTGGTGATGCTGGACCCGCCATACAATGACGCGATATTGCTGCACGCCCTGGCCTTGCTGGACGCGCTGATCGCCGGGGGGACGACCGTCGTCGCGGAGCACGCCCACCGGCAGCCGCTGCCGGCACTGGATCGCCTGCAGGCGACCCGCCGGCGGCGCTACGGCGACACAGCCATCAGCTTTTTCGAGCTGTGAGCACGCGGGCGCTCTACCCGGGAAGCTTCGATCCATTCACCAACGGCCACCTCGACGTCGTGCGGCGGGCGGTGGCGCTCTTTGACGGAGTGGTCGTTGGGGTGGCGGCCAACCCAGAGAAGCGGGCACCGCTGTTTGGGCCGGAGGAGCGGGTTGCGATGATCGAGGAGGCCGTCCAGGGCCTGCCGGGGGTCGAGGTGATGACCTTCCGAGGCCTGACGGTCGACTTCGCACGGTCACTGGGCGTCACAGCCCTCGTCAAGGGTCTTCGTGTCTACTCCGACTTCGAGGCGGAGCTGCAGCAGGCGCTGATGAACCGAGATCTGGCGCCGGACGTGGACACGGTCTTCCTGATGTCCGGGTATGCCCAGATCTTCGTATCGTCAAGTATCCTGAAGGATGTAGCCAGTTACGGTGGTGACGTCAGCCAGTTCGTTCCTGAAGTCGTAGCACGGCGTCTCAAGGAGAAGTTCCACTGAAGGTCGACGAAGTCATCGACCGGCTGGAGTACCTGGTCCACCACGCGCGAGGCGTGCCCTTCTCCAGCCAGGTGATGGTGGACGAAGAGGAGCTGCTGGGCCTGATCGACGAGCTCCGCCACCACCTGCCAGAGGAGATCAAGCAGGCCAACTGGACGGTCCAGGAGCAGCAGCGCTTGATCGCGGAGGCGCACGCTGAGGCAAGCCGGATAACTGCTCGCGCCAACGAGCGGGCACAGACTGCCGTGCAGGAGCATGAGGTCCTGCGCCAGGTCGAGCGGCAGTCCCAGCAGACCTTGCGCGATGCCCAGGAGCGGGCTGATCAGATCGTGAAGGAGGCTGAGGCCTACGCGCTGGAGCAGCTGCAGCAGCTGGAGGCGCACCTGAGCCGTACGCTGGCCACGGTCAAGCGGGGGGTGGAGGCTCTGCATTCAAGCCATCCAGTGACCGATGGCCGGCAGAACAAGGTTCGCACCTCAAGCCCAGATCGGGCGTGAACCGCCTGTTTCGCAGCGCTCCAGAACCTCTGTAGATCCGCATTCGTAGGATCGCGGAGCTCCGGGCCCCAGGATGTGCGCATTTGTGTGAGTCTGGCCACGTCCAAATGCACGGGCAAGAATCCACGCATTTGGTAGTCGTGCCGGACTCACATTCGCGGGTAGCATGCCAGACGTGACAGTATTGCCGATGCAGTGCACGGCCGGCGGAGGGCGGCGAAATTGATATCAACTGAAGAGGCAACGGTGCTGACGACTGGAGTGCTGGGCGACGTCCAGGCCTCGCGACTGCTGGTCGACACGATCATCGAGTACGCCGTCTTCTTCGTGGACCCCGCCGGCACGGTGCGCACGTGGAACCTGGGCGGCGAACGAATCTTGGGCTACACCGCCGACGAGATCATCGGCCATCACTTCAGCCGCTTCTATCCATCAGAAGCCGTCGGTCAGGGCAAGCCGCGGCGCGAGCTTGAAGTTGCGAGGGCCGGTGGACAGTATCAGCGCGAAGACTTCAGGGTTCGCAAAGACGGACGGCAGTTCTGGGCAGGCGTCGCCGTCAGGCCGCTCTACGGCGAGCAGAATGACCTGCTGGGGTTCGCCGTGGCCACATGCGACCTTACTGATCTGAAGCATGCCCAGGACCAGCTGGCGGTGCTGAGAGAACATGAGCGGATCGCACAGGAACTCCGGCTCAACACCGTCCGGCTGCTGCGCGGGGTTGAGCTGGAGCTGCAGGGGATTGCCGGCTGGGCCAAGGACCCGGCGGTGATCGAGTGGCTGCAGAACTTCATCGAGCGGCTCGACCGTGGAATGAGCGACCTTCGACGGCTCGCCCTCGACCTGTCACGAGCAACTGGTCAGACATTCCCCTCAACCATCTCCCGATAGGGGATGTCAGTGACGACTCCGCGGCGCAGCCGCGGCAAGCCACGGGCCCGATCGCACGCGCAAAGGTAATCCCGATCAGGATGGCGCCGGCGGGCTGCGCCTCACCCGCCAGCCGGCCCAACCCCCGAGGCCGTCAGGACCGCCTGAGTCTGGGTCACCTGGGCAACCCGCCGCCCTCCGCTGTCGACGATGTCTGTTTGAACCACGATCGTCGTTCGACCCGCGTGAAGTGGGCGGCTGATCCCCTCGACAGCTCCGCCGCGCACAGCTCGGAAGAAGTTGGTCTTCGACTCGATCGTGCTGGTAGATGCGCCCGGCGGAAGGTTCAGGAACGCGCACAGGGCCCCCAGCGAATCGGCGAAGCTCATGAGCGCTCCACCGTGGAGCACACCTCCCGCGGTGCAGCGCTCGGGTGCCCAGTCCATGCGGCCACGGACCTCGTCGCGGCCCACGCTGGTCGGCTGGATGCCCAAAAGGTGGCTAAACGGGATGGTGTCGAAGAACTGGAGTGCTGATTCCTGCGCTGCGCCGGCTGGATCCTCGCTCATCCCAGTATTCTTCTGCTCCCGCGCATCGGCTGCCATGGCCTGAGCGGGCCGGTCTGCGGTCTTCCGGTGCGGGCGAGCCGGCCACAACCTTCCTGGTAAACTTCCGCACGCTCATGGGACTCCCGAAGGTAAAGCTCTCCAAGGGCCGCAAAGGTCGGCGCCGCTCGCACCTTGCGCTCGGGCTCGTGCAGCTGCAGCCCTGCCCGCAATGCCGCAAGCCCCGCCGGCCGCACCATATCTGCCCAAACTGCGGCTATTACGCCGGTCGCGAAGTCATCAAGACCGACTAACCACGGCCTCCCGAGCTCTTCAAGCCGTGAACCTTTGACCAGCCGTGCCTAAGACCGCGTTCCTGTTTCCCGGCCAGGGGTCCCAGCACATGGGCATGGGCACCGAAGTCCTCCAGGACTCGGACATCAGCGAGCTCGCCGATCGCTGCTCGGCGGCTGCCGGCATCGACCTCAATCGCCTGCTGACCGGGGCGGACGACGAAGAGCTGCGGCTGACCACCAACGCCCAGCCGGCGCTGCTCTTCATGGGGGTCGCGCTGTCCATGTTGCTGCAGCGCCAGGGTGTCCGCCCTTACGCGGCGGCCGGTCACTCGGTCGGCGAGTACACGGCGCTCTGCGTGTCTGGTGTGTTCAGCCCTGAACAGGCCGTCCGCACAGTCGTACAGCGCGGCAGGGCGATGGCCGAAGCGTCGCCGCCCGGCACCAGCTCGATGGCGGCGGTGCTGGGCCTCAATCCGGAGCTCGTCGAAGCTGCACTGATCGGCCTTCCCGACGTCTGGCCGGCCAATTACAACACGCCGACGCAGACCGTCATCGGCGGGACGATGCACGGCCTGGAGGGGGCAAACGCGCGGCTGAAAGAGGCAGGCGCCCGGCGCATCGTGCCGCTCAACGTAGCCGCGGCCTTCCACACACCGCTGATGGAGCCGGCAGGCGGCGTACTGCGAGGAACGCTCGATACGGTGGACTGGCGTGCGGCGACCATCCCGGTGATCGCCAACCTGTCTGCCGCGCCATACGGAGATGCCGACCCAATCCCAACGATCCTGGAGCAGCAGCTCAGCTCACCCGTCCGTTGGGGAGAAGGCGTGCGGCGGCTTGCAGAGCTTGGATGCGACTGCTTCATCGAGGTGGGGCCGAAGCGGGCGTTGACGGGAATGATGCGTGAGCTGGTTCCCGACGCCGTCGCCCACTCTGTCTCGACTCCTGAGGCTGCTCGGGCGCTGCGACTCACGTGACTGCTACAGTAATCGCCGCTATTGCGGCCACCCTTCTGGAGGAAGGTATTTGGACAGCCAGAAGATCAGCTTCGAAGAGTTCAAGAACATCATCGTGGAGCGCCTCGGGTGTGAACCCGAGCAAGTGACAATGGATGCCTCGTTCCAGGAGGATCTCAACGCTGATTCACTGGACCTGGTCGAGTTGATCTACGCGTTCGAAGAGAACACAGGGCTCGAAATCCCAGACGAGGATGCAGAGAACATCACGACGGTCGGCCAGGCCTGGGAGTACATACAGGAGAAGTCCGCCACATAGGCAAAGCCCGCACGGGCGGTCGCGGCCGTCGTGATGTCATGGACCCGCAGGTGCCAACCGGTCGCCTGGAGCAGCTCGAAGAGAAGATCGGGGTCGCGTTTCGCGACGCTGCCCTGCTGCGTGAGGCGCTGACTCACAGCTCGTTTGCCAACGAGAGCCCGCAGGTCTCGCCTCAAGACAACGAGCGGCTCGAGTACCTCGGTGACGCTGTGCTGCAGCTCATTACCGCCGAGTACCTCTTCAAGCTCCGGCCGGAGTCCAAGGAAGGCGAGATGACCCAGCTGCGGTCCGCAATGGTCAATACAAACACGCTGGCAGCGCTGGCCGAGGAACTCGGCCTGGGTGACTACCTGTTCCTGGGCAAGGGCATTGCGAGAGGCGGTGGCCGCGGTCTGAAGTCGCTGCTGGCCAACGCCTTCGAGGCGGTGCTGGGCGCAATCTTCCTCGACGCCGGCTACGACGCGGCATACCACTACTACCTCGACCGCTTCCGCTCGCTGCCAGAACCAATCCAGGACGAAAACTTCAAGGGCCGCCTCCAGCAGGTCGTCCAGGAGCGCTACGGCCTGACGCCCTACTACGACAGCGCGGGTGCCCGCGGTGGCCGGCAGCGCGAATACACGGCCGTCGTCTACGGCGGTGCTGACCCGCTTGGCACAGGGCATGGGACGACCAAGCAGGCGGCGGAGCAGGAGGCGGCGCGTAGCGCGCTGAACGAGTTCGAACGACGCGCGGCCAGCCGCAAGGGAGGAACGCGCCAGCGCCAGCGTCCCGCGCCCGAGCCGGCGGAGCCCGCCGAGGTGCTTGTGACTCTGGAGCCACCGATGGATCTCGACTCCACGGCGCTGAAGAAGGCGGTCGCCCTCGCGCAGGGCGCCACGGCCGACGGCGGGCCGGAGCGGGAGACGAAGCCGCGCCGCCGTTCACGCCGGTCCCGGCCCGCGGCCGATCAGCCGGCGGAGCTGTCAGCCGGCCCGATCGACCGGGGGCCCGTCGAAGCGCCGCCCCACGGCCTCTGACCTTATCTCTTGAACTGCCTGATGCCTGCGAAGGGCGTCTCGCGCTGCTAACCTGCCTGTCAGGTGCGACTTCGCTCCATCCGTCTGGCGGGATTCAAGACCTTCGCCCGCTCGACTGAGATCACTTTCGAAACCGGCGTGACGGCCATCGTCGGCCCCAACGGCTCAGGCAAGAGCAACGTGGTCGACGCCTTCAAGTGGGTGCTCGGCGAGCGCAATGCCAGGGAGGTGCGCGGCCGCAAGATGGAGGAGGTCATCTATTCCGGTGGCCAGAGGCGTCCGCGTGCCAACGAGGCCGAGGTCACGATCGTCATCGACAACTCGGATCGCCGGCTGCCGGTCGACTACCACGAGGTCGCCATTCGCCGGCGCGTGGACCGTACCGGCGCCAGCGACTACTTTCTGAACGGCAGCCGTATCCGTCGCCACGATCTCATGGACGTGCTGGCATCGACCGGGCTTACCACCGACTCCTATGCCATCGTCGACCAGAGCGACGTGGATAACATCATCACCTGCACACCCGACCAGCGCCGGCGGCTCATCGAGGAGGCCGCCCAAGTCCGCGGTGTCAAGGCGAAGCGCGCTGAGGCTGCCGCGAAGCTGGAGGAGCTGGCCGCCAATCTGATCCGCCTCGAAGACCTCCGCGTCGAGATCGAGCCCCGGCTGGAGGCGCTGCGCGCACAGGCGGAGGTTGCCCGCGAGGCTGACCAGGCGCGCAAGCGGCTTGAGCTGCTTCGCGGCAGCATCGCCTGGGAGGAGTGGCGAGAAGCCAGGGATGCCCACCGACGGTCGACCAGCCAGCTGCTGGCACTGGAAAAGCGGCTGGCCGACGCCCGCTTGGCTGCCGAAGGGGCCGAGAACGAATACCAGCACTGCCGCCTGGAGCTCCAGGCGGCCCAGGACCGCCGGCTCCGTCGCCAGCAGACGGTGGGGGCACGCCGGCTCGAGGCGTCAGAGGCCGAGCATGAGCTTGCGCTGGCCGAGGAGCGCGTCCACAGCCACGCGGCCCTGGTCGAGGTGGCTCGGGCCGAAGAGGCCGACCTTGCCGCGCGCATTGCGTCCGCCACCGCGCTGCGCGACCAGCTGGCCGCCGAGCTGGCGGACGCCGAGACTCAGCAAGCGAACGTCGCCGGCCCGTCACCTCTTCCTCCAGCCGGCGACGCAGAGAAGGCCCTCGAGGCGGCGGAGAAGGCCGACCGAGCGCGCAAGCTGGTTGTCGCGGCCGAGGCCAGTCTGGCCTCGGTCCGCGGGGGGCTGCGCTTCCAGGAGGAGTCGCTCAGCAGGCTGGAGCGACAGGTCGTCCCCGCCGAGGGGGAGCTGCCCCAAGCTGAGGCCGCTGCCGCGGCGGCCGCTGCCATGGCTCGAGAGGCGAGCGAGGCGGCATCACGACTGGCGCAGCGTCGAGCGGAGCTGGAGGGGATCCAATCGCTGTGGCCACAGCCCAAGGGCCACCGGCTCAAGCGCGTCGGCGACGTGATACTGGCCAAGCCTGGCTACGAGGCAGCGCTGTCGGCGGTGCTCGGCCC
>Ga0126378_10004555_pt1 | contig 10614 bp, 11 predicted proteins | sample PanSoiMetPlot_23_FD_92587 | JGI IMG/M metagenome (GOLD analysis project Ga0126378, IMG submission 92587) | Tropical forest soil microbial communities from Panama - MetaG Plot_23 | ecosystem: Environmental > Terrestrial > Soil > Tropical forest > Bulk soil | place: Panama | collected 2016-02-17
CCTGGAGGCTTCCCGGTACGCGGCCGCCGCCCCGGCCGTGTCGCCGGCCTGCTCGAGCATGTGCGCCCGGGCGGCGAACAGCCGATGATGGCCGGACATCCGGTGATCGGATTCCAGCGCCGCAAGCTCGCTCAGCCCGGCCGCGGGACCGTGCACCTCCGCCACTGCGACCGCGCGATTGAGCGCCGTGGCCGGGTTGGGCGCGACCTGCATCAGCAGGTCGTACAGGCCGAGGATCTGCGGCCAGTCCGTTTCACGTACGGATTGCGCCTCGTCGTGCACCGCCGCGATCGCCGCCTGGAGCTGATAGGGGCCGACCTCGCCACGGGGCAGCACGTCGCTGATCAGCGCGACCCCTTCAGCGATCCGGCCGTAATCCCAGCGGGACCGATCCTGCTCGGCGAGCGGCACCAGCGACCCGTCCGGTTCCGAGCGAGCCGGGCGGCGCGCGTCCGTGAGCAGCATGAGCGCGAGCAGGCCAGTCAACTCGGCGTCGTCGGGCAGCAGCCGCCGCAGCCACCTCGTCAGCCTGATCGCTTCCCCGGTCAGCTCCGGGGCAGTCAGCTGGTCACCGCTGGTCGCCGAATAGCCCTCGTTGAAGATCAGATACAAGACATGCAGCACGGCGCTCAGCCGCTCGGCGCGCTCCGCGCCGGCCGGGACTGCGAACGGAATACGGCTGGTCTTGATCGCCTGCTTGGCCCGGCTGATTCGCTGCGCCATGGTGGACTCCGGCACCAGGAACGCGGCGGCGATCTGGGTTGTCGTCAGGCCGCCCACGGCCCGCAGGGTAAGCGCGATCTGACTGGGCGGGGATAGGGCCGGATGGCAGCAGCCGAAGAGCAAGGCCAGCGAGTCGTCCCGGTCGGCGGCCAGTTCGGCGTCGGCCGCGGCGCCCACCAGCTCAGAATGCGGCGTCGCGACGTACGCCAGGTCCTCGCGCTGCCGGCGGGAGCGCTCGCTGCGCATCTCGTCGATCAGCCGCCGCGACGCGACCGTCGTCAGCCAGCCGCGGGGATTGGCCGGCTTGCCTTCGGCCGGCCACTGCACAGCCGCGGCGAGCAGCGCATCCTGGGTAGCGTCCTCGCACCGGTCAAACTGCCCGTACCGCCTGACCAGCGCGCCGAGAACCTGCGGCGCAAGCTCGCGCAGCAGGTCCCCGACGGCATCGGCCTGCTGGCCGGCGGTCATTAGTCGGCCGCGGCGTCATGCAGGATCGGCCATAGCTCGACCGGCTCCTCGTCTGCCCACGGCATGTCGGCCGCGATCTGACTGGCCCGCTCCTCGTTCTCGCAGTCGAGCAGGTAGAAGCTCGCGATGTACTCCTTGGTCTCCAGGTACGGGCCGTCGGTGACGGCCGGGGCCCCGTCCTTGCCGCGCCGGACAAGCTTGGCAAGAGCCGCGTCAGCCAGCCCGTACGCACCGACGAGCTCGCCCGTCTCCGCGTACTTCTTGTTGAACGCGTCCTGCTTGGCGATGGCGGCTGGCCACTCCTCGGGCGAGAACGAGCTCCACTTCTCCTGGTTCCCGTAGATCAGCATCAGGTACTTCATCTCCGCGCTTCCCTTCGTGTCCGCGAGCCCTTGCGACCCTTTCAGCCGTCGGTCGGAGTCAGCGGAAAGATCTCGACATCGCCGACGAGATTTCTTTCCTCACCCCCGGCGGTCAGGAACGGGCGCAGCGCGTCGAGCACGGCAGGATCCTCGATGGTGGACGGCACGGGCTCGTCCCGCCCGTCCGCGATTCCGCGCATGGTCTTGCGGAGGATCTTGCCGGAGCGTGTCTTGGGTAGCGCTGGGACGACGTCCACCAGGCGCAACGCGGCGACCGCACCGATCTTGTCGCGTACAAGCTGGACGAGTTCCGCGGCGATGACGGCCGGATCCGCCCCGGCGCCGGCCTTAAGCACCACGAAACCGCGCGGTACCTGCCCTTTCAGATCGTCCCTGACGCCGACGACCGCACACTCAGCCACGGCCGGATGGCTGGCTAGCACCTCCTCCATCTCGCCGGTGGACAGCCGGTGACCGGCTACGTTGATCACATCATCGACACGGCCCATGACGTAGAGGTACCCGTCGGCATCCCGGTAGCCGCCGTCGCCCGTGGCGTAGCTACCGGGGTGCCTGGTCAGATAGGAGGCGGTGAACCTGTTGTCGTCGTTCCACAGCGTCGGCAGGCAGCCGGGCGGCAGCGGCAGCCTGATCACGATGTCGCCCGCTACCCCTGGCCCGACGTCGGCACCGTCACTGTCCACCACCCGGACGTCGTAGCCGGGCATCGGCTTGGTCGGCGACCCCGCCTTGGTCGGCATCGCCTCGAGGCCCATCGGGTCGGCCGCGATCGGCCAGCCCGTCTCGGTCTGCCACCAGTGGTCGATCACGGGGATGCCGAGCATGTCGCCCGCCCAGCGGTAGGTTTCCGGGTCCAGCCGCTCCCCGGCGAGGAACAGGTATCTGAGCCCTGACAGGTCGTACCCGTCGACCAGTTTCCCTGCAGGATCTTCCTTCTTGATCGCCCGGATCGCGGTCGGCGCGGTGAACAGCGCCCGCACGCCGTGCTCGGAGGCGACGCGCCAGAACGCTCCCGCATCAGGGGTGCCGACGGGCTTGCCCTCGTACAGCACGGTGGTGCAGCCGGCCAGCAGCGGGGCGTAGACGATGTAGGAGTGGCCGACCACCCAGCCGACATCTGACGCTGCCCAGAACACCTGGCCAGCGCCCGTGTCGTAGATATTGCGCATGCTCCAGGCCAGGGCCACTGCGTGCCCGCCGTTGTCACGGACCACCCCCTTCGGCTTGGCGGTCGTGCCAGAGGTGTACAGGATGTACAGGGGATCGGTCGCAGCAACCGGCACGCAATCGGCCGGGCGGGCGGCAGCCATCGCGTCGGCCCAGTCCAGGTCCCTGCCCGGCATCACCGCCGCAGCCGCCTGCGGCCGCTGGACGATCACGCACCGTTCCGGCTTGTGGCCGGCCAGCTCGATCGCGCGGTCGAGCATGGGCTTGTACTCGATGACGCGGGTCAGCTCGATCCCGCACGAGGCCGAGACGATGACCTTGGGCGCGGCGTCGTCGATCCGCAGCGCAAGCTCGGGCGCCGCGAAGCCGCCGAACACGACCGAGTGCACGGCGCCGATCCTGGCGCAGCCCAGCATCGCGACCAGGGCCTCTGGAATCATCGGCATGTAGATCACGACCCGGTCACCCTTGCGCACCCCTGCCTCTAGCAGCACGCCAGCGAACCGGGCCACATGATCGAGGATCTCGGCGTAGCTGAAGCGGCGCTTGGCTCCCGTGACTGCGCTGTCGTAGATCACCGCGGCCTGCGTGCCACGGCCGGCAGCGACATGCCGGTCGATCGCGTTGTAGCAGGTGTTCATGGCCCCGCCCGTGAACCAGCGGTAGAAGGGTGGCGCCGAATCATCGAGCACCCTTGCCGGCTCGGTGTACCAGTCGATCAGCCCGGCCGCTTCGCCCCAGAACCCGCGCCTGTCGGCCATGCTCCGGCTGAACTCCTGCGTATAACGACCCATGCCATCGCTCCTCTCGGCCTTCCGCTACGACGCCCGCTGCTAGCCGCGGTACCCGCACGGTGCGGCCGGTTAGTGCGGGCAGGACCAGCAGGCGAGCGCCGGACCCCGGTGCGAGAGACTGCTTGCATTGCCTGCCTGGATCTGTCGACAAGGAGCGCATCACGGATTTGAGCGATCACGCAAGCCCTGACGCTGACCGGGGCTCCGAGCCCGACGCAAGGTTCACGATGGCCAACGAGCGGACATTCCTTGCCTGGAGCCGGACCGCGCTAGCTCTGGTGGTCGGCGGCCTGGCCATAGCCCAGCTGCTGCCGCCGTTCAAAGGGGTGCCGTGGGGGCGACCGGCCATCGCTACGCCTCTGATCCTGCTCGGCGCCATCGTCTCGATGCTCAGCTACCTGGAATGGAAGGCCAACCAGCGGGCGCTCAGGCTCGGCGCGCCGCTGCGCCGCTCGCAGCTGCCGAAGATCCTGGCCTTCACGATCACCGTGATCGCGCTGCTGGCCGGCGCGGTAGATATCTACTCGCGGGTGACGTCACGGTGACCGATGCCGACCCGCCTGCCGGCGTTCCAGATGACGAAGACGATGCAGACCCTGGCCTGGCAGGCGAACGGACCGAGCTCGCCTGGACCCGCAGCTCGATCGCCTTCTTCGCGCTGGGAATCGCGGTATTGAAGGTCCGCCCGGCGGTTGGGATCCCGGTCACGGCGATCGGAGTCGTGATATGGCTGGTAGGACGTTTGCCACGGACCGGTCACCCGGCCTGGATGGCAACACGGCGGGAGCTTGTGGTCACGGTGGCGGTGGCTACGCTCGCGCTTGTTGCGCTCGTCCTGACCCTGGCCGGCCCGTCCTCGCACGGACTCCGGCCGTAAGCGCCGCCTGCGGCCATAGCGCACCTAGCTGACCCAGATGGCCTGAAGGGCTCGGTAGACATTGCCGCCAACGACCGCGCGGATCGATTCGTCATCGAAACCGTGTTTGACGAGCCAGCCGATGATGTTGGCGAAGTTCTCGGTCGGGTTCTCCAGGCCCTCGACATAGGCAACTGGCTCGAATGCGGGACCCCGCGCGGCGCTCAGGCTGAGCAGGCGGGCGAAGATCGTGTGCAGCATGACGTGGTCCCCGTAGAGCGTGTCCGGCCCGAAGGCCACGTGCTCGATGCCGACTAGGTCAGCGCAGTACCGGAAGTGGTCCATCACCGATTCGATGCTGTGACGCGGGTGTGCCGCAGAGAGCGTTGTGTGCGGAGCCGCCGACATCCCGATCACGCCGCCGGTCTCCGCGACCGCCCGGAGCACATCGTCCGGCTTCATCCGCGCCGTGTCCCAGATGGCGCGCGCCCCAGCGTGGGTGAGGAACACCGGCCTGTCGCTCTGCTGGCAGACGTCAAGCGCCGTCCGGTCCGAGGAGTGAGACAAGTCGATGGCCAGGCCAAGCAGGTTCATCCTGGCAACCGCGAGTCTGCCGAACGCGGTTAGCCCGCCGTCGGTCATCTCGGCGAGCCCGCTGCCGAGCGCGTTGGCGTCCGAGTACGTGATGCCGATCTGCCTGAGGCCGAGACCGTAGAGGACGTCGAGGCGGTCGATCTCGTTCTCGATCGCCGTGGCCGCCTCCAGCCCGAAAACCAGCCCAACCAGTCCCGTGCGATAGGCCTCGTCAATGTCGGCCACCGCGCGGATCGTCATGACCTGCTGCTGGTGGGCCAGATCGGCCTGGCGCATTCCCAGGTCGGTGACTACGTCGTTCCACCGCCACGGCGCGTTACCGGTCACGCAGGCAGTGCCGTCCATCATGTTGTCAAACACGACGGTCATGCCGGACGCAGCCAGACCGGCGTAGGCGGCGTTCTGCCGGCCAGTCCGGTTGTACTCAGGCGTCTCCTCCATCCGTAGCGGGAAGCGGACGGGGTGATCGTGGAGGCTGATCACCATGCTGTCCGACAGAAGCTGGCGCGATCGGCGTTCCTGCTCTGCGGTCAGCCCGCCCGCGTAGCCGGGAACCCGTCCGAATTCAGGTGCGAGCTCGAATGCGCGGAAATCCTCTCCCGCCCGCAGATACGAGTAGGCCACGTAGCCGCCGGATTCCATGCGGACATGTTCCCAAACCCGCCCGCGCTTCGGGCACATCTCACCTCCTGTGCAGTCAGCATCGGTCGTACCATTTCGGCTGAGGACCTCGTCCTGCTGGGGTTGGGAGTGGTCGCCGTGAATTGGTTCTCCAGGCTGCTTGCGTGGCTGGGGACAGGCGGCAGCAGACGGCCCGCCCGATCGCGAGACCGGTGGTCCAGAGGTGCGGCCGCCGACGGCAAGAGACGACGGCGGTTGCGGCCGGGCGATCGGACGATGACGCGGGTGGATCGCTCGGTCACAACGACGTGGATTCCGTCAGGCAGGAAACGACGACGCGCCACCAGTGAATGGCGGCACGGGAACTGCCCGGTTCGCCACCGCAGCCAGCAGGCCGCGGCTCGCTGCCGAAGAGCGTGACGCACCCTCATCTGGACCGCTTGCGCGATATCGTGCCAAGTGTTTCGGCGCCCGATGGGGCTCGAAGGAAAGGTCCGGGTGGGAAATGGAAATCTGGCCGGTAGTCCACGCTGAGCGCAAGGCCCTGGCGTCCGATCTGCGCGGGCTGAACGAGGCTCAGTGGTCGACTTCGTCGCTATGCACGCAGTGGACGGTCCGTGACGTGCTGGCTCATATGACGGCCACGGCGAAGATGACCCCGCCTGCATTCTTCGTCAAGCTTGCAGGGTCGGGTTTCAGCCTGACCAAAGTCCAGGGCAAAGACATCGCGGCGGAGAGGGGTGGCTCACCGGCGGACACGCTGTCTGGATTCGAAGCGATCTCGTCGTCAACTGGACATCCGCCAGGCCCTGCCGACACCATGCTCGGCGAGACAATCATCCACTCCGAGGACATCCGCCGACCGCTCGGCCTGCAACATGCCTACCCGACGGAGGCCGTCGTCCAGGTAGCTAACTTCGTCAAGGGCTCGAACCTCATCATCGGAACCAAAAGGCGCATCACCGGCCTGACGCTCAGGGCGACCGACACCGAGTGGTCAACCGGCACTGGGCCAGAGGTCGCAGGACCAATCCTGGCTCTGCTCATGGCGATGACCGGCGGGAAGCCAGCAACCGCCGAGCTCACCGGGAAAGGCGTGGAGACGCTGGCCTCGCGCCCATGAGCGATAAAGCAGGGAAGGGCTGGCATGAAGATTCCTACGCACCGCCCGCCAGCGCCTGGGCCAGGATTTTGGTACGACCGCGGAGTTCTGGATCAGCGGTCAGATCGCGATTGACTTGTATCGGGAACAACACGACGAAAGAGAAATGGAAGCAGTCCGGGCCATCAAGCCGGTTGTCTGCCGCGTATAGCTGGCCAGAACTGCGCTAGCTAGAACTATCCTCCTGACGTGCGGCCCATGTGGGAATGCAGTGCGTGCGGGCGCACCTTCGCCAACCGGAACCAGTCGCACGCGTGCGCGCCCCTCCGTGATCTTGACCGGCACTTCGACGGGTCGGCGCCGGCCGTGCGGGCGACCTTCGATCGCGCGCTCGCGGTGGTCGATGCGCTCGGCCCGGTCGAGGTCCTTGCGGAGAAGACGAGAATCGCGCTGCACGCCAGGATGAGCTTTGCTGCTTTCATGCCACGACGCCAGTGGCTGGCCGGCCACCTGGTTCTGGCCAGGCACATCGCCAGCCCCCGGTTCTCGCGCATCCAGACCATATCTGTGCGCAATATCGTCCATCAGTTCCGGCTGAATGCACCCGAGGACGTCGACGATGAGTTCTCCGCGTGGCTGGCGGAGGCCTACCAGGTCGGGATCCAGGAGCATCTGCTCCACTGATCAACTCACTGCGCGAAGCGTCCGCGGCATGCGCGGGTGCCGAACGACACTTCCTCGCAGCCCTCCCAGACGATCAGGCTGCCTTGCTCATTGAAGCGCTCCGCGCGGTCACGTTTCCCGCGTCCGCCGCCGGGGCTGGCTCAGGCGACGAATCCGGTCCTGAGAGCTTGGGCCAGACTGGCCGGTGATGGCGGGGCCTGAGAACCGGCAGGCTGCTCATCGCGATGCCCGCCAGGATCGCAACGCCGCCAGCAACCTGGACGAGTGTCGCTGGATCACCGAAAATGACGACCCCCGCCACAGCGCCTACGACGGGCTCAATGTTCACGAAGGCCCCGGCGACCTCCGGCTGCACGCGGCGCTGCCCGTAGGCGAAGAGGGTGAACGGCGCGAGCGTTCCGCCGACCGCCAGCACTGCAGTTGCCAGAACGGCGCCCACGCCAGCTGGCGCGGTCGGAACGCTTGCGGTACAGACCGCGATCGGGAGCACGCCGGCGGCGGCCCCCACGAACTGTACGGCCGTCACTGCGACTGGGTCGCGGCCGCGCAGCAAGCGCACCTGAGCTACGACGAGCGCAGCCGAGAGCGCGACAGACAACAGGACAAGGCCGTCGCCCGCCGCCGATCCGCCGGCTGAGCCTGAACCGCTGCTCGTGACAAGCCCGACCCCGGCCAGCGACACGGCGAAGCCGGCCCAGGCAATCGGCCGTGCCAAGGTCCGGTGCCACAGCGCCGCGATGATCGCGACCAGCACGGGAACCGCGCCGATCAGCAGCGCGGCGTGGCTGACGCTGGTCCGGGCGATTCCCGCGTTCTGCAAGAGCACGGACCCGCCGTAGCCGATAGCGCCGGATGCGAGCACGGCCGGGCGCATTGCTGCCCTGATCCCCGCGCGGCTGGCGGGCAGGAGCAGCAGCGCGGCCGCGCCGAAGCGCGCGAAGGTGAGCCACGCGGGCGGCAGCCAGTGCAGCGCCATCTTCGACAGCGGCACCGTGGTACCCCACAAGAATCCGGCAGTGATCAGCGCGGCTACAGCGCGGCCATGGCGGCGGTCGTATTTCCTTTCCACTCGCTCATGTTCCGACAGGCTGGCCTAAAATTTCTTGACTGGAATTAAGAACGAGATAATATTTTGCTACATGCCGATTGAACTTGACGATATTGACATCAGGTTGCTAACTGCGCTGCAGGAGGACGCCGACCGGACCAACGTCGAGCTCGCCCGGGTTGCCGGGCTGTCCCCTGCAGCGACCTTGCACCGCGTGCGGTGGCTGAAAGAGTCAGGCGTGATCCGCATCATCACCGCAGCCCTTGATCCGGCGGCCGCCGGGTTCCCTCTCCAGCTCTACGTCACCGCGACGCTCGCTCGGCATGACCCGCGCTCGACCAGGGTGTTCGAGGATCACGTCAGGGCCATGCCGCAGATCATCGCCGCCGACAACGTGGCAGGCGAGATGGATTACCTGATGACCGTGGTCGCTCGTGATGTCACCGAGCTGCAGGAGGTGCTGGCCACCCTGGCCGTCCGCGGCGGCCAGCGGCTGGTAACCCACCTCAAGCTCGCCGAGGTCAAGCCGCCCTCCAGGCTGCCGCTTGCCGCTAGGTCCACCGCAGGCGGCCGGCCGTCTCGCCAGCGCCGCCGCGTCCAGCCAGCTGACAAGGACCGCGCGCCAGATCGATGATGAGGGCGTGGGCGACCCGTACGTAACCGGTACCTGCCGGTGGTGGCACCTGACGGAGCCTTCACCCGAGTTGCGTGCCGCCGAGGCCACCGGAGCCTTCCTTACGAGCGGGAACTCCGGGCAGCCAGGTGTCGCCGTGGACCTTGGCTGCGGCCTCGGTACCGAGATAGGGTACCTGGCCGGACGCGGCTGGCATGGGCTCGGCGTCGATCTCTCTTCGGCCGCGCTGTCGCAAGCCCATAAACGCCATCAGGGTGCAGTGTTCGCCTGCGCGGACGTCACCAGGCTGCCGCTGCGGGCAGGATCGGCCGATCTCCTGCTTGACAGAGGCTGCTTTCACTTCCTCGGTCCCGCCGGGCGCGCAATATACGCCGCTGAGGCCAAGCGCGTGCTGCGGGCTGGCGGCCGGCTGCTGCGGATGTGCCTGAACTCGGCCGGACGGCCGAACGGCCTAGATGAACACACCATCCGCTCGACATTCAGCGGGTGGAAGCTGCTTGCGATCGAGCGCGCCGAACTAATCAGCGACACGCGGGCGATGCCTGCGGTCACCGCCATCCTTATCCGTCCGTAATCGTGATCGTACTATCCGCGACTACCACCACAACCCGGACAGAATTGAACTAATGCCCGCCCGAATACGTCGGTCGTAATAGTGACTGTCTCGTTCACACGATGACCATGCGAGATGCCGGAAGTGCCACACCGAGCAGGAGACCCCATGGCGACTGGTATGCGCCAGGCGAAGCGCCCGCTGAGCGCATTGCTCGCCGGGCCCTATGGGCATCCGTATCACCCCATGCTGGTTACCATTCCGATCGGAGCCTGGATGACCAGTCTCGGCTTCGATGTCGCCTCGCACCTGGCCAGCAGGCCCGCATTCCTGGTCCACGGCTCGGAATGGCTGATCGCCACCGGTGTGGTCGGCGCGATCGCCGCCGGAATGATTGGTTTCCTCGATCTTGCTGTTATCCCGGTTGGAACCCCCGCGTTCCGGACGGCATGCACGCACATGTTCATCAACGTCACGCTGATCGTCGCCTACGGCGCGAACTTCGCGTGGCGTTACCACACCGGTGGCCGGGGCCCTGTCGATGCCTGGATGATCGTGTTGTCGGCGGCCAGCGTGCTCGCGCTGTGCGTGTCCGGCTACCTGGGCGGCAAGCTCACCTACCGCTACGGCGTGCGAGTCGCCACCGAAACAGCCCAAGTCGACGGGTACCTGACCCAGGGCACGCACGCGGCCCCCGCACCGCGACCGGCTCGCTCCAGGCGCAACCACCGGGCCTGAATCTCGGCCCATCACGGTGCGAACCAGCGGAGCGGATCATCGTCGGTCTCGCTCGCTCCGGCCGCTTCCAGCGCGCTCACGACGACGGTACGGCGGTGAGCCGCGTAGGTCAGCACGTGCGCGATCATCCCGGCGGCCGTGAATACATACGGCCTCGGCCCTGTTGCGTCGACATAGGTCTCGCCGAAGCGGTCGTTCGCGCACACGTCACGGACGTAGTCCACGAAATCACGGCCAGCGCGCTCCAGC
>Ga0126378_10004556_pt1 | contig 10614 bp, 6 predicted proteins | sample PanSoiMetPlot_23_FD_92587 | JGI IMG/M metagenome (GOLD analysis project Ga0126378, IMG submission 92587) | Tropical forest soil microbial communities from Panama - MetaG Plot_23 | ecosystem: Environmental > Terrestrial > Soil > Tropical forest > Bulk soil | place: Panama | collected 2016-02-17
AAGCTGCCGGTCATCGCCCTGACCGCCAAGGCGATGAGGGGCGACCGCGAGCGCTGCCTCCGCGCCGGCGCCTCCGACTACATCTCGAAGCCCGTGGACTTCGAGCGGCTGCTGGATCTCCTGAGATCATGGCTGACGGCGTCGTAGGCGACGTGCTGCGACCCGAACGCGTCATGGGTGACGAGCTGCGGCATCCCGCGAGCATCCTGCTGGTCGTCGCCTGCTGCTCCGTTCGCGCTGCACGTCAAGTACCTCACTACGCAGATACCACCTTATCCCTGCTTCTGACTAGACATAGATATATACGCATGCTATAATGCAATCGCGGTAGACATGACCAGCTAATTGGATAGGGACGAGGCTGCCTCTGTGCTCCGGCGCAGCCCCTGCCGGCGTCCTGACGGAGTTTCGACGCGCCCCCGGCGCTGCGTGACGTCAAGCGACGACGAAAGAGAGAGAGGGGGAAACGTGAAGAGTCCAGATCAGCCGAGCCTGGCGCCACGTGTGCCGCCGGGCCGAACCCGAGTAGGCGTGATCGGCTGCGGGTATTGGGGCCCACACCTGGTCCGCAACCTGCACGAGATTGGCGAGGTGGACCTGCTGGCAGTCTCCGATCCGCAGCCGCAGCGCCTCGAGTACGTGGCTTCGAGGTATCCCGGCGTGCAGCTGTTCACCGATCATCGGCAGCTCCTCGCCAGTGACCTCGACGCGGTGGTGATCGCCACGCCGATCCACACCCACTACTCGCTCGCCCGCGATGCCCTCATGGCCGGCAAGGATGTGCTCGTCGAGAAGCCGATGGCCACGAGCGTCTTCGAAGCGGCCGAGCTGGTCCGCCTGGCCCAGGCGGGGGGGCGGGTGCTGATGGCCGGCCACACGTTCGTCTACAACCCGGCGGTTCGGGAGCTGCGCCGGCTGGTTCAGGAGGGCGGCCTGGGCCGGATCTACTACGGCGACGCGGCCCGGCTCAACCTGGGTCTCTTCCAGCGCAACGCCAACGTGCTCTGGGACCTGGCTCCTCACGACATCTCGATCCTGATGCACGTTCTCGACGAGAAGCCGGTGATGGTGAGCACGAGAGGGAGGGCCTACGTGTACGCCGACGTGCCCGACGTCTGCTACCTGGAGCTGCAGTTCTCGTCGGGCGCGAGCGCCCATGTCCACGTCTCCTGGCTCGATCCCGACAAGGTGCGCCGCCTGACCCTGGTCGGCGACCGTCGCATGGCGGTGTTCAACGACGTCTCCTCGACTACCAAGCTGCGCATCTACGACCGCGGCGTGGAGCGGCCATCCGTTGACAGCTACGGGGAGTTCGAGGTCGCCTATCGGCACGGCGAGATCGTCATCCCGTACATCGCCTGGCGGGAGCCCCTCAGGCTGGAGTGCGAGCACTTCATCGAGTGCGTCCGCAGTGGCGGCCGGCCTCTCAGCGACGGGGAGCAGGGCCTGGCGGTCGTGGCCGCGCTGGAGGCCGCCGAGCGATCGCTCCGCGCCGGCGGCCTGGAGGTGCCCGTCGAGATACCGCCCTGGTCGCCGGAGACGAGCGCACCCCATCCCAATGGGACGGCGGCCCTAGCACACGCCGATGTGTGATGAGGCGGCCGCATGACCGCGCGGCACGTGACCGATCCGGCGTGGCACGAGCTCGTGGCGGAGGCGGCGGGGGCGACCGCGTTCCACCTCCCGGCGTGGGGGTGGAGTGCTCGCCGAGACCTGCGCCTGGACGCGGCTGGCGAGACAGAGGTCGTGCCGTGACCAGGCCCATACGGAAAGGAGAGAAGTAAGGAGGAGGAGGAGGAGGAGGAGAGCCATGTCTGGCACCCGCCCGACCCATCTGTACGCGAGCCGGCAGCGTGCCAGCGTCTCGTCCCTGTGGTGGAAGCGACCGTTCGATGTGGTCCTGGGGACGGCCCTGCTGTTGATCGCACTGCCGGTCATCCTCTGCCTGGCGCTCGCCGTCGAGCTGGAGGACGGCGGGCCCGCGTTCTTCGCTCAGGAGCGGGTCGGGCTCAGCGGCCGGCGCTTCCGGATGTGGAAGCTGCGCACGATGCACGCGGGCTGCGAGCAGGTCACGCACCGGCGTACCGCCGCGAACTGGTTCACCGGCCGCGCTGACGGCAGCGCCTACAAGACCCTGGCCGATCCGCGGATCACGCGAGTCGGACGCCTGCTCCGGCGGTTCGACCTGGACGAGCTGCCGCAGCTTTTGAACGTGATGACGGGCGACATGAGCCTCGTTGGGCCACGGCCCGCGATTCCCTACGAGCTCGAGCACTACGAGCCCGTTTACTTCCGCCGCCTCGCGGTGCCGCCGGGCATGACCGGACTGTGGCAGGTGAGCAGCCGCGAGCAGCTCTCGGCCGCCGAGATGATGGACCTGGACCTGCGGTACGTGCGCGAGGTCTCTCCGTGGCTGGACCTTCAGCTCCTCGCCAGGACCGGAGCGGCACTGGTCGCGGCCGTGGCAAGGAGGGACTGAACCCATGCCGCACACCGCCGAGCGTACCCTCCGGCACTGGCACTGGCTGATCTGGCTGAGTATCCTGCTCGCCGCTGGGCTGGCATGGGCTGCGACGCTCGTGCGCCCGCCGGTCTACGAGGCGAGCACGCTGCTCTCGATCGACGAGAGCCAGTCGGCCACACAGGGCTTCGACGTCGCGATTCAAGCCGACCAGTTCCTGGCCCAGCGGTTCATAGCTATGGGGACCAGCCGGGACGTCCTCCAGGCCGTCTGCGCCCGCGAGGCCGGCGCCTGCGATCCGGCGGCCCTCGCCCGCCAGGTCAGGGTGACCACCCCCAGGGCCACGGCGCAGCTCGAGATCGCCGCCGACGCGTCTTCACCGGAGGCCGCCGCCAGGCTGGCCAACGAGGCTGCCGATGCGCTGATCGCCCGCAACCGGGCGCAGATCGAGGCGCAGCTCCAGTCCCAGCGCACGTACCTGCAGGGTCAGGTGCGGCAGCTCAACGCCCAGATCGCGCAGCAGCTCCAGCAGAGCTCTGCGGCGGAGGCGGCCGGACACCCCGACGCCGCGGGCCTGGCGCAGCTCAGCTTCCTGCAGACGCAGTACTCGACTGCGTACCAGCGGCTGCAGGACCTGGACGTGCAGGCCTCGCAGCGTGCAGATGTGCTGTCGGTCGAGCAGCGGGCGATGCCGCCGCGGACGCCGGTCGATCCGGACCCTGTGCGCTACCTCCTGGTTGGCGTGGTCTGCGGGCTGGGCGCGGGTGTGCTTGCAGCCCTCCTGGCCGAGCGGCTCAGACAGCGCATTCGGGATGCCTCGGACCTGGCCGCGGCGGCGGGCACCGACGTCGTCATCGACCTGAACGGGGGGCGGGACGGGGCCACAGCAGCGCGCTACGGCCTCCTAGGGCGCCTGGGTCGGGCGGCGCCGCCCGGGCGCCCGCGGGCGTTGTGGCTCGTCGCGTCCACTCCGCGAGACCGGGTGAACGACGTGGCCGCGCATCTTGCACAGGCGGCGACGGCCGGCCACCAGCGGGTGCTCGTGGTGCCGGCGCAATATGCGGCTGCGGTGGACCGGGACAGTCCGGAAGGCGACCGCCCTTCCGCATTCCTCCTGGCGCCCGAGGGTGGCCGCGGCGGCCCTGGCGCAGCGCCAGAGCGGCCCGAGGAGGAGATCGACCTCGTGGTCCACTGTTTGCTGCCCCCGATGCAGACCCCCGCCGCCGAGCCTCTGGGGCCGGCGCCCGACAGTGTGATCCTCGTCGCGACCCGCGGCCGGACGACGTTCACCGAGGCCCGCCTGGCTGCCGGCCTGCTGCGTGCCATCGGCGTCGAGGTCGCCGCTGCCGCGCTCCTGCCCGTCCGGCCGGAGCCGGTGCCTGTGCCAGCCCACGGATCCGCACCGGCGGATCGCGTGCCGGCCGCCAAAGTGGCGGCCGAATGACGCCAGTCATCCGGGCTGACTATCAGGCCCGGAGTCGCGTGCTCCCGAGCGCTGGCCGGCCGGCCGGCGAGGTCGCCTCGTGCCGGCGGTGAGTCCGCTGCTGGCCCTCGGGGCGGCGGGGGCACTCGCTCTGCTCGTGGTGGCCATCAGCCGGCCACCGCTGGCCTGCGGACTGCTGGCAGTTGCCGTTCCGCTCACCGCCGGGATGGCGCGGGGCGGTGTCGTACCCGTGCTGCGCGTCAACGAAGCGCTGCTGCTGGTCGTCGCCGCGGGCTTCACGGCGAACTGGCTGGCCAGACGGCGGCGCCTCGCCTTCATCGGCCTCGACGTCGTTGTCCTCGGGTTCTGCCTGGTCGGCGTGGTCGTCCCCTGGGCGGTGATCCTGCTGTCGCACGCGGAGGCGGATCAGAGCGACTGGCTGCTCGTGCTGGCGCCAGTCCAGTACCTGGTGGTCTACCTGCTGTACTCGCGGACGGAGTTCACCAGCGCGGACCTCAACCGGCTGTTCAACCTGTGCATGGTGGCGAGCCTCCCTGTCGCGGCGGTGGCCGTGGGAGAGGCACTCGACCTGGGGGGGACGCGCGACCTCGTATCCGCCTATTACCCGACCGCCGCGCTGCCCGCGTGGGACACCGTCTATCGGCCGGCCTCGCTGCTCGGCCACTACAGCGCGCTGGGCGCGTTCGGGCTCCTGAACTTCCTGCTCGCCCTCGCCCTGGCGGCCACGCGGCACCCGGGCTTCTCGGGGCGGTGGCTGGGTGTCGTCATGGGCGCCAACCTCCTGTCCCTGCTCGCCAGCCAGACCTACGCTCCGGTGGCCGCGCTGTTCCCGGGCGCCGCTGCGGTCGTCCTGGGCGCCCGCCGCTTCCCCTGGCGGCAGGCGGCCGCTGCACCCCCCGTGCTGGCGGCGGCCGCCGTGGTCTTCTGGCCGTCCATCACCAACCGCATCGCCTCCCAGGTGGCTGCCCCTGGCGGCTCGGGCCTGCCCGAAACCCTGCAGACCCGGATCGACTACTGGCAGGCATTCTTCGTGCCGGCCCTCCTGCGCCACGGGCTCTGGTTCGGCACCGGCACGCTGATGCCACCCGAGGTGCCGCGCCCGCTCGTGGACTTCGTGGACAACGGCTACCTCTGGCAGCTCTTCCGGGCGGGTGTGCCGGGCCTGGTCGTCATGATCGCGATGCTCGCCGCGGTGGCGGCGGCCGGCTGGGCTGCGCGGCAGAGTGATGCCCCGTCCCGCCGGATGGTCGGCCTCACCTGTCTGGGCGCGGTGATCGCCGTGGTGCTGATGGACGTCACCGCCGAGTACCTGACCTTCACCGCGGTCAGTCAGGAGTTCTGGATGCTCGTCGGCATCCTGGCGGGGTTTGCGGCGGGCTGGCTGCCCGCTGGCGGCGCGCCCGGTGCCCGCCTGCTCTTCCGCGCCCCGGGTGCCGTCATCGTTGGCGCCGCCTCACGTCATCGCCCGCTCTTCCTGTCCGCGGCGCTGCGGGTACGACGGCTCATCGCCCCCGGCGCGCTGCTCCGGTCCTCGGCGGTGCTCACCCTCGGCAACGCGACGGCGCGGCTCCTGAGCCTGCTCTTCTCGGTCGCCGCCGCGAGGTTCCTGGCGCCGGCTGGCTACGGCCTGCTGGCCTATGGGCTCGTCATCGCCAACGTCGGCTCGATCCTCATCATGAACGCCCCGCTGGGGCTGAGCCGGTTCCTGTCCCGCCACCGCGACGACCCGCCCGAGAGGGACGCGTACTTCACGAACTGGATGCTGGTCGTCGCCTGGATCGTCGCCGCGAGCCTGGCTCTGATGATCCCGATCGGCGTGCTGGCCGGGCTGGGGGGCTGGCTGCTGCCGGCGCTGCTCGTGAACCTGCTCGGGACGGCCGTGCTGCAGACGTACCAGCAGGTCCAGTGCGGGTTGGAGCGCTTCGACCTGATGGTGGGCTTCTGGGCCCTGGCCAACCTGCTCCAGCTCGGCGCCGCCGTGGCGGCCGGCCTGCTCGGGTTCCGCACCACGGCCGTGTTCCTCGCCATCTACGGCGCGTCCAGCGTCGCGGCCCTGATCGTCGCACTGCCGCTGGCGCGAACGCCGGTCCGGTTCAGGCCGGAGACCCTCAGCTGGAGGCGGACGTGGCTCGTGGCCCGCTACACCGCGCCGCTCGTCCTCATGAACGCCTTCACGACCGTCTGGCTGGGCGCGGACCTCGTGTTGATCGACCGGCTGATGTCGCCGGCGGCGGCCGGACGCTACGCCGCCGCCAAGGTCGTCGTGAGCGGGTTCGCGGTCGTGTCGTGGGCGGTGTCGACGGCCGTGCTGCCGCGGGCCAGCAGGCTGGCGGGCGCCGCCCTCCGGAGCTACCTGCTGCGTGCGCTGGCCCTGACCGTGGCGGCCGTCGTGCCGCTGCTGCTGATCCTGAGCCTGGCGGCGAGGCCGCTGGTCGGGCTGGTTTTCGGAAGCCACTACCTGGAGGCGGGGGCTCCGCTGGCCGTGCTCGCCGCCGGCATGGCTGTCTACGCCCTCTACATGGTGGTCGAGAGCGCCTGGCTGGGCCTGGGCCGGCCCGGCGTCGCCGCCATCGCCGGAGGGGTCGGCATGACAGGCGTCCTCCTGGGCGGCATCCTGCTGATCCCGCGGCTGGGCCTGACCGGGGCTGCCCTGGCCTTCGGTGCCGGCTCGGTCGCACAGCTCCTCGTCCTCGGCGCGCTTACAGTCGTCAGCCCCCGGCTCCGCGATGGGCCCGGCCAACCGCCCGCAAGTGCCGAGGGCGCAGGGGCGCTGGCGGAGCCTGCGTCGGCTCCGCGCCGGCCGGTCCTCGTCATGGCCGAGGGGCTGACCGGGGCGCCGGATGACGGCTACGCACGCATCGTGCGGACGATGGCCGCCGGCCTGGGCCTCAGACGGCCGGTCGTGCTGCACGACATGCCCGGCCACCGCCGCGGAGGGTCCGCGGGGGCATCCATTCCCTGGCGCACCTGGGGGACGCTGCGCACCGCCACCCGGCCCGAGGTGCGCCGGGCGCGTCCCGCAGTCCTCGTTTACGTGTCTCGATCCTCCGTAACCGTCGCTGCGCTTCTGCGCGCCCGGCTGCTGAAGCTCGTCTGTCGCGGCGTCCCGGTCGCCGTGGTCGGCCTGCACGCCACCTCGGGACGGCTGCCGGCCCCATTCGCGCTGCGCCACCTCGCCCCGGACCTCCTCCTCGTGCCAACGGGCCGCGAGCGCGACGCCGGCCGGGCGGCGGGCGTGTACGCCGACACGGTCTGCGGTGGCGTGGACCTGGACCGGTTCCGGCCGCCGCGGCCGGGCGAGAGGGCGCACCTCCGGCAGCGCTGGAGGCTGCCGGTTCGGGACCGCCTGATCCTCCATGTCGGACACCTGCGGGAGGGGCGCAACCTGCCGGCGCTGGCCCCGCTCGCCCATTCGGCCGGCGTGACGGTGGTCGTGGCAGACACCGGTCACGGGAGATCGGAGTCGAAGCAGCTGCGCAGCGCGCTCGAGGGCGCCGGGGTCGTCGTGATGGACGGCTGCCGGCCCAACGTGGAGGAGCTGTACCGTCTCGCCGACTGCTTCATCTTCCCGGCGGTCTCGCCGGATGACGCGGTCGCGCTGCCGCTGTGCGTCCTGGAGGCGCTCGCGAGCGATCTGCCTGTGGTCACCACGCGGTTCGGCGCGGTGGCCGAGCGGTTCGGACAGACGGCGAGCGTCACGTTCGTCGACAGCCCGGCCGAGATTCCGGAGCGTGCCCTGGCCGCGTGCGGCTCCGCCGCGCGCTCACGCGACCTGGTCGAGCCCTACACGTGGGACGCGCTCGCCCAGCGGCTGGCGGCCCTCTTCGAGGAGGTAGAGCGGAGCCAGGGCGCTGGCGGCGCGCCGGCTTCTGCTGTGCTCGCGGCCCGGCTCCGCAGGCAGGCTCACGTCTTGAGGGAGCTGCCACGGAGTCTGCTGTGGGACGGGCATACCGGCTATGAGGTGCAGCGGACCTCGACGGTCCCCGTGGTGCCCTTCGAGGACCCCGCCCCCGCGCCGGAGCTGACTCGGCCCCGGACCGCGACCGTCGGGGTCGTCACACCCCCCGCCGGGTCATCGCTCGTCGCGGCTGCCGCCCGGCTGCTCGGGCTCTCACCGGAGGAGGCCGATCTCCCTGGAGCGCGGAGCCTGCTCGACCGTGCCCTGCTCGGTCGCTGGGAGCTGGTGGCGGCTTCCGCCGAGGCGGTGCCCGCCCTGTCCGCGGCAGCGGGGGCGCTGGCCGCGTACGTGGGCCGGGGCGGCACCCTGTATGTCGACGGTCTGGACGAGCACGCGAACCTCGTGCTGCCAGCCCTCGGGGCCCAGCTCGGCATCGCGCTTCCGTCTGTCCGGCGGGCGCTCGCCGCCACGCGCCTGCTCCTCCCCCCCGCGCCTGCTGCGTTCGCGGGCGCGCTGGCGGGGACAGCGCTGGAGACGTCCTGCGGCGAGCACGTGCTCGAACCCGCGCACCCTCGCGACGTGCGCGCCTGGGGCGTGGCGCGCGGCGTCCGCGGGGCGCTGGTCATGGAACTGCATCTGGGGCGCGGGCGGGTGGTCTTGAGCACGCTCCCCCGGACGCAGCCCAGTCGGGCGATCGACGTGCTCGCGTCGCCCGAGGCGGCCGGGCTGGTCGTGCCCCTGCTGCTGCTCCACCAGCGCTACGGTCGGGCTGCCTGGCACGCCCCCTGCGCCATAGCCAACTTCACCATCGACGACCCGCCGCTGCGTCGAGGCTCGCTGGGCCTCCGCTACGACATCCTGGCGGCGCAGGCTCGAGACCACCGCTTCCACGTGACCATCGCCACCGTGCCGCGGGAGCTCCCGCTCGCCGATACGACCGTCGTCGGCCGGCTCCGCCAGCAGCCGGAGCTCCTCTCAGCCTGCTACCACGGCTGTGACCACGACGGCTACGAGTTCTATCTCACGGCAGGCAGCCGCATGCGTTACCCCGCCCGACCGCTGGCGGAGCAGCGCGCCGACCTGCGGCGAGCGGTGGAACGGGGTCAGCGGTTCGCCAGCACCCACGGCTGCCGGCTCGACCGCGTCATGGTGTTTCCCCATGGGGTGGGTCCGGCGAGTCTCTACCCGGACCTGCACCGACTGGGCTTCCTGGCGACCTGCAACTTCTGGGACAAGTACCCGCTGGAGGCGGCCGTCCCCGCTCAGGACGACCTCGGGCTCCGGCCCGCGGACCTTGCGTGGGAGGGCTTTCCGCTGCTGTGGCGCCGCAGCATCCGTGACCAGGGCTGCCTGCTCGACCTGATGCTGGGCCGGCCGGTCCTTGTCTTCGCCCACCGGCGCGGCCTGGGCCGGGACTTCCTGCCCTTCGTCGAGCGGGCGGCAGCGATCAACAGAGCGTCTCGAGGCACGGCGGCCTGGTGCGGGCTGGAGGACGTCGCCCGGCATGCGTACCTGCAGCGCCGCGCCCCGGGACAGGGCTGGGAGGTCCTGATGACCACCAACGAGGCCTGCCTCCACAACCCTGATCCGGCTCCGAGGACCTGGATGGTGACTCGGCCCAGTCTCCCGCAGGGCAGCCTTCTCGAGACCGCCGGCCTTCGCGGCCCCGGTCCGCTGCGCGTCACCGTGCCGGCGGGTGGCACGGCGGTCGTTCGCGTGACAACCCGCGATGGGGTCTCGCCACTGGGTAGCGCGCGGCGCTGCTCCGTCGTCGGTGGCGATCGCGAGGAGGTGTGCGCATGATCCCGACTGTCCGTCCGGAGCTCGGACCTCGGGTAGAGCCGGCCGCACTGGAGGTGACGACATGACCACCGTCCTCATTCACGTCATCGACCGGCCGGCCACCATCCCCGACCTCATCGGCAGCCTCTTCGCCGCCTGCCGCCGGCGCTCGGGCATGAGCTCCCACGACTTTGCTGCCGCCATCAACGACCTCATAGAACAGACTGCCCGCCACCCGCTCTTGAACGCGGACGCTGTCAGGGTCATCGAGAAGGGGGGAGACGTGCGGATGGACGTTGTCATGGCGGCCATGCTGCTCGCCGGCATCGACCCCTCAGCGATCCTCCAGGACCTTGTGGACCGGGTGGAGCGGGAGTAGCTCCCCTGCGTGCAGGGTCTGACGCCCCCGCGGCGCCAGCTGGGAACGAAATACGGCGTAGGTTGTGGCCGTGGATGGGCGCCGCTGCTTGGACGTCCAGGTCACCGATTCGGCGCCGCACATCTCGAGCACCCGGGGATCTCCAAGGCGGTCACCGGCAGGACGGTGCCGACGGGCCTGCGGTGATGGTCACGTCGATGGACAAGTACGCTTGTCTCTGAGCGCCCCACGGCCAACTTGCGCCGCAAGCCGGTGCGCGAACCCGAGCGGCCGAGTGGCACAGGAGGAATGAGATGATCGAGCACAGGATCGGGACCCGTCAGGATTGGCAGGCGGCCCGGAACGAGCTAGCCAAGCTCGAGGCCGAGCAGGCGCGCCGAAACGACGAGATCAAGAGGAAGCGGCTCGATCTGCCTTGGGTCCCGGTCGAGAAGGAGTACGAGTTCGCCACCCAGGATGGCAGGAAGACGCTCGCCGAGCTCTTCGATGGCCGCTCACAGCTCCTTGCCTACAACATCATGTTCGGACCTGATTACTCGCTCGGTGCCTGCCCCGGCTGCACCGGCCTGGCGGACGGGCTCGACGGCACGCTCGTCCACCTGAACCACCGCGACGTGACGCTGATCTGCTTCTCGCGGGCGCCGATCGAG
>Ga0126378_10004557_pt1 | contig 10613 bp, 7 predicted proteins | sample PanSoiMetPlot_23_FD_92587 | JGI IMG/M metagenome (GOLD analysis project Ga0126378, IMG submission 92587) | Tropical forest soil microbial communities from Panama - MetaG Plot_23 | ecosystem: Environmental > Terrestrial > Soil > Tropical forest > Bulk soil | place: Panama | collected 2016-02-17
CTGCTTCGCAACGCCTGAGCCGTTGACCCTCAAGACGGTCCTTCGCGACACTGCTTTCGTTGCCCTTGCGCTGCTGATGACCATCTTCGCATTCCTCGAGGCTCGCAAGCCCCATCCCTGGTCCGCTCCGGAGGTATCGTAGGCGTAGCCTAAGAGGTTTTTCTTGTGCCAAATCTGCATAATTTTGCTGCGAGAATTGCCGCTATCACAATAGGAGCGTTATTAGTTGTTGCTCCTTCTGCCCGCGCCCAGAATCAACAATCTTCGGAATCGAACTTGCGCTCTGCTCAGGAGGAGGATATTCGCGTGGCAGCGTTTTTGTATCTGTTCGACGTCGAAACCGGACCAGATCCTGATTATTCCTTCTATTGTTTGTCGGTCGATTCGGACGGCTTCAAAGTCCACCATGACCCGTCAGATTCACTTATGAAGCGGTTTCCGCGGATGCACCGAACGCTCCGCAAAGTCTCAGAATGCGAGATCGTTAGTAAGCCCAAAGATTGGTTCACCGCGATTAAAGACAAGCAATCTGGCAAGGCAGGTTGGATGATTTCTCTGAGTTCGATTCTTTGGATTAATGAGCACGAAGTCCGAGTGGGTGGAACTCGGTATTGCGGTGGCCTTTGCCTATGGAGTTCAATCCTGCAGGCTACGCTTGTTGAAGGAAAATGGAAAGTTGCACTGGCGCCAAATGGGTATGTCTTTGTTTCTTAGGGGTCATGAGATATCTGAGATGCGGAGATTTCAGTGAAAAGTCTCGCTGAATACCTCGAACTCTCGGAGAAAGCACACGGTCACCTCTGCGCGGGGCAAGTCCTCGGTGTGCGTCTCGCGATGCTGGGCCTGCGTGAACTCGCCATCGACGATCCTGTTGCAGAGCGCAAGCGTCTTATGACCTACGTGGAGATCGACCGCTGCGTTACCGATGCTGTTGCGGTGGTGGCCAACTGCCGCCTAGGAAAGCGCGCGCTGAAGTTCCGCGATTGGGGCAAAGTTGCAGCAACGTTTGTTGATTTGCAGACAGGCCGTGCGATCCGCATCGCCGCAAAGGAATCTTCCAAGCAAGCGGCGCGCGAAATGTTCCCGGACCTCGACAAAGAAGCGGGCCAACAAAAGGCTTACACGCAACTCTCGGATGAAGTTTTGTTCGACAAAGAATGGGTGAAAGTCGAAGTCGCGCCCGAAGATCTTCCCGGATTCAAAGGCCCGCGCGTAGTCTGCGCCGAATGCGGCGAAGGCATCAACTTCAAGCGCGAAGTCATGGTTAACGGTCGCACCCTCTGCCGCGCCTGCGCCGGTGAGAAATATTACGAACCGCTCGGTTAATTGCCAAAGAGAGTCGGGAAGGATCACTCTTTGGGGCTCGTTGCTTCGTCCGGCTGGCCTGCTTCGCTTGAACTGCCTTGCTCGACTCGCATTTCGCCGATGCGCACAATGACATAGGCGATTAGAGCGAAAACAAAGAACACCAGCAACATCCAGGCAATTCCTTGCAGCGCCTCGATGGCCGTGCGGTAGATTTCCAAGACCCAATGATCGAAGCCAAACCCAGCCGCGCCTCCAGGGCCGAGATTTCTCTCCAGATCGTGCACCGGCACGCCAAAGGAAACGCCGACAACCACAACCGCGAACTTAAGAAATTTCAGCCACGCCGCGCTGATTTCATCGGCGATGATGCGGTTGAGGACGCTCGAGAGAGGTTTCGAGAACAACCACGCCGTAGCGACCGAAACCGCGGCAGCCACGACGACGGTAGCGAACAGGAGCGCGAGGAACATGGAATTTCCTCCCTCTTGTCTTGATTCTTGCTTGGGGCGGGGAAGAGCCGGGTAACGGAAGCTCCCTTGAATCTTACTGTGTTCCTTCGGAAACGCAAACGGCGCCGCCAAATTCCGCGCATGCGCGCTTATCTGCGCTAAAATTATTCTTTGATGCTGAGCCTTCCTCCCATCACGCTGCGTTTGCGCAGCTTCAAACTGATTGACCAGGTCGCACTCGGGTTCCTGGTTTTCTGCTCGATTTTATTTGGCACTGGCTGCGGCTTGCTTTTCGTTTACGCCAGCGACTTGCCGGAGATTCGCGCCCTCGAGACCTACCGCCCCGACGTGGTCACGGAAATCTACGCTGATGACGGACAACTAGTCGGCGGCTTCGCGCTGCAGCGCCGCATTCTGATGACATACGAGCAGTGCCCCAAAGTCCTCTACAACGCAGTCACCTCCATCGAGGATCAGCACTTCGAAGACCACTGGGGCATCGACTTCCCGCGCATGTTCACCGCGGCGCTGCGCCATTTGACCAAGGGGAGAAAGGCCGGCGGTGCCAGCACCATCACCATGCAACTCGCTGGTAATCTCTTTTTGGATCGCAGCGACATCAGCTTTGGCAGAAAAGCTGAAGAAACGTTGCTCGCACTACAAATCGAGCGGCGTTACAGCAAGCCGCAGATCTTCACCATGTACGCGAACCAGGTGTACTTGGCCCACGGCAATTACGGATTTGCCGCCGCCGCGCAATTTTATTTTGGCGAATCGGTCAACGATTTGAAGCTTCCGGAAGCCGCGTTGCTAGCGGGAATGATCAATGGTCCAAAATTTTCGCCGCTGCTCAATCCCGAAGCCGCCCTTGGGCGCCGCAATCTGGTTCTCCATCGCATGCAAGAAGAGGGAAAGATTACGCCGACGGAAGAAGGCGCCGCGCGCAAAACCCCTCTCGGCCTGCACATCCAATATCCGCGAAATGACCTGGCCCCGTATTTCTTTGAAGAGCTCCGCAAATATCTCGAATCTACCTACGGAACCGCAGCCGTCCACGAACGCGGCTTGCGCGTCTACACCACGCTGAACATCCATCTGCAAAAGTTGGCTAATCAGGCACTGCGGGACGGCCTCCACGCCTACGAGCGCCGTCATGGCTGGAAAGGCAATTTGCCCAATGTTCTGCGTGACAATCTCGGTCAGCTCGACACGTACGAGGATGAAGATTGGCGCCACGCTGTTGACAAAGGGAGCTATGTCACCGGTCTTGTACTGACCGTGAGCGACCGCGAAGCGGTGATCAAAATCGGCCAATACCGCGCGATTCTTTCTCCGGCGGAGTTTGCGTGGACCGGCCGCAAAAAGCCGGGAGAATTTTTGAAAGTAGGAGACCTCGCGCAGTTCGCGATCCAGGATCTGCACGGCAACACCGCGCGCGTACAACTCGAACAGCAGCCCGGCCCGCAAGGTGCGCTGCTGGCCATCGACAATCCCACCGGAGAGATCAAGGCGATGGTCGGGGGCTACAGCTTCGAAGACTCAAAATTTAACCGTGCCACGCAGGCCGTGCGGCAGGTCGGCAGCTCATTCAAGGTGTACGTTTACGCAGACGCGCTGGAAAAAGGGGCCACGCCATTCGACACCATCGTGGATCTGCCGTTTACCGCCATCAGCGGCGGGAAACCGTACTCGCCGCACAATTACGACGAAAAATTTGAAGGCACCATCACGCTGCGGCGCGCGCTCGCGGGCTCACGCAACGTGCCGGCCGTCAAGCTCGCAGAAAAAATCGGCATCAACAGCGTTGTGAACGTGACGCGGCGCTTCGGCGTCACCACGCCCTTGCCGCCTTACTTGCCGCTTGCCCTGGGTGCCGCGGACATGAAGCTTGAAGAGCACGTTTCTGCGTTCACCGTATTCCCGAACGACGGGATACGGATCGACCCGCACATCATCCGGCGCGTGGCCAGCTATGACGGTGCGTTGCTCGAAGAAGCGCATCCAGAGGTGCACGACGTGCTGTCGCCGGATGTGGCGCGAACGATGACCGCGATGCTCGAAGAAGTCATACAGTTCGGTACTGGCGTGCAGGCGAAAGCCCTGGGGCGACCAGCTGCGGGGAAAACGGGAACAACGCAGGATTACACCGATGCGTGGTTCGTGGGCTACACGCCGCAGCTCACGGCGGGCGTGTGGGTGGGCTTCGATGACAAGCAAATTTCCCTTGGCAAGAAAGAAACCGGCGCGCGCGCGGCGCTGCCCGTTTGGCTAGAATTCATGCAAGGCGCCGTGGCTGGGACGCCCGTCACGGATTTCGCAAACGTGGTTCCGCTCGAACAGCTGGCTGGCGAGCATCAATTAAAACTGGACACCCCCGATACCGCGCCCACTGAAGACGAACCCGCAGAAAAGCCTAAAGAAAAGCCGCCGTCCAAGGCAGGAGAAGCGGCGCCGCAAATGGGGAATAAGAGCGCTTTGTGATTGACGCGGAAATCCCTAGTCGCTAGGTAGGCGGCACTTAATAGGGCCAAGAGTATAAAACTAAGCTAAATCGGATATTAGGACCCTCTAACCAACAAGAAGAATGGGGATTACAGAAAACTGGATGACTTTCCAGAAACACATATAGGAAGCTGAGTCGAGCAGCCTTAGAATTTGGGCGCTAATTTCCGCATTGCCTTTAGATAAACCTATAACAGTAAGTGAATAAGCCACATAAACTTTTGTTGAAATTTGGCACCATTTTGGTTTCTGCCGTGCTCACTTGCTTGCCGTCAACGAGCCTGTTGGTTTGCAAGAGAGAAGTAGCTGTTCTTGCTTATCGATGAGGGGATGGGGGCCGTTCTCGAGCCAGGCTTGTTGCGACTCCATCTGGGTTGGGTCGCACACCCTGGCGCAAGTCGTCAGCTTTCGAATTCCAACCAAGAAGCTCGTTGCCTCGCTGACGTCCATCTTCGTGTGGAGGCATAGCATGACATCTGTCCGATGTGTCCGCGGTGTTTTGCTTCTTTTCAGTTTACTCGTTCTGACTTGGCCCGCATCGGCGCAAATTACTTCGCAAACGGGCGCCGCGCGGCTCACGGTGGTGGATCCACAAGGTGCGTCTGTCGCCGGAGCTAAAGTCGTTCTCAGCTCGCCTCTCGGTACGACGACAACAAAAGAGACGGTTGCCGACGGAACGGCTGTGTTTCCCCTCTTGGATCCGGGAGACTACAAGGTCATCGTCGAACGCTCTGGATTCCGGCGGGCCGTAGTTAGTCCCGTAGTGGTAAAGGTCACAGAAGTTATAAACCTGACGGTTTCTTTGGAGGTTGGCGAGGTCGCGACCGAGGTAATTGTCTCGGGTGAGGCTATTCAGACCGTCAACACCACGAATGCGACTCTCGGCGAGACCCTCAATGGAAGTCTCGTTGATAATCTCCCGCTATTCACCCGCAATTTCTTGTTTCTGCTTGCGAACAATGCCGGGACGTCGGCATCCCTGCCTGACGCCACAGCAGCGGGCCGTGGATCCCCAGTGATGTTCGTTGCCGGACAGCGCGGCACTTTTAACAATCTGGTCATCAACGGAGTTGATTCCAACAACTTGGGCAACAATAACTTCGGGAACGTGCCGGTTCCCGCGCCGGATTCACTTGAAGAACTCCGCGTCCAGACCAGTCTCTATGATGCTTCCCAGGGGAAGACTTCCGGCGGCAACATCAACGTTCTCACACGCAGCGGAACGAACCTCTACCACGGTCAAGTTTTTGAGTTTTTTCGAAACGATGTTATGAATGCGAATTCATTCTTCTTCAACAAGAATGGAACGCCTCGCCCCGTCCTCAAGCAGAATCAATTTGGCGGAGATTTTGGCGGACGTACCCCGAAGATGAAAGATACATTTTTCTTCGGTTCCTATCAGGGCACGCGGCAGCGCAATGGCGTGGCCGGAGGGATCAACAACCAACTTCCGATCCTTCCTGCGACGCGCGATGCGGTATCACTCGCGGCAGCTTTCTCTACTGCAACAGCCCCTTTAACCCCGACCATGATCGATCCCGTGGCCGTGAGCCTTTTGAATCTGCCGGGCCAGTTTGGGGGGTTCTTAATTCCTAGCGGAAAGGGTATCCCCGGGAACGCGGCATTTGGTTTGTTCTCGTTTTCAAGCCCGCTCAAATTTACGGAAGATCAATTCAACGTCAACGTGGACAAGAATTTCAGTTCCAAGCACCGAATATCCGAGCGGTTTTTCTGGGCCAATACGAGCACGATCGATCCTCTCGGCGGAGAGGGTGCTGGCAATCTGGGCAGCGGACAGACGACTCCGGTAGACAATCGGCTCGCTTCGATGAGTTGGACATACACCGCGACTCCGAATGTGGTCAACGAGGCACGAGTTGGATTCAACCGGATTACCCAGCAAGTTCTCGCGAAGGAACCAGCGAACCTAAGCCAGATTGGGATGTCGCGCTTCAACAGTTCCGTTTTCCCCGGCATTCCCTTGCTATTTACCAATGATATTTTCCCGGCATTTGGGGGGATCTCGACGAACAACGATCAGGCCAGCGTAGCCAACACGTATCACGTTGCGGATACAATCGCTTGGACGCGGGGTAGACACACGCTGCGTGGAGGCTTCGAATACCGTCGCTACCAAATCAATCTGTTCAATAACTTTGCGTCGCGCGGCTTTCTGGCCTTCAATTCATTTGTCGACTTCCTCACGGGAAACATTCTGCAGGAGTTTGTCGGTACAGGCATAACGGATCGCGGCTTTCGAGCTCGCGACGCCGCTGGGTACTTTCAAGACGACTGGAAAATCACGCGCCGCCTGACGTTCAACCTCGGAGTGCGGTATGACTACCTGGGGCCCTCGGTGGATGTCAGAGACCGCCTGGGGAACTTTGACCCCAGCCTTCTGGACGCAACGACGAAGGCTAATGCCGGCCCGGGGATTTTGAGTGGCTTCATTCTTCCGGCAGCCGCGAAGTTTGGGTCCATTACCGGCACGCCCGGCGTGGACCGTTCAACGCTGAAGAGCAACGACTTGAACAACTGGGCACCACGAGTCGGTCTTGCCTGGGACGTGCGGGGCGATGGGAAAACAGCGGTTCGCGCCGGGTATGGCCTCTACTATGTCCGCATCTCGAATCAGATGCTCCTCCAATTGATCACGGCCGCTCCGTTCTTTCAATTGTCAAGCGTGGTTTTTCCGGGCACGCCGCTCAGCAACCCGTTTCCGAACCTACCGGTTCCTTCGCAATTCCCGGTTTTCCCGACGCCGCCGAGCTTTCTCGGATTCACTGCTGCCGGTTCTCCTAGGTTCAGCGGTCCGCTTCTCTCTCTCAATCCATTTGAGCGCGGGATCCGCACCCCCTATGTTGGTTCCTGGAACTTCACGGTCCAACGCGAATTGCCATCCCACTTTTCGATTGAGGTCGGTTACCTCGGCACGGAAGGCGTGAAGCTCCTGCAGAGTCGCCAGATAAACCAGGCTCTTCTGGCAAATGCCGCTCATCCAATAACAGTGGGAGGAGCCAACGCTGTTCCGGCAACGACTTTAACGACAGTCTCAAGCCGGGACGCTAATGCTCGCGTTCCCGTGCTTGGGTTTAGTACGACAGGGCTGAACACCGTCACCGGGAACGGCCATTCAACCTTTAATGCTCTCGCCTTCACCTTGAATCGCCGCACCACAGACACGTTCCTTCAAGCCGCATACACCTTTTCAAAAGCGATTGACAATAATTCAGGAAGCACGACTCAGGACCTCGGTAACTCAGGCGGCAATCAGTTGGATACGCGCGGCGTACGAGCACTGTCCAACTTCGACCGTACCCACCGCTTGCAAGTGACCTACCGCTATGAGATTCCCGCATTCCGGCATGCGAGGGGATTCGCGCATCATACCTTCGGGAATTGGGAAGTCGGTGGTGACTCGACCTTCCAGTCTGGTCTGCCTTTCACTCTCACGTGTTCGGCCTGCGTAAGCAATGTTTTCGGTCTAAGTACAGGCACACTGTTCCCGCAGGTCATAGGTAATTTGAATCAACTGCGCCGCTCTGGCGATCCGCAGCAGTTTACCGGCACAAATTCTTCCTATATCACGGGCGTTTTGGGACCGACCACAAATAATCCCGCTAACACGACCGTTTCCGGTCTCAACATCTTTGGCGGCACAGGCTCCGATACTTTCACTATTGGGGGCCCTGGAACCGGTACTCACTTCGGCTCCTTTTTCGGAAACCTCGGTCGAAACGCTCCCCAGACGCGCGGCCCCCGCCAGCAGCAATGGGAATTCTACGTTGCTAAGAACATCCCGATTCATGAATCGTTGCGGCTACAGTTCCGGACTGAATTCTTTAACCTATTTAACCATCCGAACTTTACCGTGACCAACACTTCGCTCACATCCCTTTGCGTGACGCAAGGCCTCGACGCTCCAGGCTGCGCATTCGGCAAGTACGATACGGGATTGGGGAATCCACGAATTCTTCAGCTCGCGCTGAAAATGGAGTTCTAATTCGAGAGCGGCGCCCCGGGAACGCGAGTCTGCCCAAGCCACTTGCGCTTCTCGATACTGCGTTTTCCGGGAGGCAGTGCCCTATCGTTCGGTTCTGAATGGATCCCAGCCACCCAGATCTAGTCGCCGCTGGCGGCCGCTGGGGTCAACCAGCATGATTCGTTTTTCACGAGTCATAAGGCCGATTGCCGTAAGCGGAATCCCGGCGAAGGATCGCGGCAGAAACGTCGCGCGATTCGGGCCAACTGTGAAGAGCAGTTCGTAATCATCGCCGCCGTGAAGGGCGAGTTGCACGGGATTCACTTCGGGCAAGCCAAGGACCAAAGGAATTTGTGGTGCAGGGATCTGTGCCTCGTTGATGCGGGCCCCAACGCCGGCGGCTGCGCATAGGCGCGGCAGGTCGGCGGAGAGGCCGTCGGAAAGGTCCATCATGGAAGTGGCAAGCCGCTTTTCGGCGAGCCATCGACCTAGAACGAGGCGCGGCTCAGGGTAAAAGTGCCTCTTCAACGCCGAAATGTTCGAGCGCACGGCGCGCTTGTTGTGCCTGAGAACCCGAAGCCCGAGCTCGGCTTCTCCTAAACGCCCGCTGACAAAAACGACGTCACCCGGCCGAGCTCCCGAACGAAGGGCGGCGCGGCCCGTTCGCACCTCCCCCACAACAGTCACATTGATCAGGACCTTTTCATTGCGCGTCGTGTCCCCGCCGACCAGGACGCATTGGAACTTGCGGGAAGCCCGCTGCAGGCCAACGAGAAACTCGTCCAGCCAGCGGCCAGTGAGTGAGGAGGGAAGAGTGAGGCTCAGAAGAAAGCAGCGCGGAACGCCGCCCATGGCCGCGACGTCACTCAAGGCTCGCGCAAGGCATTTCCACCCTACAGAGTCCGCAGGATGCTTGTCGCGCAAGAAGTGAGTTCCCTCCAGGAACCAGTCGCAAGTCAGGACTAACTCGCCGCGCGGCCGAGGCCGGAAAAGGGCTGCATCGTCACCAATGCCCACGGGAATCTGCGGAGAGGAGAAGCGGCCTCCTCGAACACAGGAGCGAATTTTCCGAACCAATTCGTCTTCTCGAATTCTCATCGTCGAATAAGCTTCAGAAGTTTGCTTCGCATCTAAGTTAAACGGTGAGCCTTGGCGCTAACTCAACTGCTTATATCTTACGTTAAGGCCGCCATGCGCCAAGCCAGCCCGATTCACCTGGCCCTACGTACAGGTGCCAGGTTTTCCTTCCCTGTACCAGAGCGGTACTAAAAACAGGGTTGACGAACACTTTTGAGGAAACTAGTATGACCTAGGTCGCGAACCAGCCCCTTCGGTTCAGATGCAGCAGTTTGCGCTTTATCGCGGGCACGGGGTGAGTTGCCCGCCAATGGCGAGTTGAAAGGCCAGGGCCTCTGGAACATAATGAGAGGAAAGAGCTACACGTTCTTCATTGCTTCGACTCCGGGGAAGCTCCGGAAAGTCGTCCTCCCGGCTTACCTGCTTCATGGAGTTGGAGTTCTTGCTCTTATTGGCGCAGTGACAGTGACCGCAGCTGTCGCCTCTTATTCGCGAATGCTTTGGAAAGTTGGAAATTACAATGCGGTGCGGCACGAATTAGAAACGCGCACCCAGCAGTACCGGCAGTTACAGGCCACGGTTAACGATACCAACCAACGCCTCGATTCCCTGCAATCTCTCGCGACTGAAGTTGCCATGACCTACGGCGTGCTCCGCTACCATCCCGCCGCCTTCGATCAAAGCGACAACCCCGCGGATACTCAAGATGCTTTCGATCGCACGATCGAGCAATACACCTTCCTGAAACGCAATGCAGCGGTGATCGCGGTATCCAGCAGCGGATTGCACTTGCTGTCGCCGCTCAATTTTGCGGACTCGATGTACACCCCATCGATCTGGCCCGTGATGGGGCACATCTCGGGTAGCTTTGGTGAGCGGCTAGACCCGTTCAGCGGCGAAGGTGCGTTTCATACCGGTGTGGACGTGGCGTCCGATTACGGAGCGCCCGTGCATGCGACGGCGGACGGAGTGATTACCATCGCGGAGAACCACGCGGGATACGGGCGCCTTGTGGTGATTGATCACGGGTTCGGAATCACCACTTGGTACGCGCACCTATCGGCGTTTTCAGCGGTTGTTGGGGCGCGCGTGAAGCGTGGTGAGGTGGTGGGTTACACCGGAATCAGCGGTCGGTCGACCGGGCCGCACGTACACTATGAAGTTCGAATGAACAATGCGCCGGTCAACCCCTGGCGGTACATGAAAACGACGGCTGCGGGCGACTGAAGAGATTTTGTAAGAGTGGGTGATGCGAGGCGGGCTTTAGCCCGCTTTTTTGTTTTTGGACGCTTTGA
>Ga0126378_10004558_pt1 | contig 10612 bp, 10 predicted proteins | sample PanSoiMetPlot_23_FD_92587 | JGI IMG/M metagenome (GOLD analysis project Ga0126378, IMG submission 92587) | Tropical forest soil microbial communities from Panama - MetaG Plot_23 | ecosystem: Environmental > Terrestrial > Soil > Tropical forest > Bulk soil | place: Panama | collected 2016-02-17
GAGCACCGCAGCCCCCCCTGCCCCTCCGGCTCCGGTGCTCACCATCGATGCGCTCGGGCGCAAGTGCCCCATCCCGATCATCATGCTCGCGGAGCGCATGTGGCAGGTTCCGGTCGGGGAGATCATCGCGGTGCTGGCCGACGACCCTGCCGCGAAACCCGACATCCCAGCCTGGTGCGCGATGAAGTCCCATGAGTTCGTCACGCTGACCGAGCTCCCCAGCGGCTGGGCTTTCTTCATCCGGCGCAGCTACTGAGCCTGCCGGGCTCTCAGCCCCGCGCCCGGGTTCAGCCGTAGTGGGCGGAGAGATCGGCCGCGGCCTCCTGGCCGTACGCGGCGGTGATGCGCTCGGCAACCGATGACGGCTTCAGCTCGTACTCCTGCGTTCCCACCGTCTCGAGCACGCACACCGCCAGCAGGTTTCCCAGCTGAGCGGCGCGCTCCAGGGACATGCCCTTGCCGACCGCGGCGAGGAACCCGGCCCGGAACGCGTCCCCGGTGCCGGTTGGGTCCGTCTTGCTGGTCTCCGGCACCGGGCCGACCAGCAGCGGTGGCTCTCCGGCCCGCTCCACCCGCGCCCCGGCCGGCCCGAGGGTGGTCACCCGCACGCCGACCCGGTCCAGCACCTCGGCGCCGCTCCAGCCGCTCTTGCGCTCGATGAGCGCTTCCTCGTACTCGTTGCAGAACAGGTACGCCGCCCCGCCCACGAGGGCACGGACCTGCTCCCCGTCCAGCCGCGGCAGCTGCTGGGATGGGTCGGCGGCAAACGGAATACCGAGCTCATGGCACTCGGTGGTGTGCGAGAGCATCGCGCCCGGGTCGGTCGCGCCGATGACGACCAGGTCGAGCCCTCCGTCCCTGTCCGCGAACGGCGCCAGCGTGAGCTCGGCGTCCTCGCTCATCGCGCCCGGGTAGAAGGAGGCGATCTGGTTGCCGTCGGCGTCGGTGGTGCAGACGAACCTGGCGGTGTGGTTGCGGGTGGACACGCGCACCCCGCCGCAGTCCACGCCGTGCGCGGCCAGCCAGTCACGGTAGGGGCCGAAATCCGGCCCGGCCGCCGCGATGAGCAGCGGCCGCAGCCCGAGCACCCCGAGCCCGAAGCAGATGTTCGCTGCGACCCCGCCGCGACGGATCTCCAGGCTGTCGACGAGGAAGGAGAGCGAGACGTGCTCGATCTTCTCGGCGATGAGCTGCTCGACGAACCGGCCGGGGAACGTCATCAAGTGGTCGGTCGCGATCGACCCGGTAACCGCTATGCGCACGCCCGCACTCTAGGGCATCGCCGGGGTTGCGGCTTCGTGTCCCGCGCCAAGCCCGCCCAAATCCCGTCGTGGCGTGCCCCAAGCCGCGCCACACCGGGGATCAGTGGAAGGAGTCGCCGCAGGCGCAGGAGCCGGTCGCGTTCGGGTTGTCGATCGTGAAGCCCTGCTTCTCGATCGTGTCCACGAAGTCGATCGTGGCGCCGGTCAGGTAGGGGGCGCTCATCTTGTCGGTGACCACGTAGACGCCGCCGAACTCGGCCTCGATGTCGCCCTCGATGTCACGCTCGTCGAAGTACAGCTGGTAGCGCAGCCCTGAGCAGCCACCTGGCTGCACGGCGATGCGGAGCTTCAGGTCGTCCCGGCCTTCCTGCGCCAGGAGGCTGCTCACCTTGCCCGCTGCGGCGGAGGTGAGGATGACACCCTGAGTCATGGCCTCGTCCTGAACGGTCATCTGTGATCTGCTCCCGCGTCTGGGTGCCGCCGCCGGGGCGGCGCTGGCTGTTCTCCCCACCCACAACCATAAGCGGTGCCCGGTCATTCCGTGACCTCGCCCCGCTGAGTCAGCGAAGGCTAAAGCCCGGGCGCGCCCCAGACCGGGAACCAGCGGCCGAGGTCGGGCTCGATGTTGAGATCGGACCCGACCGCGCCGCGCACCTGGATTTCCAGCGCGTTGTCGCGGCGCTCCCCCGGCAGCGGCGCGAACGGGTAGAACGTGCCGCGCTTGTACAGGTACACGATGCCGAGCTTGCGGCCCGCGCCGTCGCGGAAGCCGGCAAGCGTGCACAGCAGCTGCGGGCCGAACCCGCCGTCCGCCAGCGAGGAGTTCACCGCGTGCAGGTCCGTGACCAGCGACTCCATGTCCCCGGCCGAGTGGCGGCAGACCAGCCAGGTGAAGCCGTAGGAGTCGCTGGTGACTTCCATGCTGGCCGCGTCCGCGCCCATGGTCAGCAGCTCGCGGACGTCGGACTCGATATCGCTGAAGGCGCGCCCCTCGGCGGGGCGGAAACTCACCGAGCCGGTGCCGGTTGCCGTGAACCCCATCGAGGCCTGCATGGTGATGGCGGCCGTGGGCAGCGCGAAGAGCGCGTCCAGCTTCGGCGGGACCGGCTTGGTCCGGCCCAGCAGGGTGTCGAGGAAGCCCACCGGCTACCGCCCAAGCTGCGCGGAGATCTCGGACAGCTGGCGGAGCCGCCGCTCCAGCGAGGGGTGGGTCGAGAACAGGGTGGACAGGCCCGCGCTGCCCGGCTTGAGCGCCGGGGTGAAGTAGAAGGCGTTCAGCGCTTCCGCCGCCCGCAGGTCCTTGGTCGGGATCTGGGCCATCGACCCGCTCACCTTGGTCAGCGCGCTGGCCAGCTTCGATGGCTGGCCGGTGAGCAGCGCGCCAGCCCGGTCGGCGGCCAGCTCCCGGTAGCGGGACAGCAGCCGGATGAGCAGGAAGCTGATCGCGTAGGTGACGATGCCGACCAGCATCATGATCAGGGCGACCGGCAGCGCCGCGCTGTTGCTGTCGCCGCCGCGGCGGCCGCCACCGAACAGCTCCGAGTAGAACCCGAACCTGACCAGCAGGGCCGCGATGATCCCGATGAACGAGGCCACGGTCATCACGACCACGTCCTTGTGCGCGACGTGGGACATCTCGTGGGCGAGGACCCCTTCGAGCTCCTCCCTGTCCAGCCGGCGCATCAGCCCGGTGGTGACGACGAGCACCGCGTTCTTGGTGTTGCGCCCTGTGGCGAACGCGTTCGGCATGTCGGCCGGCGCGATCGCCAGCCGCGGCTTCGGCATGTCGGCCAGGGCGCACAGCCGGTCAACGACCGCGTGCAGCTCAGCGGCCTGCGGGCCATCGTTCGGGCTGACCTCCCGCGCGCCCGACGTGCGCAGCGCGATCTTGTCGGACCAGAACAGGGAGCCGAACGCCAGCACGGCGCCGAGCACCACCGCGAAAAAGACGATGGCCGCCCCCGATACCTTCACGGCCATGAGTATGACGACCAGCACGGTGACAAAGGCCACGAAGACGAGTCCCAGCAGGAACATCGTCAGCCCCATCCGCGCCGTCAGCCCCCTGTCAGGCGCATAGCGGGTCTTGACCATCGCGCGCCGCCTCCTTCTTTCTCCCCCGTCCCGGGCTTCCCCGTCGGGGGTCTTCTTATCCAGTATCACGTACCAGCCGGAGCGAAAATTCCGGAAAGCCGCGGGCATCCGCGTATTTCGAGTGAATTGCCCGGGTTTCCGGGTTCCGGCGGACGGCGCCTCGCGGCAAGCCGCGCGGCCGGGCCCGCCTGATCCACCGCCCGCCCGCGATTATGAGGTCCCATCCTGAACGCCAGCTGAGAATCAGCTTAGAGTGCCCGGCAATGGGGCGCTGGGCCAGCAGCTCTGTTGCCGGGTGCCCCGAGGAGTCAGCCAGGGATCAGCCCGTCTTCCTTGAGCATCTGGCGGACGTCCTCGATGTCCGCGTCGGCGTAGGGCAGGATGAAGTCGGAGGGCGCGAGGGAGTCCGCGGCGACCGGGGTGCCCAGCGACCGGACCCTGTCAAGCAGGGCGGTCAGCGCCGGGCGGAAAGCCGCCTCGTCCCCGGCGCTCACGGCCTTCTCCAGGGTGGCATCGAGCGCATTGAGCGCGTCGGTGGCTGAGTCCGCCACCTCCAGCTGCCCCTCGCCGAGAATCCGGACGATCATGACCCCTCACCAGCCTGGGGCTGCTCGGCCGCGCTGCCCTGGCCGGCGGCTCCCGCCGCGCCGCTGTTCGCGCCGCCTTCGATCTGCTTGGCCGGCCCCCCGCCGATCTCGTTCTTGAGCCGCTCCAGCTCAAGATCGACATCGGGCCCGGTCCGCATCCGGTCAAGCTCGGCCTGGATGTCGTCCCGCGGCGGCCCTGTGACGTCCTCGAGCGCGCCGGAGGCCATCAGCTCGTCGATCGCGCCCGCCCGCGCCTGCATCTGGGCGGTCTTGTCCTGCGCCCGCTGCACGGCCATGCCGACGTCGCCCATCTCCTCGGAAATGCCGGAGACCGCCTCGCCGATCCTGCTCTGCGCCTCGGCCGCGGTGTAGGTGGCCTTGATGGTCTCCTTCTGGGTGCGGAACGCCTCGACCTTCTGCTGGAGCCGCTGCGATGCCATCGTGAGCTTTTCCTCGTCGGCCTGCAACGAGCTGTACTGGGTCGTCAGGTCTTCGAGCTGGCCTTGCAGGGCCGCCTTCCTGCCCAGCGCCTCCCGTGCCAGGTCCTCCCTGCCGGCCCCGAGCGCCTGCTTTGCCTGCCCCTCGAGCTTGGTCTGCTGCTGGCGCAGGGAATTCATCTGCAGCTCAACGCGCTTCCGCGAGGTGGCAACGTCGGCTACCCCCCGGCGCACCTGCGTGAGCATCTCAAGCTGCCTCGTGTAGGAGTAGTCCAGGGTCTCGCGCGGGTCCTCCATCCTGTCCAAGGTCTTGTTGGCCTTGGCCCTGAAGATCAGGGAAACCCTCTTCATCACGCTCATGGGCGCGACCATCCCCTTCATCGTGTATCGACCGCTGCCGCTAGCCCTGCGGCACCGCGAGCCGCACGCCGTGAACTGGCAGCGGCCTGCCCGCGGGCTGGACTCAGCCTACGCGGTGATCCAGGCGACAGTCATCACCACGCCAGGAGGGACCCTTCGGCTGGCCGGGAAGGCAAATGGGCGGCTGCTCCCGGTAAGCTGACCGCGTGTTCAGACGACATCGTTCCGCCACCGTGGACGCCGAGGGCACGGCCGCCACGGGCACAGCCGGGGCCGTCGGCCAGGACGCCCCGGCTGACGGCTCAACCGGCTCCACCGGCTCCGCCGCGGCGCCAAGGCGGCAGGCAGTCACCGCCGGAAAAGGCAGGCCAACACCGAAGCGGAGCGAGGCCGAGCGCAGCCGTCGTCAGCCCTTCTCCGCGCCGAAGGACCGGAAGGAGGCCACCCGCCAGTACAAGGAACGGCAGCGCTCGGCGCGGTCCCGCCGGACGGAGGCCATGCGCCGGGGCGAGGAGTGGGCGTTCCCGCCCAGGGACAAGGGCCCGGTCAAGGCGCTCGCCCGCGACTACGTCGACTCCCGCCGGCGGGTGAGCGAGTTCTACATGTACGGGCTCCTCGGCCTCATGGTCCTGTTGTTCGTGCGCATCGCCTTCGTGCAGGCGATCGTCCCGCTGCTGGTCATAGCGGCGGTCCTGGTGATGCTCGGCGAGGGCATGCTGATCGGCCGCCGGGTGCGCGACCTGGCCGCGCAGCGCTACCCGGGGGAAAGCACGCGCGGGCTGCGGATGTACGCGGCGATGCGGGCGCTGCAGATCCGCCAGCTGCGCATGCCCAAGCCGCGGCTCAAGCCCGGCGACAGCTTCTAATCCCAGGGTCGCAGGCATGGAGCACCGTCATCTCGGCCGAAGTGGCCTGAAAGTCAGCGAAATCGCTTACGGCAATTGGATCACCCACGGGTCGCAGGTGGAGGAGGAGGCCGCCAGGGCGTGTGTCGAGGCAGCGCTCGACGAGGGCATCACCACCTTCGACACCGCCGACGTGTACGCGGGAACCCGCGCCGAGGAGGTGCTTGGGCGCGCCCTGCACGGGATCCGCCGCGAATCGCTGGAGATCTTCACCAAGGTCTACTGGCCGACCGGGCCCGGGCCCAATGATCGCGGCCTGTCCCGCAAGCACATCATGGAGTCGATCCACGGCTCGCTGCGCCGCCTCCAGACCGACTACGTGGACCTGTACCAGGCGCATCGCTACGACTACGAGACACCTCTCGAGGAAACCCTTCGGGCCTTTGACGACCTGGTCCGCCGCGGCAAGGTGCTCTACATCGGGGTGTCGGAGTGGCGGGCGGAGGAGATAGCGAACGCGCTGCGCATCGCCGGCCAGCTTGGCCTGGACCGGATCGTGTCCAACCAGCCGCAGTACAACATGATCTGGCGGGCGATCGAGTCCGAGGTGATCCCGCTGTGCACGAAGGAGGGCATCGGCCAGATCGTGTGGTCGCCGATCGCGCAGGGCGCCCTCACCGGTAAGTACCAGCCGGGCGGCGGGCATCCGGCCAGGTCCCGGGCGACCGACCCGGGCGGGTCCGGGTTCATCAGGGGATATCTTACCGACGGCATCCTGCGCCGGGTACAGCAGCTTCGCCCGGTCGCGGAGGAAGCGGGCCTGAGCCTCGCTCAGCTCTCGGTCGCCTGGGTGCTCCAGAACCCGAACGTCTCCGCGGCGATCGTGGGGGCCACCAGGCCGGATCAGGTGCGGGAGAACGTGCGCGCCTCCGGCGTGCGGCTGGCTGATGACCTGATGCGCCGGATCGACGACATCCTCGGGCCCGAGATCGAGCGCGATCCCGCCCGGACCGCAAGCCCGGCGCAGCGGCCTTAGAGTGCCCGGTGCGGGCTCATCGGCTAGCCCGCTGGATGCAGGCTCATCGGCCCGTACTCGGTCCTGTTCTCCTCGAGCAGGGTGACCTGGTCCACCCCGGCCGCCAGCAGGTCGCGCCAGTTCTCGCCCAGCCAGCTCTCGGCGTCACCCTGGCTGCCGAAGGTCTCCCTGGGCAGTTCGCCGCTGGTCGCCAGGGAACCGTCCGCCTTCTCGAACCGCCACGCCCAGGCCATTTCCTCGCTACCTCCCCGCGCCTATGGGCAGCGACATTAACCGAGCCAGGGTCGCGCCCGCCGGGACGGCCGCGATAGCGATGACCGCAATGTCCGCCGATCAGGGTGGAACGCTACAGCAAAGCCCGGCCACCTGTTAAGTTTTGGTACGTCCACTAGCCCTGCGCTTGGAGGCGCCGCAGTGGCGCGTCGCCGACCAGTCTCGTGATCAAGGTGGTGACGACATGACGCGCATTGTCGTCGTTGGTGACCTGATGACCGATACGGTCGCCCGAGCGGCCCTCCCCCTTGCAAAGGGAAGCGATACCCCGGCCACCGTGACCGCGCACGGCGGCGGCTCCGGCGCGAACGTCGCCGCCTGGCTCGCGGTGGACGGCGCCGAGGTGGCCTTCGTGGGCCGGCGCGGCGCGGACATCGCGGGGCGCAACAGGGACATGGAGCTGATGGGCTACGGCGTGGACGCCCGGCTTGTCATGGACCCCGAGCGGCCGACCGGGTCGTGCGTGGTCATGATCACCCACAAGGGTGACCACACCATGATGTCCGACCCCGGTGCCAACGCCGCCCTCTCCCCCGATGACCTGCCCAAGGACCTGTTCACCCCCGGCTGTCACCTGCACATGTCCGGCTACTCGCTGCTGAACGAGGGGTCGCGGCCGGCGGCGGCCGCGGCGCTCGACTACGCCAGGCGGGCCGGCCTGACCTCCTCGGTGGACGGCGCCTCGGCCGCGCCGCTTGAGCGGGTGGGCGCCGAGCCGTTCCTCGAGCTGACCAACGGTGTCACCCTGCTGCTCGTCAACGAGCCGCAGGCCAGCATCCTGACCGGGCGCGAGGACCCGGTCCAGGCGGCCCGCGTGCTGACCGCCTGGTACCCGCAGGTAGTGGTGAAAATGGGGGCGGAGGGCGCGCTCTACGCCAACGGCAGGCCCGACCCGATCCACGCGCCCGCCCAGGCGCTCGAGCAATTCGTGGACGGCACCGGCAGCGGGGACGCGTTCTGCGCCGGGTTCCTGATCCCCTGGCTGGACAAGAAGCCTCCGCTGGAGGCGCTGATGAACGGCTGCAGGCTCGCCGCCCGCGCCCGGTCCGTGGTCGGTGCCCGTCCACCGCTCTGAGTTCCTGCGGTCCCTGTTCCCGCCTGACGGCATCACCGGCCAGATGATCTTCGTCGACGGCGGGTTCTCCGCCACCTGAGCCGCCCGCATCACGCGGCGGCGGGGTCCGGGGGCGCCACGCGCTAGCCGTTCCGCATGATCGGGCGCGCGGGACGGCACAATGGCGGACATGGCACGACGTACCACGGCCCCGCCCCCCGAGGATTTCGAGGAGAACATCCTCGACATCGATGTCGCCGAGGAGATGCGGGGCAGCTTCCTCGAATACGCCTACTCGGTCATCTACCAGCGCGCGCTCCCGGATGCCAGGGACGGGCTGAAGCCGGTTCAGCGCCGGATCCTCTACCAGATGAGCGAGATGGGGCTGCGGCCCGACCGCGGCCACGTCAAATGCGCCCGCGTGGTCGGCGAGGTGATGGGGCGGCTGCACCCGCACGGCGACACCGCCATCTACGACGCCCTGGTCAGGATGGCGCAGCCGTGGGTGATGCGGCTGCCGCTGGTGGACGGGCACGGGAACTTCGGCTCGCTCGGTGGCGACGACCCCCCCGCGGCGATGCGGTACACCGAGGCCCGGCTGACCGCCGCCGCGCTGGAGATGGTGGCCTCGATCGGCGAGGAAACCGTCGATTTCGGGCCGAACTACGACGGCACCGAGGTCCAACCGGAGGTGCTTCCGGCCGGCCTGCCGAACCTGCTGGTCAACGGCGCCTCCGGGATCGCGGTGGGGATGGCCACCAATATGGCCCCGCACAACCTCGGCGAGGTGATCGCGGCGGCGCGCCACCTGATCGCCAACCCGGACGCGGGCCTGGATGAGCTGATGCGGTTCGTACCAGGGCCCGACCTGCCCACCGGGGGGAAGATCGTCGGGCTGGACGGCGTCAGGGAGGCCTACGAGACCGGCCGCGGGATCTTCCGTACCCGGGCGACGGCGCGGGTGGAGAAGATCAATCCGCGGCGGACCGGGATCGTGGTCACCGAGCTTCCCTACGGGGTCGGCCCGGAGAAGGTCCGCGCCCGGATCAAGGACCTGGTGGGCGCGAAGAAGCTGGCGGGCATCTCCGACCTCAAGGACCTGACCGACCGCCGGCGCGGGCTGCGGCTGCTGATCGAGATCCGGTCCGGCTTCCACGCCGAGGCGGTGCTGGAGGAGCTTTACCGGCTCACGCCGATGGAGGAGACGTTCGGCATCAACAACGTCGCGCTGGTCGACGGCCAGCCCCGGGTGCTGGGCCTGCGCGACCTGCTCCAGATCTACGTCGATCACCGGATCGAGGTTGTCCGGCGGCGCAGCGAGCACCGGCGGCGCAAGCGCTCCGAGCGGCTCCACCTGGTCGACGGCCTGCTCATCGCCCTGCTCAACATCGACGAGGTGATCCAGGTGATCCGCGGCAGCGACGACGCCGCCGCCGCGAAGGAGCGGCTGATGGCGGTGTTCGACCTGTCGGCCGTGCAGGCGCAGTACATCCTGGACACGCCGCTGCGCAGGCTCACCCGTTACGACCGGCTCGAGCTCGAGCGGGAGCGGGACACGCTGCAGGCGGAGATCGCCGAGCTGACCGCGACCCTGGAGTCGGAGTCCAGGCTGCGGGAGGTGGTCTCCGGTGAGCTGGCCAGCGTGGCCGAGCGGTTCGCCGACCCGCGCCGCACCGTCCTGCTCGAGGGCACCGGCGCCGCCAGGTCCGCCACGGTCCCGCTGGAGGTGGCCGACGACCCGTGCCAGGTCCTGCTGTCGTCCACCGGCCTGATCGCCAGAATTCCGGTTCCAGATGCAGAACGCGGGCTGGGTGACGGCCCGACGCACCCCGGTCAGGCGCCGGAGCGTGGCCTGACGCCTGGGCCGCGAGCGGCCCACGATGCCATCGTGTCCGCGTCCGCGTCCACCGCCCGTGGCACGGTCGCGGTGGTGACATCGCTGGGGCGGCTGATCAGGGCGGGTGTGCTGGAGATCCCGGCGCTGCCGCCCGGCGCCCACTCCCCCAGCCTGGCCGGCGGTGCCCCGGTCACCGAGTTCGTCGCGCTGCAGCCCGGTGAGACGGTGGTGGGCCTCGCCGCACCCGACGCCGCCGGGGCGGGCCTGGCGCTGGGCACGGCGGCGGGGGTGGTCAAGCGCGTCGCACCCGACTACCCGGCGAGCGCGGGCGAGTTCGAGGTCATCTCGCTCAAGCCCGGTGACCGGGTGGTGGGCGCGGTGCAGCTTGCCAGTGAGGACCATGACTTGGTGTTCATTACCAGCGATGCGCAGCTGCTGCGCTTCCCGGCGTCGGCGGTCAGGCCGCAGGGCCGCGCGGCCGGCGGGATGGCGGGTATCCGGCTGGCGGCGCGGGCGTCGGTGATCTGGTTCGGCTCGGTGGCGCCCGGCGCGCCGGACGGACCTGCGGACCCGGCCGGGACGGGCGCCGTCGTGGTGACCGTCGCCGGCAGCAGCGGGGCGCTGCCGGGCACCGGCGCGGCGTCGGTGAAGGTGACGCCGTACCGTGACTACCCGGCCAAGGGCCGCGCCACCGGCGGGGTGCGCTGCCACCGATTCCTCAAGGGCGAGGACGCGCTGGTGCTCGCCTGGGCCGGGCCGGGGCCTGCCCGCGGCGCGACCGAGGCCGGCGTGCCGGTGGACCTCCCGCCGGCCGACGGGCGCCGGGA
>Ga0126378_10004559_pt1 | contig 10611 bp, 10 predicted proteins | sample PanSoiMetPlot_23_FD_92587 | JGI IMG/M metagenome (GOLD analysis project Ga0126378, IMG submission 92587) | Tropical forest soil microbial communities from Panama - MetaG Plot_23 | ecosystem: Environmental > Terrestrial > Soil > Tropical forest > Bulk soil | place: Panama | collected 2016-02-17
ACAGCGGAATGCGCGGGAAGTTACGCACATTGCCGGGCGCCGAATGGTGCCGGAAGGAGTAGAAGTTGAGAATCCCGCGTTCGACGTCACGCCATGCGCATACGTGACGGCGATCATTACTGAGCGCGGCGTGGCGCGAGCGCCGTACGAGTTGTCACTACGGGAGCTGGCTGGAGCGAGCACTGGGCGCTCAACAGCGAGCCCCGGTCGTGAATTGATCGTTCCACCCTAGGGATAACAATGAAACGTCTGGCTTCCCCTGTCGTCTATCCATCGAAGGAGCAACTCCGGAATTTCTCGATCGCCCGAGTGGCTGATTCTTGATCGCTATTTCATCGTTGCATCACCCAGTCGAAATTTAAAATTTGAGAAGGAGGAGAGCAAATCCGCCGCTTCCGGCAGCGCAAGGGTTCGCGGTGCACGTGCTTCACTACTTGAACCGGATGGTACCGAGTTAGCTGTCGGACGGCGACCCGCCACCGAACGGCATGTTTTCGCGTGGATGAAGACCGTTGGGAGGGCGTAAGCGTCTTCAACCGCCAGTCGCAGGTTGACGCCGAGTGCATTTCGCCGCTCCTTTTTTCTTTTTGCGCATATCTGCCGCTGGGATGGCATCCATTGATAACCGGGTGGGGTCGGTCATGGATCTTTTTCGCCGGCTCCCAGCGAGTCGAATTTTTGCATGCCGGCGCCTGCGCCCGCTATCTCGTTTCGGCCCGGTCTCGGACCTGAGGGCGGTTTGGTGCAGCCTACAAAACCCAAGGTCCTCGACTCGGCTTACTCGGACGGCGGGGCAGGAGTAACACGCGAGGGTGGGTGCCTGGGTGCTGGATTTGAGATCCAAAACTGAGTGAAAAGGGAACCACGATCTGTCCTCGGTCGTATTTTAGAGTGTGAGGTTCGCCATGTTCACGTTCCTGCTTTGGTGTCTCCTGTTCGTGATTTGTTGGCCCCTGGCTCTGCTGGCTCTGCTTCTCTACCCGCTGGTGTGGATACTGTTGCTGCCATTCCGGATCGTCGGAATTGCCGTGCATGGTGTCTTGGAACTAGTGCGAGCCGTTATCTTATTCCCCGCCCGGCTACTGGCGGCGCCGTTTCGGCTGTGACCCGATCGAGAACAATTCTTCGATAACTTACCCAGCGAGACGAAGGCCACCGCCGCGACCGTCGCGACCCTGCATGTCGACAATCATAGAAACCACAATAATACCCAGGTGCTCAGCTCCGAGGCGTCGTCGTAATAGACTCGCTGATGTTTATCGTGCTGCCACAAGCGAAGCCCTCAGTTTTGCTGGCAAGTGTGGCGGCTTCCCACCGGCCGGCTCATCAGCGGCGTGGGCGCGGGATGGCCGGAAGCCGGCAGTGGAGTTTCGATCGAGTGGACGGAGAAGAGCGCAATCTGTTCTGCTTGTCATCTTCTCTGTGTAGCAAAATCCAACCGTTTACTTCCGACCAGATGGCGGCTATAGTGCACGCACTATGGACTCCAGAGTCTTCTGTCATCAATGCGGCGGGGAAGCCAGCGCAGATGCGAGGTTTTGTGTCCAGTGCGGTGCGCGGCTCACGGCGCCGACATTCTCGTCCGTTTCCTCATCAACGTCGATGACCAGCGGAGCCAGCACGGAACCCGCGATGGCAGCTGCTGCTGCCAATGCTGCGAGCCCGGCTACTTCGCCATTCCCGATGCTTGCGTCGGTGCATTATGGCGGATTCTGGATACGGTTTGTGGCCGCATTCCTTGATCTGATCATCGTGCAAACTGTCGTTCTGCCCATCGCGTTTGTGCTGGGCGGGATGATTGGGGTTGCTTCGATCGCCACCAGGATGCCGGCTGTTGGGACACGGATTGTGGGGATGATCGTTGGGCTTGCTTTAGGAATAGTCGCCTCGTGGACCTACGAAGCGGCAATGGAGAGCTCCGCGAAACAAGCTACGCTCGGCAAGATGATTTTCAATCTGCAGGTTACCGATTTGAATAGCCAGCGGATTTCCTTTGCCCGAGCGAGTGGCCGGCATTTCGGGAAATATGTATCCGGCATGATTTTGCTGATCGGTTACATAATGGCGGGGTTCTCGGAAAAGAAGCAGGCGTTGCACGATCTCATCGCCAATACTCTGGTGCAGTATAGGCGGTGAAAAGCCTTCGTTGTCGGCCATCTAGTCAGTCGATCTTCAGTGGCCAGCAATAGGGTTGTGCTCGGCAAATGCAAACGCGCATTCTCCCTGGCCGGGTTAACCCGTTGCTCATTGACAGCTCGGCAGCGGCAGCGTAGGCTCGGCAGCAAACGCTCACCAAGATAGTTCAGTTCTACCAGAAGGAGACAAGGGTATGGTTTCTGTCGCGTCTCTGTGGCTTCCTATCTTGCTATCAGCGGTAATTGTTTTCTTCGCCAGCTTCATCATGCACATGGTCCTGCCCTATCACAAGGGTGACTACCGGAAGCTTCCGGAGGAGGACAAGGTGAGGGCCGCACTTCGCGGCGTGGGATTGACGCGGGGGCTCTATATGTTCCCGTTTAGTACGCACAAGGAGATGAAGTCGCCGGAGATGACGGCGAGGTACAAAGAGGGACCAGTGGGCACGATGACCGTATTCCCAGTCGGGCCACCCGCTATGCCCAAGTTTCTCGGCATGTGGTTTGTGTATTGCCTGATCATCGGTTTCTTTGTTGCTTATCTGACAGGGCGAACGGTGTTGGCCGGCTCGCCATATCCGGCTGTATTCCGGGTTGCCGGTACAGCGGCATTCCTAGCTTACGGCTTGGGACAACTAAGCAATGGGATTTGGAAAGGGCAGACTTGGAGCATGACCATCAAGGAAGTTATCGATGGGCTGGTGTATGGCTTGCTCACGGCAGGGACCTTTGGATGGTTGTGGCCGAGGTGAACACGGTTCCGTTGTAAATTTGAAATGCCCGCCAGCAGCCCTAAAGCAGCATTGCTGTGTTTTACCTACACGAGCGACAATAGCTCAAAATTGGTTTGCTGCTAGTCGACTACGCGAAGATTTTTGGGATCCCTCGATTCGGCCGGCGGTGAGAAGTATCCGTTGGTCGGCGTCATGGGCTTTCGAGTTATCATCTTTTGTTCTTGCGTTCGTCCCCGGCGATTATGCCGTCTTTGATGTGGATAACGCGATGAGCGTATTCGGAGATGTCATGCTCGTGTGTGACCAGCACGATGGTGTTCCCTTGGGCATGCAGGCGATCGAATAAGGCCATGATTTCGGTACCGGTTTGCGAGTCGAGGTTCCCGGTGGGCTCGTCGGCCAGAATGATCGAGGGTCGGTTGACAAGGGCTCTGGCGATGGCCACCCGCTGGCGTTGTCCGCCGGAAAGTTCATTGGGCTTGTGCGTCATGCGCCCTTCCATGCCGACCGCAGACAAGGCCTCTTTGGCGCGGTCGAGTCGCTCTCCGGTGGGAATGCCTGCGTAGATCAACGGAAGCTCGACGTTGTGCAGCGACGTAGCCCGGGCCAGCAGGTTGAACGTCTGGAACACAAATCCGATTTCCTTATTGCGGATGCGGGCGAGTTCATCATCGTCAAGTTCACTGACCAGTTGGGCATTGAGCCAGTAGCGACCTTGGCTGGGAGTGTCGAGGCAGCCGATCAGGTTCATCAGTGTTGATTTGCCGGAACCGGACGGGCCCATAATGGCGACGTACTCGTTGCGTTCGATGCGGAGATTGACGCCACGCAGGGCATGGACCTGCTGCTCGGAGCCCATGTCGTAGGTCTTCCAGAGATCCTCGGTGCAGATCATGCAGGATTCGGGAGGAGCCGAGACATCGGTGGGCGAGAAACTGATTACTTCTGCGGTTGCCATTGTCTTCTCCTTATCGTCTGCGGGCACTGGCCGCTCCTCATTTTCTTCGTGTGGTCCTTAATCCTTGGTGGTAGGGCACAACCGGATTAACGTTAGACGTGCATTGTGAATAATTGTTAGTCAATCGTCCAGCCTTCGTCGCCACCACGACCGCAAATCCTATCTTCGCGATTAGATTTGGGTTCAGCCGGCGAGTCATGTAGTCTCTTCTTTCTTTGGCTCCGAGTTATCAATCTTTACCTTGGAACCGGGTTTCATGGTGCGCAAGACTTTGTAGCTTCCGGTAACGATCTCGTCCCCTTCTTGCAAACCTTGGAGTACTTCGATGTCGGTGGTTCCAGCAATGCCAGTTTCTACGGGTACAAATTCTGCGTTCCCTTTCCGAATTACGAACACGCCCTGAATTTCCTGCTTCTCGCTTTTTGATGCCGGTGGTTGTGGGGCGGCAGCCTCAACTGCGCCTGACTTGGATCTCGCGCTATCCAGATCTGCGGGACGGCGCACAACCAATGCCTGGATGGGGATGGTCACGATGTTAGAACGTGTGGCGGTTGTGATCTTGGCGGTTGAAGACAATCCGGGCCGCAAATTTTCAGGAGGGTCGCGAAGAGTGACGACCACCTTAAAATCTTTGGCCTCCTGACTGGAGGACGTTTCCTGCGACGTCGCGATCCCGCTGGAGCGGACAATGGCATTGTCTCCGATTTCCGTGACCACCCCGTGGAATATCCTGTTTGGGATCGCGTCAATGGTGACCTCGGCCGGCTGGCCCAGTTTCACATTGACTATATCCGTTTCGTCCACCTTCACTTCCGATGTAATAACCGACATGTCGGCAATGGTCATGAGAGTACTGCCGGGAGAATTCTGAATCCCGATGACGACGGTTTCACCCTCTCGAACCGGAAGATTTGTAACAATGCCGTCGTAAGGAGCGGCGTAAGTGGTTTTTTGCAGCACGTCGGAGGCGCGCGTGAGATTGGCACGCGTTTGTGTGACACGACGTTCGGCGGAGTCGACTTGTGCCTTGGATTGGGCGACTCGAGCCTCCGCTTGGGCTAATCCCGCGTCGGCGGCAAGCCAGGCATTTTGGCGGGATTCGTGTTCGGCCTTGGCGATGAGCGCTTCCTTGTAGAGCGATTGCGCCCGCTCCCAGTCGAGCTTGGTGCGATCGTAGTCGGCCTTGGCACGATTCAAATCGGCGAGGGAAGTCTTGTAGCCAGCTTGGGCCGCCAGAGCATCGGTGCGGGCAGCTTCGAGGCCGGCTTGGGTGGCGGCCACATCGGCGGAGGACTGCACATTTTCAAGTTGCGCCAGCAATTGTCCTTTGCGCACGCGGTCACCTTCTCTGACGTAGAGGTGTGTGATTTTGCCAAAAGCATTGGCGCCCACATTTACGTACATCTTGGGCTTGATCTCGCCCGACGCCGTCACCAGCGCGCTCAGGTCCTGGCGTTGGGATCTCGCGGTCTGGACCGTGACAACATTGCGCTCGCGGTAGGTAATCGTGCCCATGATGACCCCGAGTGCGAGCAGACCCGCGACGCCGCCGATTGTGATTTTCTTCCAGCGCTTCATTCGATTCTTGCGACCGTGGCTTGCGTCGCCTACCAAGGGGACAGCTGAGTATCCCGGCTGAACGATCGGCTCGTCTGTGACCCGCCATACCTGCTGAGTACGCCGGGAGTCTGACCACATCGCTGGACACCGCCGCGGCAAGATGCACGTCCTCAGATACGAGAGGAGGACGGCGGAAGTTCCCATTTTGGATTACGGACGCGTAGCCGAGCGATCCACGGCTGTCCAACAGAATGGGAGGCGAAAAGCATTATAGCCTGGGCTAGGGTAAGGGTGGGAGGGTAGATGCTTTTCCCGGTCGGCTGGGGTACCGGTAAGAAGTTACAGTCGCGGGACTTAGAGGCGAGAGGGTAATCGGGAATCGGCTATCTAAATGTTGCCTTGGCGCATCCAACGACATACAATTGAGAAACGTACGCTCGTAGAGGAGTGCCTCCTTCCATGTGCCGGGTTGGATTATCTAAACGTCTCGCTTTCTTTCTAGTGGGTGCTGCATTGGTCCTTCTAGGTTTTGCGGCCTATGCCCAGAATGGCAACCAGTCCGATGATCAGGGCAGTTCACTTTACAACAAGGATGCCAAGGCGCCCCAGAAGCAGACGCAAGAGGAAGATCCACTCAAGCGGCCTCTGACTGAGAAACAAAAAAAAGCAAACGCTAAGGCGTTGAAGCAGGAATTGGGAAAGACCTACAAGAAGTGGCTTGATGAGGATGTGCGTTGGATCATCACGGATGAAGAGCGGTCCGCTTTCATGCAGCTCTCCAACGATGAGGAGCGCGATCAGTTCATCGAGGCGTTTTGGGCGCGACGCGATCCCACCCCGGACACTCCGGAGAACGAATTCAAGGAAGAGCACTACCGGCGCATCGCATACGCCAATGAGCATTTTGCGGCGGGCATTCCGGGATGGAAGACGGACCGGGGACGAATCTACATCATGTATGGCCCGGCGGATGAGATCGAGTCGCATCCATCGGGTGGCACCTATGACCGGCCGATGGAGGAAGGCGGCGGGACCACATCTACGTTCCCATTTGAGGACTGGCGTTATCGATACCTGGAGGGGGTTGGGCAGGAAATAATCATCGAGTTCGTCGACACGTGCATGTGCGGCGACTATCACATGACACTGGACCGTTCCGAGAAGGACGCCTTGTTGTACACCCCGAATGCTGGTTTGACGCTCTATGAGCAGATGGGCATGGCGAGCAAGACCAACCGGTTTACCGGCGGTGGTCTGGAGAGACTCGGCACCGGGCCTCTGTCAGCAAGCCAGAACGCCAAGGAATTTGATCGTCTGGAGCAGTTTGCCAAACTGAACCGGCCACCGGAGGTTAAGTTCAAAGACCTAGAAGAAGTGGTCTCGCACAAAATCAGCGTGAACCTGATGCCCTTCGATGTGCTGACGGATTTTGTGAAAGTCACCAGCGACACCGTTCTTGTGCCCATTACGATTCAGCTGAAGAACAAAGATATTACGTTCGTGAATAAAGACGGTGTAGAGCGCGGAACGGTCAATATCTTCGGACGGCTAACCACCATTGCAGGACGAGTATCCCAGACCTTCGAAGACACCGTGCAGAGAGACGTACCTCCGGAGTTGTTGCCCAAGGAAACGGAGAACGCTTCTGTGTATTGGAAGGCGGTTCCGTTGCGTCCCGGGCGATACATACTGGAAATTGTGGCGAAGGATGTGAACGGAGACCGTGTGGGTACCTGGCGAAAAGGAATTCAGGTTCCGGAGTATAACGACGACCGGCTGGAGACCTCCTCGCTGGTCCTGGCTGACCTGATGCATGCCGTACCCTCGCGTAGCGTAGGGGCGGGGAACTTCGTCATCGGCGATACTTTTGTGCGGCCGCGGGTCCCTGCAGCCGACGGAAAGCCCGCTAGTTTCAAGCGTGATCAGAAACTGAATCTGTGGATGCAGGTTTACAATCTAGGAGTAGATGAAAAGACCCATAAGCCTTCTGCAACCGTGGAGTACAACGTAGTGAGCGCGGCCACCAACAGGCCGGTGATTCACACGGTTGAGTCCACTGAGCAAATGGGGAACGTCGGCGATCAGCTGACGCTAAGGAAAACCTTGTCCGCGGCTGATCTGCAGCCCGGCCTGTACCGGCTCCAGATCAAGGTGAATGATAACATTTCCAAACAGACGGTTGACCCATCGACGACTTTCGCCGTCGAATGAAAGCCGTCAAGTTTGGTTCGAGGTGGTGGGGCATGGTCCATAGGGTCGGATACCTGTTGCTGACGTTGGGCCTCGTGCTTCCGGGATGGGCTACGGGAAAGCCGGGCTCTATCTCCGGCTACGTAAGGAACTCAGCGGGTGTCCCGCAGATGGGAGCGGTCGTCGAAGTTGTCAGTGCAACTTCGAATTCGATAGCAGATTCGATCAAGGTATTCACTGACGAGAAGGGCTTCTATCGCGCCACCGGGCTGATCCCTGGCCTATACGATATTCGAGTTTCTGCCCCTACTTTCCTGCCCAGTTTACTGGAGCGTATTTCACTACGCACAGGTGCGGCCTTAGTCGAGAACGTCACCCTTAATAGCTTTTTCGAAGCCCTCCAGCTGGCGCGCAAGGGTACTGCGGGTCCGGACGATGACTGGAAGTGGACGCTGCGTTCTGTGGCGAGTCGTCCCATCCTGCGGGTCTTGGATAAAAATCCGGTAGTTGTGTCGGAAAGCGAGAGAAGCCATCAGAACCCGCTGAAGGGATCTTTTTCGTTTCTGGCCGGGTCCGGTTCGACTGGTTATGGCGATACGCCCGACATGAGCACGGGATTTTCGCTGGAACATTCGTTGTTTTCCTCGGGCACCTTGACGCTGAATGGGAACGTGGGCTACGGCGGGAAAAATCCGAGCACCGTAGTCAGAGCTTCCTACTCGCACGAAGCGGCGAATGGGTCACATCCAGAGATAGCGCTTACGGTGCGCCGCTTTGCGACCCCCGATCCCAACCTGCACGCATTGCAAGCACTGGCGCTGTCCGCCTCCGACGGAATCACGTTGGCCAACGCGCTCGATCTTGAATTCGGCAGCGAGTTGCAGACTATCCAATTCATGGGACGGGAAAACGCGTTCCGGCCCTTCGCTTCTGCCGACCTGCACCTCTCGCCGAACACCGTTCTTGAGTACAGCTACCGTACAACGCGTCCAAGCAGCCGCTTATCCAAGGGGTTTGATTCCTCACCCCTAGATCTCAGCGAAACCAATCCTCGGTTAAGCCTGGCGGGTTTCTCGACCGCTGTTGAGAGCGCGCATCACCACGAAGTTTCCTGGTCGCACCGCATGGGCGCAAACAGTTTACAGGTCGCGGCGTTTTCGGATCGGATCGCCAATCCTGCACTGCTTGGCGTGGGAGCACTGTCCTCCAACGGCGATATTCTTCCCGATATCTATTCCGGCACGTTTACCTACGGCGGAGCGGAACTAAACACGCAAGGGATGCGCGCGGTATTTGAGCGCAAGCTCGATGCCGACCTCACTGCCAGCCTCGATTACTCCTACGGCGGCGTACTCGATCTGGATAGGCCGGGTGAGGAATTGGACATCGCCAAAGCCTCACTCCGAACGGCCCAACGCCATGCACTGGGCGGCAAACTGAGCGGCAAGTTCCCGCGGGCGGGCACGCGCTGGATCGCATCCTATCGCTGGACCAGCGGTCAGGCGCTTACGCCGGTTGATCTGTTCGATCTGTCGCCGGGGCAGACCGACCCCTATTTCAATCTGTTTCTACGACAGCCAATGCCAAGTTTGGGATTCTTGCCGGCACACATGGAGGTGCTGATAGAAATTCGCAACCTGCTGGCGCAGGGCTACGTCCCAGTACTCGGAGAGGACGGGCGCACCCTGTATCTGGTACAGTCGCCGCGTTCACTGCGGGGCGGAGTCGCATTCAATTTTTAGGGGCAAAAAGCACAACACCACCCACGCTCTTCCATTTTTCATACCAATCATTTCTTCCAGTTAATTCTCACCACAACTCATCGTTAAATTCCCAGGCCTTGTTGCTTCTATCGTTTGACGCGCTTGAGGTGCGCTGGTACGCTTTTGACCCTGAACGCAACCAGTTGACTTGCGCCGCGGGCGGCCGTGTATGGGCTGCTCGAGAGTGGCTTCTGTTCTTGTTCAAAGTCGTAAATGCGCACGCTTTGCGGATATAATTCGCGGAACTCAGATCAGAAGACTGATTGGCGTCGTAACCCCGCACGGGGTGGCGTGTGACTTCCCGGACTAGGAGGAATTATGAGAGCTCGATGGATATTTTTATTGGTCATTTCCATGGCGGGAACGATGACGGCACAGACCTTTCGGGGAACGATTTTGGGAACCGTGACCGACAGCACGGGCGCATCCGTTGCTGGTGCTTCTGTGAAGGCTCGCCACAGCGCGACCGGGCTGGAGCGTACGACCCAGACCAGCGGCGATGGCAGCTACTCGATACCGGAGTTGCCGATCGGAACCTATGAAGTGACCATTACGCAATCGGGATTCCAGACGTCGATCACACGCAGCGTGGACGTGAACGTTGCCGCGGAGAAACGCGTGGACGTCGTGTTGCAGCCGGGACAGGTGTCAGAAAGGGTGGAAGTCTCGGGCGACCTTCTGCCCCAGGTGGAGACCACTTCGTCGGAACTGGGCGGAACGCTGACGGGTCAAACCATCGAGGATCTCCCGGTCAATGGGCGGGACTACGCGAAGCTCATTTACCTCAATGCGGGTGTTGCCGGCTCGCCCGACCAGATTTCCGATTCACCCGGGTCTTTCGGCGAATTTTCCATGAACGGATCGCGCGGGCGCTCTAACAATTACCTGCTGGACGGAACCGACATGAATGATGGCTACCGTAACGATCCGGCCATCAACGAAGCGGGAGTATTTGGCGATCCGGCGACGATTCTTCCCATTGACGCCATAGCCGAACTGCGCGTCCTGTCGAACTATGCGCCTGAATACGGGCGGAATAGCGGGGCCGTCGTCAATATTGTCACCAAGAGCGGAAGCAACAATTTACACGGGTCCTTGTTGGAATTCTGGCGCAGTGGCCAACTCGGAGCCCGCAACTTCTTCAATTTTGATGGCACCCCTAAGAACTCGTTCCTCAATAATCAATTCGGAGGGGCCTTGGGTGGCCCCATAGTGAAGGATAAAACCTTCTTTTTTCTCGATTACGAAGGGCAGCGCGAGACCGGAGCACA
>Ga0126378_10004561_pt1 | contig 10609 bp, 4 predicted proteins | sample PanSoiMetPlot_23_FD_92587 | JGI IMG/M metagenome (GOLD analysis project Ga0126378, IMG submission 92587) | Tropical forest soil microbial communities from Panama - MetaG Plot_23 | ecosystem: Environmental > Terrestrial > Soil > Tropical forest > Bulk soil | place: Panama | collected 2016-02-17
TCCGGTAGTACCCCTGTGCGAACAATGGCACCCTGCGCAAACACGCCGCTTCCACCAACTTTCGAAATGGAATAGCGCCGGCTCGGTGTTCCGCCGCGAATACTGAGCCTTCTTCATAACGTACCGCATCCGGACCGCATTCGAGCAGCGATGTCGCAACCGGCGCAAGGTTTGCCTGGATCTTGCGGCACGCGTCTACCACGGCTGCTCCGTTCAGATCGCTGCTGGCCGACGCCGCCGTCGCCGAGGTGTTTGGCACCTTGTCGGTGCGCGTCGGCATCACGCGGATCGACTTCAGCGGTAACCCGAGCGTCTCGGCCGCCACCTGACGTATCTTCGTATGAAGCCCCTGCCCCATCTCTGTTCCGCCGTGATTCACCTGTACGCTGCCGTCGCGGTACACGAGCACCAATGCGCCCGCCTGGTTGAAAGCCGTTGCCGTGAAAGAAATTCCGAACTTCACCGGCGTCATCGCAATTCCACGCTTTCGATGGTGCTGCTTCGCGTTGAATGCCGCCACCACCTGCCGTCGCACCGCAAAATCGCTCGTGCCTTTCAGTTCACGCCAGATTCTCGTGATCCGCGAAGCGTCTTTCACCGGCTGGCCATAATGGGTTGACTGCCCCTCGACATAGAAGTTGCGCTCGCGCACTGCATCCGCGGGCAAATCGAGCGTACGCGAGATGCGATCGAGAATATCCTCGATTACCACCATGCCCTGCGGGCCGCCGAATCCCCGAAAGGCCGTTTGCGACGTCTTGTGGGTTTTGCACACATAACCCGTCAAATCGCAGGCCGCAAGAAAATAGCAATTATCCACATGAAACAGCGCCCGCCACATCACGGGTTCCGATAGATCCAGGCTCCATCCGCCATCCGCATACAACGCCATTTTGACGCCATGCAGCTTTCCTTTTCCGTCGAACCCAGCTTCGAACTCCGCTAGAAATGGATGTCGTTTGCCCGTCAGCATCACATCGAGCCGCCGCGGAAGCCACACACGCACCGGCCTGCCCGTCTTCACCGCGCCTAGAGCGGCAATCGCCGCCCACGTGTTGGCCTGCACTTCCTTTCCGCCGAACGCTCCGCCCATGCGCAGGCATTCCACCGTTACCTGGTGTTTTGGTTTTGCGAGTACGCGCGCAACAATCTCTTGCGTCTCAGCCGGATGCTGCGTTGAAGAGTGCAGAGCCACTCCGCCGCTTTCATCCAACCATGCAATCGCGCACTGCGTTTCGAGATAGAAATGTTCCTGCCCGCCAATTCGCAGCCTTCCCCCAATCTGGTGCGCGCTCTGTGCGATGGCGCTGGCTGCATCCCCTCGGTTTATATGAAACGGCCCGGAATGAAAACTCCTGGCGGCGATCGCATCGTCAATCGTCAACACCGCCGCGAGCGGCCTGTACTCCATCGCGACGCGCTCGGCCCCCAGCCGGGCCGCCTCGAGTGTCTCCCCGAGGACCCACGTCACCGGCTGGCTGTGGTACAAAACCTCCTCGGGGAATAGCGGCTCATCGTGCCGGTTGGGGCCAGTGTCGCCTTCCCCCGGCACATCTGCGTTTGTAAGGGTTGCCACCACACCCTCTACGGCTAATGCTGGCGCGGTCTTGATGCTCACCACCTCGGCGTGCGCGTGCCTCGCGAGCACCGGCCATGCGTGCAGCAGCCCAGGAAAACGATTCAGCAAATCATCTGTATACAACGCTTCGCCTGTCGCATGACCTCGTGCGCTTTCGTGCGGCAGGGCCCGGCCCACGGTATTCATCGCGTCACCATGTCCTGTTCCGCCCAAAACTTCTCAAGCAACGTTTGCGCCATCGCCAGGCGATATTCTGCGCTTCCTCGATGATCACTCAAAGGCTCGATCTGGTCCGCCACTACTTCTGCAGCCGCTGCTACGGCGGTTTCATCCCACTGACCCCCTTCCAGTGCCGACTCTGCTGCTCGCACCCGGATCGGCGTCGGCGCTACTCCACCGTACGCCACACGTGGGCGCCTCACTCGTCCCTGGTGATCAACGTCCATGGCAAACGACGCGGCAATCGTACTGATATCGTCCATACGGCGTTTGGCAACTTTGAAGAATCGTGTATGCGAGGGATACGGCTTCGGGACCACGACCGAAACGATCAATTCCCCTGCCCCGAGAACAGTCTCACGATAGCCGCGGAAGAAAGAATCAAGTGGAACCAGCCGTTCGCTGCCCTTGCCTGCAATGCGTATCTGTGAACCCAGCGCCAGCAACAAAGGAGCGGCATCGCCGATCGGCGATGCCGTTGCCAAGTTGCCCCCGACCGTTGCGCGGTTCCGGATCTGCGGCGAACCAAATAACGGAAACCACTCGCGCGCAGCCCGGGGCGCGTCTTCCCACACCGCTTCGATTTCGCTGAGCGTTAATCCAGCGCCGATCTCGGTCTCATTGTTTCCGTCGCGAAAGACCTTTAATTCCGCAAGCGCTTCAACACTCACCAGCAGCGGCCAGCGCCTGTCACGCAAGTTCGATTCGACTGCCACGTCAGTGGCGCCAGCCACCACCCGCGCCTCTGGATGTGCAACCAGCACGGTGAGGCACTCCGCCAGCGTTGCTGGCCGGATAAATCTCGTCCCGCTGAACTGAGATTCGAATGCCCCCACCGCTGGCGCGGGCTTTTGCAATCGTTCTGTAAAGGAATCATTCGGGGCCGGCCCCAGCAGCAGGGCCGCATCGCGTATGGGTCGATATCCGGTGCAGCGGCATAAATTGCCGGTCATGGCCTGGGGATCGCACGGGCCGGTTCTGCCCGGACGATAGTGCTCGGCGAACAGGCTCATCACGAAACCCGGAGTGCAATATCCGCATTGCGATCCGCCCAGCTCCGCCATTGCCCGCTGGACCTCGGTCAACTCCCCGCCTTCCGCCAGTGCCTCAACTGTGTAAACTTCCTGCCCTGCCATCATGGGCAGAAATACGAGGCAGCTATTCACCGGCATGAAGCGGCTTCCGGAAGGACCATCGCGCACCAGCAGAACAGTGCAAGCACCGCACTCCCCTTCAGCGCACCCTTCTTTGGAACCGGTCAACCCCTCGTGCCGCAGCCAGCTCAGAAGTGTGGTTTGGGGATGAGCTTCAGGCACCCGGCGACGTTTGCCGTTGAGGACGAACTCCATATCGGTCCCCCGTCGTGCTCCTTCTTAACGTAGCGGTACTGTAAAGACGAGGAGCCTACGCGATGATTGCATCATTATATGTGCGATGCATCCCGTTCACAAACTCGTTAGCAGTTCGGTTTGAACACCGTTTGACAGCAAAATAGTGCCACAGAGAAAGAGCGCTTCAAGGGCCCGACTGCATGATTCTGTTGGCCGGCCACTGAGACGGTAAGTCTATTGATCCTCTGTGAAAATTTGCGGTAATAAAATTGGTAGCCCAAATGGAAACTACATCTGGAATTGTCATCTGGATGTTGGTGCCTCTCTCGAACACAGAGGCGGATGTTCGCAGCAGTACGTCCAACGGCACATGCATCTCTGTGATCACGGAATCGGAACTTCCTGTGATCTAAGAAACTCGAATCCCAGGCATCGAAATTGTTGATTGTACTTTTCGTCTTCCGAAATGTAATTAGAGAAGATGGAAAGTGTGTTCAAAGGACACCCGGATTTTGACGCCTGCGGTACGGGCTTCATTGTTCAACTGGGCAAACCCGCGAGTCACGAAGTTGTAGAGCGGGCGCTGGTGGCGCTACTCCGCCTGACGCATCGCGGCGGCGCCGATGCCGATGGCTCCAGCGGTGATGGCGTGGGCCTGCTTACGGAGATTCCCCAGGAATTCTTCCGCCAACGGGCTGAGCGGTTGGGAATCGCGCTGCCGGCCAGTTTTGGCCTGGGCATGGCGTTCTTCAGGTCCGAAGAAAACGCGCAAGCGCGTTTTTCAGTTGAAAAGATTGCGTCTGAGAGAGGCTTGCGCTTTCTGGGCTGGCGCGAAGTGCCTGTGTATCCTGCAGTGCTCGGCAGCCGGGCGGCGGAAACGGTTCCTTCCATCTGGCAGTGCTTTCTGGAAGGAACGGGCGCAAGCGAAGAGCTGGAGGACGATCTCTTCCTGTTTCGCAAGCAGGTTGAGGCCGAAACAAACGGCGCGGTATATTTCTGCTCGCTATCCTCGCGAACCATCGTCTATAAGGGCCTCCTGACGCCGCGGCAATTGCCTCTCTTCTATCCTGATCTGGCCTGCGAGAACTTTAAGAGCCGGTTCGCTGTTTTCCACCAGCGATTCTCCACCAACACGCAGCCGGCGTGGCCCCTGGCGCAGCCATTTCGCTTTCTGGCTCACAATGGCGAGATCAACACCGTGGTCGGCAACCGCCGCTGGACGTACGCCCGCGAGCCGGAGGTTCGCTCCCGGCTGAATGCCGGAGAGTGGTTCTCAAGCCTGGAAAAGGGCGTGAGCGATTCCGCCAGCCTCGACAACGCGCTGGAGCTTCTGGTAAGGCAAGGCTTCAGTACAGAAGCGGCGATGCTCATCCTCACGCCGCCCGCTTTCGAGATTAGTTCGCGGATGGACCCAGCGGTGCGCGGGTACCTGGAGTCGGCGGCACGGAACTACGAGCCGTGGGACGGACCGGCGGCGCTGATTTTTGGCGACGGCCGGGTCGTCGGCGCCAAGCTGGACCGGAACGGCCTGCGGCCCCTGCGCTACTCCCGCACCTCCGACGGCTGGCTGGTGGCAGGATCGGAAGCGGGAATCGCCGATTTCGCAGGCAAGAAAATCGTCGAACGACAGCGGCTCGGTCCCGGACAAATGCTCTTGGTCGATCTTGCTTCAGGAAAGGTCCTCCGCAATGACAAACTGCTGGTCCTGATCGCCGGACAGCCTATGCAGGGAGACGCAGCAGAGAGGCTCGCGCCCGTCCCTGTTCCTGAGATCGCGACTGTAGAGAATCAGGATTACGACTCAAGAAGAACAGCGGGAGCTTTGGGATGGACGGAAGACCAGATTCATCTGCTGCTCCAACCTCTGGCCGAAGGCAAGGAACCGATTTGGAGCATGGGCGACGACACGCCGCCGGCCTTCATGTCGCGCATGAAGAGAACGCTTTGGGACTACTGCAAGCAGCGCTTTGCACAGGTAACCAATCCTCCTATCGATTATCTGAGGGAAGCGCACGTCATGTCTTTGACGACTTATCTTGGCCGGGACCTGGTCTTGGATTCGCCGGTACTTTCCTCGGGGCAGCTGCGTTTTCTTGAGGACCATCTGCGGCCGCACAAGGTCTTCGACCTCACTTTCCCGGCAGCGGAGGGTGTTGCCGGCGCTCTCAACCGTCTTGAGCAACTGGAAAAACTTTTCTTAGAGGAAACATCCGATCCTCCGCAGCTGGTGGTATTGAGCGACCGGCGCGTCAGCCGCGAACAAGCGGCCCTGCCTGCGCTGCTGGCAACAGCAGCGGCATGGAAAGCAATAGTCAGGGCCGGTAGTTATCGCACTTCCCTTCTGGTTGAGAGCGGCCAGGTCATTGAAACTCATTCGCTGGCGCTGCTGCTGGCGGTTGGCGCGAGCGCCGTATGCCCGTTTCTCGGCATGCAGCTTGCCGCGGAGCATGGCGCCCAGAGCCCCGAAAATGCCGCCGCGAATTACCGCAAGGGACTCAGCAGCGGGCTACGCAGAGTCATGTCGCGAATGGGCATCTCCACGCTGGCCAGTTATCGCAACAGTCATCTCTTCGAAACTGTTGGATTGGATCATGAGCTTGGCGCGAGATTTTTTGAAAGCGCGGCCCATGTGGCCGAAGCCCTTCCCCTCGTGAAAATTCTTGAAGACTACCTGGAGAACCACCGGCTCGCCTTCGAGCCAGACCAGAAAAAACTCAAAGACGCCGGGCTGTTTCGCTACCGTCGCGACGGCGAAAGGCATGCGACCTCGCCGGAGCTCCTGCGCCAGTTTCAAAAACGCGGAAAAGAGCAACCGGCCGCTGACCAGCGCCATCATGAGGGATCCGGCTCGATGAAGACGCGTGAATCGATCGCCATCCGCGACCTTCTAGTCTTCGATAGCTCTCGGAATACTCAGGCTACCAGCCTGCACGAGGTCGAAGCGGGGAGCGAAATCCTGAAGCGTTTCAGTACGCAGGCCATGTCTCTCGGCGCCATCAGCCCGGAGGCGCACCGCACGCTGGCCGTGGCCATGAACTCGCTCGACTCACGCAGCAATACCGGCGAAGGCGGCGAAGATCCGGATCTTTACACGCGCGAGCCGGAGGCGGCGAACAGGGTCAAACAGGTGGCATCGGGCAGGTTCGGCGTGACTGCCGAATACCTGGTGCACGCGGCGGAAGTTGAAATCAAGATGGCGCAGGGATCGAAACCCGGCGAAGGCGGCCAGCTCCCGGCGTCCAAGGTCAGCCCTTATATTGCCCGGCTTCGTCACGCTGTACCCGGCATGGCACTGATCTCGCCGCCGCCGCATCACGATATCTACAGCATCGAGGACCTGGAGCAGCTCATTCACGATCTGCGCGAGGTGAATCCGCAGGCAAGGATCGGGGTCAAGCTGGTTTCCGGCGCCGGAGTCGGCATCATTGCCGCCGGAGTAGCCAAAGCGGGCGCGGACGTGATTACCATCAGCGGCCACGACGGCGGCACTGGAGCTTCGCCCTTGAGTTCCATCAAGAACACAGGGTTGCCGTGGGAGTTTGGCCTGCAGGACGCGCACCGCACCCTGGTCAAGGCGGGATCGCGCTCCTGGGTGCGCCTGCGCGTGGACGGCGGATTGAAATTTGCCCGTGATGTGGTCATCGCGGCTCTGCTGGGAGCCGACGAGTTTGGCTTCGGCACCGCTGCCCTCCTGGCCATGGGATGCGTGATGGCGCGACAGTGCCACTTGAATACTTGTCCGGTGGGTATAGCTACCCAGGACCAGGCTCTACGAACGCGCTTCTCCGGAAAGCCGGAAATGGTAACTGAGTACTTTAATGCCGTCGCGGAAGACGTGCGTGTCCTGCTTGCACAGTTGGGCGCCCACTCGCTCGCGGAAATTACCGGCCGCGCCGGAGCGTTTTTAAGTACTGTTGAAGAGTGTACGGCCGGGACTTCTCGTTCTTGGGCTAGCGGCTTGCTCGAGGCGGACGAAGTGTCCGACCGCAAGTCTCCCAGGCCCGCGCGGACACGCAACCGCCTGGCTGGCGAGATGGCCGGACTGCTTGATGCAGTAACAGTCCTGCCCAAGGGCGGCTCGCATGTCACGAATGAAGATCGCAGCGTTGGAGCTCACCTGAGCGGAGAGGTTATGCGCCGCGTTGGACCTTCCGGACTGGCGTCGACGCCAGTCGAATTCGAGTTCGAGGGCGTTGCCGGACAAAGCTTTGGAGCGTTCCTCGTTCCTGGAATCGTTCTTCGTCTGCAGGGTGAAGCCAACGATTATGTCGGCAAGGGGCTGAGCGGCGGAGTCATCGCAATTACGGCGGGGCAAACTCCGTCTCTGCGTGGCGATGTTCTCGCCGGCAACGCGGTCCTTTACGGCGCTACCTCGGGCGAACTGTACCTGGCGGGAGTCGCAGGGGAGCGCTTTGCCGTTCGCAACAGCGGAGCGCTCGCTGTGGTGGAAGGCGTAGGCGACCATGGTTGCGAATACATGACCGGGGGCGTTGTCCTGCTGCTGGGGCAGGCCGGAATCAATCTCGGCTCAGGCATGACCGGCGGACTGCTCTACGTACTCAACGAGCACCTGTGCGCCGACGGGTACAACCAGAACTTTGTCCGGCCGGCGGCGTGTTCACCTGAGGAGGAGCGGCTGTTGCGCCAGGTTCTGCTAAAACATCGCCAGCTCACGTGGAGCCCGCTGGTCTCAAGGCTGGTGGCATGTCCATCGCCTCTGCCCTTCACCAGGCTCGAGCCGCTGGCGCTGCCCTGCCCCATTCAACAAACATGGGCAAACATCGTTCCCAGGCTCAACTCACCGGCCCTGGCGGAGAGCGGCGCTTCCATGCTGCCCCTGCCAGTTTCGCCACGACAGGATGCGGGCGACATCGCTGGTTACTCAGCCAAAGAAATCGGGTGATCGGAAGACCCTCGCTAATTGCCAATTGCTGATTTCATTTGTCTCTCCCCGCCCGGTCTTCCGCTCTGCGAGCTACCCGCCAGATTAAAGGTACTCGCTTCCGATCTTTTAGTGAAACAGGATAGACTGGCCGCACCAACTGGCATATGATTTTTAAAGCGTCATATGTGGATTTTCGATTTTCCTAAGACCATCAAATCGCGGGAACACCGTTTGGCTTGGTTCATAGCCGTTGGCGCGGATGCCCTGCAGATTCTTGCCTTCCCGTTTTTCTGGGAAGGTGGCGTGTCACCAGCCGATACGATTCTCGATGTGGTAGTGGCTTCAGTACTCACGCGATTGCTCGGCTGGCACTGGGCGTTTCTGCCTACGCTGGCCGCAGAGCTCGTTCCCGGTCTGGATATGTTCCCCACCTGGACAGCCGCGGTTTACTTTGTTACGCGGCAGCGTGTCGATTCCGCCGAACCGGAGATCCTACCTCCGGGACCTGCGCCGGCTAGCCGACCTTAAAAAGCAATCAGCATTCAGCAATCAGCCAGAAAACATCCGCTCCTTCCAACCTGTTGCGACTTTCTGGCTGACTGCTGAGTGCTGAATCTGAGCACGTGAAAGGTCATAGAGTTCAAACTGGAGGCCACCCCAGACGGTACGCGCTTGACCAATGCCCGACGGTGTACTTTGGGGTTCTTGCGAGCCTCAGGGGTAAAGCCTAGATTAGCCTTTGCGGAGGCTGAGTATGCAAAGGCCCAGGTTCCTTCCTAACGTCGCATGCACCATAGGGTTAGCGCTCACCGCCTGCAGTGCTCTGGCCCAACCGCCTGAGCCACAGCAGGAGAAAAAGCCTGCGCTCGAGACTCCGGGATCACGCCTCGCCAGCGCAAAAAACGTAATGGTAACCCGCTCCCGCGGCAGCAAAATTCCTTATGACGTGGTTAAGTCCACCTTGGACGGCTGGGGGCGCTTTTCCATGGTCGAATCCCCCGACAAAGCGGACCTGGTGGTTACAATTGCCACTACGGGCGGAGAGGGCAACACGCACGTCTCCAGTTCGGCAGGGTTTTCACCCTTTAGCGGCCGCTACGAGCAAAACAGCACCAGCAGTAAAGACGTGTCAGACGCCGAAATCACCATGACGGTCTACGATGCCAGAAACAAACGCGTGCTGTGGGTATCCTCGGAGACAGCGAAATTCGCGATGAAGCAAACCCTGCGGGAGAATAATCTCGTGGAAGCTGCCGAGCGCCTGGCTTCGAGATTCCATGACCGGCTGGAGCCGCCGCCTCCCAGGGACGCAGACTAGAACCCAAGCTTGCATTATTGGAAGGCCACCTCAGGGCAATGATATGTCTTGCCGGCCTTGCAGCTGCAATCGCGGACGCGAACAGAGGGTCATGGCTTCGAGTCAATGCGCCACCATGGCATCAAACCATTGTGACATGGTCCGCGACTCCCCCATTGGACCGAGGGGCGAAATAGGATAGAACGCCTGGATCTACGGTCCGGCTTTCCACGAAAACGATAATTATGAGACATGCGAGTCGGTGTCCGGGATCCCCGATAATTGCGGGAAAGGGTTCCACAGGTGCCATTAGTCTAAGTGGGGGGGGCCCGGTCTCACTAAGAAAGCAAATCCTTGCTTGCCACCTGTCACACGGAATGCATCTCAAGGATTACAATAACGTCTTTGCAAATGGCTGACCGTCTCTATCTGAGTATCTGGTTTCCGAGCTTCGGCGTACAAGAGGTAATGCCTCGCTTGTTCTCGGTGCTGAAGCAGTTCCCTTTCTCCACGCAGAAGGGCGGGATCGGCTACGTGGGAGTCCACAGCATCGGCTGGGACCAGCCGATCGTGTTCGAGCAAACTTTTGACTTTCGCACCGACCCCGAGCACGCCCTGGCTCTGGCCGGTGAACTGTTGCACGAAGACAATGCATACGAGCTCGAAGCGATGTGGGATTTGTGGATGCCCGTCCAGGAAGGCGATTTGGACCCAACCTGGGAGCTACGTCCGCAGAACGTGCAGTTCACCGCCTTCGGCACCACGTTTGAAGATGCTACCTATCAGCAGAACGGCCATATTCAAGTCGACTTCGGACTGGACACGCCTTTTCTTTACGAAGAAGTCGAGTTTACGGAAAGCGTGGAAAAACGCGTCAAGGCCAACGTGCACAAACTGGTCAGCTTCACCACCGCAGTCGAGAAAAACTGCGGCATCAGCGGCCGCGTTCTGTGGTCCGAATCCGACGATAATCTCGCCCAGAAACTGATCGAAAGACTCCAGAAAGTCCAGTAAGACCTTCGACACAGAGAGAGTGTGAAAAAACACGACAGGATCGCCCGAGTCCGTTAATCGTCTGACCTGTCGCGCTGCCCCGGCTGGCCGTGGGGCTAAGCCGTGGAAAACGCAGGAAATATAATTTTATATAATCTATTTACACTTATCTAAATAAGTAACTATACTATTAATGGATATGAGGGCTAGGGAAACATCTTCGCGACAGAACCATCGCCCGCTGCCGGCTTATCTCGACCTATCAGCGCTTGAGAAACGTAGGCACACCACACCTGACAGAACCA
>Ga0126378_10004563_pt1 | contig 10606 bp, 7 predicted proteins | sample PanSoiMetPlot_23_FD_92587 | JGI IMG/M metagenome (GOLD analysis project Ga0126378, IMG submission 92587) | Tropical forest soil microbial communities from Panama - MetaG Plot_23 | ecosystem: Environmental > Terrestrial > Soil > Tropical forest > Bulk soil | place: Panama | collected 2016-02-17
CTTCATCACGAACTTGGCGCCCTGCGGGTGGCCGAACTCCAGGCCCATGACCAGCCCGTCCTGCCGGATCCCGGTGAACCAGTCCGGGAACCGCCGCTGGATCCGGGTCAGGCCCTCGGTGAAGGTGGCCGCGATGTAGTGCACCGCCGACCTGACCTCGGGCCTGGTGCTGATCTCGAGGGTCTTCAGCGCCGCCACGCAGCCGAGCTCGGCGCCGCCGAAGGTGGACATGTGGGCGAACCCGTCCTCGCTCAGCCAGCCGGCCGCCGTCTCGCTCACCAGCACCGCGCTGATGGGGTACATGCCGCCGGAGATCCCCTTGCCGGTGACCAGGATGTCGGGTACCACGTCATGCTTGCTGATGGCCCACAGCTCGCCGGTGCGCATCAGCCCGGTCTGCACCTCGTCCGCGATGTAGAGCGCGCCGTAGCGCTCACACAGGCGCTTGACCGCGGCCAGGTAGCCCGGCTCCGGCAGCGGGAACCCGTACGTCGCGGGGATCGTCTCCATGATCACCGCTGCGACGTCACGGCCGCGCAGCGCGTCCTCCATCGCACCGGTGTCGTTGAACGGCACCTGGCGGAACTCCTCCGGCCGGTCGGAGAGGAACACGGCCGAGAACCGCTCGTCCCCGGCGGCGACGGCCAGGCCGGTGTGCCCGTGGTAGGCCTTGGCGATCGAGACGACCCCGCGCCGCTTGGTCGCGTGCCGCGCGGTCTTCAGCGCGATGTCGATCGCCTCACCGCCGCCGCTGCCGAACACCACCTTGGCCAGGCCGGGCGGCGCGGTGGTCACCAGCGCCTCGGACAGGGCGGTCCTTGCCAGCGACGGGAAGTGATGGTTGCCGATGTCGAAGTGCTGCATGGCGGCGGTGACCGCCGCCGCGACCTCCGGGTTGCGGTGCCCCAGGTTGTACGTGCCGCCGTTCAGGTGGACGTCGATGAGGCGCTTGCCCTCGACGTCGTAGATGAAGTAGCCCTCCCGCCGGTCGATGACCAGCGGCACGCCCGACTCAACCCAGAACCTGGTCTTGTCCGGGTTCCAGAACTCCCTGGACTTGGCCAGCATCTCGTTCTTGGAAGCGAAGGCGATGAGTTCCTCGGCCACACCCACCTGCCCGGCCGCAGCGGTTTGGTTCAACCAAATTGGTACCGGAAGTAACCGATTGATGTCAACTGGTCCGCGTTAAATATTTGGTTCCTGAACCGGAAGTCTTGTCGTGGTTCGTACCAGCTGATACTGTCCGCGCTGTGACGTGCGCCACAACGCACGCGCCTCACCAATAACGTGGCGGCGGAGGGCGGGCCTTCCGCGCACCTTCTACTTCAAGTACCGCAAGCCCGCCAAGTACGAGACCGCCGGGCGGCTCATCAACGAAGGGCTCTGACCGGGCGCAGGGCCGGGCCGGCCTCAATATCCGGCCCGGCCCCTGCATGCCCGCCGCTGGCCCCACACATCTGGCCGGCCGGGCCAGCGGCTGATCCCGCCCCTCGCGCCACACGCCGTCCTGCTGCGCCACGCAGACCCGGGGACAGGCGCGGCGGATGCGGCATCCTGTTGACCATGACATCGCCGCCCGCCCGGCCGCCCGCCTGCTTGTGCTGGCCCTGGCCGCGCCGCCAGCGCCTGTGCGGTCACAGGCGGCCACCCTGGCAGGCCGGCCCAAGCGGCCGCCGGTGCCCGCGGGAATACTGGCCGGTAACGCCGGCCGGGCGAGCGGTAACCTCCGACGGAACGCGGCGAAGTGGGACACCGGGAGCGAGGAGCTGATGCCATGAACGAGCCTGAGGGCCTGCTGCACGTCACGGACAGCCGCACCGGGCGCAGCTATGACCTTCCGATCAGGGATGGCGCGATCCGAGCGGTGGATCTTCGCCAGATCCAAGCCGGCGGCGACGACCCTGGCCTGCTGTCCTACGACCCGGCGCTGATGAACACCGCGAACTGCCGCAGCGCGATCACGTTCATCGACGGGGAGAAGGGGATACTCCGCTACCGCGGCTATCCCATCGAGGAGCTGGCGGAGCGAGCCTCCTTCCTCGACGTGGCGTACCTGCTGCTGCACGGTGACCTGCCGGGAAAACAGGAGTCGGCCGCCTGGGCCGACGAGATCACGCAGCACACGTTCGTGCACGAGAACGTCAAGAAGTTCATCGACGGGTTCCACCATGACGCCCACCCCATGGGCATCCTGGTGAGCACGATCGCGGCGCTGTCCACCTTCTATCCCGGTGCCAAAGAGGTGTCCGACCCCGACTGCCGTCACGAGCAGATCGTGCGGCTGATCGCGAAGATGCCCACGCTGGCGGCGTTCGCGTACCGGCACGCCATGGGCCTGCCCTACGCCTATCCCGACGACGACCTGAGCTACGCGGGCAACTTCCTGAGCATGATGCGGCGGATGACCGAGGTCAGGTACAACCCTGACCCGGTGCTCTCCCGGGCGCTTGACGTGTTGTTCACCTTGCACGCCGACCACGAGCAGAACTGCTCGACCAGCGCCATGCGGGCGGTCGGCAGCTCCAGGTCTGACCCCTACTCGGCGGCGGCAGGGGCCACGGCGGCGCTCTACGGCCCGCTGCATGGCGGTGCGAACGAGCAGGTCCTGCGGATGCTCGGCGGCATTGGCTCGGTCGGGAACATCCCCTCGTACATCGAGCGGGTCAAGCGCGGGGAGGTCCGGCTGATGGGGTTCGGGCACCGGATCTACAAGAACTTCGATCCCCGGGCGACCATCATCAAGTCAATTGCCGACCAGGTATTTCAGGTCACCGGGCGCAACCGGCTGCTTGACATCGCGCTCGAGCTTGAGCGAATCGCCCTGTCCGACGATTATTTCGTGGGCCACCGCCTGTACCCCAATGTGGATTTCTATTCGGGCATCATCTACCAGGCGATGGGATTCCCTGTTGACATGTTCCCTGTCCTGTTCGCGATCGGGCGCATGCCGGGATGGCTGTCCCAGTGGGAGGAGGGGATCGGCGACCCCGAGCAAAAGATCTTCCGGCCACGGCAGATCTACATCGGCGAGCCGCTGCGCCACCTGGCCAATACCGCCAACCCTTCCTAGCTCCACCAATCGAGCCCGGCTAATGGCCCCCGGAGGATCTCTGCTACGTCTTCTGCGGGGCGGGCGTTGCCCCCGGCGTGGCCGTTTTACCGCGCCGGGCCGGAGGATAGAGCGACATCTGGTGCTGGAAAGCGGCGATCGCGTGCGGTTTGTCGTCGATGTTCCACTGCTCCTTGGCGTTGATGTCGAACCAGATGAACCCCTTCAGGTTCTTCCTGGTCTGAACGCCCTGGAACAGGCTCGCGATCTGGGCGGGCCGGTCCGGGATGTACCCGGCGGCGGTCTCACCGATCAGCACCGGCATGTTCGTGAACTGGCGGATGCGCGCCAGCTGCCGGTCGAACACGAAGCTGAACGTCTGGCGGGGCTTGCGGAAGTAGCCGTCGAGCCCGACCCACGTCACATACTTCGAGCCCGGCCACCATGTCTGCGGAGTGGGTTGGCCGGGCCAGTTCGCATCCCGGCTGACCGTCCACACCCACGTCACGTTTTTGGCGCCTTCGTGCTGGAAGACGTCGTATATGCGCCGCCAGGCGCCGATGAAGGCGGACGCCTTGGCCTTGATCACGGCCTGGCTGGAGTACTTGGGAAGCCCCCACGGGTACCACCAGCCGTTCATCTCGTGCGCGAAGCTGATCGCGACCTGAGAATGAAATTCCTTCACCTTGTCGGCGTAGCTGCGCAAGTAGGCGTCGTACTTCCCGGCGGCGACGTCGGCCAGCTTGACGTTGTAGGGGTTGATTTGGATCAGCGACAGAATGTTGCGCCTGGCCAGGAACATGGCCGCGCCGGACGGGAACGGGTACTCCGACGTCCCGAAGCCGGTGTAGAACTCCACGATTCCCGGCTGCCTGCCGGGGCCCATGACCTTCTCGAAGGCAGCCAGGCTCGACTTCAGCCCGAGCTTGGCCGCCACGCCGACATATTGGTTGCCCGCCAGCTGATAAGGCGGATCGATGGCCGGCGCCGCACCGGAGACCGTCGCGTTCTGCAGCGTGATCGGGGCACCGTACCCGAACCGCACCAGGCCATAGGTAGCCACCGTCAGGCCAACGGTCAGGGCGATGATCATGCCCCAGGGGTGCCGCGCCTTGCGTTTGGATGGCTGCTTGGGCCGGGCGCCAGACTGCTCGGGCGGGGCGCCGGGCCCTTGGGGCGGCGCATTCCCGCGGCGCCCTCCCGGTGGGCGCTCCCATCCGCCCGGGACATCAACCGGCCGGGCCAGACTGGATGGCCAGGCGGCATCGTCGATGTCCGCCCCTTCGGGCCCGCGCGGGGCAACCGCGGCCGGTTCCCGGCGCGCCACGCCGGCGCCCCGGTTTGGCTCCTGCCAGGCGGCTGGCTGTGGCCAGGACGGAGCGGCTTCCCCGCGGTGCTCCCAGCCGCCACGGCCACCCCGGCCGCCGCCCCGCGGGGCGGGGGGACGGCCGCGCGGGCGGGCGTCGCGGTACCACCTGTCCGGGGCGACCTCCCAATCGGCCGGGGCGCCGGCAGGGCCGCCCCGGCCGTGCGGCGGAACGGCCGGCGGAACATCCCATTCGGCGGGCCGCCCGCCCGGCATCCCCGCGGCCACATCCCAGCTGTCGGGCTCCCGGGCGGTTCTGGCCGGGGGAGAATTCCAGTTCCCCGGGCGCCGCGCGGCCGGAGCGTCCGGGGGCGCGGCGTCCCGGTACCACGTGCCGGGGGCGACCTCCCAATCGGCGGGAGGACCGTCCCGGCCCACATCAGCGTTGTCCCAGCCGGCGGGCTGCCCGCCCGCGGGCACGTCCCAGCTGTCAGGCTCGTGGCCTGGCCCGGCCACGCCCCCATTCCAGCCGCCCGGCTCCGGCCCGTATCCGGCCGCGGCGTCACGGCTCGCCGGCCGGCCGCCCCCCGGCGGAGGGCGCCGCCACCGGCCGGCCGCATCCGCCCGTGCGGGCGGCTGGCGGTACCACTCCTGCGGCGGCTGTTCCTGATCGGCCGGCGAGGCCTCCCACCCCGGATCCCCCCGCCTGCGTGGTCCGCTCACGCCGCCGCCTCGTCCTCCACCGGGGCCAGGACCAGCTCCGCGCCCTGCTGCCTGGTGGTCCAGCCCTGCCTCATCACGGTGACCGTCCCAAGCGCCCGGACGAGCCTGGATAGCACCACCGAGGCCCACAGGCTCGTCAGCGGCCGCATGAGGACCATCAGTACCCGGTCGGACCACGTCTCATCGCTGCGCGAGAAGCAGAAGGCCCGGAACTGGTTGAGGCAGCCCCAGATGAACAGCGCGAGAACCACGTGCGCCACTGCCCGTGCCGGGGTCGGCCACATCACGATGACCAGGGTCAGGAAGCCGAGGGAAACGAGCCAGGTGTAGATGTTGAGGAACGTGAACCACCAGATGTAGGAGAAGATCGGCCGGTACTTCAGCCGCCAGAAATTCCGCACGGTCCGCCCGCGGGCCCACCGCAGCCGCTGCCTGAGGTGATGACCCAGCGACTCCGGCCACATGCTGAGGCCGAACGCGGACAGCTGCTGCACCGCCTTGCCCCGGCAGCTCGCGCACAGCGCGAGCAGCGAGTCATCGCCGAGAATCACCTGGCGGCCGAAGAACTTCTCGTTCCGGTACAGGTTGGTGAACTCGCGAATCAGCGTCGCCCGGTACAGCGCGAACGGGCCCCGGTTGGTGAACATGTCCCCGCACGCCGACCAGGTGGCACCGTTGACGGCCTGGGCGAGCAGCTGTAGCGGAGTTTGCAGCCGGGTGAGGAAGTTCGTGTAGGAGTTGAAGCCGAACTCGATGCCCGCGACCGACTGGACCTCCCTGTCGATGAACGGCTTGATGCCCTCATCGAGCGCCCGGTGCTCCAGGGTGGTGTCGGAGTCCACGGTCACGATGATGTCCGCCTCCGGCGACGTCGCGAACGTCAGCGCGTGCGCCCTGCGCTTGCCCTGGTTCTGCTGCCTGACCCAGTGGACGACGATCCCCCCTGGCCAGGTCCGCTCCCAGTACGCTTGCAGCTCCGAATAGTCCAGCTTGGACCCGTCGTCCACCACGTCTATGCGCTGCGGCGGCCGTGTCTGGTTCACCAGCGCGTACAGGCAGCGGTCGAGCAGCGCCGGGTCCTCGTTGTACACCGGCACCGTCACCACAACATACAGCTTGTCCAGGTACTCCTGGGCCCTGCGCCCAACCCGGCGCGGTTCGTCCTTCCATGACAGCAGCCAGCTGACCGCCTTGAACGCGAAAACCGGCGCGGCCGCCGCCACCAGCGGAACATAAACCGTGTGCCGCAGCTCGGTGACCACCCGCACAAAAATGATTGCACCAACAAGCAAGACGCTGAGGAAGATTCCCCTGGCCCTTTTGTGATGGAACCTGACGGTAGGGATGTCGTAGGAGTCGTTCAGAGCTCCTGGAGTTTCTTCCCGCGCCGCCACACGAACCGCACGAGAGCGGCGAAGACTCCGGTCACGGTCGCGGAGCCGACCATGATCAGGAGCAGGGCCAAGATGAACGGGTGCACGCGCCTCCCTCTCCGGATGCCCAAGCGCCGCCAGTGCCGCCAGCGCGGCATGCTGCCTGCGCACGTAATGACTGCTATAACGCCGTTGGGATCCGGGGGAACCAGGACCGGCCTGGTGCATGGACCGGCTCCCTCCAGACCTGTGTGCAGTGGTGGTTCATCTAGGGTGGTTCATCTAGCCCCCGAGTCACTCTACACCGGGCACTGCGGGCGACATTGGGAGATTACTGGGCGACAGAGGATCTTTCATTACAGTTCACAAGGACTGCGCCCCGCATTGGCGTGATCGCAACAGGTAAGGATATGCGGCCATTGTTGCCCGCTTGTCCGCGGCTGCGGCCCAGGCCGCGCGGGTGTGCCGCCGCCGTGGCGGGCTGCCCGAATCCCCAGGTGAGAGCGCCGCGACGTCAGATCAGCTCAAGCTGCTTGGCCCGGCGGACCGCCTCGAAGCGGTGCGAGGCCCCCAGCTTGCGGTGGATGCTTTTGAGGTGCGACTTGACGGTGTTGATGGAGATGAACATCTCGCTCGCGATCTCGGCTGTGTTCAGCATGACTGAGACGTGCCGCAGCACCTCCCGCTCCCGGTCGGTGAGCGGCTCGAGCACCGGGACCGTGGCCTGATCCGGGGCTCCAGGCAGAGCGGGAGGCTGCTTGGCGCGCGGGGTGGGGGCGAGCAGGCGCCGGTGGGCGTCAGCCAGTTCGGGGTCGCAGCGCAGCAGCGGGCCAATCCAGCGGCGCTCCATGACGAACGGCAGCCTGAGCCGCTGCGGTCCGGCGAGCTGCAGCGCGGATGCGAGCGACTGGCGACCGCGCACGCTGTCACCGCTGCCGTACCTTAGCCGGGCGTCAGCCAGCCACGCTTCCAGCCGGACCCGGTCTGGCGCGCCGTTGTGGGCCGCCAGCGCGGGTTCGAGCGCGCGCCGGGCGTTGACGCCGTCTCCGGCAGCCACCCGCGCGTGCGCGAGCATGGCCGCCGCCTCCAGCGGGTTATCGCGGCAGGAACGCTCGGCCGCGGCGAGCGCCGCCGAGATGTCGCCGGCCGCCCGGTGCGCCCGCGACTCGACCAGGCTCAGTCTTTGCTCTAGCCAAGCCGGCGCAGACCACCCGGCACGCGCCTTGGCCAGGGCGCCAACGGCTGGCCTGGGGCGTCCCTCGGCCAGGCCGATGCAAGCCACCGTCAGCCAGGCCACCGTCCCGATCAGCTTGTCCGGGCTTGTGCTAAGGGCGGCGTCCACCTGCTTGAGCCGGCCGTGAGCGTCTCGCAGCTCATTGCGTTCGAGGTGTACCCAAGCCAGTGCAACGAGTGCCGCCGGGCTGGGATGCCGCGCGGACGGCCGCTGTTTGCCGCCCGCGCCGTCCGCGCCGTCCGCGGCCGCCCTGGCTGCCAGCCGCGCGGCTCGGCACGGCCGGCCGCGCAGGGCCTCCACCAAGGCGAGATGCCCAAGGCAGTCGGCTCCTTCGCAGTCCCCATCCGGGGTGGCTGCGGCCACGCCAGAATCGAGGACGCGGGCCGCCTGGTCGAGATGGCCGGACCACAGCTCGACAGCACCGCGACCGGACAGCACGCGCGCCCGGATGCGGGGATGCGGGGCGCGCCCGTCGGCCGGGACCCTGCTGACCAGTGCCTCCGCATCGGCGATGGCCGCCACTGCGGCAGGGAGGCGCCCGGTGCGGCGAGCGGCGGCGAGGTGGATCATCGCGGCGGCCAGCCGGCACGCGGGCTTCTGGCCGGCGGGAAGGCGCTCAAGGATGGCTTCCGCGGCACCCAGCGCGGCGGTGCCTGGTTCCTCCCGGCCACCGGACAGCGCGATCGCGGCGCAGACCAGGTACGGCTCGGGCTCGGTCCAGGATCGCCCCCGCGGCATGCCCCGGAACTCGCCGGCCAGGGGTTGGCTGCCCCACGGTTCAAGGATCTCGCTGATCGCGAGGCCGTCGATGACGATGCTCGCGGCGAGCTGCCAGTCGCCGGCCTGGGCCGCGTGCCGCACCGCGTCGGTGAGCGTGCCGTTTCGCGCGTACCACAGGGCGGCTCGCCGATGCAGAGGGGCCACCCGGTCCGGATACTCGCGCCTCAGCTTGAGGCGCAGCACCTCCGCGAACAACGGGTGGTAGCGGTACCATCCGCGCCCGGTTGGCTGGACGAAGGCGTTGGCGCGCGCCAGGGCGGGCAGGACCCCCGCGGCCTGTTTATGGCCGGCCAGCTCACAGGCGGCCTCGGCGCTGACATGCTCCAGGATGCTCGTGCGCAGCAGAACATCACGGGCCCTGCGCGGCTGGGCGTTGAGGACCTCGTCCACCAGATAGCCGGTCAGGGCGCTGTCCTCGGCGATCAGCTCCTCGACGAACTGGTCGGGATGGGGATGATTGCCCATCGAGATCGCGGCCAGGCGTATGCCAGCCGCCCAGCCTTCCGTTCGCCGCGTGAGGCAGTCAAGCGAGCCAGCCGACAGCGTGATGCCGTGCTGGGCCATGAGCAGGCGGGCCTCGGCGGCGCTGAAGGCGAGGTCGCTGGCCCGGATCTCGGTCAGCCCGCCGGCAAGCCGGTAACGGTACAGCGGCAGCAGCGGATCCATCCGTGAGGCGACCACCAAGCGCAGGCCGGACCCTACGTTCCGTAGCACGAAATCGAGCCCGTTCGCCACCTTCGGCCCGGTTATCAGATGGAAGTCATCGACGACCAGCGTCACCGGTGGGTCCTGGGCGGCCAGCGCCGACGCCAGCCGCAGCAAGAAGGCATGATCCGCCGCCCGCCCCCGCGCGGCGGCCGACACTGCCCTCGGGATGGCGACCCCGGACCGGCGCAGTGCCGTGACGGCATAGGACCAGAAGACGCCCGGCCGGTTGTGGTGGTCATCCGCGGAGACCCAGGCCACCGTCGTTTGCTCCGCCGCCCACAGCGCCAGGGCCATCGTTTTGCCCGCGCCGGGAGGCCCGGTGACGACCGTCAGCGGGCACCACCGCGTCCCCTCGGCGATCAGCTTGGTGATCCGTGGGCGGCGTACGGCCCACTCCGGCGCACCCGGCGCGGTGATATTGGACGGCAGGACCGGATCGCCGGCGGTAACCGCCGGCCGCCTGGCGCGGGTCGCCCGCCGGGCAACATGGGTTGCCATCGGACCTCCCCGCTCCCACCCTCCGCAGCGGCGTGATGGTCCCCGTCTGGGGACCACACGGGTGGGGATGCCTGCAAGGCCACCGCGGGGTGCCTCAACCTCCATGACTACGAAATGTCAGCGGGCCGGGCTGCGCATCGTACGATTGGTATGAATTCGCCGGCTTTGGCAGCTCAGCTCCCGTGCGATCGCCGGGCGTGGCCGTTAGAGGGCGTCCAGGCCCAGTTCGCGGGTGCGGACGACCGCCTCGCTGCGTGATGAGACCCCGAGCTTCCGGTAGGCGGAGTACGCCTGTGTCCTGATCGTGTGCGAGGAGACGAACAGCCGCTCGCCGATTTCCCGGAACGACAGGTGCGTGGACAACAGCGGCAGCAGCCGCAACTCGGCCGCGGTAAGCGACGAGGCACCGACGGCGCCCGCCTTGAGCGTCGCCAGGCCGTCCCGTAGCCGGCCGGCCAGCGCCGGGAGGACGCCGAGGTCCGGCCTTTGCCGGAGGATATCGTGCGCCTGCGCCAGCACCGCCGCGGCGCCCCCGGTGTCGGCGAGCGTGATGTAGGAGCGCGTCATCTCGAGAAGTGCCTGGACCGACACCACGGGCAGGGCGTAGGTCAGCAGCGGCCTCAGCCGGGACGCCCGCCCGAGGTAGAACCGTGCCTGGGAGATGTCGCCCCCGTGCAGCGCGGCCCGGGTCGCCCACGCGTACACGAGGGCGCTCGTCCAGTAGTCGCCCAGACGCCCGTCCTCCACGATCGCGGCCGCCCGCTGCGCGAGCGCCGTGACCTGGGACCAGTCGTTGCGGTCGGCTGCCACGCCGCACTGCTCGGCAAGGATGAGACCGGCAAGCGGAAAGCTGCCGGAGTGGGTAGCGAGATCGAGTGCACGGACGAGAATGGGGTCGGCCCGGGCCGGGTCACCCTCGAGCAGGTAGGAGATGC
>Ga0126378_10004564_pt1 | contig 10605 bp, 9 predicted proteins | sample PanSoiMetPlot_23_FD_92587 | JGI IMG/M metagenome (GOLD analysis project Ga0126378, IMG submission 92587) | Tropical forest soil microbial communities from Panama - MetaG Plot_23 | ecosystem: Environmental > Terrestrial > Soil > Tropical forest > Bulk soil | place: Panama | collected 2016-02-17
GCAACGCAAAGGCGTCCTTTAAGCCCGCGCGCATCAACAACAATTTCGCCTATTGCGGCGGTGGTTTCGGCGGGCGCGATCACACGCCATTTCCACTTTATGTCGCTCTGGCGGTGATGTTCTTCCCCAACCGTCCCGTGCGGCTCGCCAACAACCGCTTCGAGCAGTTTCAATCGGGAATCAAGCGGCACGCCTTCAAGATGCGCACGCGCATCGGCGTCGATCGGGCGACCGGCAAGATGGTCGGATTCGCCGCCGACCATGCATTGGATGGCGGAGGCCTTGCCAATTATTCGGCCACCGTCGCGAGCGTGAGCGCCAACGCCGCGCTTGGCGTCTACTACGTCCCGAAAGTCGATGTGACGACGTACGCGTTTCATTCGCGCGGCGTGACTGCGGGCTCGATGCGCGGCTACGGAACCTTGCAGACGATGACCGCGCTCGAAGTGCTGGTCGATGAGATCTGCACGGCGCTGCCACTTGATCCGATCGAGTTCCGGCGCCGCAACGCGCTGGCGACCGGCGGCCGCACTCTGGCGGGGAACCCCTACATCGTTTCGATCCGCACCCCGGAGATTCTGGATAAGCTGGAACAGCATCCGATCTGGAAGGAGCGCGCTGAACAGAAGGCACGCGGACAGCAGGCGGGAATTCTGGTCGGTACCGGCATCGCTTGCGCGACCAAGGACTACGGCTCCGGAGGCGATGGTACGCTGGGGTCCGTCGAGATTGATCCCGAAGGCCGGATCACCATCCATTGTGACTACGTCGAGATGGGCACCGGCATTGGAACAGCGGTAGCCAATCGAGTCGCAGCGCACCTTGGTAGCGTTGCTGACGAAATCGCGCTCGCGCAGGTGGACACATTCGGTCCGCTGGCGCTCGTGACCTCCGGCGACTCCTACACCATTAGTCAGAAGACGCAGGACGAGGCGGCGCGCAATCCACGCTGGGTGCCTGCAATCAGTACAGCCAGCACTGCCTCGATCGGCGCCCATGTCGGCACACACGCGGCGGCCGAGGCCGCGCGCATCATCTTCCGCTTCGGTCTATGGCCGGCGGCGCTCGAATTGTGGGGTATCGCGCCGAAAGATTCAAAAGCCGGCGAATGGAAGACAGCGCGTTGGAAAGACGGGCAGCTGGTCATGCCGGGGCTGGCGCCACTCGCTTTGCCGGCGGTCGCTGCAAAGGCGCATGCGCGCAATGGCGTGACTGGGGCGATGGCGCATTGCTTCAGTCGCTGGGCATGGTCACAAGCGACCTTCGCGCTGGCAGGGCAGACGTGGACGGCCGACATCGATGCGCTGGCGGTGCGCCGGGGCTCAGGCAAATATGTTCGAATCGATCGTTCCAACGTGAAGTTTCCGCCCACCAATTTCAACCGGATCGGACAAAGCTACACGTCGGGGTGTGGGCACGTGATGCGCATCGAGATCAATCGCGCGACCGGCGCATTGCGGATCGGAAAGGCGTACAGCGTGCTGGAATGCGGTCAGGCGTTGGTCCCCGAGGTCGTGCTCGGACAGGCGCAGGGCGGCTTCGCAATGAGCGTTGGCTATACGTTGATCGAGACGCTGCCGCTTTACGAGGACGGACCCGGCAACGGGAAATGGAACCTCGGCCAATACCTCGTTGCGCGCGGGTCGGACCTGCCCCTACAGGGGCTCGAAGTTGAGGTGCTGCCGCCCGTTGATCCGGACGAACGGCCCAAGGGCATGGCGGAAGTCAATATGGTCCCGGTGGTCCCTGCGCTGCTCAACGCCATCTACGATGCCACTGGTCACCGCTTTCAATTCTTGCCGGTGACCCAAGCAATGCTCAAGGGAGCGCTCAAGTGACCACGCTCACCGTTACGATCAACGGTCGGGTCTACGGCCCGAGAGACGTGCGCGATGATTTGACCATGAATGATTTCTTGCGTGAGTATCTCGGGCTGACCGGTACCAAGTTCGGTTGCGGCGCCGCGCAGTGCCTGAGCTGCGCGGTCATCATCGATAATCCGGACGGGACGAGCTACACCAGCCCTACCTGCGTTGTTGCGGCGGTTACGTTCAATGGCAAAGCCATCCGCACGGTCGAAGGTCATGCGAAGAATGGCGAACTTTCTATTCTTCAAAAAGCTTTCATCGAGCATTTTGCGTTCCAATGTGGCTATTGCACTCCAGGTTTTCTGAACGAGGGTCAGGTCCTGCTGGAACGTCTGGCGAAGAAGCCGGTAGCGCGAGCGGATCTCGAGAAAACCATCGCCGAGGCGCTCGACGGCCACCTGTGCCGTTGCACCGGCTACATCAAATATCACGAGGCCGTACGAGACGTGATTCTGGCCGATCCGCAGCGCTATCTCTCGCGCGCCTAGCGAGCTCGATCGCAATCAATCGTGAGGGTTGGCCGCTTCTGCGCTGGTGGCGATGTGATGCCGAGAGGGAAATTGACGAGCGCCATTCGCTCTGCCGGCCGATACGCGACTGCGTCGGGAGCAGGGTGATCAGCTTTTGTTGCAAGCCGGCACGGCGCAGGTGGTTGCCTGCCGCTTGGTTGATGGCTGACGAGTAGCAAGGCGCGTGCAACGACGCAACCGCGGCTTTTTCGGAACTTTCAGAGCTTGACGCGCAGGAGCTGGCCGAGCTCGCCGACAATTCCGCGACGGAACAGGAGCACGCAGACGACGAAGATTGAGCCCTGCACGACGAACACCCATTGCCCGATCGTGGTCAGGTAGTTCTCCAGCGTGACCATGAAGAAGGCGCCCGCCACCGGCCCGAACAAGGTGCCGAGTCCGCCGACCAAGGTCATGAGGATGACTTCGCCGGACATGGGCCAATCGACGTCGGTCAAAGAGGCGAGCTGAAAAACGAGCGCCTTCGTCGCCCCTGCCACTCCCGCGAACGTGGCTGACAGCACGAAAGCAACAAGCTTGTAGCGCTCGCTCCTGTAACCGAGCGAAATCGCGCGCGGTTCGTTCTCGCGTATCGCCTTGAGGACTTCGCCGAACGGCGAATTGATGATGCGATAGATCAGCAGGAAGCAGCCGAGGAAGATGACCAACACGGTAATGTACATGTTGGTTTGGTTGGCGAGATCGACAATTCCGAATAGCTTTCCGCGCGGCACCGCCTGGATGCCGTCTTCGCCATGAGTGAATGGCGCTTGCACGGCAAAAAAGTACATCATCTGCGCCAGGGCGAGCGTGATCATGGCAAAATAGATCCCTTGGCGACGGATCGCGAGCGACCCGACGATCGCGCCGAGCCCGGCGGCAGCCACCGCTCCCGATAGGATCGCGAGCTCCGGCGGAAGCCCCCAGACCTTTGCCGCATGTGCGCTGATATAGCTCGCCCAGCCGAAGAACAGCGCATGACCGAAAGAAAGCAGCCCGACGTAGCCGATCAGCAGATTGAAGGCGCATGCGAACAGAGCGAAGCACAGCGCCTTCATCAGGAACACGGGGTAGGCGAAGGCCGGCGCGATAATGAGTAGGCAGGCCATCGCGGCGAATGCGATGACCTCGCCGTACGCGCGCACCGCGTGTTCTTTGTTGAGCTCCGCGACGCGCTGCACGCTACGCGCCTCTTCCGAACAGTCCCGCTGGCCGGATCAACAGGACGATTGCCATGATGATGAAGATCACGGTGTTGGATGCTTCCGGAAAGAACACTTTCGTGAGCCCCTCGATCAGGCCCAAGCCGAATCCCGTCAGGATCGCGCCCATAATCGAACCCATGCCGCCGATCACAACCACCGCGAACACGACGATTATGAGGTTCGCGCCCATTTGCGGACTTACGTTGTAGACCGGCGCAGCCATCACGCCCGCGAGCGCGGCGAGCGCAACGCCAAAGCCGTAGGTGAGCGTGATCATGCGCGGCACGTTGATGCCGAAAGCGCGCACGAGGGTCGGATTTTCGGTCGCGGCACGCAGATATGAACCGAGCTTCGTGCGCTCGATGACGAACCAAGTCGTAAGACATACGGCAAGTGAAAACACCACCACCCAGGCGCGGTAGTTCGGCAAAAACATGAATCCCAGATTCCGCCCGCCTTGCAGCGCCGACGGGACGGAATAGGGGAGGCCTGAAGACCCGAAAAAATTCCGAAAAGTCCCTTCGAAGATGAGCGCGAGACCGAAGGTGAGCAGCAGCCCGTAGAGGTGGTCGAGTTTATAGAGCCATTGCAGAAACAGCCGCTCGACGATGATACCGCTTAGTCCGACGACGACGGGCGCAAGGACAATCGCCCACCAGTAACCCAGTCCAGCGTATTGCAGGAGAAAGTACGCGGTGAATGCGCCCAGCATGTACTGGGCGCCGTGGGTGAAGTTGATGATGTTGAGCATGCCGAAGATGACGGCAAGCCCCAGGCTGAGCAGGGCGTAGAACGAGCCGTTGATCAACCCGATGAGCAGTTGGCCGAACAGGGCCTGCGAGCTGATGCCGAGCAGTTCGAACATGACTGATCACGTCTCGCTAGCAGGGAACGGAAGTATTCCGTTCCCCCGACCTCGCCGCATCGGCGTGTCAGCTTTTCACCAACGGGCAGCCGCCTTCGGCCAGGGGGCGAAAAGCCTCGTCCGCCGGGATCGTGGCGCGCAGTTTGTAATAATCCCAGGGAGCCTTCGACTCCGCCGGTTTCTTGACCTCGAAGAGATACATCGGATGGATTTTTCGCCCGTCGGCTCGCACGACGCCCTTGCCGAAGAGCTTATCGTCGGTCGGCATCTCCTTCATTTTCGCGACGACCGCCTTGCCGTCGGCATCGCTCTTGAGCGCTTCAACTGCTTTGAGATAGTGCGTGACTGCCGAGTACACGCCGGCATGGACCATCGTCGGATGCACGCCCTTGTCCTGAGGCGCGAATTTCTTTGCGAATTCCCGGTTGGCGTCGTTGAGATCCCAATACCATGCTTCGGTCATGATCAGGCCTTGAGCGGTCTGCAAGCCGAGCGCGTGCACGTCGGTAATGAATGCTAGCAAAGCCGCGAGGTTCTGGCCCCCCTGGGTGATGCCGAACTCCGATGCCTGCTTGATCGAGTTGATCGTGTCGGCCCCGGCATTGGCGAGCCCGATGATTTTGGCTTTCGAGGCCTGCGCCTGCAGCAGGAAGGAAGAGAAGTCGGTACCAGGGAAGGGGTGGCGCACTTTTCCGAGCACCTTTCCACCATTCTTCTCGACCACCGCCGCGGTGTCACGTTCGAGCGCGCGGCCGAATGCATAGTCGGCGGTAAGGAAGAACCACGTGTCCCCGCCGGTCTTAACAATCGCTTTTCCGGTGCCGTTGGCGAGCGCCCAGGTGTCGTAGGTCCAGTGGATCGTGTTGGGCGTGCATTTCGCGCCGGTCAGGTCCGAGGCCGCCGCGCCCGAGACGAGAAATACTTTGTTCTTGTCGCGTACGATTTCGTTCACTGCGAGCGCCACCGAGGAGGTCGGCACGTCGACAATGACGTCCACCTTATCGACGTCAATCCAGGTCCGCACGACGTTGGAGCCAACGTCCGGTTTGTTCTGATGGTCGGCGCCGACGATTTCGACCTTCATGCCTTTGGCAGCGGCGCCAAAATCCTCGACCGCCATCCGTGCTGCGATGACCGAGCCCTGCCCGCTCAGATCGGAATAGGTCCCGGACATATCGTTCATCACGCCGATCTTGATTATTCCGTCCGTATATTGCGCTTGGGCAGAACCGCACCCGAATACGATGGCGAGCGCCGCCAGAGTAATCAGCCGTTTCATATGGCTTCCTCCTGTTGATGACTTGGCATCCTGGCATTCCGCTTCACACGCCGAGATACTCGTGCAGCTTGTCGAGATTGGCCTCGAGTTCGGCATTGGCGAACCGGTCGATGATGCGGCCATTCTCCATGACGTAATAACGATCCGCAACCGTCGAGGCGAAACGAAAATTCTGCTCGACGAGCAGAATGGTGAAACCCTGTTGCTTGAGCAGGCCGATCGTCTTTCCGATCTGCTCGATGATGACCGGCGCAAGGCCCTCGGTCGGCTCATCGAGCAGCAGAAGCCGGGCGCCGGTGCGTAGGATACGGCCGATGGCGAGCATCTGCTGTTCACCGCCGGACAGCTTTGTGCCTTGGCTCGACAGGCGGGCCTCGAGATTGGGAAACAACTCGAAAATTCGGTGCAGTTCGAGCCCGCCAGTACGGACCCTCGGAGGAAGCAAAAGGTTTTCCTCGACGCTCAAGCTGGCAAAAATGCCGCGCTCCTCGGGACACAGCGCAATGCCAAGCCGCGCAATCCGGTCGCTGGTCAGGCCGACGAGTTCTTTACCCTCGTAGCGTACCGACCCTGTGCGCTGACCGACGATCCCCATGACCGATTTCAGCGTGGTGGTTTTGCCCGCACCGTTACGTCCGAGCAGCGTCACCACCTCGCCCGCGAACACATCGAACGTGGCACCATGGAGCACATGCGATTCGCCGTACCAGGCCTGCAGTCCGTCAACCGCCAGCAAAGGCGCGCCGTTTGGACTAAGCATGACCAACTCCGAGATATGCCTCGCGTACGAGCGGGTCGGCGGAAACCGCCTTGTAATCGCCTTCCGCCAGCACTCGACCGCGCGTGAGCACCGTGATCCGGTTCGAAAGGTTGGCGACCACGCTGAGATTGTGTTCGACCATCAGCACCGTGCGTTCGGCGGCGACAGACTTGATGAGTGCGCTGATACGCTCGATGTCTTCGTGGCCCATCCCCGCCATTGGTTCGTCCAGCAATAGCATTTCCGGCTCAAGCGCCAAGGTAGTAGCGATCTCCAGGGCACGCTTGCGGCCGTATGGCAATTCCACCGCCGTCCAATGAGCGAATGAGGAGAGTCCGACGTCGGCAATGAGGGCCATCGCCCGTTCGTTGAATACATCGAGCACGCGCTTCGACCGCCAGAAATCGAACGAGGATCCGCGTCGTCGCTGCAGCGCCACCCGCACATTTTCGAGCACCGTTAGATGCGGGAAAACGGCCGAGATTTGGAACGACCGGACGAGCCCAAGCTGCGCCACTGCGGCGGGAGCAAGCGACGTGATGTCGCGTCCCTTGTAGAGGATGCGTCCCCGGCTCGGGCTCATGAACTTGGTCAAAAGGTTAAAGCACGTCGTCTTGCCCGCACCGTTGGGTCCGATCAGTGCGTGAATCGTGCCGCGCGCAACCTGCAAGTTGACGCTGTTGACGGCAATGAAGCCTGCAAATTCCTTCGTGAGGTTCTCAGTTTGAAGGATGAAATCATCGCTCACGGCGAATGCCCCTGCTGGTCGGCCATAGTGCTAGCACGTTCGGAACGGAGTCAGCAAAAGTGGTTCCCGTTCCGGCCGCAGAACCTCGCGCTTAGCATTCTGACGCAGCAAGATGAGGTCGATGCGGGCCGAATGCATGGGCGGCCACTTCGCCCAAAACCGGCTGCGGCTGCACGCTGAGCGCTGGCCTTCCTTATCTTCCCGGCACCATTATCTAGTGGCAAAGTAACGGCTGCGACGCCGATTCCGCTTCGTTGGCCCGGCGTGGCGCATCGGTGGGAGCATTGGCCTTGCGTCTCCTCGTCATCGAGGATGATCCCGACCTCAACCGGCAGCTTGCGACCGCGCTTACTGACGCAGGCTACGTGGTCGACCGCGCCTTCGATGGCGAAGAGGGCCACTATCTCGGCGAAAGCGAACCGTATGACGCGGTCATCCTCGACATCGGGCTGCCTAAGATGGACGGCATCTCAGTGCTTGAGGCTTGGCGGCGCGCCGGCCGAGCCATGCCGGTCCTCATTCTCACTGCCCGCGACCGCTGGAGCGACAAGGTTCAGGGCTTCGATGCAGGCGCTGACGACTACGTCGCAAAGCCGTTTCATCTCGAGGAGGTTCTGGCGCGCATCCGCGCACTGTTGCGGCGTTCGGCTGGGCACGCCAAGAGTGAGCTCAATTGCGGCGCCGTGCGGCTTGATACCCGCACAGGTCGTGTGACGGTCAACGGCAATCCGGTCAGGCTCACCTCGCACGAATATCGCCTGCTCGCCTACCTCATGCATCATGCCGGCCGGGTGGTCTCGCGCAGCGAGCTGGTCGAGCACCTATATGACCAGGACTTCGATCGTGATTCGAACACGATCGAAGTATTCGTCGGCCGTGTCCGCAAAAAACTCGGCGTTGATGTCATCCAGACCGTGCGCGGGCTTGGCTATCTGCTCGCTCCCCCGAGCAATGCGGCTTAATTCGCTCGCGCTGCGGCTGTTCTTCTCGGCGACCACTTGGACCGTGGTGATTCTGGTCGTCACCGGAATCGTACTCTCGTCGATCTATCGCTCGGCCGTGGAGCGTGCATTTGATCGTAGGCTGGGCGTCTATCTGCGCAGTCTCGTCGCCGACGTGGCAACGCCGGAAGAGAATGCCGGCAAATTTCCGCAATCGATTGGCGAGCCGCTATTCGATCTGCCGCTCTCCGGCTGGTACTGGCAAGTGACGCGGCTTGACGGGTCCACACGCGACGTACGTTCGTCCCGTTCCTTGTGGGACGCGACGTTGCCGCACATTGCGGATGCTGGCCCTTCATCGCCCGCGGGTGGCGCGCGGCAGGGTTATGCAGAAGGGCCCGAAGGCCAGCAGTTGCGCATCGTTGAGCGCACCATCGATCTCGGGGATGAGGGACGTTATCTCGTCGCCGTCGCGGGCGATGCTTCGGAGATCAACGAGGAGATACACAGCTTCGACAGTGCACTTGTCGCCACGTTTGGCGTTCTGGCGGTCGTATTGCTGCTGACCACGACCTTCCAGGTGCGCTTCGGCCTGGCGCCCCTCAAACGTATTTCCGAAGGCCTTGCCGCCATTCGCTCGGGCACAGCGGAGCGGCTCGAAGGCGAGTTCCCGGTCGAGATCTCACCTCTCGCAGGCGAAACGAATGCACTTATCGATGCGAATCGAGAGATTGTCGCACGTGCACGCACGCACGTTGGCAACCTCGCACACGCCTTGAAGACACCGATCTCAGTCATGATGAACGAGGCCGCGAGCCACGGCCATGATGCGCTTGCGGTGAAGGTGCGCGAGCAGACAGAAATCATGCGCGATCAGGTCGCGCGGCATCTCGAACGTGCCCGGCTCGCGGCGCGCGTTGCGGCAATTGGTACTCTGACCGAGGTGCGTCCCGTAGCAACGGCGCTCGCCCGTACGATGGAAAAGATCCACCACGACCGTGGTATTGCCGTGGACGTCGACGCGCCCGAGAACGCCCGCTTCCGTGGCGAGCAGCAGGATCTCGAGGAAATGGTCGGTAATCTCGTCGACAATGCCTGCAAATGGGCGCAGTCCCGGGTCGCGATCGAAGTTTTTTCGGAAAGGCCTGATCCAAGAGATGATCGCCGCACCCTGCGAATCGTGGTCGACGACGATGGCCCGGGGCTTTCGCCGCAGCAACGCGAGCAGGTGGCCCGTCGCGGGCGCCGTCTCGACGAGACGAAGCCGGGGTCCGGACTCGGGCTCTCGATCGTCGTGGATCTCGCCAACCTTTATGGAGGCGGCCTCACCCTGGGCACCGCCCCGATTGGCGGCCTGCGCGCAGAGCTGGTGCTGCCGGGAGCGTGATCGATACTTGCCGTAACCGGTGATTAATCCTACCGGAAGAGAGTTTTGCCCCAACTGTGGTGGGGGATGTCCGGCGCTGGTATTTCAAAGGGTTAGCCAAGAAATTGTCAAACCACTATGCCGGTTTGACAGTTTTTGTTCGCGTTAGGGCCTCGATCCCCTGCCGGTCCAACCGAACCTGGTCGGCAGCCGCCGTGTAGCGTGATACCTCGCGCAAGGTCGAATGGCCGCTGATGCTAGCGATCACGGGCGCGCTGCATCCCAGGTCGGCGAGCTTCTACAGGCGGCCTTCCGTAGCCCATGCACGGAGGCGCGAGCCGGCAGTCCAGCCCCCCCGACACTTGCGCTTGAACCAGTGGGTGAAGCTGTCCGGGTGGAATGGCTTACCCCCGGCCGTAGTCAGAAAGGTCAGATGCTCGGCCCGAGTCGCGTCGAGCACCGCCCGCAATTCCGGGTGGATGGCAATTGCTAGGGTTGTGCCGGTCTTGCTCTGGCGAACGTGTATCAGGCCGTCGCGGACATGCTGGCGGCCCATCTGGATCACGTCGGCACGCCGCTGCGCCGTGTACAGCAGCAGGGCAAGCGCGAGTCGCGCCCGGCTACCTACCGGGTACTTTCTCTCGAACGTCGAGATGTCGTCCTCAGTCCAGGCGTAGAAGCCGCTGGATCGGAACTTGGGACCGCGCACGCCCGCTGTCGGGTCATCGACCCGCAATCCCACTGTGACCGCGTGGCGCATGAGAGCGCGCAGAGCGACTAGGAAGTTCAGGGCAGTCCCCGGTGTCGCAGCCTTGGCACTCACCATCCGCTGGACATGTGCGCGTCCGAGTGTGGCAATACCCTTGTCCCCGTGTTCGGCCCGGAATCCCTCAAGAATCCGACGGCGCATCCGACGTGTGGTTTCGGCGAGGCAAGCAAATTCGAGTGATGGGGTGGATGGCCCCCTTTCGGCATCGACGTGCCAAGCTGGTGTTCTGTCGAATCACCAGGAACAGGGAGCCATCCATGAGAGGTTACGACGATCGGACTGGATCTAGCCAAGC
>Ga0126378_10004566_pt1 | contig 10605 bp, 7 predicted proteins | sample PanSoiMetPlot_23_FD_92587 | JGI IMG/M metagenome (GOLD analysis project Ga0126378, IMG submission 92587) | Tropical forest soil microbial communities from Panama - MetaG Plot_23 | ecosystem: Environmental > Terrestrial > Soil > Tropical forest > Bulk soil | place: Panama | collected 2016-02-17
CGTAGCGTCCACCCGGTGCCTGCAGGGAGAGATGGGCATCCTTGAGGCCGAGAGCGTCGATGCTAAGGCCCGCGAACGGCGAGGGGCCACCGCCGCCTGCGAGAAGCGGCCGGCCGGCAAGCTCGATCCCGTTCTTGCCGAGGGCAAGCGTCGCATCCAGCCCGCCGATCTCGAGCTTCACCAGATGCCCCGCCAGCAAGTCCCGGGAGCTGAAGGCGAGCGTCAGGCTCCGGGCCTTGATCGCGCCACCCGCCAGCGAGACGTCATGGGCGCTGAGACCCTGGAACTCCGCGGCGTCGACGGTGAAGCTCGCCGGCCCCAGCCCCTGGCGCTCCAGCAGCCGCGTGGCCGTCCAGCTCAACACCTGGACACGCGTGAGCCAGAGGAGGATGACCAGCGCTGCGAGCAGCACCGCGAGCCCGACCAGGCCGGTGGCAAGCCGGCGCGGCCAGCGGCGGATCATCGGCGATATGGTTCCACGACCGAGAAAAAGGCTAGCCGAAGGGTCAGCGATTTCTCCAAGTCAGTCCTTGATCGCGATGTAGGCGCGATAGGGCTCCGGCGGGAGGCGGACGAGCTGCGGCGCTTCGATGACCCGGGTGAAGCCGAGCTCGTTCATCGCGAAATGGAACAGGCTCGTGGAAATCATCGTCCTTCCGGAGAAGCACAGCGGGAATTTCGCCTTCGCGTCGTGATGCAACCGGGGACCCTCATAGGTGACCCTGAAAACGTCGGTGTCCTCGAAGGCCGAATAGATGAACAGCAACCTCTTCGTCATCGATCCGAGAAATTCGAGAAAGAAGGTCGGATCGCTCATATGCACCATGATGGCCGACGATATGACGATGTCGGCGGGTTCGGCACCGGGGACCATATGAAACCGCATGTCGTAAGCAATGTTCCGGAATTCGACGTCATGGCCGAGCAGCCTGTTGAGGAGGCCGGTAGAGACGCTCGGACTGGACGCAATGTCGTAGCCGATGCAGCGGCCGGCTCCGCGCTGCTTCAGCCCGTGGAGGAAGTAGCCCTCGGCGCAGGCGACATCGAGCACGCTCGCGTTCCTGAGATCCCCATAGCCCGCCGCGATCGCGTCGAGCCACCCGTCATAGGTGGTCCGCAGATTGTGGTTGAGAGCGTCGAAGGTTTTCCAGGTCTCCGCATCCACCTCGCGACGGTCGACCTGGAACACGCCCTTGTTGTAGATCCAGTCATAGGCGATCCCGGATTGAATCTCCTCGGATATCCTGAAGGGCTGGTAGAACAGGCTGGCCTTCGCCTCCGCGAGGTCGGCCGGCGACAGCTTGTACTTCCTGAGATCCATATAGGCGATTGATCTCCCGCGGCATTTGGCGTTCAAACCGGCGTCGGGATCCGCTAGGTGCGGGAGCCGGTCGACGAGCGCCGAGAGTCTAACGGCCCCAAGGGAAATTGGCCAACCGGGTCGAGTGGGCAGGCCTACTTCCCCTTCTTCTTTTTTTCCTTGTCCTTCCCCTTCGACTTCTCCTTGCCCTTCTCCTTTTTCTTCTTCGGCTCGCCTTCCGGCTGATCATCCGGGGTCTTGAGAGCCTCGAAATAGCCCATCTTGCCCGCGTCCAGGACGCCCTCCGGGGTGATGGAGCCGAAGAGGCGCATCAGCCCGGCGATGACACCGGTCCATCCCGTCTGGTGGCTGGCGCCGAGGCCGGCGCCGTTATCGCCATGGAAATACTCGTAGAACAGCAGATAGTCGCGCCAGTAGGGGTCGGTCTGGAATTTCTCCGTCCCGCCATGCACCGGCCGCTTTCCGTCCTTGTCGCGCAGGAAGATGTTGCCGAGGCGATGGGCGATCTCTTCGGCGACCTGGAACAGATTCATCAGCCGGCCCGAACCCGTGGGGCATTCGATCAGGAAATCGTTGGCGTAGTAGTTGTAGTACTGCAGCAGGGCCCGGATGATCAGCACATTGAGCGGCACCCAGATCGGCCCGCGCCAGTTGGAATTGCCCCCGAACATGCCGCTGTCGGATTCCGCCGCTACATAGGCGACGCGGAACTCCTGCCCGCCACCATGGAAGACGTAAGGGTTGTCGGCGTGGAAGCGGGAAAGGGAGCGCAACCCATAGGGGCTCAGGAACTCGTTCTCGTCCAGCATCTTCGAGAGCACGCGGCGGAGCTTGTCCTCGTTCAGGATCGAGCCCAGCCGGCGGTTCGCATAGCCCTTCTTCCGCGGATCGTGGATGGCGGAGACCAGCTCGGGCCGCGCCTCGAGGAACCAGCGAAAGCGGTCCTCCAGGTCGGGATGAACCTTGAACAGGTCCTCGGCGAAGACCACCACGGCGCAGAGGGGAAGGAGGCCGACCAGGGAGCGGACCTTGAGGCGCGAGGAATGGCCATTCGGCTCGCGCAGCACATCGTAGAAGAAGCCGTCCTCCTCGTCCCACATGCCATCGCCGCCGCTATGGCCCATCGCCGAGGCGATCCACAGGAAATGCTCGATGAACTTGAGCCCCATATCCGCATAGGCGAGCTTGCTGAGTGCCAGCTCGGCGGCGATCTCCAGCATGTTGAGGCAGAACAGCGCCATCCAGGCGGTGCCGTCCGCCTGTTCCAGGAATCCGCCTGTGGGCAAAGGGGCGCTGCGATCGAAGACGCCGATATTGTCCATGCCGAGAAAGCCGCCTTCGAAGACATTGCGGCCGGTGCGGTCCTTACGGTTCACCCACCAGGTGAAATTGAGCAGCAGCTTCTGAAAGGATTGCTCGAGCCACTCCAGGTCACCGATGCCATGACGGGTCTTGGCCAGGCGATAGGAGAAGATGGTGGCCCAGGCATGGACGGGCGGATTGACGTCGCTGAAGTTCCACTCATAGGCCGGGATCTAACCGTTGGGATGCAGATAACGCTCCCGCAGCATGAGGTTCAGCTGCTGCATGCCGAAATCCTCATCCACCTGGGTCAGCGCCAGGACATGGAAGGCGAGATCCCAGGCGGCATACCAGGGATATTCCCATTTGTCCGGCACCGAGATGATGTCGGCATTGTACATGTGGTGCCACTGGTCGTTGCGGGGAGCGGCCTTGCGCGAGGGCGAGAAGGGATTGGCGCCGCGCTCGTCGAGCCATTTGTCGACGTCGTAGAAGTAGAACTGCTTGGTCCAGAGCATGCCCGCCAGGGCCTGGCGCATCACCAGGGCTTGATCGGCCGACAGGAAGGGCGGGGTGAGGATGGCGTAGAAGGCATCGGCTTCCGCGCGCCGTTTCTGCATATCCGCCTCGAAGGCGGTGCTGAAGGGTGGCGTCTTCTTGATGCTGTCCCGGTCCGGCGCAGAATCCGTCAGGCGCAGCCGCACGGAACGGGATTCGCCCGGCGGCAGGGACAAATGGTAATGCGCCGCCGCCTTGGTCCCCCGCTGCGCCGGGTTCACCGCCCCGCCATCGCCATGGACGATGTAGTCATTGATGCCGTCCTTGACATAGGTGCCCTCATTGGGCTTGCCGAAGAGGCGCTGGTTGTTGGTCTCGTTCTCGGTGAAAAGGAGCTCCCCGCCGGTCTGGCAATAGAGGTAGAGCTTGCCCAGGCGCCGGTCGGTGGCGGCGATCACATCGCGCCCCGCGACGGGCCCGAGCTTGCGCAGCAGCGGCCGCTCGATGCCGGAGTTTGCGCTCCAGCGGTTGCGGAACCAGAGAGTCGGCAGGAGGTGGAGATCGGCCGGATCGGGCCCGCGGTTGTGGACCGTGATCTCGATCAGCATGTCGTCCGGGGTGCGCTTGGCGTATTCGACGAAGACGTCGAAGTAGCGGTTCTCGTCGAATATACCCGTATCCAGCAGCTCGTATTCCAGAGCCTGGCGGCCGCGGCTTCGGTTGGTCTCGATCAGGTCGAGATAGGGATAGGCGGCTTGCGGGTATTTGTAGAGATACTTCATGTAGGAGTGGGTCGGCGTGCTATCGAGATAGAAGTAGCACTCCTTCACATCCTCGCCGTGATTGCCCTCTTCATTGGTGAGGCCGAAGAGCCGCTCCTTCAGGATCGGGTCGCGCCCGTTCCAGAGCGCGAGCGCGAAGCAGAGCCGCTGTTTGTTGTCCGAGATTCCAGCGATGCCGTCCTCGCCCCAGCGATAGGCGCGGGAGCGCGCCTGGTCGTGGCTGAAGTAGTTCCAGGCGTCGCCGTTCTCGCTGTAGTCCTCGCGGACCGTCCCCCATTGCCGCTCGCTGAGATAGGGGCCCCATTTGTGCCAGGGCACCCTGTGCTCCCGGGCCGCGCGCAACCGGTCGTGCTCGGCAGTCATGAACCCCATCCCCTCTGGAATCGACGCGCCGGATAGTAGCAGCAGTCGCGGTGATTCTCGAACCGCCGTCAGCGCCTTCGCGGCTCACTCCATCATCTCCCGGATGTAGGCGCCCGCGCGGGCGATCGCCTTGCGTCCAGCGGCGAGGTGATCCTGGAACAGTGGCCATGCGTGGATCATCTCGGGCCAGACCTCCAGTGTCACCATGACATCCGCCGCGCCGGCCATGCCGGCCAGCATGATCGAATCGTCGAGCAGGACCTCGGCGGCGCCGACCTGGACCAGGAGCGGCGGCAGGCCACGGAGATCGCCATAGAGCGGGGAGGCGAGCGGCGTGCGGGGATCGGTCTCGCCGAGATAGAGCCCGGCGATCTCCAGCAGATAGGGCTTCTGGACGATGGGGTCGACCGCGGCCTTGCTCGTCATGCTGGCGCTGCCGCAGACGAGATCGACCCAGGGCGAGATGCACCAGCCGCAGGCGGGCAGCGGCAGGCCGCGCTCGCGGGCCGCGAGCATGAGGGCGAGCGTCAGCCCGCCGCCGGCGCTGTCGCCTGCGATTGCGATGCGGCTCGGTGCGAGGCCCTGATCCAGCAGGAAGCGGTAGGCGGCGACCACGTCCTCGACCGCCGCAGGGAACTGGTTCTCCGGCGCGCGGCGATAGTCCAGGCTCAGCACGCGGCTGCCGACGGCCTGGCCGATCGCGACGGCGAGACCCCGATGGCTGACGATGGAGCCGGAGATATAGCCGCCGCCATGGATAAAGAGGATCGCGCGCGCCGGATCGGCGCCCGGCGCTGTCGCCCATTCCGCACCGACGCCATTGGCCGTGACCGCTTCGAGCCGTATGGATGGGTCGAGCGCCTTCTGTCCGGCGATTGCGTCCAGCCGCTGGCGCCGTTCCGCCACCCCCGCCGGGCGCGGATTGGCGGCGATCGCGGCGCGAAGGGCATCGATCTCGGGATCGGACATGGGTGGGGTTCCTCGGATGGCGGCAGGGGCAGGCGGCGCAAAGACTACAGGAAGAACGCCTTCATCGCCTCATATGTGGCCTCCGGCGCCTCCTCGGCGAGATAATGCCCGCTATCGATCTCCTGGCCGCGGACATCCTCGGCCCAGTCGCGCCAGATTGCCGTCACGTCATACCATCGCGGCATCATGCCCTTGGCGCCCCAGAGCGCCAGCAGCGGGGCTTGGATGCGGCGCTTGCCGCGCTCGGCCTCGTCGAGGCGGAAGTCATAGGTGGCGCCGGCACGGTAGTCCTCGCACATGGCGTGGATCACCGCCGGGTCATGGACGAAGGAGAGATAGTCGGCGAGCGCCTCGGGCGCGAAGAGCTCGCGGCCGCGATTGAAATAATAGGCCTCGGGATCGGCGCCGATCATGCGCTCGGGCAGCGGCGCCGGCTGGGCCAGGAAGAACCAGTGCCAGTAGCCGAGCCCGAAGGACATGTCGGCGCGCCGGTACATCTCGCCGGTGGGCACGATGTCGAGCACCGCGAGCTTCTCCACGCGCTCGGGATGATCGAGGGCCAGGCGATAGGCGACGCGCCCGCCGCGGTCATGGCCGGCGATCGCGAAGCGCTCGAAGCCGAAATGCTTCATCAGGGCGATCTGGTCGCGGGCCATGGCGCGCTTGGAATAGGGCTCGTGATCCGCCGTCGTGGGCGGCCGGCTGCTGCCGCCATAGCCACGCAGGTCCGGGGCGATGACGGTGAAATCTCGTGCCAGCCGGGGCGCGATCCGGTGCCACATGACATGGGTCTGGGGATGCCCATGGAGCAGCAGCAGCGGAGGCCCCGACCCGCCATGGCGCAGCCTCACCTCGATCGCGCCGGCCTTGATCGTCTCGAGAGTGAAGCCTTCGAACATCGCCATCTCATGCCTCCACGGCAATCAGACGCCCGTGAATCGAGTCCGCGGTGATTCAGCCATTGGTGCCGCCGCGATTATTGCCGATCAGATACTGGCCGTCCCGGATCGCCTTGATGAGATGCAGATACTGCGCCCCCGAACCATGCAGAGGACGACTTCGCCGACCTCAAGCCGCGCGGGATCGTCGATCGGTGCGACGGTGCAGAGGGCTCCTGACGCGACTTTGCCGCGCATAGAATGGCCGCGCGGACGGAACTGAACGGTCTCCCCGGCCTTCAGCCGGATGAGGGACCCATCTTTAGCCGAATGAGCGGGCCCACCCTTTTCCTATACCCATGATCGCCGCGGAGCCTAAGCCACGGGGCGCGGCTGTCAAGCAGGGGCTTCTTGCACGACAGCATGAATGCGGTGAATCTACCTCCCACTGGTGGCTGCGGCCGGGGCGCGGCGATGTGTTCTGATCGGCGTTATGACTATATCGTCGTCGGCGCCGGGTCCGCGGGCGGCATCGTCGCCGCTCGGCTGGCCGAAGACGCAGATTGCCGCGTGCTGCTCTTGGAGCAGGGGCCCCCCAATACGAGCTGGACCGTCCGGGTGCCCGGACTGCTACGCGAGAACTTCAAGCCCGGCCGCGCCTATATGCGCTGGTATCGGACGATCCCCCAACCCCGGCTCGACGGCCGAGTGATCGACCATCCGCGGGGCATCGGGCTGGGCGGGTCGTCCCTCGTGAATGGCATGGTCTATCTGCGGGGCAATCCCGGGGATTACGACCGGTGGGCGAGGGAAGGCGCGCGGGGCTGGTCTTATGCCGATGTCCTTCCCTGCTTCCGCCGTATGGAACGGCGAGCGGAAGGCGGCGATGCCTATCGCGGAGGCGAAGGGCCCATCGGCGTGCAGCGAAAGGATCGATTGCATCCCCTCAACGAGGTCTTCCTGGAGGCGGGCCGTCAGGCCGGCTACGGCTTCACCGAGGATGTGAACGGGCGGGAGCAGGAGGGCTTCTGCCGCTTTGACATGAATGTCGATCGCGGCTTTCGCGCGAGCTCCTACTACGCCTTTGTCGAAAAGGGACCGCAGCGACCCAACCTCACGGTCATGAGCGGAGTCGCCGTTCGCCGCGTCGAGATCGAGGGGGGACGCGCGACGGGCGTCGAACTCGGGCCGAGCCGGCGGGCGACCTCGCTGCGGGCCGAACGCGAGATCATCCTCTCGGCCGGCGCGATCGGATCGCCGCAGCTTTTGCTGCTGTCGGGCATCGGTCCCGCCGATGAACTGGGGCGGCTGGGGATCGCGCCGGTCCACGACCTTCCGGGCGTCGGCCGCAATCTCCATGATCATCTGGAACTCGACCTGCAATGGGCCTGCTTGAAGCCCATCACCGTCAACGGTCTTCTTCGGCCCCACAAGATGGCTCTCATCGGTCTCGAATGGTTTCTCTTCCGAAGCGGGTTCGCAGCGGTCAATCAGTGTCATGTCGGCGCCTTCCTGCGCTCGGCCCCGGCGGTGCCGCATCCCGACATTCAGCTCCATTTCTTTCCCGTCTGCTACGACGGCTGGGTGCCGCGCAGGAACCAGCACGGATTCCGCCTCGCTGCCGGACCCATGCGCCAGACCAGTCGAGGCAGCCTGACGCTCTGCTCTGCCGACCCGCGGGATCCGCCGCTCCTGGATCCGAACTACCTTGATAGCGAGCAGGACCGGCAGGAGATGCGCAGCGCCTATGCCGTGCTTCAGGAGATCGTGTCTCAGAAGGCCTTCGATCCCTATCGCGGGCGGCCGCTGGACCCGGCGATCATGCCGGGCAGCCCGGCGGAGATCGATGCCATCATCCGCCGCCTCGCCACCACCAGCTTCCATCTCTGCGGCAGCTGTAGAATGGGGGCCGAGGATGACGAGACCGCCGTCGTCGATCCGTCGACCCGGCTGCGCGGGCTGGCCGGACTCAGGGTGGTAGATGCCTCGATCATGCCCTCGATTGTCTCGAGCAATCTCAACGCGCCGGTCATGATGATGGCCGAGCGCGCGTCGGACCTGATACGCGGCCGGTCGGGGGGCGCGTGAAGAGCTGATATTGCACTGCACAAATCCCGCCGGTAAGGTTCTGGCATGACGGATGGCGGCAAGATCAAGCGCGAGCAGCCCTGGCTGTTCCGGACATATTCCGGCCATAGCTCTGCCGCGGCCTCCAACGCGCTCTACCGCACCAATCTCGCCCGCGGCCAGACGGGGCTCTCCGTCGCCTTCGACCTGCCGACCCAGACCGGCTATGACGCCGACCATCCGTTGGCCCGGGGTGAGGTGGGCAAGGTGGGTGTGCCCATCGGCCATCTCGGCGACATGACGGCGCTTTTCGAGGGCATTCCGCTGGAGCGGATGAACACCTCGATGACCATCAACGCCACGGCACCCTGGCTCTTTGCTCTCTACATCGCCGCGGCGGAGCGCCAGGGGGCAAGCCGTCTGGCGCTGGCCGGCACGATCCAGAACGACATCCTCAAAGAATATCTCTCCCGCGGCACCTATATCTTCCCGCCGGAGCCGAGCCTGAAGCTCAGCGCGAATGTCATCGCCTTCGCCTATCGCGAAGTGCCGAAGTGGAATCCGACCAATGTCTGCTCCTATCACCTGCAGGAGGCTGGCGCGACGCCGGTGCAGGAGCTGGCCTATGCGCTTGCCATCGCGATTGCGATCCTCGACGGCGTCAGGGCCACGGGGCAGGTGCCGGAGGCGGAGTTCCCGCAGGTGGTCGGGCGGATCAGCTTCTTCGTCAATGCCGGCATCCGCTTTATCACCGAGATGTGCAAGATGCGCGCCTTCGCCGAGCTCTGGGACGAGCTCTGCCGCGAGCGCTGGGGGATCGCCGAGGAGAAGCTGCGGCGCTTCCGCTACGGCGTGCAGGTGAATTCCCTGGGCCTCACCGAGCAACAGCCGGAGAACAACGTCTATCGCATCCTGCTGGAGATGCTGGCCGTCACGCTCTCCAAGCGGGCGCGGGCGCGAGCGGTGCAGCTTCCGGCCTGGAACGAGGCGCTGGGCCTGCCAAGGCCCTGGGACCAGCAATGGTCGCTGCGCCTGCAGCAGGTCCTCGCCTATGAGACGGACCTTCTGGACTACGAGGATATCTTCGACGGCGCCGGCGTGATCGCGGCGAAGGTCGCTAGCCTCAAGGGCGAGGTGCGCGAGGAGCTCGCCCGCATCGAGGCCATGGGCGGCGCGGTCGCCGCCGTCGAGCAGAGCTACATGAAGCGCAAGCTCGTGGAGTCCAACAGCCGGCGCCTCGCGGCCATCGAATCCGGCGCGCAGAAGGTGGTGGGGGTCAACTGCTTCACCGAGAGCGCGCCCTCGCCGTTGACGGCGGGCGCGGATGGCGGATTCCTCACCCTCGATCCCGAGGCGGAGCGGGCGCAGATCGCAGCCCTCCAGGCCTGGCGCGGCGCGCGCGATTCTGCGGCCGCGGCGACGGCGCTGGCCGCTCTCAAATCCGCCGCGCGGGAAGGGCGCAATATCATGGAGCCTTCCATCGCCTGCGCCCATGCCGGCGTCACCACCGGGGAATGGGGGGCGGCGCTGCGCGAGATCCATGGCGAGTATCGGGCACCCACCGGGGTCGGCCGCGCCGCTCGGGCGATTGGCGCCACGAGCCTTGGGCCCGTGCGCGAGGCGGTGGAGCGGGTCTCCGCCCGCCTCGGCCGCCGGCTCAAAATGCTGGTGGGCAAGCCCGGGCTCGACGGCCATTCCAACGGCGCCGAGCAGATCGCGGTCAGGGCGCGCGATGCCGGATTCGAGGTGGTCTATGAGGGCATCCGTCTGACCCCGGCCCAGATCGCCAATGCGGCGCTGGAGGAAGGCGTGCATGTGGTCGGCCTCTCCATCCTCTCGGGCAGCCATGTGGCGCTGGTGGGCGAGGTCCTGGCGCGGCTGAAGGCGGCCGGGCTCGGTGCCGTCCCGGTCGTGGTCGGCGGCATCATCCCGCCGGAGGATGCGGTGCGTCTGACCGAGGCCGGCATCGCCCGGGTCTATACCCCTAAGGACTACGACCTCAACGCTATCATGGCCGATATCGTCGCCCTCATCGATCGCGGCTCGCGGGAAGCGGCTTAGCTCAGCTCTTACCGCCCGCCGGCTTGAATCCCTCCAGCGTGTCGGCGTCTCTCAGCGCCGGGAAGAGGCGCATCCAGAGCAGCGCCACCAGAATTGTGCCGACACCGCCCAGGATCACCGCCGGCACGGCGCCGAAGAGTGCCGCGGTGACGCCGGATTCGAACTCGCCGAGCTGATTGGAGGTGCCGATGAAAAGCCCGTTCACGGCGCTGACGCGCCCGCGCATCTCGTCGGGCGTGGCGATCTGGACGAGGGAGCTGCGGATCACCACGCTGATGACGTCGGCCGCCCCCAGCACGACCATGGCCACGACCGAGAGCCAGAGCCAATGCGAGAGGGCGAAGAGGATCGTCGCCAGGCCGAA
>Ga0126378_10004567_pt1 | contig 10604 bp, 9 predicted proteins | sample PanSoiMetPlot_23_FD_92587 | JGI IMG/M metagenome (GOLD analysis project Ga0126378, IMG submission 92587) | Tropical forest soil microbial communities from Panama - MetaG Plot_23 | ecosystem: Environmental > Terrestrial > Soil > Tropical forest > Bulk soil | place: Panama | collected 2016-02-17
GTACCACAAACCTGGAGCTGGGGCTGCGCGCGGCGGCAGCCCAGCTCGGCCGTGCCGCAACTCCTCTGAGGGTGGCGATCGTGATGAGCGACTGCCTGGCGACGGCCGGCGGCGACCCACTGGCGGCGCTGGCCGGGATCGACCGGCTGCACGTCCTGGGGATCAGCGCCGATCCCGAGTCGGTGCAGTGCGGTCAGGACCTGGCGCGGCGGGCCGGCGGCCGATACCTACCCGCGACGACGTTCGCGCAGCTGGGCGCGGGGCTGGGCAGCGTGCTGAGCTGACCCGAGTCCTCGGGAGATCCGCATTCGTGCGGTTGTGCAGCAATGCGCTGGCTCCCGGCGACCGGGAACGCCGCGCTTGTACAAATGCGTGGCTCCCTGCCTCCGGGGACGTCGGGCTCGTACAAACGTGGTCTGAACCGGCGGGTGTGGAGTCTCACCAGCGGAAATCCGCTCGCGAGGCGGTCACGCGAGTACGATAGCCAGCCGGATGGAGGGAGCCGCGCAGCCGGCGCACGACCAGGCCAGATACCGTCCTGGCTCCGTCGAGGACTTCAACCGCCTTTACGAGGCAACCTACGATCGGCTCTTCGCCACGCTCATCGTGTTGCTGCGCGATCGGGCAGCCGCCGAAGACTGCGTTCAGGAGACCTTTCTCAGGGCCTTCAAGGCCTGGCCACGCTGGCAGCCGGACGCGCCGGCCGAAGTCTGGCTGCATCGCATCGCCATCAATGTGGCTCTGTCCCACCGGCGACGCGAACGGCTGCGCGAGGTGGGCGAGGTGCTGCGGCGTATCGCAATGCCGGCCGATCCGGACCCGACCCAGTCGCCTGCGTATGAGCTGGTGCAGGAACTGCGTGCGCTCCCGCCCAAGAATGCTGCGGCCCTCGTCCTGCGCCACCTCCACGGCTACAGCAATCGCGAGATCGCGCATGCCCTCGGCGTGCCCGAGCGCACGATCGCGTCCCGCCTGGCGGCCGCCAGGGCCAAGCTCCAGGTCCGGCTCGCGGAATTGCGTGAAATTGATTCGGGTACTTTGCGGCCGCGCCGCGTTCCTTCTGACAAATGACGCCGACGGGGAGCGACGCCGAGTTCGAGCGGTGGCTGGAGCGAGAGCTCCGGCGCACCGTGGGGTCTGTGCGGGGACCCAGCCCGCGGGCTGCGCAGGCCGCCTATAACGCGGCTTCCCGAACGATCAGGTCGGCCATCTTCGGCAAGGGTGCCGCGGCCTTTGTGGCAGTGACGTTGGCGATCGCAGGCGGGTCTGCGGTTGCCATGGCCGCCACGGGAACCGCCAATCCCATGGAGCTGGGGCAGCGCGTAGCCGACATCGTTGAGAACTGCAAAGACCAGATCCGCGCCGACGACCACGAGAAAGACACCGCCGCGGACGTCGACAACCACGCGGCGAGCGCGGCGCGGAACAACCGCGGAATCGGCCAGTGTGTCAGCGCTGGTGTCCACGCGCGGAACAGTGAGAGGCGTCAGCAGGCGCAGGATGGCCGCGATGGCAACGTAAAGCCCAGCCCGAGCACGTCGCCCGGAAAAGATCAGGACCACGGGCGAGGCGATGGCCAGGGCTCGGTTGGAGCTCCCGGCCAGGGCGAGCCGGCGACCAAGGGCGACGGCCATGGCAAGCCAGGCGGCCGCGGCCGCCAGCCCACGCCGCACCCCTGATCCGGACAGTTTCCCCTTTTAGACCAGGGGCCCGGGTCATCGGAGGCTCGGGCCCTGGTCGATAGCCCGTTTCAGGCAGCTTCTCGTTTACCCTACCGCGACTCGGCCGGGCGGTTGGTCGCCGTCGGCTGTGCGCCCGCCACCGCCGACGGCAGCGCAGCAGGCGCGGTCGACGACTGGCGATCTGCAGGCGAAGCGGCCGGCCGCCTGCCCAGGCCCGGTCCCACGATCAGGTCGCCCACGCGAGCGATGAGCAGTCTGAACGTCTCCTCCCGGAAGCCCACGATGAACGCCACGGCGTAGTAGATCAGCTTGCCAACCGAGTCCTGCGTCCCGGGCTGCAGGCCGGTCGCCCGAATCACCGCCACGAAGACGATATAGGCCACCGTCCCCAGAGCCGCGCCCGTGAACGGCCGCGCCACGTACCAGGCGTTGTAGCGGCGCTGCCAGTCGCGGTGGCCGTGGTCGAAGATGCCATAGAGACCGGTCAGGACCGCCCCCAGGGCGCCGAACCACGGGATGCTGATCGGCACCCCTGCGACTGCCGGGGGCAGCGTGTCCCGGAAGGTGGGGATCGTCACGTGCCCAAGCGTTGCGAACGTGATGGTGAAGGGCGTGTAGTGAAGCGCGTAGAGAAACGCGATCAGCCCGAGCACCAGGAGAGAGAACAGCCCCAGCGCGAAAAGGTAGGGCGGCACGTCGTCGCCCGGCCAGACCGCGTTGGACGGCGCTGACACCCCCTCCCCAGCTGCATTTGCGGCGGCCACGGTCAACGTATAGCGCGACCTGTTGCGCAGCCCGTCGACCAGGGCGCTGGTCTGGGTCGGCGGCACCCCGCGCGTTTCAACGTGCGGTGGGGAGGCCCTGATTCGATATTCCTCGACCGGCCCGCCGCCGGTCGGCGGATCCCAGGTCACGGTGGCGGACTGCTCGCCCGCGGAGGCCAGGACGTTGGTCGGCGCGGCCGGCGCCGGATTGGGCTCGAAGGAGCTCGAAACCACCGCGGGACCCGGGACTTCGTCGTGATACGGCGTGATCCGCACAACGTAAGTCGTCCCGTTCAGGAGGCCCCTGACCATGCCGCTGGACGAGGAGCCGTCGACGGTCACCGCTCGTTCGGCCAGCCAGACCGACCCGAAGCAAGGCGTCAGCTCGAAGTGAGTGACCATGGCCCCGCCCTTCGGGCGGTCCCATGTGACCAGTACGGCACCGTCCAGGGGCTTCACGGTCACGTTCTCCAATCGAGCCGGAGCGCTCAGGCCTTGGTTGACCGTCGTCCCGTCGGTCCCCATGCGAACGGGGATTCTAGCGCCCCGGACGGAGAATTTCAGAGTGACAGGCGGCTAAGGCCGGGCCAAGCCTGCCTAAGACAGCTGCTGCGGTGCGAGGAGCGCCCGGTCGACCGGGTAGCTGAGCTGCTCGATCGCCTGCTGCACTGTCAGCCACAGGAGCGCATCGACCTCTTCGCCGGGCCTGAACTCACCCTCGATGGGGCGCATCAGCCAGTAGCACACGATCTTGTCTCGTCCCTGCCGGTCGATGTACGCCGTGCAGCCTGCAGGCCGGACGATCTCACAGCGCATGCCCGTCTCCTCCCTCACCTCCCGCAGCGCGCCCTGCTCCGGCGTTTCGCCATCGTTCAGCTTGCCCTTAGGCAGCGTCCAGTCGTCCTGGAGCGGCCGGTGGATGATAGCCACCTCGGGCAGGCCGTCCCGCCCCTGCCTCCAGACCACGCCACCGGCGGCACGTATCGCACGGGCGGCGGTGACAGGGCTCGGCGCGAGCTTTCGCCTCACGCCGCGGCCCCAGGCTTCAGCCAGGCACGCGTCTTCGAGCGGTTCAGCCGCGCCCACGCCCCCGGCCACCGCCCACGTGCCGCCGCCGCCCTCGCCACCTCCAGCGCGCACAGCTCGCCGGCCACGAAAGCGCGGCGACGAGACGTCGTGGCGTTTCGCAGCCAGGCCTGCGCCGTGATGCTGTCCTGGTGTTCGCCGAGCTCTGTCTGGAGCGCCGCCGCCAGCTTTGCGAAGCGAGCAGCATCCGGTCCGACAGCCGGAGACACGGCTTCCGATGAGTAGCGCAGCCTTTTGGCGAGGATGCGCACCTGGTGCAGCTCATCGTCTGACGGCTCCTTCGCCAGCTGGCTCACCGCTCGGCGGAGGTCTCGCCAGGGCCTTAGCGCCAGTACGGGCAGCACCTGAGGGGCTGGGGCCGCCATCCGGTCCGATTGCGTCTCGTCGAACCCTGGCTGAGCCGCCGCTGCCACCAGCCTGTCAAGGAGGTCGAAGTAGCGCTGGCTCGACATCGCCTGCAGCAGACGGCTCCGCGCCGACTCGATGGATGCGGCAATCTGGCCTAGCAGCCCTGCCGCCGGCCGGGCGTCGGCTGCTGGTAGCCCGGCGGCCAGATGTTGCAGGCGCTCCAGCAGCACTTCGCGGTCGCGTACGGTCCCCAGCTCCGCAGCCAGCCAACCGAGCTCGGCGCGAAGGCCGTCGGTCCACTCGCGGTCGAGCAGCGGCCGGAAAGTGCGCAGGTGTGAGCGCAGGCGACGAGTGCCGACCCGGGCCTGGTGCACATCCTCGGGGTCGCCCCCGATGCGAATCAGCGGGTCGTGTCTGAGGACGAGCTGTACGGCCGCGGCAATTGCGTTTCGGACCACGTCGGCAGCTGTGGCGTCGGCCGGCAGCTCGTGAACCGCCACGTCGGGCTCGCCGAGCGCGGCCGGGCCAAGGGCTCGAACATGCCTGGGTGTGGGATCCGGCGACCCCGCGCCGGCCTGACGGAGCCGTGCCAGCAGCGGCCCCAGGACCTCGCCGCCACCCGGCTTCACCCCGACCTCCACTTCACGGAACCGCGCCGCCACCCGTCGCCCGTGGAGCACCGAGACCTCGCCGTCAATCACCTCCGCCAACTGCCGGCCGCTGCCGTCCGAGAGCGGCACACGGAGGCAGCGCGTCGTCAGTCGCGCCACCGGCTCGAGTGGCGCACCCCTGAGGTAGGCGCGGACCAGCGACATGACCTCGTCCGGGGGCCTGCGCGATGATCCTGCGACTGTGATCTCGCGATCAGTCAGCTGGGCGCGGTTGGCGGCGCCGGGCAGCTTCAGCGTCCACTCGGTTCTGGAGGGGACCCCGCCGCCTCCGCCCCCATGGGGACGGCTGAACTCGAGGCTGAGGCCCCAGCGGGCCAGCCGCAGGTCCTGGGTGTCGAAATATGAGGTGTCGCGATGAGCCCGCTCCTCATGCCCCGCAGTCACCCCCTCGACGATCCCCGAGAGGTCGGGCAGGTCAAAGGTGGGGGACGCGCTGAGCTTCTGTCGCTCAGGCGATGCGGGCACCGAGCTCACGCGCTCGCTCTTGGGCCAGGGCCATGAAGCGCTGCTGGCTGTCCAGCGACCCCTCTCCATCAACCTTGCGCCAGGAGCCCTCCGATAGCAGCTCCCACGCCAGACGCTCGTCGGCCAGCTCGCACTCCAGGATCTCGGCCAGCCGTGCCTGAAGCCTGGCGTCAGCGACAGGCACGACGGCCTCCACCCTCCGGTCGAGGTTCCTGTCCATCACGTCCGCGGAGCCGATGTAGTAATTGAAGCCCCTCCTCTTGCTGCCGAACCGGAAGATCCGCGAATGCTCAAGAAAGCGGCCCACGATCGAGCGAACCCGGATGCGCTCTGACAAGCCGGGAACCCCCGGGCGCAGGCAGCAGACGCTGCGGATGATGAGATCGATCTCCGTCCCCGCGGAGCTGGCCTGATAGAGGCTGTCGATGACCTCAAGGTCGACCAGGTTGTTGGCCTTGATCACGATCTGGCCGTCCGGCTCTGAGGCCTCCTCCCGAATCAGCCGGAGCAGGCCACCGCGAAGACCCGCGGGCGCCACCAGCAGCCGCCGAAAGCGCTGCTGACGGCTGTACCCCGTCAGGAAGTTGAAGAACTCGCTGACGTCTGCGCCAAGGCCCGGATCTGCCGAGAACAGGCCCACGTCCTCGTAGCCGAGCGCAGTCATCGGGTTGTAGTTGCCCGTTGCCACGTGCACGTATCGCCGGATGCCTGCCTCCTCCTCGCGAACCACCAGGATGAGCTTGGCGTGTGTCTTGAGCCCGACGAGGCCGTAGACGACGTGAACGCCCTCCTGCTCCAGCTGCTGGGCCCAGGCGATGTTCGCTTGCTCGTCCCCCCTTGCCTTGAGCTCGACCAGGGCGACGACCTGCTTGCCGGCCTCGGCGGCGCGGCCCAGCGCCAGCGCGATCGGGCTGGCTGGACCCGACGTGCGGTAGAGCGTCTGTTTGATGGCAAGGACCTGGGGGTCGTCTGCGGCCTGCCGGATGAAGTTCCCGACCGAGTTCGTGAACGACTCGTACGGGTGGTGGACCAGCACATCGCCCGACTGAAGCGTCTCGAAGAAGTCAGCGGGCTTGCCATCGCGACGGGTTAGGCGCGGCGGCGTGAGCGGCGTATAGCGCTCGTCCTTGAGCTCAGACCGGTCCAGGTCGGCGAAGAACCCCACCGCGCTCATGTCCAGGAGGCCGTGGACGAGGTAAACGTCGTCAGGGGTCAGCTCGAGCTCGCGAACCAGGAGCTCACGCACCTCCGCGGCCGCGTCCGGATTGATCTCCAGGCGGACCGCCCTCGCCCGCCTCCGGTGGCGAAGAAGCTCGGTCTGGATGGTGACCAGCAGATCGTCCGCCTCCTCCTCACGGACCTCGAGGTCGTTGTCGCGAGTGACTCGAAAGGCGGTATTGCTGAGGATCTCCATTCCGGGAAAGAGAGCCTGGAGGTTGGCCGCGATCACCTGCTCGAGCGGCACGAAGCGCTCGCCATCCGGCAGCGCAATGAAGCGCGGCAGAAGGGGCGGGACCTTGACCCGCGCGAATCGCTGGTGACGGCGGAGTGGGTGTCTGACGATGACAGCCAGGTTGAGTGAAAAGTGGGAGATGTATGGGAACGGGTGACCCGGGTCGACAGCAAGCGGTGTGAGCACCGGAAAGATGCTCTGCCGAAAGTACCGGGACAGATGGTCCGCATCCTTTCTGGACAGGTCGGGTGTGTCGACCAGGCGGATGCCTGCCCTGGCCAGCTCCGGGCGCAGCTCCTGACCGAACAGCTGCTCCTGCCGCTCGCAGAGACCATCGACGCGGCGCCTGATCGCGTCGAGCTGAGCCGTGGGTGAGAGACCGTCGGGCGACTCCGTCGTGGGCGCCGCCTCCAGGAGCTCCTTCAGCCCGGCCACCCGGATCTGGAAGAAGTCGTCCAGGTTCTGTGCGAAGTAGTGGAGGGCCCTGACCCGCTCCAGAAGTGGCAGCGAGCGATCCTCAGCCCGCGCCAGCACACGCGCGTTGTAATCGAGCAGGGAGAGCTCACGGTTAAGGTAGCGGGGCTGCGGGGAGACCGCTGCGGCTGCGGCCGCGACCGCCGCAGCCGTCAGCGATGGGGCGGCGGCGGCCACCGAAACGACGTTCGTCTGCGTCAACGGTCCCTGCGCTTCAGCCACTCCCCTAGGCTACCTGCTGCGAATGAATAAGGATCGGTAAAGCGACCATGGGGGGATTGGTTGTGTGGACGAGCCTTGGCCCCACCGGCTCCCGGTCGGACCCGGACGTCTCCGGGCCTGCGTCAGCGCAGCAAGAGCAGCGTGGCAGCACCCAGGCCGGCGCAGTACCAGCCGTAGGGGTCGAGCCGGCCCGACCTGAAGTAGCGGACCAGGAAGCGCGCGCTCAGATAAGCGGCGAGCCCAGCCACCACCGCGGCTACAACGTATACCACGAGACTGCCCACACCGAGGGGAGGATCCTGCTGGAACAGTGCCGGCACCTCGAGCACCCCCGCAGCGGCGATGATGGGGGTTGCCAGCAGAAAGGCGAACTTGACAGCTTCGGTGTGTCGCAACCCTGCCACCAGGCCACCTGCCATCGTGATTCCGGAGCGGGAGATGCCGGGGAAGAGGGCCACAGCCTGGGCCACGCCGACGATCGCGACCGCGCGCACGCTGATCTGGCCCAGCTCCTTGAAGTCTCCTTCCTGCTCTTCGCGACTGGCGCCGGCGCGCTCCGAGCGCCGGCGGAGCACCTCGGCGCCGAGCAGGATGCCGCCGTTCACGATCAGGGCGGCTGCGGCCAGCCGCGGCGTGGCGAAGAGCCGCGTCAGCGGCTGCACCAACAGATAGCCGATCGCGCCGCCCGGCACTGTGCCCAGAGCCAGGAGCATGGCAAGTCGCTCATCCGGCCCCTCTATCCTGCCCCGGACCGCGGCGCGGACGAAGCCGGCGCCGATCTTGATCCACTCGCGACGGTACAGGATGAGGAGGGCCGTGGCGGTGCCCAGGTGCAGCAGCACCAGGAATGGGACGAACGTTGGGTTGGACTGGTCGAATGCCCAGTGGAGGAGGCTGGGCAGCACCACGGCGTGACCCAGTGAAGACACCGGGAAGAGCTCGGTCGCGCCCTGCAGCAGTCCCATCAGGATCGCTTGCAAGTTGGTCACGGCCGCTAAGGAAACCAGAAAACACGGGATCGCTGCCCGTTCGAACCCTTACGCTTCCATTCGCCACATGGGCACGACCGCGCCAGCCGCTGACGGCACTCCGACCGCAGCAAGCTCGACGCCGCTGCGGCGGCACCTGAGCCTCGGATCCTACTGGTTCGGCACCTACTTCGTGATCACTCCCGTGTACACGGTGCTGCTCCAGGTCCAGGTGACGGAGACGGTGGCTCAGGGCGGCCAGGCGACCGCGATCGGCGTCGCGACATTCCTGGGCGGGATCTTTGCCATGGTGCTGCCACCGGTAGTCGGCGCCTGGTCAGACCGGCTGACCACCCGCTGGGGCCGCCGCCGGCCGATCATGGTGGCCGGCACCCTGGGCATCGTCGCCGCCCTCCTGGTCATGTTCGGCGCTCACACCTACCCGGCGGTGCTGATCGGATTCGTGCTCACGGTGGCCACGCTGAACATCGCGGGAGCGGCCTATGTGGCCGTCATCCCCGATGTCGTCCGCGGATCGGAGACCGGCCGGGCAAGCGGGGTTCTCGGCTTCTTCGTCCAGCTCGGCAGCGTCATCTCGCTGCTGGTGACCCTGCTCTTCGCCAGCGCGGGCCACATCCGCTTAACGTACCTGGTGCTGATCCTCGTTCTCGTGCTCACCCTTCTGCCGACGCTGTGGGCCGCGGCTGGTGAGGGCGCCGGACCGGCGCCGGAGCACACTCGGCGAACCCTTCGCGAGTTCCTCGGCCCGCTCTGGACCGGGGACTTCGGATGGGCGTTCTTCACGCGCTTCTTGAACGTGTCCGGGCTGTACGCAACCCTCCCCTTCCTGCTCCTCGCATTCCGGGACCTGCTGGGCGTCCCGAATCCCGCCCAGTTCACGTCACTCTTCGAGGCGATCGTCACCCTCACAGCCGTCCCCTTCGCCATCATCTGCGGCTGGCTCTCCGACGGGCGGGGTCGCAAGCGCTTCATCTATGCGGCCGCCGCCATCCAGACGTTGGTGCTGCTCATTTTCCTCGCCGGCAACGTCATCCCGCTCTTACTGGTCCTGGGGCTCGGAGTGGTATACGGCGTCGGCTTCGGTGCTTTCAGCGCCGTGGACTGGGCGCTCGGTCTGGACACTCTGCCCGACCGGGATCGGCCGGCAAAGGACCTGGGCCTCTACCACGTGGCCGACTCGCTGCCCCGAGTCCTGCTGCCCTTCGTGATGGGGTTCGTGGTAGACGCGGTCAACCGGCTGTCGTCCAACGCCGGCTACCGGGTGACGTTCGTCGTCGCCGCCGCTCTCTATGCCGGAAGTGGCATCCTGGTGAGGAGGATTCGCTCGGTCAGGTGACCTGTCGCTGGGATGCGGTCGTCGTGGGCGCCAGCTTCGGCGGGCTGGCTGCAGCCCAGGCGCTGGCCGGGTCGGGTCGGGTGCTCCTCATCGACCGCCAGCCCATTGGTGCCGGCCAGACCTCGGCCTGCGCGGCGCCCCTGCCGGTGCTGGAGTGGTTCGGAGGCGGCGACGCCGTCGAGCAGCTTCATGAGGTCGCCGTCTTCCACCTGCCGGATGGCAGCACTCGCGACCTGCCTCTCCCCTACCCCTTCGCGACCTTCGACTACGAGCGATTGTGCCGTCTCCTGTTCGCGGGCACGGACGCAACGTTCCTGCAAGCGACCGCCACGGGGCTGGCGGCCGCTGACGTCGTCGCCTCTTCCCGCGGCAATCACTCGGCGCCCGTCATCGTCGACGCCTCGGGCTGGCGTGCCGTGCTGGCTCCGGAAGCCCGCCGGGACCGCCACAGCGTGGGCATCGAGCTTCGGCTGGCCGGCGCGGCCGAAGGGCTGCACTTCTGGGTCCACGACCACGCCATGCGCAACGGCTACGCGTGGGACTTCCCGGCCGGCGGCCACCGGCGGGTCGGCCTGCTCACCTACGGCGCCAGCGGCCGGCTGCGGCAGCGGCTCGAGGGGTTCCTGGATGCCAGCGTCGAGTCCGCGACCCTGCACGGCGGCTCTCTTCCGGCCAGGCTGCGGGAGCCGGTCTCGGGCCGTGTCTTCCTGGTTGGCGACGCCGCCGGCCAGTGCCTCCCTCTCAGCGGCGAGGGGATCAGGCCCGCCCTCGTATTCGGGTACCTCGCCGGCGGTCTTTGCCGGCGGGTGCTGAGCGGGGGACTGACGCTGGAGGAGGGCCAGGCTTCCTACCGCGAGCTGGTCGCCCGAGACCGGCGGCGGTACGCGATTCTGACGAGGCTGCAGACGGTCCTGAGCCGAGTTCCACGGCTCTCGATCGGGCCGCTCTACTGGCTGTTCAGCGGCGGCCCGCTGGCCGGTCCGGCCCTGTCCGCCTACTGGTCGGTGGCCGACCAGCTCCCCCCACCCCAACCCTCCGGTGCCCAGTAGCCGGACGGAATGTTCACGATCAGGTTTGGTTAGGCCCGGCGGGGAGCCCGGCTCCGCCGGGCCGA
>Ga0126378_10004569_pt1 | contig 10603 bp, 10 predicted proteins | sample PanSoiMetPlot_23_FD_92587 | JGI IMG/M metagenome (GOLD analysis project Ga0126378, IMG submission 92587) | Tropical forest soil microbial communities from Panama - MetaG Plot_23 | ecosystem: Environmental > Terrestrial > Soil > Tropical forest > Bulk soil | place: Panama | collected 2016-02-17
TGGCGGCGTCTGCAGCAGTCAGGGACGATCACCGCGGACACGGACGCCGGGCGCCGGTTCGCCGCCTTCGGGCTCGGTTCGCTGATCGCGTTCCCAACCGGCAGCATCTACGGCGAGCGCTGGATCGAGCTGGGTGCCGGAACAATGCTCGCGGAACAGGTCTCGATGTGCGCGGGCCTGGGTCCAGGCCACGACCTGGGACCCGATCCGGTGCTGCGGATCGGCGACCGGTGCGTGATCGGCCGGGGCAGCCACATCGTCGCGCACTACTCGATCGACATCGGCGACGACGTCTACACCGGGCCCTACGTCTACATCACGGACCAGAACCACAGCTACGCCGATCCTGACCTGCCGATCGGGCGGCAGTGGCCGGTAAACGCCGCCGTGCGGATCGGCTCGGGGACCTGGCTCGGGACCGGCGTCATCGTCCTGCCAGGGTCGGAGATCGGCAGGAACGTGGTCGTCGCGGCGGGCTCGGTGGTCCGGGGCGTGATCGGCGACCATTGCGTGGTGGCCGGCGTTCCCGCGCGGGTGGTCAGGAGCTTCAGTCCGGGGTCCGGCTGGGTGCGGGCGCTTGACGGCCTCCCGCCGGACGACTCGCCGCCGGCCGGGCTGCCTGTCCCGGACGGCCTGCCGCTGCCCGGGTTCCCGCTTGACGGTCTTCCCGTGACCGGGAGCCCCGCGTCGTCTGGGTGACGCGCCCGCCCGCAAGCTGCGGCACGAACTCCTCGCCGCGCAGCGCCTGCTCGACCAGATCGGCAGCCTTCGCCGTCGCGGCAAGCCTGCCGCCTTCGGTGCGGTACACCGCAAGCACCGCCTCGATGGCTGCAGGCGGCAGGTGCGGCCCTAGCTCGGTGCGCGCGGTGCGGTAGCCGTTCCGCGCGCCCTCGACGCAAGCCTGCAGGTAGTGCCCGGCGAGCGTGGCAAGCGCGATCGGATGCCGCCGCAGCACTCCCTGAACGGCGAAGTCGCCCGGAACAACGCCCAGCAGCCAGGCCACGGCGGAGCGCTCGAATTCCGGGCTGGCAGGCGGGTGCACCCCGGTCGGCCAGCCGGGCGGAACATACGACGACACACGACCAGTATAGCTCAGGATTCGAAAACAAGTTCGATAAACTTGGGCTACGCGAGGGGTCAGTCGCGGCGTGCCACGAACCGTCGGCGCGCGACGGGCCGGTGCGGCCTGCCGGTCCTGCGGTGCCGCGATTGGCGCGCCCATGGCGCCGCGGGCCCGAGCCCGATGGTGACCGCGCCGCCGCCCGATGGTGACCGGCCGACGGTGAGCGTGCCGCCTGAGCCCTCCGCGATCCGCCGTGCGATGTCAAGCCCGAGGCCGGTCGAGCCGGCGCCCGAATTGCCGCGCGTGGCCGGGTCGGCGAGCCCGAGCGAGAAGCCCTGCCCGCGGTCGGAGACCGCAAGCCAGGCGCCACCGCCAGAGCGCTCGGACACCCGGACCGAGAACGCCGTGCCCTCCGGCGTGTGCGAGAACACGTTCTCGAGCAGAATGTCCACGCATGCCGCGAGATCCTGGGGGGCTACCCGGACGGGCAGCCGGTGCGCCGGCATCTCCACGGTCATCCATCGTTCCTGGTCCTCGGCCAGCGGCTGCCAGTAAGCGGCCCGGTCGCGCACCACGGCAGCCGCATCGCAGGCAGCGCTCACGCCGTCCCCCGTGGGCCGCCTGGCCTCAGCGATGATCTCGTTGACGGTGCCGGTCAGCGCATCCACGTCACCGATTACCCGGTTCATCAGCTCCTGGTCGCCGCTCAGGAGCTCCGCGTCGATCCGCAGCGCGGTCAGGGGCGTGCGTAGCCGGTGCGAGAGGTCGGCCAGCGTCTCCCGCTCGTGGGCCAGCAACTCGCCGATCCTCGCGGCGAGCCGGTTCAGCCCGTCGCTCACCTGGCGGATCTCCGGCGGGCCGGCCGGCGGGGCACGCGCCTGAAGGTCACCGTCGGCCAGCTGCTCAGCCACGAGCGCGACGTAGGCGAGCGGCCGGATCAGCGTCCTGGTGAGCTGGAGCGCGACGACTATCGCCAGGGCCAGCAGGCCCGCCGCGACCGCGCCGAGCACGAGCCAGGTCTCGTTCACGCCGCTGCTCAGCCGGGAATCCGGAACGAATGTCCTGATCACGGCCGTGCCCTGAGGCTTGAGGCCCAGCACGGCGACGTAGACGGCCATGCCGCCGGGCGCCGGCGCGTTCAGGCTCTTGCCCTGCGCGGCCTTCCTGACGTCCGCGCTCCTGGGCGCCGGGGCACCGATGATCGTCCCGTCCGGCAGAAAGATCGTGATCGGCTCGTCCGGGTTCTGCTGGTTGACCCGTGCCGTGGCCTGCTGGAGTTCCGTGGTGCTCAGCGTGGCCACGAGCGGCGCCATGAACTGGGCGCGGATCGTGGCGCCGTTGACGGCGTTCTGCGCCGTGAACGTACGCAGCAGCAGCGCGAGCGGCAGCATGAACGAGAGCAGGATGAGCGAGCTCACCGCGAGGACGAGCAGCAGGATGCGCAATCTCACTCCGGGACCCTCATCCCGAATCTCTCATGCTGGAACTCCCCACGCCGGAAAGGCTCACCCCGGAGCGGTCAGCTTGATCCCGACCCCGCGGATCGTATGCAGGTAGCGCGGCTGCTGGGCGTTCTCGCCGAGCTTGCGCCGCAGCCACGAGACGTGCACGTCCACGGTCTTGTCGGCGCCGCCGTAGGGCAGCCGCCACACGTCGGTGAGCAGCTCCCGCTTGGTGATCACTTGAGGCGAGCGGGCCGCCAGGTAGTGCAGCAACTCAAACTCGCGGCGCGACAGGTCGAGCGGGCGGCCGTCGAGCGCGGCCTCGTGCGCCTCTCCGTCCAGGCGCAGTCCGCCGATCACGATCGGCTCGCCGCGGCGGTCCTCGTCGCCCGCCGCCCGGCGCAGCACGGCCCGGACCCGTGCTTCGATCTGTCCCACGCCGAAGGGCTTGACCAGGTAGTCGTCCGCGCCCGCGTTCAGCACGCGGACGATCTCGGCCTCGTCGTCGCGAGCGGTGGCGACCACGACGGGGACCTTGCTGATCGCCCTGATCATGCGCAGCGCCTCATAGCCGTCCAGGTCCGGCAGGCCGAGGTCGAGGATCACCAGGTCCGGGGGCGACTCGACGACCAGCTGCAGCGCCGCCATCGCCGACGGGCTGCTGGAGACGGCGTGTCCCCGGTCGCCGAGCGCGCGGATGAGCGCACCGCGGATCGCGGGATCATCCTCGACCAGCAGCAACTGCGCCATACATCAGAACGTAGCCGCTTGCGCCCACTCCTTGGGCCCAACCCGCTCGGCGCGGAGGCACTCGCGCGGCTGTCGCCGCAACAGTTGAGGCAGGCTTTACGCTGCCTTAACCTTCGCCGCGGCAGGCTGGGCGGCATGCGGCCAGGGATGCTCGTCGGCGTTGGCGCGTGGCTGGTCGGCGCCGCCGCGGCCACCCTCGGCAGCCTCTACGCGGTCGGCAAGATCGGCGACGACCTGCTGCGGGAGCAGGCCAGGCAGGTGTCGATCGCCACGATCAACGCGGAGTACGCGTTGCAGAGCTCCGGCCGGTCCGTGCCGCCGTCCCCCCCGGCCGCGCATGGCCCCGGACCGGCCGGGTCAACCCGATCGGCACCTCCCAAGCACGTGCCGCGCTCCGGAAAGACTGACCAGGAGCCGCACAGCAGTGGGACCAAGTTGTTCGCATCGCCTGGCGGTTCGGCCGGGGCGACATGCGAACCCGGCGGCGCGTACCTGGTGTACGTGAGCCCGGCCCCAGGCTTTCAGGTCGACAACATGCAGCGTGGTCCAGCCGCCGTCGCCAGCGTGACCTTTGATAGCCGGTCGAGTGGCGTTGTCATGACGGTGACCTGCCAGGGCGGCCAGCCAGTGGACCACGTCACCTACGACGAGTGACCAGCCGGTCGTTACGGCGGCCAGGCCGCAGGCCTGGCCAGCTAGTCCCGGTCGCCCCGGTCAAGCAGCAGCGCGAGCGTTGGGCAGTCGGAGACCGCGCGCGGTGCCAGGTCGGCCAGGTCCTCGGGCACGTCCGCGCGCGGGACGATCGGGTAGCCCCAGGGATCGAGCCCGATGAACTCGGGCATCAGCTCCGCGCACAGGCCGTGGCCGGTGCACTTGATCATGTTGACGCGCAGGCGGAGGCTCACCAGTACTCCAGGTCGGAGGGAACGGGCAGCACGGGCGGGCGGCGCACGCCGTGGCACGCGCCGCGGCCGGCGTGCCAGCGAACGTCGGGCGCGAACGCGCTGATCGCGCTGGACGCCAGCGAGGCCGCACCGTCCGGATGACGGCAGGCGCCGCGGCCCTCAACCAGCCGGACCAGCCCTGCGACCCGCCTGGCTGCCGTCGGATCGCCGCCGAACGCCAGCTCGGCCATCGCGTCGGCGAGAGCGGGCAGGCCGAAGATGCACGGCCCGCACTGGCCTGCCCCCTCGTCGGCCAGGTACCGCAGGACGCGGGCGGTCTCGGCGAGTCCGCACGAGGACTCGCCCAGCACGATGAGGATCCCCGCGCCCATCGCGGCGCCGACCTCGCGCAAGCCCGGATGGGACATCGGCGCCGGCCAGGCGAGGCCGGCGGGCAGCCAGGTGCCGAAGTACCCGCCCATTAGGACCGCCCGCGGTCGCTCGGTGGGCCCTCCAGCCCGGTTCACGGCGTCGCCGACCGGCGTGCCGAGTTCGATCTCGTAGACGGCGGGGAACGCGACGTCGCCGCTCACGGTCACCAGCGCGGTCCCAGGGCTGGCCGGCAGGCCGGCCTGACGGAACCATCGGTCGCCGTACCTGGCGATCAGCGCCAAGTGGGCGAGCGTCTCGACGTTGTTGACCGCGGTGGGGCGGCCGGCGACGCCACGCTCGTGGGTCCGCGGCGGCGTGAACGTGGGCAGGGCCGGGCCGCCGTTCAGGTACTGCACGATCGAGGTCTGCTCGCTCGCCGTGTACCTCGGCTCGATCCCGACAACCTCGATCGGCACCGGGTCGATCCCGGCTACGCTCCTGGCCGCGATGGTCGCCTCCAGGCCGGCGACCAGCCGCAACTCGTCGTGCACCGCGAGGTATGCGCGCGTCGCACCGACCGCGAAGGCGGCGAGGGTGATGCCGTCGAGCACCAGATGCGGCGCCCTGGTGAGCAGCACCCGGTCCTTGCGGCTGGCGGGCTCTCCCTCCGCGCCGTTGGCGACCACGACCGTAGGTCCGCTGCCCTCCGCAACGGAGCGGAGCTTGCGCCCGGTCGGAAACCCGGCGCCGCCCCGCCCGGTCAGGCCGGACCGCTCCGCCACGTCGATCAGCCTGGTGGCTGCGCGGCGGGCGCTGCGTGCCTGGTGCGCGCGGGAGCGTCGGCCTCGGCGGTGCCTTCCGGACTCGCCGAGGTTCCACCCGGTCGCGTCGACCCAGGCGTCCTCTGGCAACGGCAGCGGCCCGAAGCGGCGCTCGTGCGCTTCCAGTCCGGCGCTGCGGCTGCGACCCTCCGCGAGCCCGGCGAGCAGCCTCGGCAGCGGTGCGGCGTGCTCGGGAAGGCGCGGCTGGCCAGCCGATGACCAGGTAGCGGGAGTGGCGTCGTCGGGCGGGTACTCCTGCTCGCCGAGAGTCGCGAGGGTCATCGAGCGAGCCCGCGGTCGGGTAGCAGCTTGACCGCGCGGTAGGTACCCGCCATGACGACCGCGCCGATGCACGTGTAGGTCAGCGCGACCACCCAGATCTTGCCGTGGTCGGTTCCCGTGCCGAGGCCGTGCACGACCGCGACCGGCCAGCATGCGTACGCGGCCCAGTGGATCACCCGCCAGAGCCTGTGCCCGATTCGCTGCCGGACCAGGCTGGACACGACGATCACGATGAGCAGGTCCGAGGCGATCGCGCCCAGGCCGAGCCAGAAGCGCTTGTACGGCGACGAGAACGGCAGGATCGCGTTGCCGACGCTGATCGAGGTGTAGGTGTCGATCACCGTGGTGCCGATGTGCACCGTCAGGAACGCCAGCGCGAGCAGCGACAGATTCCTGTGCATGCCTTGCACGAGGAAGCGCGGCCAGCGCCTGGTTGCGAAACGGCCGGCGTTCAGCAGGCCGAGCACCATGCTGGCGGTCAGCAGCACGAGGGTGACCAGGCCGGCCGCCCTGGTGAGGTACCACAGGTCAGGGCCGTGCAGCAGCGCTTTCATTGGCGCGCCTCCGGCATGACTCCAATCACGACGGCCAGCCGCCCGTGGTTGTGGCCGAGCCGTCGGGCCGTACGAGCCTGGCGGGCAGCCTGAGGTTGGCCAGCCAGCCCGGTGCCGCCCTGCCGCGGATGACCGCCGCGGTGCTCGCGGTGTTGGCATCCACGCAGGTCGCCGCCGCAACCGAGACCGCCGCCCAGCAGATCTCGGCTGGTCGCCCGGTGCCCGGCACCAGGATGTGGTGCAGCGCTAGGTCACCGCGCCGCCAGCTCCGGACCCCCGGGCTTGACGTGGCCAGCCCGCCCGTCTCGACCGAGACCACGGGCCCGGCGCCCTGGCTGCCGCCGCGGCTGCCGGGGTCGGCGCCGGGCTCGCTGTCGGCGGCCGCGGTCAGACCGTCGTCGATGCCGACCTTCCAGCCGCCTTCGGGGGCTCGCCCGGCGACGGCGATGTCGCCGCCCAGGTTGACCAGCACCCCGCAGCCGAGCCGGTCGGCGATGGCAGTGGCGGCCATGTCCGCCGCCAGCGCCTTGGCGGTAGCCCCCAGGTCCACGAGAACGCCGGCCGGCACCCGCACGGTCAGTTGCGCGGAGTCCAGGTCCACACACCACCAGCCAGCTGCCGGGGCGGGCCGCTCCGTCAGTGGTGCTTCCTGCGCGAGGACCTCTGCATAGTCGCGGTCGTAGCCGATCCTGACCAGGGAGCGCCCGCAGGTCGGGTCTACGTCCCCAGCTGAGGCCTGCGCCGCCCACAACGCGACCTCGAGCGCCAGCGCGAACAGAGGGCTGATGCGGATGGCCCGGCCGTCGGCGCGGTTCAGCGCTGACAGCTCAGAATCAGGCCGGAACCTGGAGCAGGCCAGGTCGATGGCGGCAAGCTCTGCGGACAAGATCTCCCGCGCAGCGCCTAGCGCGGCCGGCCGGGTGAGCAGGACCGAAGCGAACGTGCCGAGCGCCTTGGTCGTCCAGCCCGCGACCTCGGGCGCGGCGGGCCGGTTAAGTGTGATGGCAGCCGACATGGAACGCGTCTCAGCCTCCGCCCGTCGAGCCGCTCGAGGTGGTTTGGGATGGCGACGGGGTCGGCGAGGGCGGCTTCGGCGGCGGTGTCGGCTTGGGGCTGGGCTTGGCCGCAGGGGTGGTGCAGTGAGTCGCGGTCGGCCCGGCACCCGTGCTATGGGTCGCCGCATGCGTGGCGTGGCTAGGCCTGCGGGCGTGGCCAGCGCGGCTGTGCTGGCCGGCGGGCGTCTTGCTCGCGGTGCTCGGGGTGCTCTTGGCTGTCCCGTTCGCAGCCGCGGCGGTCGCCGTGGTGACCGCCGCGTGGTTGAACAGGTTCGCCCCGCCGGCCAGGCCTACGACGCTGAGCAGCGCCGCCCGCCAGGTGAGCTTGGACAGCCTGCGCAGCCCCGCGTCGCGGCGCGCGCCTGGATGCTCTCGATGTCGCATGGGGTTACCACACCGCACAGGACGTTAAGAGATCACCAAGAACACCCCAAGGCGTCATTTCCCTCGCAGCGCGTCGGCGGCCCTGCGACACTGCGTGGCCGTAGGCGGCTGGCGGTAGACTGAGAGCGCCGTTTCTGGCGTTCCCCTTCGCGCTTGGAGTCGTTTAGCATGCCCGCACCCGCCGTCGGCGCCTTCCCCGCTGGCGCCCTCGCGACCCGCGACGACCTGCGGAACGTTGCGATCATCGCGCATGTCGACCACGGCAAGACGACGCTGGTCGACGCGATGCTCTGGCAATCGGGTGCGTTCCGTGCGGGCGCGCACGTGGCCGAGCGGGTCCTGGACTCCGGTGACCTGGAACGGGAGAAGGGCATCACGATCCTGGCCAAGAACACGGCCGTGACCCACGGTGGGCTGACGATCAACATCATCGACACGCCCGGCCACGCCGATTTCGGCGGTGAGGTGGAGCGCGGCCTGTCGATGGTCGACGGGGTGGTGCTGCTCGTCGATGCCAGCGAAGGGCCGTTGCCGCAGACCAGGTTCGTGCTGCGGAAGGCGCTCGCCGGGATGCTCCCGGTGATCCTGGTGATCAACAAGGTGGACCGGCCGGACGCGCGGATCGCGGAGGTGGTCGACGCCTGTTACGAGCTGTTCCTCGACCTTGACGCGACGGAGGAGCAGATCGACTTCCCGATCGTCTACGCCTCTGCCCGGGCTGGCCGGGCCTCGCTGACCAGGCCCCGTGACGGCGAGCTGCCCGACTCAGCGGACCTCGAGCCATTGTTCGAAATAATCAAGGAGTTCGTGCCCGCGCCCGCGTATGACCCAACCGCCCCGCTCCAGGCGCACGTGACGAACCTCGATGCGTCCTCCTACCTGGGCCGGATCGCGTTGTGCCGGGTCGTGTCCGGCGAGATCGCCAAGGGCCAGCAGGCGGCATGGTGCCGTCGCGACGGGTCGATCGAGAAGGTCAAGATCTCCGAGCTGTTCCGGACCGAGGCGCTGGAGCGGGTTCCTGCGGCCCGCGCGTTCGCCGGAGACATCATCGCGGTCGCCGGCATTGGCGAGATCATGATCGGCGAGACGCTCGCCGACCCAGACGACCCCAGGCCGCTGCCGCTGATCACAGTCGACGAGCCAGCGATCTCGATGACGATTGGCGTGAACACCTCGCCGCTGGTGGGCAGCGCGGATTTCAGGGCGTCCGGCGGCGCGGGTGCGGGCGCTGGCGCCGGCTCCCGGCGCGGTGGCGGCACGAAGGTCACCGCCCGAATGGTGCGCGACAGGCTCGATTCCGAGCTGGTCGGGAACGTCTCGATCCGGGTGCTGCCGACCGAGCGCCCGGATACCTGGGAGGTGCAGGGCCGCGGCGAGCTCGCGCTTGCCGTGCTCGTCGAGACGATGCGCCGCGAGGGCTTTGAGCTCACGGTCGGGCGGCCGACCGTGGTCACCCGGCTGGTCGACGGGAAGCTGCAGGAGCCGGTCGAGCGGCTGGTGATCGACGTGCCCGAGGAGTACCTGGGCGCGGTGACGACGCTGCTCGCCCTCCGCAAGGGCAGGCTCGAGCAGATGACCAACCACGGGACCGGCTGGATCAGGCTGGACTTCCTGGTGCCTGCCCGTGGCTTGATCGGATTCCGTACCCAGTTCCTCACCGACACCCGCGGCACGGGCATCGCGCACCACGTGTTCGACGGGTACGAGCCATGGGCCGGGCCGATGCGAATGCGGGCGTCGGGCTCGCTGGTGGCCGACCGTACCGGGACCGCGACGGCATACGCGATGTTCTCGCTCCAGGAACGGGGCACGCTGTTCGTCGAGCCGGGCACGCAGGTGTACGAGGGCATGATCGTGGGGGAGAACTCGCGGTCCGACGACATGGACGTCAACATCGCGCGGGAACGCAAGCTCACGAACGTGCGCCAGTCGACCGGAGAGGAACTTGAGCGGCTGATCCCGCCGCGGCTGCTGAGCCTGGAGCAGGCCTTGGAGTTCTGCGCGGACGATGAGTGCGCCGAGGTTACCCCGACCGCGATCCGGCTCCGCAAGACCGTCCTCGATGCCAAGGAGCGGGCCCGGACACGGGCGCGCGCCGCGCGCGAGGGCTGAGGCAGCCCGTCGGCGCTGGCCGAGCGACGCTTGGGCAGCCAAGCGAACCGCCCCGGCGCTTCATTGCAGTGGTGCTAGCGACAGTTGGGCCCCTACTGCCGTTGAATGGCCGGCCTGGGATGGCAGATCGGCCGCGTCGATCGGACCATGGCGGTCTCAGGGCTCGTGATTCCCACCAACATGACCCTATTGCTGCTGATATGGTGAACTCGATTCAGTTCGGTCAGACCTAAGATTCGAGGTCGCGCAATGCAGCGCAAGGTCACCGGCCGCGTCTTCGCCATTCCCGCCACGTTCGCCGTGGCGTTTGGGCTCATGTCAGGCGTCGCGTCGGCTCAGGTCGCATCAAGCCGGGGCTGGCGGATCACCGCCCTTGTGGGCGCCTCTAGCCATAACGAGCTACCCGAGTCGCTCACGGCCAGCGGGCCCGGGGTTGCTTTCTCGGCTTGGACGTGCGCCAACTGCGCGACATCGAACCGCAACCTCGACTTCGTGCTGCACTGGAACGGTCGGCACTGGCGGTCGATCGGCCTTCCGGTGTCCCTGACCTATCCCAGGTTCGTGACGTCCATCAGCGCCAGCTCGGCGACAAACCTCTGGGCGGTGAACGACAGCGACAAGCTCGGAATCTGGAATGGCAGCAGGTGGAGAGTTAGGGTCCTGCCCTCTTGGGTGCTAAGAGCGACGCGGGTGGGCGAGCCCGACGGTCAGGCGGCCGTCTTCGCGCCCCGTAATGCCTGGATCTTCAGTCTCGGCGCGATCAACCAGCAGACGCTGGCGGCTCACTTCGTCCGCGGCACCTGGCGTAAGGTGTCATTGCCAGTGGCGCCGGTGAGCGTCAGCCCGGTCTCCGCTCGTGACATCTGGGCGATCGGCATCACCAA
>Ga0126378_10004570_pt1 | contig 10603 bp, 14 predicted proteins | sample PanSoiMetPlot_23_FD_92587 | JGI IMG/M metagenome (GOLD analysis project Ga0126378, IMG submission 92587) | Tropical forest soil microbial communities from Panama - MetaG Plot_23 | ecosystem: Environmental > Terrestrial > Soil > Tropical forest > Bulk soil | place: Panama | collected 2016-02-17
CCCACCACTCGCGATTGTGCCATACATGATGGTCATCGTAATCGCCGACGACCTCCGGTGGGCCCGCGCTGTAGTACTCTGGAGCGCGGTAAGGCGATGAATAGTGCTCTTCAAAACACGCCTGGCCCGCGAATGCCGCGAGAGCGAACAGACTTAGTTGAACGATTAGTAAGGTCTTGCGCCACATCGTCCGTACACCTCCATTCCTGATGATGAAACATCGTCGGTGCCAACGAACGACGTTGAGATCCGCGAGGTTTTGTAGCGAAGCGATTGTAGTTCTGCGCGAAAGCTACCCGATTGCGTGTCGCGGGGGTGGTTTTGTCCACGGCAATGTGAGGAAACGGCCGCGTCGGTCAAGTCCTCTTCCGCCAGGTTTAGGGAAGCCGAATCGAGCGTGGCCAGGGCATGATCTGAACTCGACAAACCAGGCGCCCTGAACCACCAGGATACGAAGATAACGAACCCGGAGGTACACAAACCCTCCCCTGTCACTGGGATCTAGATGTTTCAGGCGTCGCGGTTCTCGTGGGAGATCAGTAGTAGCCCTCCGTCCTGCGTTCTTCTTTGCGCTTTTCCGTATCCGTTACCGCCAGCGCCGCGGCACCGCTTTAAGCCCGACGGCACCCACCCGATCGCACCACTGCTCAAAATCGTGTCTAGGTACCCCTCGAAACTCCAAATCAGCCAACTCGCACTCAAGCTCGAGCGTATCGACCAGCGTTGCCAGGCGCCGGTAGAGCAGTGCGTCCGAACGATGCTCGACGAGGGTCGCAGCGAGTTGAGATGCACCGCGCGGTTGGACCGTCCACCGATTGGCATCTGCCGGAATCCGCTCCAGTTGCTCATAGGCCCCGATCAACAACGACGCAGCCTTTTTCCCGAAACCCGGCAGGCCGGGAAAGCCATCGGCGCTGTCGCCCGCCAGCGCCAGAAAGTCAGGCATGCTGCGTGGTCCGAAGCCGCGTTCGGCGCGAAATCGAGATTCATCGACCAGTTTGCGCTGGCGCCGGTCGACCTGGACCACGCGCTCGCCTCGAAGGCATTGCCCGAGGTCCTTGTCGGGCGTGAGTATCCGCACCTGCTCGACCTCGTCGCGAAAGCGCCGCGCTCCGGACGCAAGCCCATCGTCCGCCTCGTACTCGTGCATCGACCATACCGTCACGCCGATTGCACGGACCGCGTCCTCCGCGGCATCGAACTGCGAGCGCAGTTCCGGTGGCACGCCCTCATCGCTCTTGTAGTAAGGAAACAAATCGTTGCGAAACGAGCGAATGGGATTGTCGAACGCGACCGCCAGGTGGGTAACCGCCTCATCCGAATCATGCAGCAGCGCCAACAGCGACTGCGCGATTCCCATGGTAGCCTTCGCATCGTGCCCGGAAGGATCCACATGGCCGGGACGGGGCGCGTAGTGCGCCCGGTACAGCTCGTAGGTGCCATCGATAAGGTGGAGTCTCATGCTTCGCTACTATCTGTCATCGCGAATTCGAGTAAATCTGCGACCTCAAAAGCGGTCTGGACTCTACCTCGCGTGCGCATAAATAGCTTCTGCGTCCTGCGCATTGATGATTCGCTTCTCCGAGAGGAATTTTTTCCAAACCGCAGTAGCCTTGGGCCATTGGCGGATTCGCGCGTCGGGCCATCCGGAGCCCGGAAGGCTCGAGTGTAGTCGGCGCCAATCGACCGAGATCACGACTACCGCTTGAATCTCCGCATGCTGGCTGATGAGCTGCGTGAGTTTTTGAAACCACGCGGCCGCCTCGGCGTCGGACTCCGGCCCGCGCAGTTGTCCCGGCGTCGCGCCCCCCAATACCGGCGATGCTTCACAGATAACCACCGGCTTCTGGTGCGAAGTGGCCTTTTCCAGGAACTCGGCGAGCTGCGGTTGATCAAAATCTTTGCGATCGAACAGGTCGATGCCCCACCAATCGACCACGTCGTCGCCGGGGTACCATCGCATGAAGTTTGTACCGACTAATCCGGCGGCCGTCGCGTTCCATACCGTCGCGACATTGTCGAGCCGCGCCTCGCGGACCCGTTGCACGGCCCCGCGGAAGGTCTGGATAAACAGGCTCGGGTCGTACGGCGCGGAGGGGCTGTTGAACTCATAGCCGATACGCATCAGCACTGGATTGCGGGCCGCACGAATCGTGTCCAGCAGCATCACCATTTCAGGATCGCGCATGCCCACTGATGCGTCGCGTTGGAAGCTCTGGAAGTAGATCGCGAGCTGGGCGACGAAGAAGCCGCGCCGGGCGGCCAGCTGTTTGTAGCGCTCGGCGAATTGCGGCATGAGGGACTCGTCGAGCGCGGTGTAGAAAGAGAGCAGGGCCGGACGAAATGGACTTACCGCGCGTTCGTACGATGTGAGGTCCGCGTCATCACCCGTGCCCTCGCGCGCGCCCTTGTCCCATTGCGAGGAGAACTGACCCCATCCGTGGAGCACGCGGCCCGCGGGCGTTTCCAACCGGGCGTTGTAGAAGGGCGCGGTCGAAACAGTCTGTGCGAGGAGAGCAACCGCTGCGGTTGCCACTATCAGGAGGGTGACCGAGGACGGAGTCCGCATCCGCTGAGCCGGCCCGAATTCACTCATTGCGCCGCTAGGCTTTCCGGCGAGCGACGTGGAGGATGGTCAGGTTGTGCCTGCAGATGCGGCCCCCCGGACGCCTGTCTATCAGGCGCCGCATTTCGGCAAATAGGCAGGCGCGCTTCGCGGACTCCATCAGCCGATGGTCCGAAGCGGTACTCATCATCGCGACATATTCGTCCGCGGTAAATTCCTCGCTCCACACGCGACGAGCGATGCGCACGTCCTCGAAGTGATTGCTGCGCTCGATTTCTTCCCGCGCGTCGGGGACCTGCTCGGGGGGCGGGGGCGGCCACTTCATCAGTCCTGCACCGATCGCCTCATAGCACTCCTGGATCTCGGTGAAGAATGGATCGAAACCGAGCGGGCAGGCGTGGCCTCCAGTGGTGAAGGCCAGGACGCCGCCGGGGCGAAGTGCCGCGGCCGCCCTGGCGTAGCGGATAGTGGGATCGAGCCAGTGCCACGCAGTAGCGGCAAAGACGATATCGAACCGCTCGCCGCCGGGGTGCCATTCCTCAAAGGGCGCGGTGACGACCCGCACCAGGGGAAATTGCGCGAGCTTGCCTCGCGCGATTCTTGCGAGGTTGGCGCCCAGCTCCACGCACGTTACCCGGCATCCGCGCCGGGCGAGCGGCAAAGTCGCCTGCCCGGTCCCGCATCCAATCTCAAGCACACGCGCGCCGGCCGGTTCGATTTCGGCGAGCGCAAACAGATCGTCGAAAAGGTGTTGCGGGCACTCGCGGCGCCCCGCCTCGTAAAGCTCCGCGATCTCATCGAAGGTACGCGCTCGCCGAAGCCGGCTCTGTTCGTCCATCGGTTAGGCTAAAGCTCCGCACCCGGATTGCCCAGGGCGTTCTCGGTGAGTTCGTGAGTAATGATTTCGTAGGCCTCGTCGACCGAATCGGTTCGGTGGAAGAGCCTGACGTCGGCGGGGCTGATAGTGCCGTGCTTCGCCAGCGCGTGGAAGTTCAACACTTCGTCCCAGTACGGCGCCCCGAACAGCACGATCGGCATGCGTTTCTTCATCTTGCGCGTCTGTACCAGGGTGAGCATCTCGAAGAATTCGTCAAGCGTGCCGAAGCCGCCCGGGAACAGCACGACCGCCTTGGCGAGGTACACGAACCAGAACTTGCGCATGAAGAAATAGTGGAAATGAATGTGCAACTCGCGGCTGACATACGGATTGTCGAACTCCTCCGGGATCGATATGGTCAGCCCGATATTGAGTCCTTTTGCCTCCGAGGCGCCGCGGTTTGCCGCCTCCATGATGCCGGGGCCCCCGCCGGTGCACACGACAAAGCGGCGCTTGTCGTGGTCAAGCTTCTTCGACCAGCTGGTCAGTCGACTGGAGAGTTCACGTGCTGCCTCGTAGTAGGTCGATAGCTCCACTGCGATACGGGCCGCGGCCACGCCACTCCCCGCCTGCTCGGCCGCAGACAAGGCTGCTTCGGCCGCCTCGCGTGACAAGATTCTCGCCGAGCCCATGAACACGATGGTGTCCTGCACCCCGTGGCGTTTGAAACGCGACAGCGGCTCGAGGTACTCGGAGAGAATGCGCAAAGAGCGAGCATCCTTGCTTTCCAAAAACCGTTTGTCTTCGTAAGCCTTGGTCTGGCGATGAAATAGTTTGTCGATGTGGGGTTTGTCCAAAATTCACCTCTCTGGCGAAGACGCGAGCCTGAGGGCAAGAACCTGAACGCGGTCCCAAGGAGACCGGCGCGCCTCGCTTCCCGGCGCGATCCTTCCGCACCACGCCGACTTTATCATCTCGGCGAATTCCGCGCAGAGTTCCGATCGGTTTGCCGCGTAAACCCAAGCCGGAGGGGAAGCGCAAACCACCACGACCCGCGCGAACTCAGCTGAAGCAATCGGTACTGATCTTTGTGAATGGTCGGAAAAGTCGGATTTGAGCAGGATTGGTGTTTTAGAAAGTGGTCATAGACGACCACCGGGTCGCTTGGCCATCACTAGAAAGAGTCAGCTCTGCAGAAAGAGTCAGCCCTGCGGGCGAGGGGACCAATGCTAGCGGTGAAAAAGTGCGCGGCGAATCGCCGGAAGTACTCCATCGTCATAGCGTTCGACATGCGAGTCGAGAATTGCCGTCAAAGCCAGCAAGGTTGCCCGGTGGTTTGTGAGAATTTGTGTTTCCTGATTGGCGCCGCTCGATACCGCCGGCAGATCGGCCAGCAATTTGCGCATGTTCTCCCGCTCATCATTTAATACAGCGAGTAGGGAGCCGGAAAATGCGTGATGGCCTTCGCCCCATGAGTACACCAACTCATCTTCGATTTGCAGATGCGACCAGAGAGTGCGCCGTATTTCGTCCCAGATTTCGAGGGCATCCTGGTTCGCTGCGGCGGCATTCCCTGTATCGATGGGTCTCGTCGCGATGAGGGCCAACCGAGTGACGAGACTGTTCAACTTTCTGTGTTCGCTGCCCAGACAAGCCACGATCGCGTTAATCATCGGAACCTCCAGGTCAGGCAGCGGCTCCGAGCAGGGCGTCATCTGGGCTGTGAGTTGTGCGGTTTCCACGTTCTTGGCCTCGGCTAGGTACTTCAGCAAGGTCGATGCCACAGGTTGGCGTGCCGGAAACTCTCAACAATTCGGCGCCCGCTATTCGGTTTCTGCGAATCAGTAGCCAACCGCTCGCAGCAGGCATCCCACCACATCGGTGACATTTTCTCCGGTGGATGAGATTCTCGAGGTGACCCTGGCAAAAACGGCGGTTGGCGATTTGCGAAACAGTGGCACCAGCGGGCATCCAGAAGGAAAGGGGCAGGCGGGAAGCTGATTCGCCTGTCTATTGCTGGGAGCTCAGGGAGATCTCGCCCCGACTCACGCGTACGCCGCGGATCAACGGTTGAGCTCGGACAACTCTGCTTTGATTCTCGCTGGATGCGTGGCCCGCCAATAGATCCGACCGCAATCGGGGCATCGCGAGAAACGCTCCTGGCTCATGAAGACATACGGCGGCACCTGTTCTCTAACCGTCTCTCGACTGACCCAGAGCAGCAGCGCGTTGCATCGCGAGCAGCGCGTGAGCGCACTGCGGTGCGGGTCGATCGCGAAGCGGTGGAGGACTTCCCGAAGTTGCTCCCGAACTTTCTCGGAGTTGAGGTAGAGCACATCGGTCGCGGTTCGTAGCCGCTTGTCGCGGGTGAGAACGAACCTCCCATCACGGCGTGCGGCCTGGAGCAATTCAGCTCCACCAACCATTTTATCGAAAGTGATGTCGACCCCGCACAGCCGCAGCCAACGAGCCAGGCGTGCAAGCATCCGGTCGGCGGCCAGGCGCGGGGCATCCGAATTGACCTCCATCGCTGATAAGTCTGCCACGACCCAAAAAATCCTCCTGACCAGCATATCAACTGATCCCCTCAGTCAGGACGGGCAGGAGCGTGATGTCCCGCCGTTCTGGGCCTCTGCTCAGACTCAAAAGTCAGCATCATCAAGACCCCAGCGGGGGCTCCAAATATGGAAGGAAGGCTTCTCGCGGGACCCGCACGTGTGGGCTTGGGAATGGCCGTAGAAACAGCGACGAATGCTCAGCCGCGCGTTGGACAGGCACCAGAAGCGACAACAGGCGCTCGCGGTTCTTTGCCACGGAGTACTCCTCCAGCGCCTTGCCGAGCGGCAGATGCTGCGCCTTCGCCTCAAACGAAAGTCGCGTCGTGTAGGTCGCCAGGAATGCGAACGGCGCGTCTTGGTCCTTCCGATTCTCGGCGAGATTGAAGTGTACCCGGCCCACAAGGTTCCAGGCGGGATGGCGGCTTTTGAGGAACTCTTGCACCGTGAGCTTAGCGACAGCCAATTCGGCGTCGAAGGCGGCATCGATGCCGTGCCACAGGTCGGCCAATAGACTGGTCGTCAGGTATTCCGCGCCAGTCATTGGCGGCGCGGCGAAGATCGTCTGCTCCAGTTCACGGTTCGTTGGTGCCGGCACCGGCGGCTTGAGACGACCCTCGCCAATTCCGGGCAGCGCACACAGCGCCGTTACGTAGCGTGCGCCGAACTCCCGCCAGTACGAGAGCACCGGTGGTAGATTCGTGGCAATTTCGTCGGCGCCCAAGCACAGCAGTCCGTGTCCCGAGCCCTTTGCGAAGGCCTGCTCCAGTCGCGAGCCGAGATCGGACTCCAACGACGCAACATCGCCCCACCGCCTCACGGTCAGCACCCCGTGCGGGGTGAGAACAGGTGCCAACCTCATGACTGATTCGCCGTTTTTCGTCACAAACCCCGCGCCATGGCAGAAACCGCGACGCTAACGCATCGAGCGGAGTTGGAGGTCTTCGTTGGCCTACGGCTATGCTGGCCGCGGTCCGGGCGTTCCCCTTCCGGTGCGCCGCCTCGCCAAGCGCCGACGAGAAGAGATGCTTGGGAATGTTGAGGAGCGCAAACCGGCGGCGATCCGAAGTCGCGAGGTCGTTTGCTGCTTCGACGACGATCTCGACTGTCTCATCGCTGGAATACACTTGGATCTGAATCTCCGCATCTTCAAAATCTACTTCATGTCGACGGCCATTAGGTCCGCGGATGATGGCGTGTGGCATGTGAGTGGGCGTCTCCCAATGGCTTCTCGAGGTATCGTGGTAAAGACAAGCCGATCCGACGCTGAAGCGGTGGCCACCGATGCGTCAAACCGGTGGATTTTTGAGATGAGAGCCTTCTCGATTGCTAGGGCTTAAAACGGATCGGAACCTCATAACCCCATCGACGCGCGCATGAGCCCGTTGTCCGAGGTGTTGGCCCTTATCGCGCCAAGTCAGAATACCGATTAATCTCTTCTCATCTTGCACCGCAATCCGTCGGTACCTTTCGACCCCATTTTATCGTGCGCTCGGGGCCAGGTCTCGGTCAGCCAGACCGGATTGTCAACAGCACCCTTGTTCGATCGACCAAGGATCGGCTTTTCACGCTATCGGTACGTCGATTCAACTCGTTCCTTTGCAAGGCGCTCTTGCACTTCGGCAAGGATCCGCGGTTCCACCAGTATTCCCTGCCGTTCATAGCGTTTGCGGGCGCGGCTGAAGCGCACGACGACGGCGCCGCGGGCGCTTTTGGCTTTGAGCCTCCGCGTTAGAAGGGCGTCACCGGATTGCACAAACTCGAGGTCATCCATGCCGAGGCATCGCAAGCAGGCGGGACCCGGGTCTTCCATCACCAGCAAGCCGCCGGTGCCGCCGCAACGATGGCATTTCCAGTCCGCCTTCAAGGGCATCACCGCCACTAGTTCCGGCGGCCGGTCCGTCTTCTGTGCCAAGCGCGCTCGCTTCTTTTCCGAAAGCGCCGGGGAAATCCAATGTGTGCGGTACGCCTGTTCGATCGATGGATTTCCACTGATACTGAAGCGGAGCGTCCTCCGATCGCGCGTCTGTGATACATAGGGAGACTCGCGAGGCAGTAATCCCTTGGCCTTCGCCCACCGGCGAAACAGCCTCATCGCTTCCGATATCTTTTTCAGATTCGCCTGTACGGCTCGTTCCAGATAATCGGTCCGTCCCTGGCGCCACAGCTTTTCCCCCTCCGGAGCAAGCCATCCCAGTCCGAGCAATACGTCGATCGGCCTGACGCAATTTTGCGCCTGGAGAGTACCTTCGGCAGCCCGGACCACCCGGCTTTCCAGTTTCTTTTGATTCGCCGGAGTCATCCGGTAGATATTTGAGCATGCATTGGAGGAGAGGGTCTATCAGTTCAGCGCACTCGCCGCGGAGCTGACGAGGAGGAGGAGGGGAATGTGGCGGAACCAATTCAGACGGCTATCGGGCTGGGGGAGGGCGACCTACGGACGATTTCTCAATCATGATTCGGGCGCGGCGCAAGGTGCAGGGCCTGACTCAGAAACTTGTGTGCGCACAAATCGGGACCGAGGAGGGCAGGGCGATCGGGCAGGGTAGTGCGACTTACGAATGGCGCTTATCAAGCAGTAAGGGATTTGCTGAATCTCATCGGCGAAGCCGGACCAAGTGCGTTCTTATTCCCGCATCATACAGTAGGCTTTGGGCCGGGCGGGAAGAGTACGACGATTTGCAACATCGATTTCAGCAGGGGCGTAGGTGAATGGAAGAGTGCTTGGAGGCGCGCTCTGAGGATGGCGAAGGTGAAGGCATGATGGCACGACGTCAGGCATACGCTGGTTTCGCGCTTGGCTGAAAATCCTGCAGTCAGCGAGGAGACGATTCGTGCGCTTGCGGGCCACGTCTCGCGCGCGATGCTTGCTCGATACAGCCATATTCGTGCCGATGCGAGGCGCGCAGCGATTTGGCTTTGGGAGCAAGGGGAGGAGAGTCGGGATGAAGCGGGTTTTGATTTGTCCGGACAATGTCCGGATGGTATAAGAGGGGACATGGGAGATGCAAATGCCCGTAGCAGTCTCAAAAACGGAAAGGATTGACGTCCGGGTTAGCCCCGCCGTCAAAGACACGCTTCAGATGGCCGCCTTGCAGGTGAACAAAACGGTGAGCCAGTTTCTGTTGGACGCCGCTCTTACAGTCGCCGCGGAAACCCTCGAAGACCGACGCTCGTTCATCCTCGACAGACAACGATGGAATACATTTCTCAAGATATTGGACCGCCCGCCTCGGGTTAAGCCCAAGCTCGCCCAGCTGCTTGCGGAACGGAGCGTTCTTGAGTGACAGCACCGGGAGCGCTCTCGCCTGTCCATAAGCTCAACACGGAAGACCGCACTGATTCCTTCGACTGCGGACTAGAAGAACTCAATCGGTTCCTAAAGAGATTCGTGCTCCCGAATCAGGCGGCCAACGCGGCGCAGACGTACGTTAACACTCAAAAGAATCGTGTTGTCGGCTATTACAGTCTGGTGGTGGGCTCGGTCCAGCCAGAAGAGTCTCCTCAACCGACGCTCAAAGGGCTTGCGCGGCATCCAGTCCCGGTAATGATACTCGCCAGATTGGCAGTGGATCGCTCCGAGCAACGGACGGGGATCGGAAGAGCCCTTCTTAAAGATGGCCTGCTGCGGAGCGCGCAGGCCGCCGATATTGTAGGAATCCGTGCGCTCGTTGTGCACGCGAAGGACGAAGAGGCGCGACGGTGGTATGAGCAGTTCGATTTCGAAGCGAGTCCCACAGACCCTCTCCACCTGTTCCTGTTGATGAAAGACCTGAAGAAGCTGCTCAGATAAGCTGGGCGGACTCTTCGGCACCTGCAAAGCGAACCTTATCGGTCGAGAAGCTCCTCCATCTCGGCGTCGAGCTGCAGTGCACTTTTGAGGAGTCAGGTCACAAAAGTGTGCCGGGCTTTCCCCAGGACGCGCGCGGCAGCGCAACTTCCGCGATGCCGGCGCGTCCGATGCTGACCTCAGTAACCAGTCGTTGAAAGCCCTCGCGGTCGGCGGCAGAAGCGCCCGACTGGCCCAGATCGCTGTCAATCATGATATCTGGCTGGTTAGCTTTATGGATTATGATTTAGGTTACTTCGATCTCGAGACTCGGGTGCCTGAACCGCTCGACAACCCGTTCGGCCCGAGGTTGTCACTTATGTAGCCGGTACAATGTGTTACCTATGTGTGCGCGCCGGACCGGTTTTGTTTGGCTCCCCCCGGCCGGATTCGAACCAGCGACCCGACGGTTAGCAGGGGTTGACCGCACCTTTTGTCCCAGATCACTCGCTATCGCTGAATGCGCCTCAAACCCTTCTCTCCCAAGGGTTTCAACGTTTGCACATAGTCGACTGATCAATATCGAATCGCACCGAAAATGATTGAGACCCCCCACAAAATCCCCCCAGTTTCCCTCACTAACCGCCGAGGAGGATACAGGAAGGATGGTTTTCAAATCTTGCAGCTTTTCCAGAACATCGAGAGAGAGGCCTGATGAAATGAAAAGCTTCGGACAGATAGTCGCTGCGGCGCACAAGGGCCGCAGGTTTGACGCAGAAATCCGTCGCGGAGTGTCTCCGCCGAGGAGATGGGTCGGAACCGTTCGACGATCAAATCGTTCGAATACGCGTTACCGAGTTGAGAAGGGCAACACTCCACCGGACGATAATGAGAAG